>Ga0180438_10000968_pt1 | contig 52363 bp, 40 predicted proteins | sample SS_ome_12_FD_132455 | JGI IMG/M metagenome (GOLD analysis project Ga0180438, IMG submission 132455) | Hypersaline lake sediment archaeal communities from the Salton Sea, California, USA - SS_3_D_2 metaG | ecosystem: Environmental > Aquatic > Non-marine Saline and Alkaline > Hypersaline >...
TATGGGATTGCAGACATTTCAAATTTCCCGCAATATCCAAATCCACCTTAACGAGGGGTACCGATGGCAAGGCCTCCGCCCGGATTACGTCGAAGAGGTGGATTTGGGCCTTTTCACCCTTTGTAGAGCGTTCAACTGGCATGAAAAGTGGACGGGTTTTATCAGCGTAACCTCGAATATCGAGGCCGATGATAACATTCGGCCCCTTAAGGATCGCATGGTTATGACCCAGGGAGTCCAGTATTATATCGGCGACGGATTCACACATTGCCTTGCTGTCAGTCTTCGTCTAAATCAGGAAAGGAGCGATCCGCTCCAAACCCGCACCAAAAACTATAGGTTATTCTGCAGGATTTCTTAAAAAGTTCAGCCTTGATCTTTCTCCTGGGAGGAACTAAAAGATGGGAACAGAAGAATTACAAAATACGCTAGATCAACTTCATGATGAATTATCAAAAGTGAAGGTCATCGATGAAAATCTTCGAGACCAATTGCAACAAATCATGGTGGATATTGAAGTACTTTTGGACGAATCTGAAATCTTGAGTGAGCATCATCGTGATAGTCTTGTTAAAAGGTTGAACAGAGTCATAGATGACTTTGAGGTATCCCATCCCAGGCTGACAAAACGGCTCGGTGAGATGGCGGAATCGTTAAGTCGAATGGGATTCTAAGGTATAGTTCATGCATTATTTAAATGAACAAAACATTTTCATTTTTTTAATCCAAATATTTATTCTATTGGGCCTTGCGCGGGGTGCGGGCGAATTGTTTCGAAAATGGAAGCAGCCTTCGATCACCGCCGAAATCCTCGTTGGTATTTGCCTCGGGCCTACACTCTTGGGACGATTTCTACCCGGATTGCACGATTTTTTCTTCCCTTCTCATCCTGTCCAGCAGAACATGCTGGAGACAGTTGCCTGGTTGGGTGTGCTTTTTTTATTGCTCGAGACAGGACTTGAAGTAGACTTTTCCAGTGCTTGGAGGCAGCGAGGTGACGCATTAAGAATCGCTGTTACAGATATCGTTGTTCCGATGATCATCGCATTCATCCCGAGTTACTTTTTATACAATCGTTGTTCAGTAAATGTCGACCAACGGTTGATTTTTGCTCTGTTTATGGCCACCGTTATGACTATTAGTGCAATGCCTATAGCGGCCAGAGTTCTTCACGATTTGAAACTGTTAAAAACGAATCTTGGATTCCTTATCATGTCTGCACTTTCGGTCAACGATATCATTGGGTGGCTGATTTTCACGCTCATTCTGGGTTTCTTCACACAATCTCATCTGAATATATATGATGTTATCGTTATTCTAATGGCGACGATTGGATTTACAATTTTCTGTTTGACTCTGGGCAGACGTGCATCGAATTATGTAATCAAAAAAATCAAGGACGTCCGCATGCCGGAGCCTGGGGCATCCTTGACGTTCATATGCCTTTTAGGTTGCCTATGTGGTGCTGTAACACAGAAGATAGGCATCCATGCGTTATTTGGCTTTTTCATCGCGGGTATCATGGCCGGTGAGGCAAAAGCCCTGTCGGAGCGTACACGGCAGGTTATATCCCAGATGGTCTATGCCGTGTTCGTGCCCATCTTTTTCGTTAACATCGGCATGAAGATCGACTTTGTAAAAAATTTTGATCCTCTTCTTGTGACTTTGGTCAGTGCGGTGGGAATTATAGGCCGGTTTTACGGAGCTTGGCTGGGCGTGAATCTTACCAAACAGTCCAGAGCCAATCGCCTCTCCATCGCAATTGCCCACACGCCCGGAGGTGCAATGGAGATTGTCGTAGGAGTTCTCGCACTGGAATATCATTTGATTACTGAATCGGTGTTTATTGCTATTGTAATCGGGGCCGTGGTGTCATCCATCACGGTGGGCCCCTGGCTCAGCTATTCGATTAAACGCAGGAAAGAAGTTAGTCTACTTGAATATTTTTCTCGTCACATGGTTGTTGAGAACCTCAAAGCAAATAAACGTGATGAAGCAATCGAGGAATTATGTTATAAAATCGCTGATCAGGAGAGTCAACTTGCTGTTGAAACACTCATTTCATCCATTCTTCAACGAGAAAACGCAATGGGAACAGCCATAGAGGAAGGTATAGCCATACCACACATGCATCCGCACTCCTTGGAGGTACCCATCGTTGCCTTTGGAAGATCTGTTGCGGGTATAGATTGGAATTCACCAGACGGAAAAATGACTCATTTAATCTTTTTGGTTTTGACGCCAAGTGACAATGATGTCCATGTCCAGATACTCGGTATTATTGTTCGCACATTGAGTGAGAAAAAAACACGGGATGCCGTTCTTCATGCAATAGATGAAGACGACATTTGGAAAATATTTAGAAATGTATTCTCTCAGGAAAATATTCGAAAAATTAAGAAAGGATAAATAGAGACCACACAAAAAGAAGTCGGGAAAACGGACGAATTTATAACGAGTTACAACAAACAGATTTTTAACAACTTTATAACCGATGAAAGGAGTCGTTCGATGAAACGGTATCACTGGAATAAAGGAATGGGAAGAGGTTTGCTGATCTTCTTTTTTTCAACATGCTTAAGCGGGTATACACAAACAGTCGGCACCAGCTCAAGTTATAACGATCCTGGCCGCCTATTTACCGTACCAACCACAAATGTATTACCTCTCGGGAGTTTTACGTTCGGCGGCGGGCAAGCCTTTGGAAAAGTTGGGAGTGATTTTTTTACTCGTATCGGTATTGGGATTGCACCTTATACAGAGGTTCAATTCAATACTCAAAAAGTCATCCATAATTTTACTAAAAAACAAAAAATTAGTACGGCTTTTACGCCAGCCATTAAGTTGAGAATGCCCTATTTGGGAGAGTCAAATTCTCATCTGCCGTCGTTGTCGCTTGCTCTACGGCATAATTTTAAGTGGATGTCCGAGGATCATGAATTGGAGGGGATATCGTATAAATATGAAAAAACATGGACAAGCCTTTTTGTATTTGCCTCAAAGACATTCCGTTGGGGGGAAACTCCAGAAATGTCCTTAATTATGGGATGGAAATTAAACTCTTTGCGGATTCGAATAATGGACAACAATGGAGTGAAAATGGCCCCGATTAGCGATGAATATTACAATAAGAATATGAGCGGGCCTTTCGGAGGCATAACCTTGAGAACCACAAAAATGTCATGGATGATGATTGAATTTGAACATATTCCCAGTTTACCGAATCCAATTAAGGATGGCAACACGCTTCTTCTCGAAGAAAATGACATCAAAAATATTTATTTGGTAACCGTGGGGACCAGATATTTTGTCAAAAAGTGGCTGGGATTTGATGTCGGTGTTCAGTATCGTAGTGACCAATCCGACATTGCTGACATGAGTATCCTTTTCGGACTCAACCTGACTTTATCTGTTAGAGAGGATTTAAAAATATTCAATAAGAAAAAAGCGGGTAAATCAGAATGTGAATCTTATTTACTCGAAGAATAATTACAAAATGAGCGTCTAATTATGGTTGCGGTTCAGTCCCAAATAGACTACATTCTCTTTGCTCGAGACAGATATGAACTTTTGAATATAATACATAGGGTTTTTTTAAGAGGACAAATTCGTGCAAGATTATTTCCTGTTCCAATTTAGTAACATTATGAAAAGGAATAGAAAAAGGTGCCTTGATTTTGTGATGGTTGTGCTATTGGATTGCGTTCTGGTTTGGCCACTCGTGACAGAAAATCAATCCGATCAGATCGAAGAGTCGATAAGGCAGCGAATCGAATCCGCCGGTGTTCCTCCAGATATTGTTATCGGTAATGAAAAGGTGTTAGCGTCTATCAAGCTTCCTCAGTTTTATGAAGCACGAACCTTTCAACCTGCCTGGTGTAGTTTGATGGGGCTAAATAAAAGGGTTCCAGAACTTGTCGATGCCATCCGGAGTGCAGATTCGGAAGGATTAAGGCCTGAGGATTATCACTTAAGCAGGATTGAACTCATCCTGACCGAGATTCATCGGAATAAAATTCTCAAACGCAATCCAAACCTGAACAGGTTTGTTGATTTGGAATTGTTGTGTACGGATGCATTTCTGGTCTACGGTGCACATCTCTTGGCTGGAAAAGTCAATCCGGAAACCATCGATTCAGAGTGGTTCGCGAATCGGCGGGAAGGTGATTTGGCTACCATTTTAGAAGAAGCGTTGATTAAAAAGGAGATTAAAAAATCTCTGGAGCGATTGCTCCCAGACCACTTTGGTTATTCGCGCATGCGGAAAACTCTTGCCCGGTTTAGGGCAATTTCGAAACATGGCGGATGGAATGCCATGCCCGAAGGGGAGAAACTCCAAAAAGGGGATACGGGTGAAAGCGTTCTCGCTCTGCGCTACCGGTTGAATGGTTCGGGTCTTGACAACATGCTTATTGATACAACAAGTACGTTATTCGATGAATCCCTTGAGTCAGCCGTGATCTTTTTTCAAAGAACGCATGGACTTGATGCGGATGGAGTTGTAGGATCCGAAACCATTTTGGAATTGAACGTTCCGGTCGAGGATAGAATAAAGCAACTTGTGGTGAATATGGAACGTTGGCGCTGGCTGCCCCAGAAGCTGGGTGAACGGTATATATTGGTCAACATCGCTAACTTTGAGCTGGATGTCGTCGAAAGCCATCAGGTTCTCATGACGATGAAGGTAATAATCGGGAAACCTTATCGTAAAACACCGGTGTTCAGCGATGTGATGACGTATTTGGTTTTAAACCCTTACTGGACGGTGCCCAAAACCATTGCAACGCAGGATATTCTTCCAGAAGTCCAAAAGGACGTGCATTATCTCACGGAGAAAAAGATACGGGTCTTCCAAGGATGGGGTGCCAATACCCAAGAGGTTGATCCAGATTCTGTTGAGTGGTCAGCCATTTCTGCAAAGCAGTTACCCTATTGGTTCAGACAGGATCCCGGTTCTCAGAGCGCCTTGGGAAGGATTAAATTCATGTTCCCAAATAGATTTGATGTCTATTTGCATGACACACCATCCCAGGAACTTTTTACTCGAAAGGAACGGGCATTCAGTTCAGGATGTATAAGGATCGAGAAGCCCTTGGATTTGGCTGAGTATCTGTTGCGGGATGATCCAAAATGGACGAGGAAGCAGATATTAAATTTTTTCAACAGCGGAATCGAAGAAACCGTCCGACTCCCCGAACCGACACCTATCCATATACTCTACTGGACGGCGTGGATCGATGAAGATGACACTGTTAACTTCAGAAAGGACGTCTACGGACGGGATAAATCCGTACTGGAGGCACTGACGCAATCACCATCAAGCTCTGAATCGACTCAATGATTAATACATCTCCGAGGAGGTTTGAGCATCTGTAGGAAAAACAATCATGACAACGACTCCTGCAAGGATGATTGTCCTGAAAAGTATCATTAAGCGTATCGTCTAACCTCGCGGATTCCTCTTCCGAAAAAGCGTAGTTGTACGTGAGAATCAAACAGGAAGTTACCCCATGAGAGTCATTAGTGTTTTCGTCTTACTCGATGAACCGGTAACGCTTGAGTTTCCTTCAGACCATGAATTGGTTGAGTCTGTGTTTCAGAGAACGGCGGATATTACTACATCAATTATGAGAAACGCGGTTATCGGTAGAGACATTTTAGCGATAATGGATAATATAATCTAGAGGATTATCGTGAATAACAATAAAAAATATATTGGGCTGTGGATCGATCATGAAAAAGCGTTTATTGTTACATTGATCGATGGAAACCAGACTTTAAAGAGTGTATATTCCGATGTACCGGGCCATGTCCGACCATCGGGGAAATCAAGGTCGGCTACTCCATACGGATCCCAGGATATTTCTGCCGAAAGACGGATAGAGGAACGATACCGAAATCAATTACACAAGTATTATAAAAAAATTATTTATGAAATTGAAGATGCGGATAAGATTTTTATTTTTGGACCAGGTGAGGCCCGCATCGAGCTTAAAAAGGAAATGAAAAGATCCAAGGAGAGGTTTATAAAGATTGTGGGTATAGAGCGAGCCGACAGGATGACTGAAGCACAAATTATTGCCAAAGTAAAGGCGTTCTTTAGTGAAGATAAAAGATAGTGAGGAGAGAAAAGATGACAGAAATACAACAAAACGGATCGGGTTCTCAGCGGACGGATAGCGTACTTGGACTGATAGACGGTGCATGGGGTGAAATTGCGCTGGTATCCAAGGAGATAGAAGACCAACGGAAGGTTGCTTCGGATGTATCCTATTCCCTCGAAGAACGCCTTGAAGCATATGAGGACATCATCGATTCAGAAGTGGGGGATACATCTCTTGTCCGGGCCCGAAATGTTGAAAGAGAAATGGGATTGCGGCAAATATTCCTTAAATTCGAAGGCGGCAATCCAACAGGGACTCAAAAAGACAGGATTGCTTTCGCTCAGGTCATGGATGCCATGAGGAGGGGATTTGAGGCTATCACGATGGCGACCTGCGGTAATTACGGAGTAGCCATGGCCCTGGCGGCCCATTTGGCAGGCATTCGGTGCGTCATTTTCATTCCTGCCGATTATCACACCCAAAGGATTAATGAGATAACGGATTTAGGAGCGGAAATTAAACGCGCCCAAGGTGATTACGAAAGGACGGTCGAAGAATCCCAGCGCTATGCTTTGAAGAAAGAAATATACGATGCCAATCCGGGTGGTGATAATACAGCCCTCCAGCTCAGAGCGTATGGTCAAATCGCTTATGAAATATATGATGAGCTGAGGGATGCTCCCCAAATTGTGGCAGTCCCTGTGTCTAACGGAACGACTCTGGCAGGCATCTATCGGGGATTTTTAAGTTTGTATCGAAGGGGCAAAACATCCCGATTGCCCAGGATAGTAGCGGGTTCCTCATTCATGAAAAATCCGATAATCCAGGCATATCTAAAAAATCTGACAACATGTGAGGATCTTAAACCGGAGTTGATACACGAGACTAAAATCAACGAACCTTTGATCAACTGGCGTTCTATCGATGGCGATTATGCGTTAGATGCCATTCGGCAAACGTATGGATGGGCAGCCAATGCATCGGATAAAGCCATGATGGCGTTATCCAGGATGATTCGGGAGCGGGAAGGATTGCACGTTCTGCCAGCTTCTACAGCGGGTTTGTTCGCTCTGGTCGAAAGGCATCAAAAGGAAGCACTTCCCAATGACCGTTATGTCGCTGTATTAACGGGGAGGAAATCATGAAGAATTGGCCAGAAGGAAACGCGATCGTTTACTGTGAAGGTGCGTATAACACACCCAACGGGAAGACAGCCCATGGTCTTGTCCGTTTTACGAAAAGGTACCGAGTCCTGTCGGTTATCGATTCCGAGTACGCTGGTCGGGATGCCGGTGAGGTGTTGGACGGTACACCAAAAAACATACCTGTTTTTGCCAGCGTCGAGGACGCCGTCATAGCCACAAAGAAGACTGAGAATCGGGCCACCCATTTTGTAATCGGTCTGGCCCCAGACGGTGGTCGGCTGAGTGAGAATGCCCGGCAGGATGTCATGAAGGCTATTAAACTGGGACTTGACATTGACTCCGGACTTCACGATTTTCTATCAGAAGATCCCGAGATCGTCCGTTTGGCTAATGAGAAATGGGTCAAGATCCGTGATGTGCGAAAGACACCTCCGCGAGACAAGCTACACTTTTTCACTGGTAAAATTGAACAAGTCGATAGGTTGACTGTAGTGGTTCTGGGTACGGATTCGGCCGTAGGCAAGCGGACCACGGCATGGCTACTAGTGCAGGCTTTGACTGATGCAGGGTACAAAGCAGAGATGGTTGGCACGGGGCAAACAGCCTGGATGCAAGGCGCTCGATATTGTATCCTGCTGGATTCCCTGATCAATGATTTCGTCTCAGGAGAAATCGAGCATGCCGTATGGTCGGCCTGGAAGGAACAGAAGCCCGACGTGATTGTGATCGAGGGCCAGGGTAGCCTTATGAATCCTGCTTATCCGGGCGGATTTGAGATTCTGGCGGCGGGCCGTCCCGATGTCGTCATTCTGCAGCACGCCCCCGCACGCAAAGAGTACGACGGATTCCCTGGATACCCGATTCAGCCGCTGTCTCATCAAATCCAGGCCATTGAAATGCTCTCGGGCAAAAAAATTGTGGCTATTACGATCAATCATGAAAACATGGATTTAAAGCAGATACAAAATACGTGTCATAACGTATTAACGGATCATGGTGTGCCTGCTTTCGATGTACTCATGGATGGCGCCAGTGGACTCGTGGATGTTCTGGTTCCTTATATCCAGAATCATGAGCATAATAATCCGATTCATAAATTTACAAAACGCTTTCACCGAAAATCCAAGCGGTTGGCATGAACGAGGAGAAAAACAGCGTGAACGGCACTGTACGTTCGAAAAGCGACGGTAATCCGTTGGGCGTTCTCCAGGTTTTCGACCGGTTAGAGGTTGGTCCGGTACGACTGGAAAAACGACGTGTCACGGCTCCGTATCGTCTGGTTTGGGAGGGAAAGGAAGAGGCCATCGATCTTATCTACCGCTTCGAAGAAGATATGTTCAATCCTTCGGATGCGGCTTCCCAAAATCTGGCCAGCTTGATGGCAGCCCAGGTGGCTTTGAATTACGGCCTGTTCTGTAAATCCCTGGTGTTCTGGGGACTCTATGATGAGACCGATCAAAAGTTTCTTCAGGATGCGGCCGAGAATACGGCCCGAGAAATCTACGTTAAAAAATTTCTCGAGCCCAATCCCTTCTTGACAGGGAATGCTGTCAACCTTCCGGTAGTCAAGAAGAAACGTTATCTCGATGCAGAATTGGTGTTTCCTGATCAGAAGCATAGCAAAGCACCATGGTATCTGCATACCATGGACAAGGATCGGGTAGCAGTTCTATCCAGTGGCGGAAAAGACAGTTTACTCACATTTGGTTTGATGAACGAAATCGGTAAAGACGTGCACCCCGTATTCGTGAATGAGTCGGGCAGACATTGGTTTACGGCATTGAATGCGTACCGATATTTCAAGAAACATATTGCCAATACGTCGCGGGTTTGGGTCAATTCGGATCGTGTATTCGCTTGGATGCTCCGCCGTATGCCGTTCATTCGGCAGGATTTCGCCAATATCCGTTCCGATGAATACCCCATTCGTCTTTGGACAGTAGCGGTGTTTCTGTTTAGTGTTCTTCCTGTCGCTCACAAGCGGGGTATCAGCCGCATACTCATCGGTGATGAATACGATACGACCAGACGCGTGTATTATCAGGGAATTCCCCACTATGACGGTTTATACGACCAAAGCCGTTTTTTCGATAACGCCCTCTCGCGTTACTACTTACGGAAAGGCTGGTCGATGAGTCAGTTTTCGGTATTACGTCCCCTGTCGGAGTTGCTTATCGAAAAGACGTTGGTGGAGAGATACCCTTATCTTCAGGAACATCAGGTCTCGTGCCATGCGACGCATAAGAGGGAAGAACGTATTCATCCCTGTGGAAATTGCGAGAAATGCCGACGGATCGTGGGCATGCTCTCTGCCCTGGATGCCGATCCTACCAGGTGCGGGTACTCGCAAGATCAGATTCAGAATTGTCTGAAGGCTTTGGCAGATAAGGATGTCCATCAGTTCGCCATGGATGCTCAGCATCTTTATGCTATGCTGGATGAAAAGGGACTCATCGATCTGCCTGCTACAAGGAAAAAAGAGGTTCGGAGACATGATGAGGTCCTAAAACTCAGGTTCGATTCAGAACGATCACCCGTGAATGCCATACCCTCGGAGCTTCGAAAGCCAATCTACTCCATACTGATGGAACACAGTATGGGTGCCGTCGTCCGAGAGAGACGATTCTGGCACGTGTTCGATCCATTGCAGGATGCACGTGTTGAGGAGCCGTATGCCTTTGACTCAGCCGTGCCACCCGTGCGTACTAACGACCGCTTAAAAAAATCGGTTTCTGTAGAACCCACACATCTCTGGGGAGAATTAACATGGCCCGAAGCCGAAGCTCGATTCCAGGAAGTAGACATTGCACTTTTACCCGTCGGATCCGTTGAACAACATGGACCTCATCTTCCCCTGGATACGGATGCCTTTGATGCCGATTATCTATCCCGACGCATAGCAGAGGCGTGTAGCGAGCCCAAGCCGTTGATCCTGCCCTTGATTCCATACGGCGTTTCGTACGAGCATGATGCCTTCAAGGGTACATTGAGCATTAAAAACGAGACGCTTTACCGTCTGGTCTATGAGGTAGGCATCAGCGTAGCCAACAACGGCATCAAGAAACTGGTCATCATTAACGGTCATGGCGGTAACACGCCGGCATTGAACTTTGCAGCCCAGATGATCAACCGGGATGCTCGGATTTTTGTCTGCGTCGATACGGGTGAAACAAGCGATGTGGATGTGAACCGAATTGCTGAAACGCCCAACGATGTCCATGCCGGTGAGGTAGAAACCAGCACGAGTCTGGCCATTCGTCCTCATTTGGTCCACATGGATAAAGCCATTAAAAAGATACCCCGATTCTCCAGCCGTTATCTGAATTTCACGGCCAAACGCTGGGTGTCCTGGTACGCCTATACGGATCGGATTTCCAAGAGCGGTGTGTTTGGCGATCCCACAAAGGCCAGCGCGGAAAAAGGTGAAAGGATATGGCAGATCATGATTGCTCACCTTGTGGCTTTGGTAGAGGATTTGAAGAATATGACCTTAGATGAAATCTATCAGCGTAGGTATTGATATGAAAATCACTCAGGCAGAAAGCTGGCGAATAGATATGCGTCTCGTTGAACCGTATACGATTGCCTACGAGACCATCGATCGCGCTTCGAATATTTTTATGCGGATAGAGACGAATACCGGCATCGTTGGATTCGGTTGTGCTGCCCCTGATCTCCAGGTTACAGGAGAAACACCTGAGGGCGTGCAAAAGGTTGCTGAAGCAGTGATCTTTAATATTATCAAAGGGTCCGATCCATTGCGCCCAGCCTTTTTATTGGAGAAACTCAAGTCCGTTATTCCTGACCAACCTTCTGCCCTGGCGATGGTGGATTTGGCCCTCCACGATCTACTGGGGAAAATAGCAGGACTTCCTGTATATAAAATCCTCGGCGGTTACAGGGACCGTATACGTACGAGTGTGACTATCGGCATCCTTCCTTTGAACGATACGATTAAAAAAGCGAAGTCCTTTGTTGAGCTGGGATTTAAATCGATTAAATTAAAAGGAGGCAAGGATGTATTGGAAGATATTGAACGGGTGAGGAGAGTCCGTGAAGTGGTCGGAGAGAATATCGAACTCCGTTTCGATGCCAATCAAGGATACACCGTCGATGAGTCGCTCCGCTTTGTAGAAGGTGTACGAAAAGCCAAGCTGGAACTTATCGAACAGCCGACGCCAAAAGGCCAACCTGACTTGCTGGGACGTGTGACTAGTGAAGTATCCATCCCCGTAATGGCAGATGAGAGCCTGGTCAGTCTGCGAGATGCTTTCCGACTGGCCCGCCGTGACTTGGTGGACATGGTGAACGTTAAATTGATGAAGGTCGGCGGTATCGTAGAAGCACTGCAGATCAATGCAGTCGCACGATCTGCGGGTTTGGAGGTTATGGTAGGGTGTATGGATGAGTCGGCTTTGGCCATTGCCGGTGGACTCCATTTTGCCTTGGCTAGGCCAAATATTGCTTATGCCGATCTAGACGGTCATTTTGATCTGTTGGATGATCCGTCGGAGGGCGCGGTAATTCTCCGGGATGGTATCCTTTATCCAACAAACAATCCAGGACTGGGATTGGATCCTCGCGTATTGTCGGCAGTATGAGGAATTGAAAAGATTTTAAGATATGCCAAGGATAATGGTAGAGATGATGAAAAAAATCATTCGGACTTCAAAGATGGATTTTCAAGATTCATGAAATTCAAATATATGGCACTTCGTGGATTTTACCTTAACAATAGAGGTTAACTTAATACTGATAATTACTATTTTTACAATATTTTAAAAATCTTAAAAAGTGAATTATTTCTCGTACTTGTAATGGGATATAAAAGTCGTATCAATACAACGGGTGTTATTGTAGCCCACCCTGACGATGAAACGTTGTGGGTAGGTGGGACAATTTTATTGCACCCGGAATGGTGTTGGAAAATCTATGCGCTATGCCGCGCTTCGGACAGGGATCGGGCCCCTAAATTTCGTCGTGCTCTATCGGCACTCGGGGCTGAAGGATGTATAGCCGATTTGGACGACGGACCGGAACAATACCCACTTTCAGACATAGAAGTCCGGGAGAAGGTATCCGAATTGGTGGGTCACGGCAATTTCGATCGTATTATTACTCATGCGCCTCATGGTGAATACAGCCGACATCGTCGGCATGAGGAAACGTCTAAGGCAGTGCGATCGCTCTGGATTCATGGAGAGCTTCGAGCCGACAGTCTATGGTTATTTGCATACGATGACGGAAATGGTGAATACTTGCCAAGAGCTATCACCAGCGCTTCTCGACAAATCAAACTACCGGCTACTGTCTGGCAAAGAAAATACCGGATCATCACGAATGTATATGGTTTTACACCTGAGAGCTGGGAAGCGCGAACGACACCGAAAAGCGAAGCATTCTGGTGCTTCGAGTCCCCCTCCGATTTGAAGATATGGTTAGATCAGAAAGGAATCACATCATGAAAATCCTGGTGCTTTATGATTATCCGCCATCCCCAGGAGGACTTGCCACCCAGGGGGATCTCCTCTTTCGGGGGCTTCGTGAGATTGGTGTGGATGCCCATGCCGTGCATTTTGAGTCGGCCCAGGAAAAGGAGTGGTACTATCGTTGGTTCGAGCCGGATGTGGTCGTCGGAGTTGGCTACTGGGGACATACACCGCATTTAATTCTTCATCCACAGAGATACGGTGCGCAGCCGGTACCCTGGCTTGTGGCTGATGGCTATATCGCCAACTACGTTGAAATTTTAAACAGCCTTCCAATGATTTTAGTCACCTCCAACTGGGTGAAGGAAACCTATATCCGTGACGGTATAAAGAAGGAAATCATCGAAGTGCTTCCCGTAGGGTGTGATACGGATGCCTTTACGATTCGGGATATGAACGATGTTAAAATTTCAACAGTCCGTGAAGCATTGGGTGTCTCTCCAGATCAAGTCATGATTCTAACGGTGGGTGGTGATGCGGCATCCAAAGGGGCTCAGGAGGTTATGCAGGCTCTTTCTTTGATCGATACTCAGGTTCCTGATTGGAAATATGTGTGTAAAGTATGGCCGCAGCCCCGAACCGTGTCCCAAAATTTAGCCGATCTTCAACTGGCCACCGATCTGGGTATCGAGAAGAACGTGGTCTATACGACAAATGTCATCTCTCGTAATTTTATGCCCTATTTAATCGGAGCCTGTGATATTTATGCAGCACCTTCTCGTTTGGAGGGATTCGGCATGCCCCAGGTGGAAGCCGGTGCGTGCGGTAAGCCGGTCATCGGCATCAAGGCCATGGCCATGCTGGACACGCTCGTTCATGGAGAAACTGCGTTTCTTGCGGGTGTGGCTCAGGAAATTCGGCTCAGGGAAGCCATCGTGGGAGAAGAGTCGGGATATGAGAGTGGGCATCGGGTTGTTTTTCCCAAGCCTCGGACAGCGGACTATCGTGCTAGTATCTACGATATTGCCGATTATCTTCTCAAATTGATAAAGGACGCTGAGCTTCGCAAACGAATGGGGGAGGCTGGCCGCCAGCGTGTCGTCGAGTTATTCGATTATCGCGTGGTTGCCCGTAAATTCTTGGATATTGTTTCCCAAAGATTGGGAATATCATAACATGAAAAAAGCCTTATACGTACCCGTAGAGGAAGCCAAACAAGCTGCACTCGATGTACTTCTGAATAACGCAAGAGGTCCCTGTCGTGGCCTGCCTCGCACAGCCGGCTGGGGGTATCCGGAACCGTATACGCGGGATTTGATGATTTCTTCGTTGGGCATCCTGGCCACGGGGAACGAGAAACTCATCGGTGTTTTGCGACGTGTTCTGAACACGTTGGGAAAGAACCAATCTGAGCATGGCCATATTCCTTCCCTGGTCCACGATTCGAAAGATCGTGGTGCCAGTGATACTACGCCGCTCTTTCTTCTGGCACTGGCGCTTTATCGACGTGTAACAGGTGAAACCGATTTTTTAGATGAGGCTGCTGAGAAAGCTTTAACATGGATGATGTACCAGAGTCCGGATGACAGGATCATGGTCGGGCAATTGCCTTCCAGCGATTGGCGGGATGAGCAGTGGATATTGGGATACGGTTTATTCGTGAATACCGTCGTGTACGCATACCTTCTCGAGTTTGGTTTCAAAGAGAAAGCATTACGAATAAAGGAACTCATGAGCCGGTTTATCGTGAGGGGCGAACATCAACACAGACATGTGCATGAAGGACTTGTCATGCCCCGTAAGCCATATTATGCGGCGTGGTCATATAAAGTATACAAGAGCGAACGTTTCGATTTGTTGGGTAACAGCCTGGCCATAATCACAGGAATTGCCAGCACGTCACGGGCACGGGCACTCATTCGTTGGATTGAAGGGGAATGTGTCAGCCTTCGGGAGCAGGAGGCGCTTTTTGGCGATTTACCGCCATGCCTTTTCCCATACATTCAGCCTGATGATCCCGACTGGCGATCGCGGTACGGAAAGTACAACCGGCCGGGTGAGTATCATAATGGCGGTGTTTGGCCATTTATCTGTGGATTTTATGTGGTAGCAGTTTTGGCTGCTGGATTTTCAAAACTCGCCGAGAAAAAATTGGAAGTCTTAACGGAAATGGTTCGACTTTCACAAAATCCAAAGCTAGCCTTCGGATTTAACGAATGGATTAAGGCTCAGGATTATTCAACACGTGGACAGGATTGGCAGACGTGGTCGGCAGCCATGTACCTGTATGCGGTTACTTGTATTGAGAAAGGCAAGGTGTTATTTTTTAACAGAGAATCTCAAGTCGAGGAAAAATAACAATGAAGAATACGAATACTTTAAGTGCGGCATTCATCGCCACGTATCCGCCGAGAAAGTGCGGGATCGGTACCTTCACCCACGATCTGGTGCAAAGTCTGAAGCACTTATCAGAAATAGGAGCTGTGAGAGAAGATCACCTGCAGGTGATTGCGTTGAATAATATACCCGAGGGATACGATTTTTCCTCAGATGTAAATTTTATCATTCGGGACCAATACAAGGGTGATTATCGTGAAGCCGCGGAATTTCTGAATCTGTCGGGTGTTGATGTAATAAACTTGCAACATGAATACGGGATTTTTGGGGGTGAGGATGGAAATCATATTATTCATTTGTTGAATCATTTGAAAAAACCGGTGGTCACGACGCTCCATACTGTACTTGACAAACCGTCTCCTGGGCAAAAGACGACACTCCAGGCCATCGCATCCTTCTCTACACTGATAGTTGTATTAGCCCATAAAGCCGTTGAAATATTAAAGCAGGTATACGGAATTCCGGAGAAGAAAATTGTTACGATTCCACATGGGGCTCCCGACGTTCCATTTTTAGACACGTCGTATTATAAAGATCATTTTCAAGCAGAAGACCGTCGCGTGCTTTTAACCTTTGGTCTTCTAAGTCCCAACAAGGGAATCGAGTATGTTCTCGATGCGCTCCCCATGATCATTCAAGATTTCTCTGATGTGCTCTATATCGTACTTGGAGCGACACATCCAAACGTGAAAAAAGAACAGGGCGAGCAGTACCGGATCCATCTCGAGCGGAAAGTGAAAGAACTCGATTTACAACAGCATGTCGTTTTCCACAATCGGTTTGTATCGCTGGAGCGACTCGTTCAGTTTTTAGTGGCTACGGATATTTACCTTACACCATACTTATCCAGAGAGCAGATATCATCGGGTACACTGTCATATGCTCTCGCATGCGGTAAAGCCATCATTTCGACTCCGTACTGGTATGCCGAAGAGCTGCTGGACGATGAACGAGGCATTCTCGTGCCATTTGAAGACAGCGATGCCATAGTCAAAAACGTATGTACACTCCTATCGGATGAAGTAAAGCTAAATCGGATGAGGAAGAATGCGTATCAATGGGGCAGGCAGATGGTTTGGCATGAAGTAGCCAACCGGTATGATGCCGTGTTCGAGCAAGCTGTGAACGAATATGGCCGAAAAAAATTATCGGTCAGTACCCGACGCAGAGCGGTTGGTTATCCAGCCCTTCCTGAGATTAAACTGAATCATATGCGACTATTGACGGATGATACAGGCATATTCCAGCATGCCGTGTATCGAACACCCAAAAGGGATGATGGTTATACTACGGACGACAATGCCAGAGCCCTGATGGTAGCGGCAATGCATTTTGAACTTTTCCACGAAGAATATATTATAGAACTCATCCATACGTATTTATCTTTCATTAACCATGCTTTTAATTCCAATAAATATCGATTTCGCAATCAGATGTCATATTCCAGGGAATGGCTCGATGAGGTTGGATCGGAGGATAGCCATGGAAGGGTTTTGTGGACTCTGGGGTATATCATCTATCAGGCACCCAGTCACGCTATTTTGAGCCTGGCCAATCAGATATTTAAGCAGAGTCTGAAGGCGTGTGAAGATTTTTCATCACCAAGAGCGTGGGCCTACAGCATCCTGGGTTGTTTTTCATATCTACAAAGGTTTGGTGGAGATACCGATACGAAAAGTATGGCTATTCAACTCGCGCAACGACTCTCTGAATTGTATGAAAGGAATCGCCAGAAAGGATGGCTGTGGTTTGAGAATATGGTTACCTATGCAAACGCACGTATGCCGCAAGCACTCATTGCTGCGGGAAAATATATGAACAATACGAAGATGATGGATCAGGGTCTTGAATCCCTGGATTGGCTTTTGCAGGTTCAAACAGCCAGCAATGGGAAGCATATCTCTCTCGTGGGCAATGAAGGCTGGTTTAGAAAAGGGGGCAGAAGGCCACGATTCGATCAACAGCCCCTCGATGCTTACTGCTTGATGGAAGCGTGCAACCAGGCGTATGAGGCTACGGGAAATGAACGCTGGAGACAGGAAATGGACCGAGCCTTCTCATGGTTCCTAGGGAAGAACGATAAAAATGAATGCCTATATGACTTTAGGACAGGAGGCTGTTTCGATGGGCTCCAAAGAGGTGGCCTCAATATGAATCAGGGAGCGGAATCCACACTGACATGGTTGGCGGCCCTTCATGTGATGTACCGGATTTATAATAAGGGAATTGTTGCACCGTTGCAGTCTGATTTAGAGGAGGTTATCCAAGAGGCATCAAACGAAAATAAGTGATGGAAAGTAAATTTTAACGTATCCGTTTACATAGAATATTCGAAGTCCTTATAGAATATAACCATTGTCGGGGAAGTAACTTCTGAAGCTCGCATGTATGTATGAAAATAGAAATCAGCTCCTTAGAAAATAGCTCCATCCCTTTAAAATAATATTAAAAAATCGACAGAAATGGCAATCCACTTTTATAAACGTCTACTTAAAGTCGCTTCCATTGCATCCTTAACAGTGGCTCTGGTTTTATTATTGTCCATTATTTTTATGTCCTCGAAACCAGGAGAAGAACTGATCCGCCGATTTATCACCCAGCATCTTAACATTTGGCTTGGGAGTAAAGTATCTTTCGGTCAATTTGAGACAAATCTATTCAGTCGTGCTCAGGTTTATGATGTCAAATTATTTTATCCTGACGGCACACAATTCTTGGGATTGGAATACGGTCGTATCAATTACAGAATTTGGGATATACTCACGCGTGATCCTTCGATAGGAGTCGTCTATATAGACAGTTTGTTCATCACCGCTGAGCGGGATAGTACAGGACGGTTGGTATTGCCTATCCCTTCAAGTCATGAGACGCACAGCGTTAGGGATACTTCAATGTCTTTTCAGCTGCGAGTCAGGAATGTAAATGTCCGCCACGCCACGATCTTGTACGATGACCGCCTGATTCCTTTACAAGGTGCGATATTCGGCATTGATGCCTGGTGCGAACAACATGATACAGAGTCATATCATTTTCAAGTGTCTTCCGATTCAGCGCGACTTGTTATAAAAGATAAAATTCTTCCCGTGACTCAAATGAGGGCTTCTGGGAGCTTGAGCCCTCATCATTGGGAGGTACAGAGTCTCGAGATCAACCTCCCCGAGCTGGTATTCAGTGGAAAAGTGTCGGGTGAGATGGAGGGTGCCGCGTCGACATTGCGAGGCAAATTCTCATTGAAAGGATCGATCGATAGGGTCGCGGGTATTTTTAATGATGAAATGCCGCAATTCTTATCACCTGTACGTAGCGATATAGAAGCGAAAATCGAATTGGGAGGGAAACTAGCCAAGCCCCAGTTTGCCGTTGAACTCCAGATCACGGACAGTCAGCTTGGAGAGATTCCCATTACTCAGGCACAGATACGAACAAAATGGATGGATTCACATTTTACCCTGGAAAAATTTGAAATGACGATGATGAATGGTCGTATTTCGGGAGATGGATCTGTGGAGATGGATAGTCTGTTGAATCATCGGTTGTCTCTAAGCCTTGAGGGAATCGAGTTCTCAGACCTCTGGAAGGCGATCCATCAGGATACGGTGTATCCCGAGGGCATGATTGAAGGTGAATGGGTTTCTTCCGGGCCCATCACATCGCTGGATGAGGTACGGATTGAATCCCATTTGTATCTGACTCAGGTTCGATACCAAACCAAGATGCTTCCTGATTTAAACGTCATCATTTCCTTCACGCCCGAATCTGGCTCTTTTTTCCTTGCCCAAGAAGAGAACCGGTTTGAATGGAAGAGGGAAAATACAAATGGAAGAAAGGGAGGTGTTTATCGGTTCGATATTCCCAGAATAGGGTATCTGGCCGATGTGCTGAATATACAGGATATTACGGGAACGATCCGGGGGGAGGGCCTGATGAAAGGGATTATCGATGATCCTGAGATCGTCATGGAGATTTGGGGCGAAAATATACGATATCAGCATTTTCCGATGGATTCATTGTATGTGTCGGCCATATACAAGGATGGACGGTTATTTGTCGAGAACAGTCAGTTTTCAGGTCAGCGCTCATTGGCCGATACGCTCCGACCGATTTTTCAATTCCCAGGGTACCGTGGCGGATTCGTTTATCGAGGCTGGATGTCGGGCTCTATTATCAATCCAGAAGGTGAGGTCGAGGTTCACTTTTATGAACCAGGGTTCGGGGATTTTCAGTGGGATGGAGGAGACCTGCATCTTACCTTGTCCAATGCTCAGTTACATTTGGATGCACTGACTTTGCGAAAAGACTCGACGCTGGTGAAGGCGATAGGCAGTTATCGGATACCATCGGCTGAGGGTCGATTCGACGTTTCTGTTTCCAGGGAATCACTAGTAAAAAATCGTTCAGAAACGGTCATGGAAAGTCGTTTAGATCAGTCGTTCGATTCTTCCCGATTTGGTCTTATGACGGTGTATTTTGATAAAGAATCAGAAGAAAATTGGCGTATTCACGCAAAAGGAATGGGCATAAGACTGGATAAGATGATTGAATTTTATAGAGACATGTCACCATGGAAAGGCACTTTTGATTTCGAGTTCACTTTTACAGGGGATAAAAAGAGACCCCGTGGCAGTTTGGAGTTTTGGGCCGATTCGTTGGGAATGGGTCAAGTCTATATAGACTCGGCAAGGGGGATGTTGGAACTACAAGATGACCGATTATTAATAACACCCTTGGAATTCTACATGCAAGGGCGAAAGTCCTGGGCAGTGGCCGATTTCGATCTCGTCAAGACACCGTCGGATGAATACACGCTGAGCAGGGAAAGTGAAATTCGGGGTCGTGCTGAAGGAAATGGTATCGATATTCGATTTCTCACACCGTTTTTGGGGCTGGGCATTGAAGTTTCGGGCATGAGTGAATATGAGATAGAGTGGAAAGGACGCTGGGGCAGGCCACAAATTCGAGGGTATCTTGATATTACAGACGGGCGGATACAGTTTAGACACGATGCTTATCCCATTGAAGTAATGAAAGCGACGTTTTCATTGGCAGACTCCGTATTCCAAGTCGGTCCGGTTTCAGGTAGCATTCGGGATATTCCTTTCCATTTGGAGGGCCGGGCAATTGGCATAGGCTGGCAGAATTTTTTGATGAATACTCGTTTGACTGTTTCAGATGTCGAGGTATTGACATTGGGGGGATCAAGGATAGCCGATTCATTAGATTTTCATATCGATATCCATGACTTGAATCTTTCTCTGTTTCAGGATTTTTTTACCGATGTTCGTCGGTTTGACGGCCTGTTCAGCAGTCGGATGACGATCTCGGGTTTAACGAAAGCCCCGCTCCTTTCGGGTCACCTGGAAGCAAGAAACGTGGCCTTACATCCGAATGTCCTGGATAAACCTTTGTCCGATGGGCTGATTAAAGCGGCATTCAAAAACGACCAAATTTCTCTCGATACTTTATTTTTCAAGATGAACGGCGGCAGGATTCTGGCAGGAGGGCATATCAATTACTCCATGGGAGAAATGACCGATCTGGATGCATGGCTCGCTGTCGATAAGGTCAAGATAAATCGTCTAAAGAAATATAACCTCCTCATCCGATCGGGCAGAGTCGATCTAAAAAAGGAACGGGATTATTATATCATCGGGGGCGATATTCATTTGGGCGAGAGCCGCCTATTCCAGGATTTCCCACCCAAGACCCTATTGCCTTTTTTCCAGAAAGTGGAGCGCCCGATGTCGATGCCGCCTTCTTTTTTCCGTAAAACGCGAATGGATGTGCGTTTGCGAGAAAGTGATAAAATCTGGATCGATAACACCATTGCCCGAATACGTCTTCATTCGGAACTCGGGCTCATCGGAACCCTGGCTCAACCCAACTTGTCTGGAAGACTGTCCGTCGAAGAGGGATATGTCCTTTATCTGGATCGCAAATTTCAGGTCAAACAGGGTGTGCTGGACTTCATCGATCCCCATCGAATTAATCCCGTTGTGGACTTTAACGCTCAGGCTGATATCAAGGGCTATCAGACATGGTCCAGGCAACCCTATACCGTATCCCTGAATATTCAAGGCTCGTTGGATCATGCCGTGACGGAATTAACCAGCAGTCCCCCTCTGGACAGGCCCGATATCGTCACATTATTGACCGTGGGCGCGACACGGGAACAGATGCTCGCAAAAGAAAATGGGGGAAGATCGTCTCTCGGAAATGTGCTCGAAGACCGCGTCGGGCATCTGTCGACCTGGCAAGTATCCGGGTTCGCCGGCGGACATTTAGGCAATTTACTCAACCTGGAGAAGATGTCCATTGATGGCAACCTATTCCGCTTTGGAAAATCATGGGGGCCACAGCTTCTGGCTTCAAAAAAAATCACGGACCGGATGGAGATTTCGTATACGACGCGTGTCGGTCACGCCAACGAACAGAGCATCCGTCTGGATTATAGGCTCTCCAAGATACTGTCATTAGAAGGTCAAACGGATCAGCAGGGTCAATCGGGCCTTGATTTGAAATTCCGCTGGAAGATCAAATGAATACACAATTCATAAAAATAGGTATTGTTTTTTTCGCGTTGGGTCTAACGGCCCCTCTTCAAGGGAACATAAAAAAGCTGGAGCGTTGGAAAATCAAATCCGTGACCTTTGAAAACAATCGGGCATACACGGATCGGCGTTTATGCAAGATAATGGTATCCAGGCCTCCTTCATTGTTCAATTCGACGGTTTATCGAAAAGAAATCTTCGAAGAGGACATGAAAAACATCGTTTTGTTCTACCATCAGAATGGTTATCTGGAGGCACGTGTTGTGGATTCCCGAGTCGAGGGGGATTCAAGTCGCAATGAAGTACGCTTGATCGTTGCGTTGGAGGAAGGTGAATTGACTCGCATAGAAGGTCTAGGTGTTTTTGGGAATCGTGCATTCGATGATACACGTTTGTTCGAACATATTAAGATAAAAGCGGGTGATCCTCTCAATCGAATAAAAGTAGAAAAGTCATTATTGGATTTGCTTCGATTTTATGCGGATCATGGGTATTTAGAAGCCGATATAAATCCAGAGATTCGAATTAACTCGGAGACACATACGGCCATACTGGATTTTATGATACGTGAAGGCCAACAATTTACAGTAGGAAACATCATCCTCGACGGAATAGAGAAAACGCGTCCACACGTCATTCTCCGAGAGTTGCAGTTTGAAAAGGAAGATGTGCTCGATTATTCCCGCCTTTTTGAGACACAGCGTCGAATTTATATGACAGGACTCGTTCAAAGTGTTTTTGTCCGTCCTGTTTCTGCGGAAGACGGGGATTCAACAAAGAAAGACATTCGCATTGAGGTCAAGGAGAATCCCTCCATCGAACTCAATCTTTCTGCCGGGTACGGAACAGTGGACCGATTGAGAGGAAAAGTAGAAGTCTTCAATAAAAATTTTAGGGGGAGTGCCCGAAAGGTGGGCTTTGTCACGACCATGAGTTTCATCCGGAGAAGCGCAGAGGCCTCGTTTACCGAACCTTGGACTTTTGGAACACCCTGGCGCACAGACATGACACTGGGTATGGAATACAAAGAAGAACCGGGATATCATCTTAGCCAGATAGGAGGACGTCTCACTGTGGGACGGTCATTTTTCCAGCGGTCGAATATCATGATACGATTCCGGTCTCAGAAGGGTAAGCTGAGTGAAATCAGTGTGGATGAAATTCCCGACGACGTAAAAACGGATATACGTAGTATGGAGCTTGCGATCATCCATGATTCGCGGGATAACCTGTTCAACGCGACGCGAGGCGTTTATACAGAACTGAGTGGAGAACTGGGAGGCTCGTTTTCAGATAGAGTTCATGGATTTATACGATTAATCAGTAAATGCAAGTATTTTTATTCTATATCTTCCAGTACTGTAATCGCCAGTGGCATTGAGATCGGCTGGATGGAGGCGCAGGGCGGCCTCCCCCAAATACCCCTCTCGGAACGGTTTTATGCCGGAGGGCCGAATTCAGTACGTGGATTCGAGTACCAGAAATTGGGTCCTGTGGACGAAGAACGGACACCTTTGGGGGGACGGTTCAAGTTGGTATGGAATATGATCGAAATCCGAAAAGGAATATATAAAATGCTTGATGGTGCCATATTCTTGGACATGGGTAATGTCTGGTCGGCCCCTGAAGCATTTCGTTTTCGGGAGGTTCGTTTTTCACCGGGTGTGGGCCTTCGATTGAACACACCCGTCGGCGTGGGTCGTATCGACCTGGGTATGAATGTAGATCAAAGGCCCGGAGAACCACGATTCCTATGGTTATTCAGCATGGGACAGGCGTTTTAAGATGTCCTAGTATATTTATGGTGGTATTTAGTTTACAGTATGTAAAGCTAATATATGAGCCTCATTTAAACGCAAATCCTTGATACTTTACAAAATATATAATCATAGGCAATCCGTAAACTTCAACTGAACGTTTAGATACTATTACCTAATTTGGGCACGCTTTAAGGATTTTTGTATCGTTATTAGAGGTTTATGTTCATAGAAATCAAAAAATAAGCTATTGGAAGCAGATGACAGGTAGACATGAGGTCGAGAGTTCAAATCTCTCCGCCCCGACAGAGTTAAAAGCTTATAAGTTCTAGTTATTAGTATGAATTACAGCCTTTTGGTTTTACTCTAACATATTACTATTTTAATAAATTTTCGTTAGCTTAACGGCACAAATATGACACGAGAAATAGATTTTCCGGATTGCAAATCATGATGATTTAAAAGAGATGAAAATGGGATAAAAATCACAAACCTTTGGGTTGAGAATTTGTCACACTTTAAAATATGTGATCTGAATTCTACAGCATTTATCCGATAAATTTCCCGCTGCGGCGGAACACAAAGGAGAACATCATCTGGAGCGTATAGCCTCTATCTGTCGCTACTCATCCAGGGGCGGGTCTGAAGTTCAGGGATGGTACTTTTTTATTACTTGAAAGGAGATACATTTTAAAACGAAAAATGTCAAGCGGGATCTGAAGTTTCACCTTTATTGAAGGAATATATTAGTAGGGGAGCCTATAAGACTATTCTGATTTCAAACGTTTTGAAAATTGGCCAGTAAATCGCTCATGGATGAAAGGATATAAAAATGGATATCAGGGGATTATTCTTCTTGTCATCCGTGTTCAGGGATTAACGTCGGCCGCAGTCCTCCTCGCGATCATACACGGGAATAAAAAGGCCAATCGGATATTATATATCAAAGTATGATAAAGCTCTATTACTCTCACATAAATTTATCCTTATTTTACTCTTCCAAAACATACTTGAAGTTACAGCAGTCACAGCCCTGCATCAGGGTTTTGTTTCTGAAAAGTTTTATCTTTTTATTATACCCATCCTGCCAGCAGTGGTCGCCCCAACAGCAATAGGCATATCCAAAGTCACCCGCATTCGCTTTTAAGTATTCTTCAGCGATGACGCACTCCGTCGCTTTAATTTCCAGGACATTCTTAGAATTTTCAATGATTTCAGCTATTATCAAGGTCTCGGTATAACTATTGGGTCCGATAAAGCGTGTTTTGAACGTCTCAAAATCATTTGTTCCGTATCTTTTTCTAAATCTCTCCCCGTTCCTCTTTGCTCTGTTATAGGTATGCTCTTTCAATAACTCAATGACTCTCTCTTTTCCTAATGCTTCAGCAAATGTATTTATTAATGCAATGTCTGAACGACCTGTAAATGCGTAGAACTGTCGCCTAGTTATATCAATTTTCGTATCGAACATGTGTTTGGATTGTAGATCTTCTTGAAGTGGTACTGGATATGTTTTCGAAAAAAAATTTCCACCGGTTAAAAAGGCAGCAGTACATGCCGGCATTATTTTTGTGAAAAAGTCTCTTCTGCTTGGTTTTATAAAATTAGATCCATCCATCTTTATCTCCAATCTTTATGTCTACTATTGAAATGGTTCTTAATGGATCATCCATTATCCCTGCCAAACATACCGATGATTACAGTAGTCGTGCCCCTGCATCAGGGTCTTGTCGCGGACGAGTTTGATGTTTGGATTGAAACCCTCCGCCCAGGCATAGTCTCCCCAGCAGACACGTGCATATCCAATATCAGCCGCATTGGCATCACGGAAAACTGCTGCTTGAATACATTCGGTTACCTTTAATTCAAAAGCAGTCTCAGTATCTTCTACAACTTCCATCTTTATCATGGGTTCCCAACTTTTTGTATCAGCAAACATCCGGGTGTATGACTTCAGACTACGATCCTTTGAATTCTGGGCCTGTTTCTCTCCTCTTTCAAGATTAGATTCGGTTGCCATTTTCTTTATCAACGCGATCGTTTCTTCTTTTCCAAATTTTTGCTGGGCTGCTTGTGCAAATTCGATAAAAAATCTATGTATGCTTTGAAGATATTGTCTATAAGTTAATTTTCTCGTGAACTCCTGATCGAACATGTGCGTTTCTTGTTGCATGATTCCCGGAATCATCCCAAAAATGTCTTTTCCGAATGCACATGTCAGTGCACATGCGGGAACGGTTTTGATAAGAAATTCCCGCCGGCCCGTCTGTGTGTGGTTGAGATTCTTCATCGTTCACTCTTCTTTTTTTTGTTATTCTATTATTCGTTTATGATCATTCGTTCGATAAATTGAAATAGATAATCCATAGGCGGCCTGTCCATCGTCGATTGACTTATATATTTGAACTTAAGAATCCCGTCTCCGTCAATAATAAAAACGGTCGGTACATTCTGTTCAGCCCTGTTCAGGTTCCACTCCGTCCTGAACAACTCAAGGCCGATGGACACTTTTCTGTCCGCATCGATAAGAATCGGAAAAGGTAGCGGGGCTTTAACGTCACTGTAATCGAATTTTTTAGGCCACGTCTGCCTCGCAGTCTCCATCCAGTCTCTCATTCCCTGATTCAAATTTTCGGGATTCGGAGGATTCTTCCACGCTTCAATCTCGCCCAGATTTCTTTTGAAATCCTTCACCCAGCTTTCAATCTCCTCTCTTGTATACGGTAAAACCTGGAGCACTTCAAGATTATATTTTTTTCTAAAATGAAATTTTTCTTCCAATTCAACAAGCTCGGCATACTGATAATGACAAAATCGGCACCACTGATCCCTGAACCGGCCTCTTGGGAATAACAATAAAATATTCTTCCCTTTAAGCTGCGATATAGAGACCTCTCCTCCCTGGTATGAGGGAAGCTTAAAATCCGGCATCGGCAGCCCGATTCTTGCCGCTTCCCGAATCTTCGGCATCTGTGCAAATAATAGGCATGGAAACAAAAAAACAACCAATAAAGAAACAGTCATCATTTGAAAACAGAAGTTTCTTTTTTGCATAACACTCTCCGGTTTTATAAAATTTTTTGTGGTATCATTTATCATCCTATCCAAATGTACCGATGATTACAGTAAGCATGACCCTGCATCAGGGTTTTATCACGAACCAATTCGATGTTTTCGTTGAAACCCTTCGGCCAGAAATAATCCATGTAACAAAGTGCCGCAAAACCGACTTCTCCGCCCAGTCCAGCCTTGATATAAGGATCCGCAAAGAGGCATTCGGTGACTTTAAGTTCAAAAGCGTTTTCAGTGTCCTCGATAATTTCCATTGTCAAGGTGTTTTTAAATTGTTCTGTATCTCTGAACATGTCTACATACGTGTAGAAATCATTCTTCTCCGCAGCTTTTGCTTGCCTTTGTCCCAGGGCAAGAGCACTTTCGCGGGTGTCCGTTTTAATGATTTCGATGGCTTTTTCTTCACCCAGTTCTTTTATCATCGTTTTGATTAACTGTATTTTTCCTCTGGTAGTGGCCATAGCATACTGCCGGTTGGTCAATGTCATTTCCATGGGCAGGTCGAATTTGTGTTTGTTTCCTTCTTGCGTATTTTTTTGCAGCATCCCAAACAACTGTTTGCCGCCCATGCAGGTCATGGCGCATGCCGGTACGATCTTCGTGATGAAATGGCGTCGGCTGTGTTTGTTTTGATCGTTGTTCATGACGTCCTCCTGTTTTTGTTCCCTTTGGTTAGCTCCCAAGATCATATGGTCCGGGTGCGATCTCCCGGGCCATCAGAGAAAGGTATTGCTACATCAACGCATCTATGTATGTAACAATATCGTCGTTTTGGTTTCTATCCTGCAAGATTTTTTCCGAGCTCAATGTCAGATTCGTTGACGTCTATACTCTAACAATACATTATACGTCCAACCGATGTCATTTGTGTATAGGAAAAAGTTCTCATTTTTTCAGAGAGATAGCCCTATAGAGTTTTAATCAAAAGTCAATGATATTGCAACATTTGAGAGTATAAAATGCAACTTGATTTCGTGGTCGACGTATCTTATCTTAGATCAGTCCGACTATCTGAGAGGACCTACTGTTATGTTTATTCATCTTGAGATATTTTTCTGCATCTTCACGTTAATGCTTGGCTCCTGGGTGGTGTATTACGCCTTTCAGTTGAGCCGGACGACGCCGCATTCGTTCTTGAAACCCATCGCCGTATTTATCCTGTTTTATAATCTGTCGATTCTCATGCGACTCGTGGCACAATATACGTGTGCGAATATCCTGGCGAGCTGTTTCATTTTTAACGCGTCGATTTACAGTAAAGTGTTGGCCCCCTTCGCATTCTTAATCAATCTCGGGATGACCTTGTCTCTGCTTGCCATCGTTTTGAATTTTCTTGGTAAGACCCTCCCGCGGCGCAGCAGATACTGGCTTATTGGTAGCACGGTGATTATCCTTATCAGTTATTCGGTAAGACCTTTTTTCGGCTCTCAAGCCTTTCTGCTCCCGTGGCTGCCGTTGTTCCACCAGTACACATACCTGGGCGTTGTCTTTATCGCGTATTTTTTCCTCATATATCTGCTTATCGGCAACCAGCAGGAATCCGACCCGGCAAAAGTAAGAATGGTGCGCTCTTTTGCGGTTTTTTATCTTGCCGCTTACACTTCCCTTATTTTATCATTTCTATTCCATCCCATTTTACAGTATTTTTACGTTATTGTTGTGCATATCCTGTTCAATCTTTTCCTCATCCTATGGCTTCGGTATTCTTTTCTTTCCTATCACCGAAATTCCGTCTCAGTGATCATGGACGGAGGTATCCTGGATGGATTTTATGAGATACACAGGATTTCAAAGCGGGAAAAAGAGATCGCGGAGCTCATCTTGCAGGGAAAAAGCAATAAAGAAATCGAGCATCAATTGTTCATTTCACCACATACGGTGAAGAATCATATTTACAGTCTTTATCAAAAGGCGGGGGTGAAGAGCCGGGGACAGCTTGTTCACCTTCTCCTGCAATCGAACACACATCATTAGTATTTGTGCGTCGTCTAAATAATATAGACTCCTGAGATAAAAAATTTAGGGCCTTGACTAGTTGAGGCAAATTTTGTATGCTTTAACTTATGTTATGACAATAACTAACAAGTAATTGAAAAGAGCCCGAATTTTTAAAGCTAAATTTCGACATAGTTTAAGGCTTTTTCATTGAATATTGACAGGGGCGGCACACAGAATTCATAATTTCCATCGTTACTGCCATTTTTGCCTTGTATAATTTGCCTGAAATGTGTATAATCTTGTCCGGGTAAAACCAAACCTGTTCTTACCATCTTCATCATAAAAATACATGTTGGTCTGAAGGTGGCTTTCGACACAAGGGGAGAGATGTTTAGAGTTGCTTTTATATATATTGAAATGAGGTCAGAGTAACGTCGTCACAGTTTGAATAGGTGCGATCGGAATCCGATATACTGAATTGAAATTATATGTAAGCAAAGAATTTTTTCCATTCCTTACTCATGTGGAACCTCCTAAATGACGGTGTAGAGTGAGCTGAAGATTGAGAAAGCAATGTAAGAAAATTCGTCGATACGACAATAAACCTTATTAAGGAGGCAGAATTATGAAAAACGCCGTAACCATATCCGCTTTACTGATGCTACTGTATTCCTTCAATCCCGTACTCTGGGCGAACTCGGACAACACGCAAGGCTATGGGATTACGGCCTACACTATCGATGTTGAAATCTTCCCAGTTAAGAAGTCACTTCGCGTTGACGCGACTATCCGTGTTGAAGCAGGGGAAATCCCCTTAGACACCCTGCGGCTTTTTCTGCATGAAACGTTTACCATCGATAACATTCTTATCGATGGGCAGCCATTGAATTTTGTGATGAGAGATCACAGCGTAGACAGTCTGATGTTTTCGCCCACTTCGATTCCTGTTGATATTGCACTGCCTCGACCTTTAGCCGCCGGCGATATTCAGGAAATCAAACTTACTTATATGGGTCACATCCAATCCGTTGTATGGGGTGTGAACTTGATCTCGGAGCACCTTACAGAACTCGCGATCTACTGTTCGTGGTACCCCCTGGTTAAGGAGAGTGTGCCGTTTACCTATACCCTGGAGGTTACCCTGCCAGCCGGACAGACCTGTGTCACGGATGGGGATCTCATCTCACAAGAGATCGATGATGGGAAAACGACATGGCATTATCAAAGAAAACAGACAGGAAACGATATCCCGGTCATTGCATCGGATCAGTTCAAGGTAAAGGAGATGAAAACGGCGGGTATCCAGGCATCGATTTATTACAAAGCGTTGGATGATGAGAGAGCGGAAGAAACGCTCGCTCATATCATCGACTGCGTCGGATTCTACTCCGAAATCTATGGTAAGGCTTACAACAAAGATAAGATTGTTTCCGTCTATTCTCCCAGAGATGGTTGGGGCTATTCCCGGTCTCCGTTGTTCGTGGGATCGGAAAACTATGTGCTCTCACTCTTACGTAAGGAAGAGGGTCAAATCGAGGATTTCCACGGCAGTGCCCATGAGATCGGACATTTTTGGTGGATGCTGGCGGATACAGAAACATCGGACGACTGGTTGAATGAGGGACTGGCCGAATTCTCCGCTCTCCTGGCCGTAGAACGTTTTTATAGCCGAGAAGAAGTCAATAAAATTCTGGAAAAATACCACGCGGATGTGTTGAAATTAGATGGGATTAAACCGATTTTAGAGACATTGCGGAACGTAAAAGGCGCCTACGTACTCTACTACGAGAAAGGCGCGATGATTTTTCAGATGTTGAGAGAGATGCTCGGGGAGGGAAAACTCTTCCACGTCCTCCGTATTTTCTACGACAATCACAAAGAGGGAAGTGGGGCAACCACACAAGACCTGATGGATGTTTTCCTTGCTGAAACTGATTTGAACCTGGAACCTTTCTTCCGGCAGTATCTAAAAACCAGCGAGCTTCCAAGACTGACCGTTGAATGGCGATGTGACGGTCATACAGTGGAAGGGCGTATTCTGGTTGAAAAAGCCGAGTATTCCGAGTTTCCCGTCGAAATGACTTTCATGAAAACGGAAACAAGGACGGTCACCCTTTCTCCGGGAGAAAATATGTTTCGATTTACACTGCCTTTTAGCGTAGATAGGATAGCTGTAGATGAGAACATTACGCTTCTTAAAGAAAAAGTAGACATCAAACAGATGAAGTAAAAAGTGATGGGAAACCGTCCTTTATTCGTCATCCATAACACAATGACCCGAATCGGTACGGAAATGATCTGCGATACGAAAGGAGAAATGGTATGAGAGACAAACCTGTATTCTGGATGGTTCCGGTTGTTCTTTTCTTGATCTGCCTGCTTCAAATGGCGTGCAATCAGCAGGAGCGTGCACCGCTGATGCAGACCTACGAGGCGTATATCCAATCCGTTCAGAATCGCGATCTGGACGCAATGATCCAAACCATCACAGATAATGACACGCTCCACTTCATCGGCACGACGGGCAAGATGCTGGAGACGCGGGAGGAATACGTCGACTATCATCGAGAGTGGTTCTCCGAAGAAGGATGGGACATTTCGTTCGAGCTGGATAAGATATACCAGGAGTACGATTTTGGATATGTCATGGCGATTTTTACGTATCACCAGGACATACCCGATGGAAAACGTATGACGTTGGTCTCTTACGTCACACTCGTATTCCACTGGGAAAAGCAAAGCTGGCGGGCCATCGCCGATGTGTGCACGCCCATCAGCCGAGACATCGGTTAAACGTATTCTATATGTCACCTTATGTTCGCCTTACTGCGCATAGCCCTCGGTCTGTGTGTGGCATGCGAACATCGGCAAGCCGATCGTCTTGATAATTGGGCAATCATCTTTAGCCCGATCATTCCGATCTCTATCTAAACATAAAGAATATGTAATGGCTATTTCTGAATGAGGTTTGTCGAGACTCCCTGAGACGAAAAAACACCGGGAATCAGCGTGTTTACGTTTTGTATCTTACAAAATTTTATGTAAATTTATCAATATGAAAACGAAAGATGTCTGGATCGGTGTCGATGTGGGTTCAGTCAGCGTGAAGGTCGCAGTTGTCGTCCAGAATGACTCCGATACTGATTTTATTGTGAATCTCACGAACATGGGTTCTTTCTTCCAGCCGGATGAAGGCCATGCGGATGCAGCGTTGGACGGACACCTGGTGCTGTCCAGGTATGTACGGCACCAGGGTCAGCCATTAAAGGAAGTGGCTGAACTCCTGAAAGCGCTTTTTCGAGAGATTTCCGACGGCAGGATTGCCGGTATCTGGGCCACGGGATCGGGCGGGAAGCGCTGTTCTGAAACCTGGGGATTCCGTTACGTGAATGAATACCGTGCCGCTGCCGAGGGCGTGGGAAGGCTCTATCCAGATGTCCATACGGTGTTCGCCTTGGGCGGAGAGTGCGCCAAGTATGTACTGCTTTCTCACGAAGAGGATGATGAGATTCAAATCCTGGATTATGAGACCAACGGAGAGTGTGCGGCGGGAACGGGTTCCTTTTTCGATCAGCAAGTGGACCGGTTGAAGTATCGCATCGAAGAGGTCGGAACGTTGGTCGAGGGCGTTGACCGGACGGCATCGATTGCCGGCAGGTGCTCGGTTTTCGCCAAGTCGGACATGATCCATGCCCAGCAACGTGGATACCAACCGTCTGAGGTGCTGAAAGGGCTCTGTGAAGCCGTGATCCGCAATTTTAAAGGAAGCATCACCAAGGGTAAGCGCATCCAAGAGAAGGTAGCCTTCATCGGGGGTGTGGCGGCAAACCGGGGTATCGTGAGTGCCCTGGACAGACAGTTCGCCCTGGGGGACGGTGAACTCATCGTTCCCCAGTACGGCGCGTGGATCGAAGCCGTGGGCGCTGCCCTGATCGGGTGGAAGCATGGCGTTATCGATTCTTCCGTTCCTCCCGATTTTTAATGCCGAGAGCAGAAAAAATCGTATCCCACGATGCCTCCTCTATCCATGGATAAAGTGCGGCTCCTGAGGGATCGTACGTCCGCGTACCGATGGATGGACGACAGTGCGGTGGATGCGTATCTGGGCATCGACGTCGGATCGGTGAGCACGAATCTGGCCCTGGTGGACTCTGAGGGTGAGCTTATCCACGGCATTTACCTGATGACGGATGGGCGCCCTGTGGAGGTCGTCCGCAATGCATTGACTGAAATGGCCTCGGTGGCCGGAGATCGAGTCCGCATACGGGGCGTGGGGACGACGGGATCGGGACGAGAGCTCATCGGTCTTCTGGTGGGAGCCGATATCATCAAGGACGAGATTACGGCTCACAAGACGGGTGCTGTTCATATCAGTCAAAAGTACCTGACAGAAAATGTGGATACCATCTTCGAGGTCGGGGGGCAGGATTCCAAGTTTATTTCCATCAACGATGGTGTGGTGGTGGATTTCAGCCTGAACGAGGCGTGCGCTGCAGGAACGGGTTCGTTCCTGGAGGAGCAGGCGAGACAGATCGGTATCGAGATCCGGGACGAATTTGCCGAGCTGGCGCTTCGGTCCGAGCATCCTTTGAAGCTGGGGGAACGATGCACGGTATTCATGGAAAAGGAACTCGTGCCGTACCTGCATCAAGGTGTACCCAAGGAGGATATAACGGCCGGACTGGCGCTCTCCATCGTTCAGAATTATCTCAACCGCGTGGTCAAGAAGCGACAGATCGGGGACGTCATCTTTTTTCAAGGGGGAACCGCGTATAACGACAGTGTGGCAGCAGCTTTTTCGACGATACTGAATAAAGAGATCATCGTGCCTCCCCACAACGGTATCATGGGTGCCATCGGTGCTGCCCTATTGGCGAAAAACTCATCCCAAGACCGGCAAACCTCCTTCAGAGGCTGGGAGCTCGACCGTGTACATTGGGACCAGAGGGAATTCACGTGCCAGGGATGTTCAAACGAGTGTATCGTCCAGGAGTTCGTGGTCGAGGGGGAAAAGAGTTACTGGGGGGATAAATGCTCCGAGCGGTATCGTCAACGGTCGAAGACCGATCGGAAAGCCCAGGTCACAGACCTCCTGCGCTTCCGGGAAGAACTTCTTTTCGAGGTGCATACTGGGGATCACCTGAATGGGAACAAAAGCAGGGGACAGATCGGTGTTCCACGAATACTGTATTTTTTCGACCGTCTCCCGTTCTGGCGAACCTACTTCGAGTCGCTGGGTTATGAGGTTTTTCTATCGGGCCCAAGCCGCCAGAAAATGATTCACGCCGGTGTGGAGGCCTGCGTGGCCGAACCCTGTTTTCCCATCCAGATGGCTTTGGGGCATCTGAAAGACCTGATGGATAAAGACATGGGCATGATTTTCCTGCCCAACGTGATCAACGAAGAAGATCCCATGGAGAGCGTTGCCTCATTCATCTGCCCCTGGGCGCAGACGATCCCCCTGGTCGTGAAGCATACGCCGGCATTGGACGGACTGAAAGATCGTCTTTTTTGTCCCAGCATCCAGTTCCGATGGGGGAGGGAATCTGTCGAAAAGCAGCTGAGGAAATCGGTTTCCATCCTTTCGATTCCGACCGAAGAGAACCGCGGGGCCGTTGAAAGGGCATTCGATGCGCAGGCGCGGTTTCGGGCACGCGTTGCCGAGGCAGGCCGTGAGATCATGGCGCACATCTCGAAGGAAGCGTTGGACTGTGTCGTACTCCTGGGCAGGCCCTACAACCTCTACGATCCGGGATTGAACTTGAACATTCCGGCGAAACTTCGATCGCAGTACGGGGTGAACCTCGTTCCCATGGATTTCCTGAATTTGGACCCCATCAACATCCTTCTCGTGCACGATCATATGTTCTGGAATTACGGCCGGCGAATTATCCAGGCGGCCATGTTCACGAAAGACTATCCCAACATGCACATCATCTATCTCAGCAATTTCAAGTGCGGGCCGGATTCTTATATCCGGCATTATGTGGAGGAGGCGTCGGGAAAACCGTTTCTCTTCCTTCAGCTGGACAGCCATGCCAACGACGCGGGCGTGATGACGCGCATCGAGGCGTTTCTGGAAAGTAAGCATATGCTGTGAGGATGTTCATATCACACGAGGGGAATCAGAAGGGAACCATCCAATAGGTAAGAGGGGATTCGATAAAGCGTGACGGTCGTTCAAACGGAAAAGAAAGAGAATCAAGATCATCATCCTCTGGAGGGACGGTGTTTGTACATACCCCGTATGAGTACCGGGGGGGCAGAGGCCGTGGCAGCAGCCTATCGTTCGCTGGGTGTGGATGCCAGGGTCTCACCGCGATCCGATGAAGAGACTCTGACACTGGCGGCCCGTTTTACGACCGGAGAGGAATGCCTGCCCCAGAGGGTCACTCTGGGTAACTTCCTGAAAGTCATCCTGAGAGATGATTTTGTGCCTTCCCGGAATGCCTTTTTTCTGCCGACCTCTTCCGGCCCCTGCCGATTCGGTCAGTATGCGCCCCTGCTTCGGAAAATTCTCCGGGAGTTGAACTACGAGGAAGCGGTGGTCTTCTCGCCCACCAGCAGCGATGGATACGAGGGCATCGCCGCGAATGTCCGACATTTTATGAGAACGGGCTGGCGGGCCATCGTGGCGTCCGACATCCTGAGGAAGCTCCTGCTTATGATCCGCCCGTACGAAGGGGAAGAAGGCGCTACCGACTGTGTACATACTCAGGCACTGGAGGATGTCTGTACTGTTTTAGAAGACGGTTCGCTGGATTCCAGGACACAAATCAAACGGCTGGTGGGCAGCCTGGAGACAGCGCGGGACCGATTCAAGCACATACATCTCAACGCTCCCATGGGTCATCGGCCCCTCATCGGAGTCGTGGGGGAGATTTACCTTCGGTTCAACAGCTTCAGCAATCAGCACATCGTTCGAAGGATCGAGGCACTGGGCGGTGAAGTCTGGATTGCCGACATAGCGGAGTGGGTGTGGTACACCAACTACGAAGAGAAGCGCAGACTCAAGGATAGGGGAAAACGATTCAGTCTCGCGAGTGCCGGGGTGATGCTCAGGCACTGGTTCCAGCATCAGGACGAGAGGACACTCCTGGCTCCTTTTCAGGAGATATTCCGAAATAGAGAGGAAGCCCGCGTAGAGACGCTGCTGGAGTACAGCCAGCCTTACCTGCCGGCTCACATGGCCTTGGGGGAGATGACCCTGAACACCGGCAAATCCATAGCTTTCTACCATGCCGGCTGTGACGGCGTGGTGGACATCAGCCCTTTTACCTGCATGAACGGTATCGTCACAGAAGTGATTTACCCCCATGTCAGCAGGGATCATGACGACATGCCCATGCGCATTTTCTATTTCGACGGTGTACCCTTCGATCTCGACGGTGACCTGGAAATCTTCATGGAGCAGGTAAAGGCGTACCGGAAGCGGAGGATGAAGCACGCGCGCTGACGGTGAGCAGCGATGATCCGTCGGCTGTCACGATCCGTATTTTCGTATGTTCATAAGTATACCCCTTCTATTTTTAACATCATGCCCGATTTGATCCGTCACGAATACAGCATCCTGTCGTCCATTCATCAAGCATACATCGTCTGCTATCCCTCGTATTTGAGGGGTTAATAAGTCTATTTATGAAAGCTTAGCTATCGGACGTAATTTTTACATCCCGACTTACCATCCGCTTTACAGAACGCGTTTACCGACAGGTGATATCACATGCAGTTCTGAACTTTTTGAAGAACATTCAAAAAAACACTTGACAAATAAGAATAATTCCTATATAATAGTAACATGCAGGAAAGGACCACAGAGCATTCTTTGGATTCTTTCGTCCATCACTGCCGGCAGCACCACCTCAAGGTGACGCCCCAGCGTATGGCCATCTACAAGAAGCTGATCCAGATGAAGAATCACCCTTCTGCCGATACGATGTTCCGTGAAATTCGGAAGGAGTTTCCCAGCATCTCTTTTGATACGGTGAACAGGACGCTCATCACGTTCTCGGAGATTGGTCTTATCGATATCATCGAAGGGCTCGCCAATCAGCGACGGTACGATCCCAATACACACGATCATCATCATTTCCACTGCGTCCAATGCGGTGCCATCATCGATTTTTACGATGATGTCCTGAACGGTCTGGAAATCCCGGACGACATCCAAAAACGGTTTACGGTGCAGAGTACGCGCGTGGTTATCAAGGGCTTGTGCGGGAGTTGTCGAGAAAAAACATAGGCATGGAATCAACCCGCTATTGGGATGATTCATATAGGCATCCAAATAATTTAAATACATCCATCTTACACGGAGGACACCCATGACAGCACATACCACGGAATTGGCGGCAATTCTAAAAACAGCCATCGAAGTCGAAGAAAACGGGTATAAAACATTTAAGAGGTTTGCCGATGCGACCCAGGATGAATCGGGCAAGAAGATGTTTCAAAGATTGGCAAAGGATGAAGTTGAACACCGGCAAATTCTGGAAAAACAGCTCAAACAGATTTCCGAGGGAGGGAGCTGGCAGAGCATTCATATTCCGCCGTCATCGGTGGAAAAGCTCATCCCCGCCCTACGAGATAAAGCCAAACGTACGAAGGGTGAATCGGGTGTGGCAGAGCTCGACGCCCTGAATACGGCGTTGGATCTGGAGCGCAAGGCAGCCCAATTCTTCCGGGACAAAGCCGATGAGGTCACGAACCCCGAAGCCAAGGCCTTGTTCCATCGGTTGGCAGAGTGGGAAGACGCCCATTATGAGCTGATCCAGGCTGAGCTCGATAATATCAAGAATACCGGTTTATGGTTCGGCATACCCGAGTTTCGTATGGATGGCACCTTCTGATACGGATGGTTCCATCCGTCATTCATCAGCATCGACCGATACGGTCAAGCCCTCGTTCGTGAGTATATTGTTGTCAAAAACATGATGGGGGCATCGACTATATATTAATAATACTTACAATCCATCAACGAAAAAAGGAGGTAAGTGTGGGAAAAACAGAAGAAAATTTGAAGGCAGCGTTTGCGGGTGAATCCCAGGCCCGGAATAAGTATACCTATTTTGCCAAGGTGGCCAGAAAAGAGGGCTATCATTACATCGCTAAAATTTTTGAGGAGACGGCCGATAACGAGCAGCAGCATGCCAAGGATGAGTTCAAGCTGTTGAATGGCATTGGCGATACCGTGGCCAATCTGAAAGAGGCCATTGCCGGAGAGGATTACGAGACTGTCACGATGTACCCCACGTTCGCCAAGGAAGCAGAGGAAGAGGGAAACCAGGAAGCAGCCACGTTGTTCAAGGAAATCGCCGAGGTGGAAGAAGAGCATCGGGAAAGATACAAGAAGTTACTGGCAATGGTGGAGAACGGGACGGTGTACAAACGGGAAAAGCCCATCAAATGGAAATGCAGCAAGTGCGGTTATATTCACGAAGGGACGGAACCACCCGAGAAATGTCCGTCTTGCAAGCATCCGAAAGAGTATTACGAACCGGCGAATATGGAGTTTTAGTCTATCAGATCAAAATATATATAACATCAGTATTTTTAGAGGGGCGGGCCCAGAATCCCGCCTTTTTTTATTTGGAAGGGATTGAAAAGGATCGCATGTTTCAATATGATTTATCCTGATTCCGGGGAATTGGTTTACATGCACCGCATTTCTTGGCTTCGTCCGTCATTAAAATAATAATAAATAATCATCGAGAAGCGACCGTCATATCCGAAGTCAGTTCCTATTTTTTGCTTGCAAATTTCTGGTGGATTGGCTATTATGTGAAAAAACGGGAGACAGCAAATGAAGAATTGTCACATCGTTATAGGGGCATTCGTGTTTTTACTGATCTTTTCTGTGGCTTTGGGTCAGACCACGGCCATACGGGCCGGTCATCTCATCGATCCGGCAGACGGTTCGATCATGGACAATCAAATGGTTCTAATCAGCGAAGGCAAGATCACGGAGGTGGGAAGTCACGTTCACGTGTCGGACTCTGTACAGGTCGTCGATCTTTCCGGGTGCTGGGTCATGCCGGGCCTGATGGATGCTCATACGCACCTGACGTTAAACTTTTCCCCGAATTCGTTCGATCTGGGATCGATTTATCTGCAAGAAAGCACTGCTCTTCGGGCCCTGAGGGGTATGCACAATGCACGCATTCTCCTGAAAGCCGGTTTTACGACTGTGAAAGACATCGGCAACGATGCCAACTATGCAGCTGCCGATATCCGTCGTGCCATCGAAAGATCGTGGTTCGTCGGTCCGACGATCATCAATTCGGGAAAGATCATCGCACCGTTCGGAGGTCAAACAGCGAATATGTCGCCGGAGCAGGGTCCGTTCTGGCAGTTTGAGTACATCGATGCCGATACACCCGATGAAGTCCGTAAAGCCGTCCGGCAGAACATCTATTACGGAGCCAAAACCATCAAACTGGTTGCGGACAACAGTGCCTTTTTCTACAGTGAAGAAGAGATTCGGGCAGCCGTGACGGAGGCGCACCGGGCAGGACTCACGGTTACCGTGCATGTTTTAGAGGGTGATGCTGCAAAAAACGTCATCCTGGGCGGTGCCGATGCCATCGAGCACGGTTTCATGCTTTCTGATGAACTCCTGGCATTGATGAAGAAGAAGGGCACCGTCCTGGTCGGTACGGATTTCCCGTTCGAGCATATAAAGGTCATATTCGCCCATGACTATAAACTGGCAGAGTTACTGAGCGAGAGCATCGTGGATCGACTTGGGCGGGCTCATAAAATGGGTGTGAAGATGGCTTTCGGTACGGATACGGTCTGCGATCTGCCGGGTAAGACGCGTGCGGATATGGCCATGGATTACCTGGATATTTGGCTTCAGGCGGGGGTGCCGCCGGCCAAGATTCTGAAATGCATGACGACCAATGCTGCCGAACTGCTACGTGTTCATGGCGAGCGGGGAGCCGTTGCCGCAGGCCAGTGGGCCGATATCATAGCCACACCGCAAAATCCTCTCCAGGACATACATGCCCTGCGAAATGTTTGTTTTGTGATGAAGAACGGTGAGATCATCAAGCATATAGAGTGAAGACTCAAACGGCCGTTAAAATATATTCCCTCGTTTCACCGGATTCGCTGCCTGAGGAAGCCACATCGTATCGCATCCAGAAGGAATGATGTGTGAGTATGTTTTAAATTCGGCATGGTGTCCCTCGTCATGAATAAAAGTCGGGCAAATCGCTGATGTCGTGGAACTTGACAAAAAAATACCGTTCCACGGATATATGGAAAATCATTTTCCTCCCTTACTGGAATGAAAAACGGTTGTATTTAAGGGATGATTCGGGTATATTTATCAGGTATCTCTTGGTTCGGATTGGTCCTTCAAATGAGGAGAACCAAGGTGTGCGTTACGGAAGGCATATCCTCGTTTGTCAATTCTATCGCTTTCATGTACATCCTGCATCTGCCGAGGGATCAGAGAGGACGTCCTTCATTTTTCTGAGATGATCTGCTATGGTTTTTGCGACGAAGGACGAGACGTCCACCTATCCACGAAGAAGAATAGGATCCATAATCAAATGTAGGGAGGGTGATTTGAAAAACGTCATCTTATTTATACTCATCATGTTAGTTATAATAGTCGGACTGCGCTGTGAGAAGAACGAAAATCCATTCAAGCCCGATTCGGAGCGATTCGTCTATCCGATACAAATCGGGTATCGATGGATATACACCAGGACGTTATCCGATTCCAATCTTCGTCCGTTGACACCAAAAGCGCGGAGCGTTGGGGATACCACGGCGTCCTACCAGGTGAGGATTGAGATCGCACGCAGAGAGACGATTCACGATTCTATCGAGACCCACGTATTCCAGGAAATTCTGACCGACGAGAGCGGCCAGACATTCGAGAGCGAAACCTATTATGCGAATCTCGACAGCGGATTGTACCTTTTCGCATACTGCGGGCCGGGCCAGATAATTCCCAAATCACGAAATGGCGTTCAGATTTATTTCAAAGGTATGTTTTTCCCCTCCGTCCATGCGTTGGTATCCAGTTTTACCAACCTTTCCCTCGGATTGGCATGTCTCGAAGACTCGTTGACGTATGAAACGCCACCCTTGAGAAGTATCGCATATCCTCTGGAGGTAGGTGCGCAGTGGACGTATCGGTATCCGGGTGAGCCCTGCCGTATTGATAAAAAAGTCGTCGGACGGGGTATGGAGGTCGTCCCGGCAGGGGAACTCCAATGCTTCCAGATTCAGTGGCTGTTGGATATGGATCGTGATGGAGAGTGGGACGATGACATCATCTTCTACGATTACATCGCAGACATCGGACTCGTAAAGCGATATGCTCTGTTCAAGGATTGTGTCATCATCGGCGAAGACGATCCGGAACCCATCGGTGTATGCGATATACTGGAAGAGTCGGTTTTAACCGGATTTTACCATTAATACCTCGTTGCAAGACATATGACGGATTTATCCGTATTTCCCTCGATCAACGCTATCCCAGGAGTGATATCATGAAACGATTTATTACCCGGGCGCTCATAGGTGTGGGGATTTTCACGTGTTGTACCATCACAGTCTCTATCATTCTCGGATTTTTCTCGTGGATCTCTCAGGGTCGCGTTCCCGGTAAAACGATTCTCGAAATCAACCTGGAATGCGAGCTCATCGAGTACGTGCCCGACGATCCGGTGGCCAGAATCATGCTGGGGGGATTTCCCGTCATGCGCGATATCGTCGAAGCTCTGGAGAGGGCATCGGAGGATGAGCGCGTCGTGGGCCTGGTGGCCCGTATCGGTGCCGGAAGGATGGGTCTGGCCAAGGTGCAGGAGCTGCGTGATGCGGTGCAGGTTTTCCGGGAGAGCGGGAAGCCGGCCTTCGCATTCTCCGAGACGTTCGGTGAGGCAGGACCGGGGAACGGCGCGTATTACCTGGCCACGGCCTTCGATGAGATTTACCTTCAGCCTTCGGGCGACATCGGACTGACGGGTTTGATGTATGAGACCCCTTTTATTCGTGGTACATTGGATAAACTGGGTATCGTTCCCCGGATGGATCATCGCCATGAGTATAAGAGTGCTAAGAACATCTATACGGAACGGCAATACACCCGTGCCCATCGCGAGGCCACCCAAAAGGTCATGACATCCCAGTTCGGTCAATTGGTTCGCGGCATCGCAGAGGCTCGTGGGCTGACAGAGCAGGATGTCCGATCCCTCATCGACGGCGGGCCGTTCCTGGGGCGGGAGGCACTGGATGCCGGACTCGTGGATGGATTGGGTTATCGGGATGAGATGGTTGCCCGTGTGCGCGAACGATTTGGAGAAGGGGCCCGGTTCCTTTATCTCAACACGTATTTGGAACGGGCGGGCCGGCCGCATCGAAAAGGTAAGGCCATCGCTTTGATATACGGCGTGGGCGGGGTATCCAGAGGCAAGAGTGGATACGATCCCGTTTTCGGCGATGTCCGCATGGGGTCGAATACCGTGGCCGGTGCCTTCCGGGCTGCCATCGAGGACAAAACAGTCAAAGCCATTCTCTTCCGCATCGACAGTCCCGGAGGATCGTACGTGGCCTCGGATGCTGTATGGCGGGAGACGGTACGGGCTCGGGAAGCAGGTAAACCCGTCATCGTCTCAATGAGCGATGTGGCGGGCTCCGGCGGGTATTTTGTGGCGATGGCTGCGGATAAGATCGTAGCGCAGCCGGGCACGATTACGGGTTCCATCGGTGTACTGGGCGGTAAAATGGTGATGTCCGGACTCTGGGATAAGGTGGGTCTTGCCTGGGATGAAGTCCATACCAGCATGAATGCCACGATGTGGACGAGGAATAAAGACTACAACCGCAATGAATGGGCCCGATTCCAGGCATGGCTCGATCGCGTGTACAAGGATTTCACGGAGAAAGTCGTTGAAGGTCGTCGCCTGCCCCAGGAAAAGGTCTTGGAAATCGCCAAGGGACGTGTCTGGTCGGGCGAGGATGCCAGGAATCTGGATCTTGTGGATGCCCTTGGAGGGTTTTCCACGGCCCTTCGCCTGGCCAAAGAGGCGGCGGGCATACCCGACCACGAAGAGGTTCGGCTGAAATGCTTTCCCAGGAAGAAATCCATATGGAAAGCACTTCTGGGAAGAGAGGCAGATAGCAAAGAGAGGGAGGCGGTTTCCATGACCGCTCTCAGCATCCTGGAAGTCATGCGGCCGGTAGCCGAAGAGATTCGGAAGATGGGATTCGCCGGTGAGTATGGTGTCTTGAGAATGCCCGATCTTGTCTTCGAGGAGTAGAAACAATCGGAGAGATTCGTTGCCTGTGTCCATGACTGTGAATATCCAGCATCGTCATCTTTCGAGTTCGGGGTAAAGTGCCCCCAACGGTGTGCATAATGCCCCTTATTCATAGATCGTGAGTCACGATTTAAATCATAGCACCGAATCATTTAATTATTTATGAATCCTACGGTTGCCATGATGATTATTATAAAAATGGTATCCTGGTATGGGCTTTGTAATGAGAAGTAATCAAGCTCACGGAACGCGTATATAACATTGGAGTCCATCGATGCGAGCCGTTAAGATGAAGAGAGAACATCTGGATGATTTCCTCAATGCCATTAAGCCGTTCGGAACACTGTGGGGGCCAATTCGGCACGGCGACGGGTTTGCCCTGGACAAGGTAGAGGATTATCACCAGTTGGATCTCACGGCCCTGCGCACGAAAATTCCGTTCAAGAAGCTCTTGTTCCCGCCCAGATTCCCCATGTTTTCGTTCCAGGAGAACAAAATCACACCCATGCTCGACGATCTTCCCAGGCAAGTCATTTTTGGCCTGCATCCCTGTGACATTCATGGATTGATGATACTGGATAAATTTTTCACTATGCATTATCCCGATCCGTACTATCTGGAGCGCCGAAGACGGACGGCTGTTATCGGTTTATCCTGTCTTCCGGATGAGAGGTGTTTCTGCAAGACGACTAATACACATTATGCCGAAGGTGGGTTCGATCTGGCACTGACCGATCTGGAGGATTTTTTTATTATCTGGGTGGGCTCCAGCCTGGGTGACGATATGATTCGTGAATGTCCGACACTCCTGGAGGAGAAAGTCGATCATGATGATCTGGAGAAATATGTCCGATGGCGGAAGCGGCGGGAAGGGGCGTTCAAGTCGCAGATGGATTTTACGGGCATGCCCAGCATCATGGAGCTCCGATGGGACGATCCGTTCTGGGATGAACTGGGCGAGAAATGCCTGTCCTGCGGAGCCTGCACCATCGTTTGTCCCACCTGTCCCTGCTTTAATGTAATCGATGAGATCGGCTTCAACGGAACCGACGGCAGGCGTATGCGGCACTGGGATTCGTGCATGTTTCAACGGTATTCCATGGTCGCCGGCGGGCATAATTTCCGCGAGTCGCGGGCCGCGCGTTTAAAGCTGCGGTTTACGCATAAGCTTCAGGCATTCGTGGGAAAATTCGGCGAGCCTGCCTGCGTGGGATGCGGACGCTGTATCGATACGTGTCCGGTGGGTATCGATATCAAAACCGTAGGACTGCGTCTGAAAGGCGAGGAGGTGTCGGCATGAATACGACAGTGCAGACCAGCAATCCGTACGTGGCCGAACCTATGCGGCTGATTCGCCGGTACCCGATGAAAGAGAATGTCCACTTCTTCCAGGTGAGGGCCGTGGATATGCAAAAAGCCCTGCATTTGGAATATCTTCCCGGACAATTCATGATGATTTCCATACCGGGCGTGGGAGAGGCACCCTTCTCCATTTCGTCGACGCCTTCCCGTCCCGGTCTCCTGGAATTCGGGATCAAGCGCGTGGGAAACGTTACCAACGCCATATTCAAATTGAAAGAGAACAGCGTATTCGGTGTTCGAGGCCCTTACGGTAACGGGTTTCCCGTGCAAAAAATGCGAGGCCGTGATCTGGTCATCATCATGGGCGGACTGGGAGCGGTTCCTCTGCGGTCTCTGCTCTTGTATGCTCTGGATAACCGCGATCAGTTTGGCAAGCTGTATCTTCTCCACGGTGCACGAAGTCCCAACGACATGCTTTTCATAGAAGAATTTTTCCACATGATGGAGAGGGATGACTTGGTGTGCTACCTTACCGTGGATCAGGACGATACGGGAACGTGGCCATACGATACGGGATTACTCACCAGGTTGATCCCTCGTCTGACGGATATCGATCCTGAGAATACCTACGTGACCGTCTGCGGTCCACCGGTGATGTACAAGTTTGTCGTGGAAGAAATCCTGAAGCTGAACGTGCCCAAGCATCAAATTCTGATGACGCTGGAACGCCGTATGAAGTGCGGTGTGGGCAAATGCGGTCACTGCATCATCGGGGGTTATATATACACCTGCATGGAAGGACCGGTTTTCTCATACTGGGACGTGATGCATATGCAAGGATTGATTTAAGGGGAGGCGCATGAACGTGGATGAGAAAATGAACGTCGGCCTGTACGGGCTCACGGGATGTAACGGAGACCAGTTGACCGTCATTCACACCGAAGACAGACTCCTGGATTTTTTCCAGTCGGTACATATCCGGTCATTTTCTCTGGCCAAGAGTGATAACCAGGAAACCGAACTGGATATCGCCCTGGTCGAAGGCTCCGTGTCGAATCAAGAACAAGCCGTACACGTGAAGGACATCCGGAGCCGGTCGAAGATGCTGGTGGCCATCGGGAATTGTGCCTGCTTTGGCGGTATACAGGCCATGGAACTGGGCAGTAAAGGATGGGATCAGCGCTTCAAGCATGTATATGGCGATGGATTCTTAAAGCTGCGGACACCCATCGAGTCGAAACCCATAGACGTATTTGTCCCCGTCGACTTTTCTCTTCCCGGTTGTCCCATCGATGCCCACCAATTCTTCTATTGTTTTTCCCATTTTATCCGGGGAAACACACCGGCCCTGCCCGATTACTCTGTCTGTGCCGAGTGCCGCTGGAGGGAGAACGACTGCCTGCTCCTCAAGGGCATCCTCTGTGTGGGGCCGTTGACGGCATCGGGTTGTGGTGCGGCATGCCCTTCCCACAGCCTGCCCTGTCTGGGGTGTTGGGGACCCGTGAACGAGGCGAATGTCGCATCGGAATTCGATCTTCTTAGAGAGAAGGGATTTTCCGACGACGAGATCAAACGCCGGTTTCGGATGCATGCCGGCAGCGGTATGATGAAACCGTTGAAGAAAATTTTAGGAGTGCTTTGATGCGAGAGATCGTCGTTGAACCCCTGTCCAGGGTCGAAGGTGAGGGCGGAATCACGATACAAATTGAAGGAAAGCGTATCAAAGATGTCCGCTTTGATATTCTGGAAGGAACACGACTCATCGAAACCCTGGTCGTGGGTAAAACGCCGGAAGAGGATGTGAGCATCGCCTGCCGCATCTGCGCGATCTGCACCCTGTCTCACCGGTATGCAGCACTCCGGGGTCTGGAAAAAGCTCTGGATATTCGGGTAGGTCCCAAAGTTCGCTGGATGCGTCGCCTGATGCACCTGGGAGAATGCCTGGAAAGTCATTCCCTCCATGTTTTTATCCTGGCACTTCCCGATTTTTTCGGGTTTCCCTCAGCCGTGGCCATGGCCGAGACCCACGGGGAAGTCGTGAAGAAGGCCCTGGAACTGAAAAAGTTTGCCAACCGGATCATGGAAGTCACCAGCGGTCGGATGATTCACGGTGAGAATCCCACTGTGGGCGGATTCGGACGATTCCCATCGAGAGAGGTTTTGCTGGAGATAAAGAACCAGGCTCACGAAATGGTAGCCTTTGGTGTGGAGGGTGCAGACCTCGTGGCCGGGCTTGATATCCCGTCTTTCTTCGAGGCCGCTACGGTCTTTATGTGCTGTGAGCCGGGTCAGGGTGAGTACGGTCTGGCCGGCGATCAGATTCATATCTCCAGCGGAGATGTCGTGGACGCCGAACAGTATACACAATTAACGAACGAATGGTTCGTTGCCCATTCGGCGGCCAAGCACTGTCTGTACAAGGGGAAACCATTTAGCGTGGGGGCCTTGGCCCGGATTAACAACCTGGGCGACAGGCTCAAAGGTCGAGCAGGCCGGCTCTATAAGAAATATTGGAATCCGCATTGGCCCAAGAATCCGCTCTACAACAATCTGGCCCAGGCCGTGGAGATCGTATGGGCACTGGAACAGATACCCCTTGTTGTCGATAACATCTTGAAAACCGATACGGATCCGAAGATTGTCCGGCCCAAGCGAACCGAGGGTGAGGGCGTGGGCGCCGTGGAAGCACCCCGCGGGACGCTCTACCATCACTATAAAATCAGGGATGGACTGGTGGCCGAAGCCAATTTTGTGATTCCGACTGGACAGAATCTGGCTGATTGTGAGCGATACATGAGACGGGCTGTCGAGGGATTGATAAAGCAGGATGCCGATGACGGTACGATTCTCCGTCAGTGTGAGATGATTGCCCGGGCATACGATCCGTGCATCAGTTGCTCCACGCATCTCGTGAAGATAAAACATGAGGAGGCGTAAAAGAATACCTTTGCGTTAAGACTTCCTTCTCCATTGTGTCTAGCCAGCGGGCACCCACTACGCCGGCGTCATCTCTCCAAGATAGGGAGACGATGACGATTGTCTCACCCGGCCTATTCGGCGCGCTTTAAATTATGCATTCACATGTCGGTCCTCGAATAAATTCGCCCGATTTGGAGATTCCTCATCCCATAACGACATCATCCATGGTGATGAATGAGCCATGTTGGTAATGACCAGGCACATGTCTATGTCCCGAATGATGTCTATGAACCGTGAGTCTCCTCGTCGGGCAGCTAAGCTGATGCTATCGGCCGTCATCTCATCAACGGCAATCTCATGAAGAAAAAGACGTGTTACCCAGTGCTCGCTTTCGATCTGATTTTGCCGTATCATCGATGCTCTATAATAATGTTTGGCCTTTTAGCCATCGTGTGCACCTTTTGTGTGGTTTGATCATTCATGAACTTATGCTTGACAATGGGATTTTCTTATTTTAAATTGGCACGAGTACACACAATGATTTAACAAATAGTACCTTCCATTCTCTTCAGCAGCAGGAATAACGTCTGTGCGCATTCTAATCCATCGAGACTATCAGACCTTGAGCAGGTGGGTGGCCTATTACGTGGCATCGAAGATAAACACATCGCTTCCCACCACCGAAAAACCCTTTGTGCTGGGTCTGCCAACGGGCTTCTCACCCATTGGAATGTACCGGGAACTTATCAAACTCAACCAAGAAGGCCGCGTCTCCTTTGAGCATGTGGTCACCTTCAACATGGACGAATACGTGGGTATCCCAGAGGATCATCCCCAGAGTTATCATTATTTCATGCGGCATCACCTTTTCAACCATATCGATATTCCCGAAACAAACATCCATATTCTCGATGGAAACGCTCCAGACCTGCAGAAGGAATGTGAGATATACGAAGAGAAGATGAAGAGCGTCGGGGGAGTCAATCTTTTCCTGGGTGGAATCGGTTCCGACGGTCATGTCGCGTTCAACGAGCCGGGTTCGTCCCTGACTTCACGGACACGTCTTAAAACCTTGAGGTACGATACCCTCGTGGCCAACGCGCCGTTTTTTGATAACGATGTCGAAAAGGTGCCCAAGACGGCCTTGACTGTGGGCGTGGGAACGATCATGGACGCCGATGAAGTGTTCATCATCATCAACGGCTATAAAAAAGCACGGGCCTTGAAGAAGGTGGTGGAGGAAGGCGTGAATCACATGTGGACCGTTTCCATGCTGCAGTTGCATCAGCACGCCATCATCGCATGTGATGAAGAGGCGACGATGGAGCTGAAAGTCGGTACGGTCGCGTATTTCAAGGATATCGAGAAACACGTCCTGGAGAATCTGCCGGAATTGTAAAGGGGTAACGGTGATGGATTACAGACCTTTAACGGATGCAGAGATCGAGGCCATGGAGAATCAGGACTGCTGGGCCGAGGATTGGAAGAGGATACGGGTCAAAGAGGGATTTATCCCAACCTCCATCCGCCGTGTCCGTTTTGCGGGTGACGTCCGCCTGGGCATTTTTCAAGGGTTTCTGAAGGTCGACGATGGAATTCGCAAGCCCAGCGGGCTAAACCAAGCATTCGTTCAGGACTGTGCCATCGGTGACCACGTGTACATTGCCGACGTGAAGAATCTGTTGAGGTACGATATTTCCGATGATGTGGTCATCGAGAATGTAGCGAGCTTAACGGTCTCGGGCGAGACCCGTTTCGGGAATGGTGTTGAGATCGAGGTGATTAACGAAGGCGGCGGTCGGACAACGATGATATTCGACCGGATGTCATCCCAGATAGCCTATCTGCAGGCGCTTTACCGGCACGATTCCGTATTCATCACCGAGCTTCGCAGGATGATTCACGAATACGTGGATGGGAAGAAGGCTGACCGCGGAACCATTGGACAGGGAGCACGAATCCTTCACGCGGGTCGCATACACAACGTTTCCATCGGTGAGCAAGCTACCATCTCCGGTGCCCTCCATTTGGAAGAGGGCACCATCGTCAGTAACGCCCACGACCCCGTTTTTATCGGAGAAGGCGTCATCGCCAGATCCTTCATCGTTCAGTCGGGCTCCCGGGCGGACGGTTCTGCCTCCCTGGACGGCTGCTTTGTGGGTCAAGGGGTGCGTATCGGCAGACAGTTTTCGGCCGAGAATTCCTGTTTCTTTGCCAACGCCGAGGGATTCCACGGCGAGGCATGCAGTGTCTTTGCCGGTCCCTATACGGTAACGCATCATAAATCCACCCTCCTCATCGCCGGTCTGTTTTCCTTCTTCAACGCCGGGAGCGGATCGAATCAGAGCAACCATATGTACAAGCTGGGCCCGGTGCATCAGGGCATCCTGGAGCGGGGAGCCAAAACCGGATCGTATTCGTACCTGATGTGGCCGTGCCGTGTTGGCGCCTTCACCAGCGTCATCGGGAAACATGCTGTTAATTTCGATACAACGGACTTTCCGTTTTCGTATATCCTGGAATCGGATGGAAAATCCATCCTGATTCCAGGGGTAAATTTGACCACCGTGGGTACAAAGCGCGATAGCGCCAAATGGCCAGCCCGAGACCGCCGCCGCGATCCGGAAAAGCTCGACCTGATTCATTTTGCACTCTTCAGCCCGTACACTATCGGAAAAATCTTGAGAGGAATCGATTTCCTGAAACACCTCGACCAGGATACTTCGTCGGATGACGCTCTTGTGGAGTATCTTGGTGTGATGATCAAGCGCTCGAAGTTGAGCGACTTTGTCCAAACCTACGAAACCGCCGTACATGTATATATAGGAGATGAACTCGTAAAACGGCTGGAAGCATTCTCCGATGCAAAGTCGATATCGGCGATACGGAACAAGCTTCATTCCGATAAACCGGATGCCCTGGGCCCCTGGGTGGATGTATCCGGTCTGCTCGCTCCGGCCGCCGTGGTCGAGCAGTTGATGGAATCGGTGCGGACGGGCCGCATCAGTACCCTGGACGACCTCATCCGCGAGCTAAGATACATTCACGCCGATTCCGAAGCGTACGCATGGGCGTGGTGTATGGACCTGATCCAGAAACGTTTCGGAATCGATTATAATAAATTAACAAAGAATCATCTTATCCAAATCATTAAAGATTGGAAACGGGGCTCTCTGGATTTCATTTCCTTGATTCTAAAGGATGGGGAGAAAGAATTCTCACAGATGAGCCGGATGGGGTATGGGATCGACGGCGGTGACGAAGTCGTGAATAAAGATTTTGATGCGGTTCGAGGCCGATTCGATGAGAATCCCTTCGTTCTCCAACTCAGAGAAGAGTCCCTGCTGGTGGAGGAACGAGCCGAAAAACTGCTGGCTTTCCTGCAAGGATTATAATCGTTTGCTTCTTCAACATCACTCTTCCATACCTAACCTCATCACTAAGCAGCGACTCATTTTTTATCCTATCATTATTATAGGAGCCCGTCTGTCAAGTTCTTACGGATTTGATATGTGTCTATCACGGATCTGTTTCAGGGGTCTCTTCCATTTCATCATCATGCCACGAGAGAGAGAATGACGAAGCCCTCCTCAAAACGGTTCATTTCGCTGGATGCGTTTCGTGGTTTTACCATCATGCTGATGATTCTCGTGAACAACCCTGGCAGCTGGAACCACGTGTACGGGCCGTTCCGGCATGCCCAATGGCATGGATGCACGCTCACCGATTTGGTATTCCCGTTCTTTCTGTTTATCGTGGGAGGGGCCATGGCGTTCTCGTTTGCCCGCCGTATGGAAGCATCGGAATCGCACATACCGATTTACCTGAAGATCGTCAGGCGCACCCTCGTATTGATTGTATTGGGATTGTTCATGTACCTCTATCCGCACTTTGAATTCAGTACGATGCGCATTCCCGGTGTCCTCCAACGAATCGGGTTGTGCTATTTCTGTGCATCCATGATCATTCTGCACACGGGAAACAGGGGAAGGATTTTCTGGTGCGTCGGCCTGCTCCTGGGATACTGGGCTGCCATGGTTTTCATCCCCTTCCCGGGCAAGGGGAGCGATCCCTGGGTCTTGGGTGGCAATCTGGCCCAGTATATAGACAACCTGCTGTTCAAGAGACATATGTGGACACCGGATTTTGATCCCGAAGGGTTGTTGAGCACGGTACCGGCGGTCGTGCATGTATTGTTTGGTTATCTTGCGGGCGACTGGATTCGCTCCCCACGTGACACTCTGACCAAGACCAACGGATTATTCATCGCGGCCAACGCGGCACTTGTGGCCGGTTTTCTCTGGGCCCAGTGGATGCCCTTGAATAAGCAGCTTTGGACCAGCAGCTACGTTCTGGTGACGACGGGTATCGCCCTTCATTTACTGAGCGTCAGCTTTTGGTTGATGGATGTCAAAGGGCTCCACCGGTTTACCAGGCCGTTTATCATCTTCGGGAGCAATGCGATTCTCGTGTATGTCCTGTCCAGTCTGACGGCAAAAACGCTGATTCGTGTATGGCAGTGGGATTCCGAAGATGCCGGTTCGGTTTCGGCCTGGAGCTATGGTTACGATCGTATTTTTCAGCCTGTATTCGGGAATGCCTTTGGGTCTCTGATGATGGCCTTGGTATTTGTCTCGTTTTGGCTGGGCATGATGACCATTCTGTACCGAAAACGGGTTTTCATCAAGATTTAATGGATGAACCGGTAAGAAAAGGGAATCCCTGTCTGCGGCATCGCCAACGTCACGCTTAAGGGAATGACCAGACGGGCCTTTCAAGTCGCATGTCCTGCCGGCATAAAGAGAGCATCGAGCCTATGTTCCTACGCGAGATGTATCGTTGTTCAGGGCAATCTTTTCCGTTCTGGAATGCATAGGTACAGTGAAATTGCTTTTTTTACAGCCATTACACTTTAACCTCGTTTGGCAGACTTTCGTGTCAAAAGGAATGTGATGAGTAATCAATTACGTGAATGTGTAGAAAGCCTTCCCGGAGCTGTTATCATTATTGGTATGGGAAATCGGGACCGTGCCGACGATGGCGTTGGCCTCGAATTGGCACAGAGGCTGAAGAAGAAATACCCGAATCACGTGTTTTCCGAGGAAGACAAGAGCGTGGAAGGCATCGTCTTCGAGCAGATGGAACGGAAGGATGTGGAAACGATACTTTTTATCGATGCCACCGATTTCGGAGGGAATCCCGGTGACGTAAAATGCTTTAAATCAGAGGATGCCCAGAAATTCGTACCGAGCTTCTCGACGCATAAAGTACCCATAACCTTGTTGATGGAGGTTGTCGAGCAGCACGGTAAAAAACCGCTGCTTCTGGGAATTCAACCAGAATCCATGGACTTTTTTGGTTCGATGAGTTCGTCGATGATGGAGACACTCCATGGCCTGGAAGAAGCCTTCCTTCGATTTTTCAACTAGGAGTACACTTGATATTAAGTAAAACTTATAATGATTATATATAA
>Ga0180438_10000970_pt1 | contig 52347 bp, 45 predicted proteins | sample SS_ome_12_FD_132455 | JGI IMG/M metagenome (GOLD analysis project Ga0180438, IMG submission 132455) | Hypersaline lake sediment archaeal communities from the Salton Sea, California, USA - SS_3_D_2 metaG | ecosystem: Environmental > Aquatic > Non-marine Saline and Alkaline > Hypersaline >...
GACAGGGTGAGCACCCGGCGCACGATCTGCTCGTAGGTCTCGCCCCGGTGCACGGGCAGCTTTCGTCGCAGGATGATCGGCCCGGTGTCGATGCCACGGTCCACAAAGTGGGTAGTGGAGCCGACGGCCAGGTCCTTGTACAGTGCCCAGGCCACCGACGAAGACCCTCGCAGCCAGGGCAGGAGCCCTGGATGGGCGTTGACCGTACCCCGGGCCGGGATATCCAGGAGGTGGCCTCGAAGGATGGCCGTGCCGCCCAGAACCACCAGATCGGGTTGGAACTCGGCCAGGATCTCACGGCAGAGGGGGCCGTTGTGGTCCTCGACCTCCCGGTGGAGGAAGTCGAGGCCGGACGTCAGTGCGGCGAGGGTTGGCGGCACCGGCTGGCCGGCGATGCGGGTCAAGAACTTTTCTCGCTCTTCATCGGCCACCGCCGACGCTTCCTCGACGATGAGGCCCGGCCGGAAGTCCTGCTCGAGCAGGATGCGCAGCATCTCGCGTCCATACGGATGCTCTTTCAGGACCAGGAATGCGAATTCAATACTCACAGTTCACTCAAGATCGGATGTGGCTGGTCAGCAGCGTGCGATGTCCCAGACAGGCAGTAGCGGCCTGCGCTCAGGCGTCGGACTCCCGCTCCAGGATACCGGTGAGGCAGCCGATGCCACCGGCGGCCTTGACCAGTTCGTTGACCTCGACAGTGCGGCAGATGATGCCGGCCTGCTGGTAGAACGCCTGGGTGGAGGGGTTCCCGGCAGCCATCAGGATCTGCCTGGGACCCAGCGTGACAAAGTTGAGCGCCATGCCGCGTTTGGCCTCCTCCTCATCGGGGAGAAAGAGCACAGTATAGTCGCGTGCCCGCAGTGCTTCCACGGCGGCAAAGGGCACGCGCCCCGGCCAGGCGATGGCCAGGTCCCGGTCGGCGGTGCGGAGCTGGCCCATGAGGTGCATGGCCCCGAAGGGCAGGCCGGCAGGGATGACCTCGATCTCCATCTCCTGCAGGAGGCTGGTCACCTGGGCAGCACCCTCAGCATTGGTCCGCAGCCCTGTGGCCAACAGGACCGTCTGCGGGTCAAGCCAGGCAGCGTCGGCCCCTTCGAATGTGCCGGTACCGCGCACCGTGCGCAAGATGGGAATGCCCAGTTCTGCCAGTCGCCGGGCGATGAACCGTTCCTCGCCTGCACGCACCGTGGATGCTGGCCGGCCCACGATGGCACCCTCGGGGGTCATGAACAGCAGGTCGGCGACGAACATCAGGTTGGGTGTAGGTTGTTCAGGCGGTTCGACATAATGAACAGCGATGCCCGCGTCGCGATAGGCCTGGGCCAGGGCATCGTGCTGCTCGCCTGCCCGGCCGGCGTCCACGACGTCGAGCATCTGGGCGCGGTCCGGCTCCGGGTCAGCCATCAGTTCGTCGCCCGGGCGGTGAAGGAGCACCGCCCGCAGGGGCGACCACTCGGTCGCCACCCCGCAGGTACCCCACAGGCCCCCGATCTCCTGGCGCAAGGAGGCCCTGCGCGCTGACCATCCCGGACCGCCGTAGGCAGCAGCGTTGAACAGATGCGACATGGCGCTCAAACCCCCTGCAATGAGTGACTCACCCGACTGCGTAGCGGAGGGCCACCTCGGCGTGGATGGTCGTGGTGTCGAACAGGGGCAACCCGGCGTCTGCTTCGCCCACCAGCAGGGGGATCTCGGTGCAACCCAGGATGACACCCTGCGCTCCCTGCGCCTGCAGGCCGCGGATGACCGCCACGTATCCCTGGCGAGACTCGTCTCGGATCTCGCCCGCCACCAGTTCGTCATAGATCACGCGGTTCACGTAGGCTCGATCCTCGGCCCCGGGCACCAGAACCGAGATGCCCCGCCGGGCTAGCGCCTCCTGGTAGAAGCCCTTCTCCATGGTAAACCGGGTGCCCAACAAGCCCACCGTCTCGAGACCGCGATCCAGGATGGCATCGGACACGGCGTCGAGCAGGCTGACCATGGGCACCTCTACGCTGGCCTGGACCTCGTCAAAGACGATGTGCATGGTGTTGGTGGCGATGATGATCATCTCAGCGCCGGCTGCCACCAGCTTCTGGGCTGCTTCGCTTAGCCCTCGCGCGACCAGGTCCCAGCGATCCTCGTTGGGCCAGTCCACGTACGGCTGGAAGCTGACGCTGTAGATGAGGATCTCGGGATAGCCATAGTCGCCATAGCGCTCGGTATAGGTGCGCGTGATGTACTCGTAGTAGGCCACTGTCGATTCCGGGCTCATACCGCCCAGGATTCCGATTCTCCTGTGAACAGACATGTTCATCTCTTCCTATTGGAACAGTAGGTCCGTCATTGCCTCGCCCTCGAGCGTGGTGAGTGCGCCGCCCAGGTACCACCAGGGCCGCTTGTCCTCGGGCGGCTGGGAGTGGATGACCAGGGTGTTCTCGCCTTTTCTGAGGCGCATCTCTGCCGTGCGGCGCGCCTTGCGCAGCAGACCAGGTAGCCATTCCTCTTGCTTGACTGGCACTTCTTCCACCCTCTGCCCATTCAGGTAGATCTGGGCAGGCCCCGCGGAACGGAAGTGAAAGACAACGTCCCGCTCGTCGGGGCTCAGGACCGTCGTGGTCACGTAGGCCGCCAGGGACTGGCCTTCCTCAAGTGCCTGTCCGTGCTCCCTGGACAGTTGGATGCCGTGGGGCTGGTTGATGTTGATCAACCCTTCTGCCTTCTGGAGGTGGGGTATCCAGTCCAGCGCTTGGCGGGCTTTGCCTCGTCCGTCCAGAACCTGGGCCAGGTCCAGGAGTTCTGTTTCCTGGTCGTAGACGAGGGTGTGCCAGGCATAGACCGTCGGAAAGAGGACCTGGCTGTGGTGCGTCTTGGTGAACCTCCTACCTCGCCAGGTGAGTCTGACCTCTGCTGTCCAGCGCCCTGCCCGCACCCGGCCGTCATAGGCGAACGGGGCGTCTAGGATCTGGGATTGGGTCGCACCCTCAATCTGGACGGTATGCTGCTCTGATTCCTTGCCAAGGTCCAGCGTCCAGGTCACTTCCAGGTCGAATGCCTCAGTGCCCTGCGCAGGTGCCCCGACGATGACGCGTCCCAGGCGCTGCCCGGCTTCCTCCGGGGCGGTGAACTCGATGAAACGAACAAAGGGGCCTCCCAGCCGCATGATGGCATAGAGCAACCCGCGGGGATTGCACCCCTGCACGTCTCCTCGCAGCAGGGTATCTAGGAGCGCAGTGCACTCCAAGGCCACACCTTCTCCGTCGAGCTGCAGATTGCCGGGCAGGCGTGCCTCGTCGCCCAACAGGCGCCGCACGTCGGACAGGACCACCTGCTGGTTGCGGGCTTTTCCCAGGGCCGAGATCCCGTCCCGGGCGAGGGCGGTGATCGTGACCGGCTGTCCTTTGTCTCGCTCGGGCACACGGATGGTTGTTCTGAGCATTTCGGGATCGTGGGCCCAGTCAGAGATCTCGGATCCGTCAACGATCACTCGATCCGGCCTGCGACTGCCCTCCAGGCGGATCTCGTAGCTGCGCCGCCGGGGAAGGTCGTCGCAACAGCCCTCCACAGGGGAGATGTGCACCACCCAGGCGTCAGGGGCGTCGTTGCGCATTGTGACCTCGGTCCACTCGTACTGCCCTTCCTTGTACGCTTCGGTCAAGCCGTCATCCTCGTAACAACGGAACTGTCCATGAGCCCCCGGGAAAACCGAGAGGACCAGCCGGTCGTCGGGGATGGCGCCAGTCGTGCCTGAGGCCAGGTGCGATGGCGTGGGTGGCTCAAAGGGTGCGGCCAGTGGCAGGATGCCCCCCGCCTTGACCAGCATCGGTACCCGCTCCAGGTCGCCCACCAGGCGTACCCAGGAGGGGCCGGTGAAGGTCTCCTTGGTTTGGTAGTCGATCCAGGTGCCCTCGGGGATCCACACATCGAATACCGCCATGTCGATCTCGGGATCGGCGGGGTGGACAATGGGCGCGGCGATCATCTGGTCCCCGAAATAGTACTGGTAGCGGGCAGCATACGCTGCATCCTCGTCGGGATGCTCGTAGTACATGGGCCGGCAGAGCGAGACGCCGGTGTCGTGGGCCACGCGGGCCATGGTATAGATGTAGGGCACCAGTTGGTAGCGCAGGTGAAAGGCGGCCCTGGCAGCGCAGCAAGCAGGCTCAGGATACTTCCAGGGGCGGCGCTCGGCCAGGGGATCCTTGGTGGCGTGTAGGCGCAGGCTGGGGCTCAGCGCCCCGAACTGCACCCAGCGGGCATACAGTTCCGGCTCGGTGGGCTGGCCCATGTGCCCGCCGATGTCGTGACCCCACCAGCCATAGGCCACGTTGGAGGCAGTTGCGGTGAAGTGGGGCTGGAATTGCAGGGCTGCCCAACCCACCCAGGTATCCCCCGAAAAACCGGTCTGATAGCGGTGGTTGCCCAGCCCACCCCAGCGGCTATAGACCATCGGCCGGCGTCCGCGCCGCGTCGAGTCGGTGAAATGCAGGTGGTTGAGCCACAGCAGCGGATCAAGGCCTTGAACCTCCGAAGTCTCCCCCTGCTGCCAGTCCACCCACCAAAAGTCGACGCCCTGATCCTCCAGGGGATGGTGCAGCAGCTCAAAGTAGTTCTGGGCATAGCGCTTGTCGGCGATGCGGAAGGGGACCGCCTGACCGCTGTCCGCATCGACGCCCATGGCCTCGGCAAATTGTGGATAGACCGCCTCGAAGGCCTGTACCCCCTCGGCCGGGTGCAGGTTGAGGCTCACCCGGAGGCCCTTGTCGTGGACCCACTCCAGGAAGGCGGCCGGGTCGGGGAACAGCTCGCGGTTCCAGGTGTAGCCGGTCCAGCTATGGGGTGTGTGCCAGTCCATGTCGACGACCAGCACGTCCAGTGGCATGTCGTTCGCCTCGAACTCGCCCACCAATGCTTTCAGATCCTGGTCTCTGTAGGCCCAGTAACGGGACCACCAGGCGCCCAGCACATAGCGGGGCACCAGGGGCACAGGCCCGCCAAACCGGACATAGTCGGCCAGAGCGCCCTTGTAATCGTGGCCGTAGCCAAAGAAATACCAGTCCTGCACCTCGTGGTTGGGGCGGGAGGTCACCCAGCCGTCGAGGGGGTCAAAGAGCACTGAGTGGCTGTCGTCGAACAGGACCCATCCAGCCCTGGAGAGCAAACCTTCCTCCAGCGCGGCGTCGCCAGCACAAAGGTCGAGGGTGCGTCGCGTGCCGCGTAGATTGGTTGGGTTGGGCAGCCCCGGTGTCCAGGTATGGCGCTTGCCGTTCCTCTCGAACCAGATCGATAGGTTGCCAGCCGCAAACCGGCCGCTGTCGCGCCGGTAGCGCAGGGTCAGCGCGCCCGTGTCGATGGTCAACGCGCGCCCTTCGCTGCGGGTGACAAAGCGGGGTACTGGAGCGTAGCGGGTGGGGAAGGCGTAGGTGCCCCGGTCCTCGAACTCGCCCGTCTCCGACCACTCGAGGCGCAGCAGTCGTGGCGTGAGCACGGTGAAGCGGGCGCCATTGCTCACCACCATGCTGTCTGGATGGGCGAGCGGCTCGCCCCGGAAACGGACGCGCTTGAAGAAATCAGACCAAACACTCGTGCTCATTGCCCTCGCTCCCAGGTGTGGAGGTTTCGTGCGTGCTCGCGGTCGTGCTCAGCGTAGACGAGGGCCCAGTCGTGGGGTGTGGCCTGGCCGCCCCAGGGGGTGGGAAACTGCCGGCTGAAGGTCGCCTGGTCGATGCGCTCCAGAGCGTTGCGGAAAGCGCGCCGGGCGGCGTGCAAGTCGTCCCAGACCGTTTCCCAGGATTGGCCGCGCCGGGCCTCCACGTGAGCCTGGTTCCAGGCGTCAACATCGGTCACATGCTCGACCGTGGGCTCCCGGCCGGCGGCCATGTGATCCAGGCCCTCGGCACCCAGCCACTCCCAGTCAGCCACATGGCCCAGCACATCCTGGAGGGTCCAGGTCTCGCACAGGGGCCGGGAGGCCTGCTCCTCGGCAGCGATGAGCGCGGAGCAGGCCAGCAGCTCCTCTCGCACAGCATCGAGGGCGGCCAGCAATACGGCCTTGGGACTGGTGGCCTTTTCCAGGCCAGTGGACTGGCGCCAGGCGGCGATCTGTTGCGCGTGCTCCTCGTCGTGTTCCCACAGGATGCGCAGCGGGATGCCGTCGAAAGACCAGTTGTGCCCCTCGTAGGTGCGGCCCTGGAAGAACACCTCCAGGGGCAGCTCCTCGAGCCAGCGTACCAGGGTAGTGCGCCCCGTCTGTAGAAGCGTCACGGCCTCGGTGATGGCTGCACTGCTGGCGTCCGGCCGCAAGCTTCTGGCTCCTGCAGCGCGCTCGCGCCAGGCTGCGACAAACGCGGCGTTGGCTGCGTCCAGGTCGTGCAGGACGGTGAGATCGGGATCCTCGCCAGCGAGCATCAACCGCATGGTGTGATCCAGCCAGCGCTCCCAGCCGGTGATGTGACCCAGGAGGTCTAGCAGATTCCAGTCCCCGGCCACGGGCATTTCAGCCAGTGCCCGCTCATCCAGGCCCAGGAGCTGCTCCCATAGCGCAGCCCGCGCGGCTGCCAGGCGCGCCAGAAGCCACTGGCGGCGGGCAGCCAGGATCTCGCGCACCTGCCAGGTGTGCTCACGCTCGTGTTCCACGAACCGTCGCAGGGCCTTGCGCGCTGTCCAGGGTTCCTCTGGATGGTAGGTCCAGGCAGTGGGGTAGATGACGGCAGAGCGTTCCTCTTCGCTGAGCTGCCGCAGCCGTTCGAGCGCCGTGCGGCGCTCCATGGTCAGGAACTCGCACACGTGCAGTTCTTCGTCGTTTTCCCACTCCGCGGGCAGGGTCTCGGGTGGCACCAACCGCGAGACATACCACTCCTCGGCGTTGCCCACGTGGCGCAGCAGGCCGCGAATGCTGAATGACTCGGGGTGGGGTTGCCAATCCAGAACCTCGTCGGACAGGGCAGCGATGAGCGAAAGCAGGTCCGCGCGGGAGTAGGTCAGGAGGCGAAATATCCGCTCCATTTCCTGGGCAGTGACCGGTTCACGGTCAGGGGGAAAGAGAGCGGCGCGGCTTCTCCGCTCGAATGGACCAAAGCCGGTGCTTTCGCCGGCGACCTCTATCTCAAAGGCCGCGCTGGCGGGTGGGACCCTCTCGCCGTGGCGGCGCAGCCAGGTGTGGTAGTCGTGGATCGCGTCTGGCAGCCGGGCCAGGGCCTCGTCGCGGCTCGGCGCCCGGACGATGCAGCCCGGCAATTCCAGCACGTGAGCCAGGCAGCGGCCCTCGTCGTCGATCTCCAGGTAGACAGGATAGCGTGTCATGGGCGTGCTCCTTGGCCAACTCGCCCCGCTACTTGGCAGCCACGTTGGCTGCCACCAGGATGGGGTCCCACACCGGCGCAAAGGGCGGTGCGTAGCTCAAGTCCAGCTTCTGCAGATCGGTCACGGTCATGCGGTTGTGCAGCGCAGTGGCCAATACATCCACACGCTTGGCCACACCTTTCTCCCCGACGACCTGCCCGCCCAGCAGCCGCTCGCTCGCCCCGTCCACCACCAACTTGACGTGGATGTCGGCCGCGCCGGGAAAATAGTGGGAGATGTCCTTAGCTTTGATCAGGGTCTCCTGCACCTCATAGCCCAGATCCCGGGCTTGGTTCGCTGTGAGGCCGGTAGTCGCCACGGCCAGACCGAAGCAGCGAACGACCATGGTGCCCACCACGCCCTGGAAGGTAGCTTGGCCTCCGCCGGCGTTCTCGCCGGCCACGCGGCCCTGTTTGTTGGCGGTGCTGCCCAGGGGGATGTAGGCCGGCTGGCCGGTGACCAGGTGAAAAGCCTCGGCACAGTCGCCCGCGGCATAAACGTTGGGCAGGTTGGTGCGCATCTGACGGTCGGTGGCGATAGCCCCCGTGGCGCCCAGGGTCACGCCTGCTGCCTGTGCCAGCTCGGCGTTGGGCTGCGCGCCCATGCCCAGCAACGCCACGTCGCAGGCGTAGCTTCCCGCCTGGGTGACGACTGCTCTCAGCCGCCCGTCTCCTTCAAAGGCCACAGGTCTGTCCTGCACCAGTTCGACGCCATGGCGGGCCAGTTCGGCCTCGACCAGTGCCCGCACATCGTCGTCGATGGTGGTGCGCATCACCTGGCCGGAGCGGATGACCATCGTCACCTCCAGCCCCAGACGTCGGAAGGTCTCGGCCATCTCCACACCGATGTACCCTCCGCCGATGACCACAGCCCTCTTTGGCTGCTGTTCTCCCACGAACTGTTTGATGGCCAGACCCGAATCCAGCGAGCGCAGGCCAAAGATGCCTTCCAGCTTTGAGCCTGGCAGGGGTGGCCCTGCTGGACGCGCTCCGGTGGCGACGACGAGGTGGTCAAACGCCTGCTCGAACCCGTGGTCCCCCTGGTGATCACGTACCGACACCTTGCCGGACCCGGCGTTGATGGCGGTCACTTCGTGGTGCAAGTACACCTGGACGCCCTGTCTGGCCATCTGCTCCGGCGTGCGGGCGATCAGGGCCCGGTAGTCGGAGATGTCCCCGGCGATGAAATAGGGCATGCCACAGGCCCCGTACGAGATGTACGAGCCCCTCTCGTAAACGACGACTTCCAGATCGCGATTTGTGCGCCGTGCCTTGGCGGCGGCGCTCATGCCGGCGGCCACGCCGCCAACAACGACCAGGCGTTCTGTCATGCTCAACTCCTCCCTATGCTCAATGTGCCCAATTTCCTGCCATTTCCGCGGCGGTGCGCACCGTCTGCAGGTGGATGTCCACCGTGTCCTCAACGCGTCGTCCATAGCCACCGGCCATCAACACGGCAACGGGCAGTCGTGCATCCCGGCAGAGTTCCAGCACGAGTCGATCCCGCTGGGCGAGGCCTGCCTTCGTCAAGGCCAGGCGGCCTAACCGGTCACCCTCGTGGGGGTCGGCCCCGGCCAGGTACAAAGCCAGGTCCGCTTCGGCCAGGGCCAGGGCGCGGCGCACGCCAGGTTCCAGGACGGCCAGGTAGTCGGCGTCCCCAGTGCCGTCGGATAGGCCGATGTCCAGGTCGCTCGGTTCTTTGTGCAGCGGAAAGTTGTCCTCGTTGTGGATCGACAGGGTAAACAGTGTGGGATCCTCTGTGGCCAGGGCCGCGGTGCCGTTCCCCTGGTGGACATCGCAGTCCAGGACCACGAAACGCTTCGCCCGGCCCTCACCCTGCATCACCCGGGCGGCAATGACCGTGTCGTTGAAAAGACAGTAGCCCTGTCCTCGGTCCCGTGAGGCGTGGTGCGTACCCCCGGCCAGGTTGACGGCGATCCCGTCCTCCAGTGCTGCGCGGCAGGCAGCGATGGTGCCCCCCGTGGAGCGCCGGGCACGCTCGACCAACTCCGGGGACCAGGGCAGGCCGATGCGGCGCACTTCTTGGACTGAGAGGCCTCCGCTCTTGACCCGCTGCAAGTAGCTGCTGCTGTGTGCGGTCAGAATCTGATCGTCGGTGGCAGGGTTGGGTACGATCAGTTGTGAGGGCGGTACCAGTCCCGAAGCAGCCACCGCTTCCCTGAGCAGGGCATACTTCTTCAGGGGGAAGGGGTGTCCCTGGGGTAGCGGAAAAGTGAACCGGTCGCTGTGGTAGACTTTCATGGGAGCATCATGCTCGCAAGCACACCACCTTCTGTTCTTTCCGACTAGGTCAGGATGCCCAGCGGCACGTAGCACAGGCCAGCGGTGCCGGGACCGGTGTGCACGCCCAGGGCTGGGGAGAGCTCGGCAGTCAGCGACTCGACGGTGGTCAGGCGTTCTTCAACCATTTGCTTGAGCTTTTCCACCTCCTCTTTGGCTGCGGCATGCACATAGGCTACTTTGATCTCGCCCGTGCGTCCGACCACAGCCTCGACGATGTCGACCATGGCAGCGTAGGCGCGTGTCCGGCTGCGTGCCTGACCGAGGGGCACGATGATGCCTCCCTCCATGCCGATGAGCGGCTTGATGTTCAACAGGCTGCCTACCAGGTGCTTGGCCCGGCCGATGCGCCCGCCCATGTACAGATATTTGAGGGTGTCGGCGGTCTGGATCATCCGCGTGACAGGGATCATGCGCCTGACCAGGGCTGTGATGTCCGATAATCCCTTGCCATCCAGGGCAGCGCGAGCGGCCTCGATGACCATCCAGCCCTGGCACATCGATACGTTCAGGGTATCGATCACCTCGATGCGCAGGCTCGGAAGTTTCTCGGCCATCAGCGACTGGGCCACCTTGGCAGCCTGATAGGCGCCGCTTCCCTTGGAGGTCATGTGGATGCTGACAATCTCCGCCACACCTTCGTCGGCCAGTTGCTGATACATGTTCACATAGTCGCCCGGGCCTGGGCTGGCCGTGGTGGGCAGTTCCTTGGCCTGTCCTAGCCACTCGTAAAAGCTATCGCGCTGGGCAGTGACCAGATCTCGCAGCACCTCCTGCCCGCGGTGCACATAGTAGGGCACCCAATGGATGTTGAGCGACTCGATGAGCGACTCCGGGATGCTGGCGCAACTGTCAGTTACCACGGCTACTTGGGGCATGATTCTCTCCTCAGACTCCAATCATCAGAGGCGTTGTGGCCCGCTGCGCACCTCGGCAGCAGTGGCTCCGGTCGGACGGTTCGGCCTGGATCCATTTTACTCCAAAGGGGAATAGGTGGCAAGAATGGCGGCGACCCGTGTTGGCCTTCCGGTGGGTCATCGGCGGCCGATCATGAGCCCTGGCTGGCAGGTGCGGCAGAAATTCGTGGTGCGGCGGGCCCGGGTCACCTTGCTAATGGCGCTGCCGCACTGGGGGCAGGGTTGGCCATCCTTGCCATGCACCGCCAGGAAATCGCGCACTTCCACGTGGATATCGTCGCCCACCCGCTGGCGGAGCGTGCCGATCGCTTCCAGGAGAGTGTCGCGCATGGCTGCATAGAGCCTCGCCACCTCTGCGTCGTTCAGGTCGGGGCGGCGGCGGAAGGGATAGATCCCTGCCCGCCAGCATATCTCGTCTGCGTAGGCGTTGCCGATCCCGGCCACAAATGCCTGGTTGGTGAGCACGCCCTTGATCTCGCCCCGGTGGCGGCGCAGCCGCTGCTGGAAGACCTCCAGGGTCAACTCCGGATCGGTGGCCTCGGGGCCCAGGTCGGTAAAGGTGGGCACCTGGTCTAGGTCGCGCACCAGGTACACCTTGCCCATATCCTTGGCGTCGTGGTAGCGCAGCTCGTGGCCATCATCCAGGCCCAGCACCAGGGCGTCCCGCTTCCGGTCGCTGGGGAGGGGCCCGCCGTAGCGGAAGCGCCCGGCCAGCATCGGGTTAACAACGACCGTCGCTCCATCGTCCAGGGGCAGGAGCAGGAACTTGCCGCGCCGCGCTACGCCGGCAAAATGGCGGCCGGTGAGCTGTTCGGCGGTGTCGCCTCCCAGCAGGTTGCGCACGACCAGGGGCCGCAACACTTCTGCCGAGACAATGGCCACGCCCTCGAGGCGCGGGGCGAGATACTCGCAGATGATCTCCAGGTCTGGTAGCTCAGGCATGGGGCCTCTCTAGGCAGGCGCGCCCTCCAGTGCTCCCACCGCGTCATCCAGCGTCTTCTGCTGGATGGTTTCGTGGTGGACGATGGCGCCCTCGTTCTGCAGGTTGGCGATGGCCTTGTACACCCAATCGAGGGCCACGTAGGTGATGATGGCCGAACTGCCAGGCTTGAGATCAGCTTTGACGTCGTCGATCATCTGTTGGGGCACTCCCAGGTCGATGAGGCTGGCGGCGACTCCGCCTGCCGCTGCCCCTGCCACGGCCCCGGCGACGGCGCCGATGGGGCCGCCCAGTAGGCCCACCAACGCCCCGCTGACAGCCCCGAGGACCCGGCCCTGCTTCGAGTCTACGTCTCCAATCTCGGTGATCTCGATCTGGCCCCCCTGGGAATGGACGATTACAGCCGCGGCCTTGAGGACCAGGGCCTTCTCTGAGGCCAGCTTCTGGATCAGTTCGAGCACTTCGCCCGCCCTCGTTTCCTCCCCCTCAAAGATGGCTACGATCAGTTCTAATTGTTCCATACCGGATCCCTCCTTGGTGCTGGGGCCATTGCCTTGCGGCTGGAGAGTTAACCATTATTCCCTGTGTAGAGTATATAGCAAGAGCTCCCCGCGGTCAAGCGCCAGGGCCCCCTCCTTCCTTTGGTCGCAGAGTTCTTGACTTCCATCTGGAAGTGTGATATACTTTTTGTGAAAAATTTAACAAATAGGCCCCTGTTGCAGAGGCAACTAGGTCGCTTGGAAGGAGTTAGCACGTTGGGCAGAGCCATAGATGCTGTTTGGGATGGCCAGAGAGTTCAATCGCATATCCCGCCGCTGGAAAAGCTGGGAGAGTACGGGCCCGGAAACCGGATCCGGGCCATCATGGGCTGGGGTGGCTACTTGCTTTTGGAGGACGGCGTGGACCTGGTCGACATGGCGCGAGTCTACATGGATACCGTCCAGGGTGAGTCGTGCGGCAAATGCGTACCCTGCCGGATGGGTACGCGCGTCGCAGCCGATATCTTGACCCGCATTGCCGAGGGGCGGGGCAGCGAGGCTGACCTGGACACCCTGCGCCAGGTGGGTATGCTGGTGCGCGCCGGTTCTATGTGCGAGCTGGGGCACGCCTCGATGAACGCTGTTCTGGCCTTGCTGGAGCACCACGAAGACGAGTTCCGCCGGGCCATCGTCGCGGGCAGCCACCGCCCCCGGGGGCGTTACCATACCAAGGTGACGGCCCCTTGCATAGAGGCTTGTCCTGAACGGCTGGACATCCCGCGCTACATTGAATTCATCAAATCCGGGCGGTATACCGAATCGCTGTCGGTGATCCACGAAAAGAATCCTCTGGCGTCGGTGTGCGGACGGGTATGCGTGCGCTTCTGCGAGTTCGCCTGCCGCCGGGGCAAGCTGGATGACCCCATCGACATCAAGCACCTTAAGCGCTTCGTCTCAGACCTGGAGATGGATGCAGCCGTGAAAAAGTACGAGCCCCACGTCTACATATCCCCAAGCGCTCCCCAGATCGCCATCGTCGGTGCAGGACCGGCCGGGATGACGGCAGCCTACCACCTTTTGCGCAAAGGCTACCGGGTGGACATCTTTGAGGCACTGGACGAGCCGGGTGGCATGGCCGCGGTCGGCATCCCTGATTATCGCCTGCCCCGTGAGGTACTGCGTACCGAGTTGGAGATCATCCAGAATATGGGGGTCCACATTCACTACAACCAGTGCCTGGGTTGCGATTTTACGCTGCAGGAGCTGAAAGAACGGGGCTATGCTGCGATCTTTGTGGCCATTGGCGCCCAGTTGGGTAGCGCGCTGCGCATCGAGGGTGAGGAGGAGAACCCGGAGGGATACTATGTGGGTGTCGAATTCCTGCGGCGCGTGAACCGGGGCGAACCGATCCACATCGGGCGTGAGGCGGTCGTCGTTGGCGGGGGCAACGTGGCCATGGATTGCGCTCGCTCGGCTTTGCGACTGGGGGTGGAGAGGGTGCACCTGGTATACCGCCGTACGCGTGATGCCATGCCCGCAGACAAGGCCGAGATCACTGAGGCGGAGGAGGAGGGCATCAACTACTACTTCCTGGTCAATCCCAGCAGGCTCCTGGCCGAGGAGGGACGCATTGTCGGCCTGGAGTGTGTTCGCATGGTGCCGGGTGAGCCCGACGCAAGCGGCCGCCGCCGGCCGGCGCCGGTCGAGGGCTCCCAGTTTGTCATCCCCTGCGATATGGTGATCCCGGCCATCGGGCAGAAGGTGGACGTAGACTGCCTGGATGGGACGCTAGCGCTCAGCCCCTGGCACACTATCGAGACCGATCCCGACACCTTGGTCACCAGCGCGGAGGGGATCTTTGCCGGGGGCGACTGCGTGGACGGTCCAGCGACCCTCATCCAAGCCATGGCTGCCGGGTTCCGGGTGAGTCACTCCATCGACCAATACCTACGGGAGGGCCAGGTGACCCTCTCCGATGACGAGCGGATGAGCAAGGTATTCCGGGTACTCTCATCGTTGGACCAGGACATAGTGGACCGGCTGGGAGGTGCCCACCGCATCGAGACCCCGCTGCGCTCAGTCATGGAGCGTGTGGACGATTTCGAGGAAGTAGAGGGGGTCTGGTCGCCTGAGGATGCACTTATGGAGGCTGACCGCTGTCTGCGGTGCTATCGCATCCTGCTGGTGGCCACAGAAAAGTGAAAGTGAGAGAGGGATAACGTGACGCAGATTCACTTAACGATAGACGGGACGCCAATAGTGGCGACACAGGGGCAGACCATCTTGGAGGTCGCCCGCGAAAATGACATCCATATACCGACGCTGTGTTTCCTGGAGAAGCTAAAACCACTGGGTTCCTGCCGCATGTGTGTGGTGGAGGTGGAAGGCACGCCGACGCCGGTGACTGCCTGCACAACCCAGGCCGGGGACAAGATGGTCGTCACAACGCACTCCTCTTTCCTGGAGAGTATGCGCCGCGAGACACTCAAGTTGCTCTTCCAGCAGCATCCTATGAACTGCGCCGCATGTGACATCAACGGCACCTGCCAGCTTCAGGACTTGGCCTACCAGTACGATATCGGCCACAACGACCTGCACACCTACAATATCCAACCCATCGAGTTCGAGGCGACGCCTTGGGCCACGCCGTTGATCCAGTACCATCCGCGGCGCTGCATCCTCTGCGGCCGCTGTGTCCAGGCTTGTGTCCAGGTCAGCGAGGTGGGCGCCATCAATTTCAAAGGGCGTGGGGCCGGAACACGCATAGCACCAGTCGAGCCGACGGCCGAGTTCCAGCCCGAGTGCGCTTCCTGTGGTGAGTGCCTCGCCGTCTGCCCGGTAAACGCCCTAACCCCGGCGATGGGCAAGCCCCAGGGCAAACCTTGGGAGACCGACAAGGTCAAGACGGTGTGCTCCTACTGTGGCTGTGGCTGCGAACTGGAGTTGCATGTTGTCAAAAACCAGTTGGTTGCTGTGACTGGCAGCACCGATGGTGTGAATCGGGGCGAGCTCTGCACCAAGGGCCGCTTTGGCTTTGACTTTGTCAATCACAGAGATCGCCTGACCGATCCCCTGATCCGCCGCGGTGATCGCTGGGAAGTGGTTAACTGGGACGTGGCCCTCGAATACGTCGCCGATCGCCTCGCGCAGATTCACACGGATCATGGGCCCGATGCCATCGCCGCCTTGAGCTCGGCGCGCTGCACCAACGAAGAGAACTATCTCCTCCAGAAGCTCATGCGGGGTGTACTGGGCACCAACAATGTGGACCACTGTGCCCGCCTTTGACACTCTGTCACCGTGGCCGGTCTGGCCGCAGCGTTTGGCAGTGGGGCGATGACCAATTCGATGGGCGAGATCGAGGACACCGACTTGATCTTGATTACCGGGAGCAATACCTCTGAGAGTCATCCGATTATCGGGAGAATGGTCAAGCGGGCTGTGGATCAGAAACGGGCCAGACTGATCATCGTCGACCCGCGCAAGGTCGAGCTGACCAAGTTTGCCCATATATGGCTCCGGCCCAAACCAGGCACCGACGTGGCCTGGATCAACGGCTTGATCCACGTCATCCTCGAGGAAGGGCTGTGGGACAAGTCCTACGTGGAGACGCGCACTGAGGGGTTCGAGGAGTTGCGGGCCGCTGTGGCTACCTACACGCCCGAGCGCGTCGAAGTGATCACGGGCATTCCTGCCGCTGATCTGCGCCGGGCAGCCCGCATGTACGCCGAGGCCCCCAAGGCCATGATCCTCTATGCCATGGGTATCACCCAGCACACCAGTGGCACCAACAACGTCAAGTCCCTGGCCAACCTGGCCATGTTGTGTGGCAACGTCGGCGTTGAGGGAGGCGGGCTCAATCCCCTTCGGGGCCAGAACAACGTCCAGGGTGCATGTGACATGGGCGCACTGCCCAATGTACTGCCTGGCTACCAAAACGTCGCTGACGAGTTGGTGCTGACCAAGTTCCAGCAGGGCTGGGGCACAGGGGTGCGCCTGTCGAACCGGGTAGGATTGACCATCACCGAGATCTTTCCTGCTGTCCGGGCAGGAGATGTCAAGGCCATGGTGGTTATGGGCGAGAACCCGGTCCTCAGCGACGCCAACGCCACCCATGTGCCCGAGGCGCTGGAAGCGCTGGATTTCCTGGTGGTACAGGACATCTTTATGACCGAGACGGCCCAGTATGCCGACGTTGTCCTGCCTGCGACCAGCTTTGCCGAAAAGGACGGCACCTTCACCAACACAGAACGCCGGGTGCAGCGGGTGCGAAAGGCCCTCGATCCGCCAGGCAATGCCTTGGCTGATTGGCAGATCCTGTCCTCTCTTGCCCAGCGCTTGAGTGAGAAGCTGCGCTCCCGGCAGGGCAACGGCGTGGGCCATCCCTTGTCCTATGGGTTCTGGGATTACCGCCATCCTTCAGAGATCTTTGATGAACTGGCTTCCCTGACGCCCGCTTACACTGGGATGAGCTACGGGCGCCTGGAACGGGGCGGGCTGCAGTGGCCCTGTCCGACCAAGTACCATCCAGGGACGGCTTACCTGCACCAGGGGCGCTTTGCGCGGGGGATGGGGCAGTTTCATGCCGTCGAATTCAAGCCGGCTGCTGAACTGCCCGATGACGAATATCCTTTCTACCTCAGCACCGGCCGCATTCGCTACCACTATCACACAGGGACCATGACCCGCCGCTCGCGAGGGCTGGTCTACGTCGCGCCCGAGGAGCGGATCGAGATGAACCCGCAGGACGCCGCACGGATGGGGATCGAGGATGGGGATACGATTCTGCTACGTTCCCGCCGTGGGGAAGTGCGGGCCCGGGTGCGGATCACACAGCGCTCGGCACCGGGCATGGTTTTTGGCACGTTCCACTTCAAGGAGACACCCATCAACCTGCTGACCAACGATGCCCTGGATCCCATCGGCAAGATCCCTGAGTACAAGGTCTGTGCGGTGAGCGTCGAAAAAGTCGCATAGCCTGTCAGCAGAGCGGTAGGTACCGGTGGCCAGGTGGGTGTCCCTGTGGCAGGGCAGAACCTCCCTGGCCACCCTTTTTCCCTCCGCTGGCCGCACTCAACCGCACGCCGGTTTGCAGAACACCTTCCCGTGCAGCGTCTCCAGCGATATCTCGCCCCGCGTTGTGTTTAGTCCGCCGGGTCCCTGTCCGCCTAGCCTATGGCGGCGGTCACGTTCAGGCCACCGTCCACGACAAACACCCCGCCGGTGACATAGTCAGAGGCAGGGGAGGCCAGGTACAGGGCCAGGCCAGCCACGTCCTCCGGCTCGCCAAAGCGACCCAGGGGCAACCTGGACCGGATCGGCTCGGCGAACTGGGGCGTCTGCCACAGCAACTGGCTGAAACGGGTCTTGATCACGCCGGGCGCAATGGCGTTCACCTGGATGTTCGCTGGGCCTAGCTCCAGCGCCAGGACCTGGGTCAACATAATGATTGCAGCTTTTGAGACGCAGTACACACCCATGCCCGGAGAAGGCCGCAGCCCGGCGATGGAGGCCATATTGATGATCTTGCCGCTGCCCTGCACCTCCATGTGGGGCACCACCGCCTGGCAGACGCGAAAGCAGCCCTTGGCGTTGGTGTCCAGGATCTTGTCCCACTGGCTCTCGTCGGCGGTCAGCAGGGGGCCAAAGTGGGGGTTCGTCGCCGCATTGTTGACGGCGATGTCGATCCGGCCATAGGTTGCCAGCGTCCGTTCTACCAGGGCCGCCACGTCGTCAGTCTGTCCCACGTGGGCCTGGAGAGCCAGCGCCTCGCCGCCCGCTGCCCTGATCTCGTCCGCTACCTGCTGCACGTGCTCGAGCGTGCGGCTGCTAACCGCGACCTTTGCACCGGCCTGGGCCAGGCGTAGGGCAATCGCCCTGCCGATGCCCCGCGATGCGCCGGTGATGATGGCTGTCTTGCCTTCAAGTGAGAAATCGGACATGTGCCTGCCTCCCTGCTTCTGTACCTGCGGACGGGCAAGGTGCCCCGGCAGATCTGACATCGACCTTGCCCACTCCCATTCTATCTCAAGTGCCCGTGATGGGCAACTCGTACACCGGCCGACATTCTAGCGGACCGTCCTTCAGGTGCCCCTGTTGAATTTGACCAAGATACACGGCTCCAGTATACTTGAGCCGAGGGCCTGGCTCTTGCCCGAGTCGGCAGAACCAGCAACCGGGCCACCGGCCAGCAATAGCGCGCATTCGTCGCCATCGAGGTCAGGCTTTGGACTGTCATCAGGAAGACAATTCAGTAGATCAGCACGGCGGGCCGCTGGCGGAAGAAGCGGTCCATGCGCTGCTGGACCTGATCGCGCCTGGCAGCGTGCTTCTTGCGATCGATTCTCTCCCTGGTAGCTACTCCAATTACACACATCTCGTCGATGCTCGTTGTGCGGAGGGCTCTGTTTTTCGCATTGTCGTTCGACGCTACGCGGTTTTTGGCACATATGATCGGGGGGAGAAGGCGCGACGGGAATTCAAGACCCTTGCGCTCTTGCAGGCGAATGGCATTCCGGCACCGCAACCGCTGGTGTTGGATGAGGTCGGATCGATCCTGGGAAGTCCAGGCATCGTCACCGGCTACGTGTCAGGCAGCCAGATCCACACACCGCCAGATCCTACAAGCTGGGCGCGGGCGCTTGCGACAATGCTGGCCAGAATCCACCGGGTCCCGTGCGATGTTGAAGCGATGAGCTTCTTGCTCGATGCCAACGCAGAGGCTTCTTGGTTTCTCCGCTCTGGAGTCGTGCCCGATTATATGAACGCTCATCCGGATGGGGCGGCGGTGTGGCAGGTTGTGCACGACCTGTGGCCTAACAGGCAGCGGGTAGCGGGGTCCCTGGTTCACATTGATTACTGGTCAGGCAATGTGCTCTGGGATCAGGACCGGATTGCAGCGGTTGTCGACTGGGAGGAAGCGGCGCATGGAGATCCAGGAATCGATGTGGCCTACTGCCGCATGGACATGTTTCTCAGTGGTTTGGGCCCCGCGGCAGATGAGTTCCTCGTGGCGTATGAGGCAGAGGTAGGGCGGCCGGTGGCGAACCTGGGACTATGGGAGTTGGCGGCCGCCGCTAGACCCATGTTCCATGCAGACGGATGGGTTTCCCAATCGCCGGGGAGGGAGAGATTCCGCAGGTTCATTGCGCAGGCTATGGCCAGGGCTGCTACCTGATTGCCCCATCAACATGGGCTGAAACGCCGCGGGCGGGGACAGTTGGCCAAACCATACCGGGTAGCCTTGGTGGCATAACATATCTGGCGAGAGAACGCTCGCTGGTCATGAGGGCCAGGCCCTTCTGGCCGGCAGACTCAGGAGAGAGGACAATGGACTACATCCAGATCGGTAGGGTCACGGTAAGCAGGTTCATTCTGGGCAGCAATCCCTTCAGTGGCTTTTCGCACCAGAGCCCGGACGTGGACCTGCTCATGAGGCGCTACTACACGGCAGCAAAGATCAAGGAGGTAATTAGGGCAGCAGAGCGAGTGGGGGTCAACACCCTGGTTGCGCGCACCGACTTTCACATCATGCGGCTGCTGCTGGAGTATCGGGATGAGGGCGGCGGCATTCAGTGGTTCGCTCAGACCTGTCCGGAGGTTGGGGACCATGAGACCTGTGTCGAGCGCGCTACGATGTATGGGGCGACGGCCTGCCACATTCACGGTGGCGTGATGGACCATCTACTGGCCCAACGGCGGCTGGACGAGATACCGCCGGTGGTGGAGCGGATACGGGAACGGGGCATGCTGGCGGGGATAGCAGGGCACAATCCCAAGGTCTTTGAATGGGCGGAGCAAAACCTGGATGTGGACTACTATATGTGCTCGTACTACAATTCGGCAAGTCGCGACGAGCGCGCGGAGCATGTGAGTGGGATGGAGGAATGGTTTCGCGACGGGGATCGCCGGATCATGACCGATCTCATTCAGGGCTTGTCACGACCGGTAATCCACTACAAGGTGATGGCAGCAGGCAGGAACAATCCTGAGGAGGCGTTCGCCTACGTGGCCACAGTGATGCGATCTGGAGATGCGGTCTGCGTGGGCATTTACACCAAAGAGAATCCCGGGATGTTGGAACAGGACATACGCTTGTTGGAGAGGGGACTTCTAGGTTGCGACGGTGGATAGGATGGTGTACCCCGTGCATCCTCGACCCGGGCAACGCGGCGAGGATGCGTTACATGGAGTCGAAAGGAGCACTTGCAATGAACACAGTAGATGCGATTGCGGCGCGAAGGAGTATCCGCAGCTTCAAAGCCAAGCCAATACCTGAAGAGGCGCTCCAGGCCATTCTATTGGCGGGCACACAGGCACCCTCGGCAAAAAACCGGCAGCCCTGGCGGTTCGTGGTGGTCGGGCCTGACAAACGTGCCGAGATGGTGCGTGTCATGCGTGAGGGCATTGCCAAGGCGAAAGCGCAGGGTGAGGATCCTGGCAGCAGCGAGTGGTCGGCCAACGTCATGGAAGAGGCGCCGGTGACGATTTTCGTCTTTAATCCAGACGGTGTGCATCCCTGGCTGACGCGCTCGATTGACCAGATGTTCATGGACGTGGTAAACATCCAGTCCGTTGGCGCAGCGATCCAAAACATGCTGCTCGCCGCATTAGATCTGGGCATCGGCTCGCTGTGGATCTGCGACGTGTTCTATGCTTACGAGGAATTGCGAACCTGGTTGGGTGAAAAGTCTCAGATGATCGCCGCCGTGTCTCTGGGATATGCGGATGAAAGCCCGGGTGCCAGGCCGCGCAAGCCACCCAGTGAGGTCACGCGCTGGGTATGACAGGTGGCCATCTGGAGGAGAGCCCGCGGACCTAGAGGCCGTAGTTGCAGATCTGGACTCCTTCTTTGAGATTGATACATTTCGGCCCGACTCACCCTTCAGTGGTCTGGTTCCCAGTGTCTATGGCGGGACCGGGATCGATCTCGATGTGCATCTCGAGGGCACATTCCTGAAACGGTTCCATGGGTTGATGCTGCGCAATAGCAGTGCCGTGCTCAGGATCTACACGGTGGTGTTTTTGAGCAATGGTGGAGTGCTCCCACTATGCCTCAGAAGCAATCGTAATGCGAAAGGACATGGTGGAGCTCTGCGCAGCGCAATTTGGGATCGAGTGTGAATTCGTGCCACAAGGTGATCCATGGTACTGATGGGTGGTTGGAAAATCAGGAGCAGGGGAGAGGCGGTTGACGCCACGCTGAGGAAGTGCGACACGGAGACAGCCAGAGTGGATTTCGAGGAGGTAGCCCTCTTCTTTGAGCGACATGGCTTCACTACCCTGGCCCTGTTGGCTGCTGAAGGTATCATCGTGGACATGCAGCGGGTGCTGGCTGAAATTGTCGAAAGCGATCCGGAGCTGTGTCAAGCTGCCTTCGATCTGCTTCTCCTTACTGCAGGTGATCCCAGCATTCTTGGCATGGCAATGCATCTTCTGTACGTTGGGAGGAATGCATCATCGCCGGGTCGATCCTGACCAGGGCGTGCTCCACGAGGGGGCGACCTGAGGGGTGGCGCCCAACATAGCAAGGAATGGAGGGAATTCCCCTTCTAGCCACTAGCCTGGTACTCGGTGCGAAACTCGCTCGAGCCCCCGGTTCCGAATGGGCCCGGGAGCAATCTTGCACCTGAAACTAGCTTACCAGCGCGCGTGGTGTTCCTCCGCAAACCCGACGAGATCGCGCACCTCGATCGTCTCGCCTTCGTCGGTGACCAGCCTGCCCTGGTAGTGGCCAAACAATTGGTGGACCTCGCTGGCCACCAGCAGCAGGTTGGTGCGCGCCACCCGTTCGTTGAAGGGGACAAACTCCAGATTCAACCGGCCGTCGGGGGAGCTCATCCGCCAGGGCCGCATAAAGTCGGCTGGATCATAGTCAAATCCCACCTCGGCCAGCTTGTGAATGCGGCCGTCGAGGATGATCGCGTTCTCGGTGGCGGCGCTGGTGTCGCCAAAGCCAAAGCCCAGATTCAGACCCACCGTGCGCCCATCGGGCAGAAATCCCGAGGCGCTGGCCCACACCCAGAAGCTGCGATACTCCCACACGCCCCGTCCCCAATCCAGGTTCCCCAGGCTGTCGGTCGGCGTGAGCTGGGTCCGCTCGTCGCCCCGCTGTACCCAGCCTTGGGCGGGCAGGCAGTTCGCCTTGCGGTTGTAGTAGAAGCGTCGCTGGCCAATGGGGATGACAATCACGAGTGAATCGTGCTCTGGTGGGAGGTGCAGGGCCACGTCCGCCGCGAGGCCCTGTCCTCGGTTAAAGACGGGCCAGTCCACCCGCAAGCGGCGCGAATTCCCTTCCAACTGGAAGTTGACGCGTGCTTTTGCATTGTCAAAGGTGCTGTCGCCCTTGCCGCTATTGCGGGCCAGGTGGATCCCCCGGCCCAGGGGCGAGATCAAGGTCTCCTCGTGATACTCCCCGGTGACGAAATCGATGACATAGACAAACACGAGGCCTGCGTAGCCCAGATGGGACAGGGTAGCCGAGAAAAAGAATCCAGGAGTGGTAACGCCATAGTAGTCCCAGCGTTTCAGGCGGTACCGCTGCAGGGGCCGGAACCGGTAGAAACGGGCGTCCTCCAGGTTGCAGTCTAGGAGCGGCTGCTGGGCCCAGCCCACCTGAAGCAGCTTGCCGTTCTTGTCCAACAGGGGGGAAGAGGTTACGAGTTCATGCTGCATAGCAGACATCTCCTCCTTTTGACAGGCATCGTCCGTCCTGGCCACGCTCGTGCATCGATTGTACCACAGATATGCCCCTGACACAACTGCCGCTGGCGTACTTTTGGCTGCCTCTCCATCGATCTCGCAGGACCGCCCGGTCTCGTGGAGCCTACGAGACCCAGAGCGCGCTTGATGACGAGTTTTTGCCCTTTCCCTGGATTCCTGTATAATCAGGTGCGAGGTCCAGGACGGAGCGTATCGAGGATGGAAGGATGGCTATGAAATCGATTAGGCACTTTATTACCGATATGGATGGTGTGCTGGTCAGGGGGACGGACATCATCCCTGGCGCAGCGCGCTTCATCGCTCGCCTCGAGGAACTGGGCCGGGAATACCTGGTGTTAACCAACAACTCGCTATATGCGCCGCGCGATCTGGCTCACCGGCTGCACCTCATCGGCCTGGACATCCCCATTGAGCGCCTATACACGTCGGCCATGGCCACGGCCAGTTTCCTGCAGAGTCAGCGGCCCGAGGGGACCGCCTTTGTCATCGGTGGGAGTGGTCTCACCCAAGCTGTCCATGACATCGGCTACGTGATCACCGACATCGATCCCGACTATGTCGTCCTGGGGGAGACCGAGAACTACCACTACGAGACGGTCACCAAAGCCATCCGTCTGATCGACGCCGGGGCGCGCTTTATCGCTACCAACCCTGATGTCTCCGGCCCGAGTGAGGCTGGCATCATCCCTGGTTGCGGGGCCATGGCAGCCCTCATCGAAAGGGCCACTGGCAAGAGTCCCTTCTACGTGGGCAAGCCCAATCCGCTGATGATGCGTTCGGCCCTGAACTACCTGGACGTACACTCCGAGGATACGGTGATGATCGGCGATCGGATGGACACCGATATCGTCGCTGGAGTCGAGAGTGGAATGCCTACCATCCTGGTGCTCACCGGCGTCACCCGCGGGGAGGATATCGAGCGCTTTCCCTACCGCCCCACCTGGGTGCTAGAGTCCGTGGGCGAGATTGACCTGCCGGGCTGATCCAACCCGTAGATCCAGCCTGCATCCTCTACCTGGCCGGAACACTGCGTCGGACCCAGTCTGATGCTATGGGGCGACAGAACCCGAGATCAGAAATCGTCCTGCAGGCGCGGCACGAACCGCCCGGTGCGCTGCATGTAGGCGCGGTATTCGTCTCCGAACCGTTCGATCAACATCTGCTCCTCGCGGCCAGCTCGCTGCACGATGAGCAGCGAGTAGCCCATCCCCAATAGACCGATCAGCCAGTTTGCCGTGAGCAGAAAGCAAGCGGTCAACAGCGTAAAGAACGAAGTGTACATCGGATGGCGGATCCAGGTATAGATCCCCTCTGCGACGACCTGATGTCCCTTCTTGGTTCTAAGGTCGGGCGTATAGTTGAGCCCCAGGGTGCGATGGGCCAGGAACCCCAGCCACATTGCCACCAAGGCACAAGGCACCCCCAACCAGCGTAACCACACCGGCAGGGGCAGGCTCGACCAGGCCAGCCATTGGGGTTGGATCGCCCACGCAATCGATAGCAGATCCGCCGAGAGCCCGCAGACTCCCATCAGTAGCAGACGCGCTTTGTTTTCGGTTGTGTCCTTTAGAGGCAGTTGATCCTCAGGACTGGCGCGGTGGGCTTTGCGGCGGTAATAGCTGCGAGGGACGATGTAGCCCAGCATCATGACCAGAACGGTGAAGCGGAAGACGAGTTCACTACTCACGTGTCTTGTCCCCTTCTTGAAGGTCAGCCAACCATTCGCTCGGGCTTGACAGCCAGCCGGTAGTAGACTTGCAGGCCCCAGGCAAAGGAGCTCAGTTCCTCGTGCTGGATGGTCAGCCCGGCCTCAGCTAGGTGGGATGGATAGAGCGTGTACTCGCCCTTGGCCAGGTGGTGCTCTAGCGGGTTGCGGGCGTGCGGTCCGAACTCGGCCGAGACGTAGCGCCCCTGGGGCTTGAGCACGCGCGCGATCTCGGCGACGGCCTGCTGCTTCTCCGCCAGATCGAGGTGGTGGAACATGATGTTGGTCAACACGACGTCAAAGGCCGCGTCGAGATAGGGCAGATCGGTAATCGAGCCGGTGCACAGATCGACGTCCAGGCCGCGCTCCGCTGCGTCATTCTCTGCTACTTCGATCATGTTGGGTGACAGGTCGATGCCGCGCACCCTACATTTGGGGTACTCCTCCGCAATGCGCAACATCGTCAGGCCGGTGCCGCAGCCGGCGTCGAGCACGCCTTCGTCGCCCCGTAATCTGGCTAGCTCGATAATGCGCCGGCGAAAGATCTTGTGCTTGCGCCCGCCGAGCACGTTGAACCCCCAATTGTAGATACAGAACCCGAGGTCGTATGGTGAGACGAGGAGATCTGTCAGGGCGGTGAACCGATGGCGATAGCTCATCTATCACCCCCTGCGGATACTGTCTGTCCGCCGCCGCGACAAAAACACCGGGATCGGGTCGAACAGCTTGCAGAACAGCTTGGGTGGCATGCCTGCTTCGCGCATCATCGGGCTGGCGAGGATGTCGTCGAAAGCAGGGTAGGGGCCATCGTCGCCGACGAACCAGGGTTGAAGCACGACGAGATCCTTTTCGCCATCCCAGTCAATGGTGGGAATCTGCTCCTGGCTGACCAGATTCGCGCGGAGCATGCCCCGGTACAGCGATTCATCGAACAGGGTTTCGCAGGCAATCCACTTGCCATCCAGGTGGCACTCGCACCAGAAGTGGCCGACAGGGCTCGGCAGCCGGTCGTAGATGAACCTGGGGACAAAAGCTTTCAGCACTTCCTTCCTTACCCGCGCTAGATGGCATCGTGCCGGGACGCCGGCCGCCCGTAGCAACGCGACCTGGAGGTTGACCTTGTTGCAGTAGTCACTTACCTCCTTGCTCAGGGTTTCAGACGCTTTTTCCCAGATATCCAGGGTTGCATCGAAAGGTATCGTATCCCGGACAGAGTAAAAGACCTTCAGAGCAGCATCGTTTGGCATGCATGTTCCCTGGATAACTTCCTCTGCTTTCTCCTGCACGGCTGGATGCTTGCAATCACAGAGCTCCGTGGCCCTCAAGTACACAGCCAGCGACTGTTCGGTTTTCATGGTCATGTCCCTGGAGAGTTAGGCATCTTTGCTTATCCTTGTCCCGCACTACATGCAAATGAGAATCATTTGCATATGCTAATATTATACCCAAGGTGATTGGGGTTGTCAAGTCTTTTCTTTTGCGATGGATGTGGTGTTGGGCCAGATGTCCCATCATTTTGACAGTCGCTCAAAACTCTGGTACACTCCGGGCCATGGCTGACACAGACACATTGCTGACAACTCGCCAGTTGCAGGATCTGCTGCAAGTGGACCCCGTCACCATCCACTGCATACTCAACTCGGGCCGTCCGCAATGCATCGCCGAGATCACCAGCGCATAACAAGACACTTTCCAAGGAAGGAAACAGACAGATGAGAAAGCTATCGGCCCAGCAGCAGAAACAGCTCCGGGAGATCTTTGGCCCGCACGTGGCCCTTGACCGGCTGGAGTGTATGTTTTATAGCCACGACGTGGGCTCCCTGCCCAGTCTGGTCAAGCCGCTGGTTGGCAGTACAATGCCGGCAGGGGTAGTCCAACTCCACACCGAGGAACAAGCGATTCAACTGGTCGCCCTTGCCCGCACGCACAACATCCCACTGGTGCCGCGTGGAAAATCCTCCTCCGGCTATGGCGGCGTGATGCCGACCCAGGGTGGGCTGGTCGTGGATTTCGCCTGGATGAACGAGATCCTGGAGATCAATGTTGAGGCCATGACCGCCACCGTACAGCCCGGCGTCGTCTGGGAAAGGATGGACAAAGAGCTGAACAAGCAGGGCTTGGCCCTGCGCACCTATCCCTCCAGTGCGCCATCGTCCACCGTGGGCGGCTGGCTGGCCCAGGGCGGCGTCGGCTTTGGTGCCTACGAGTACGGCGCCTTCCGCGATAGCGTTGTCTCCTGCCGGGTCGTGCTGCCCAGCGGCGAGGTTCGTCAGTTCTCGGGCGAGGACTTGGACCTGATCAGCGATGCCGAGGGCATCACCGGCCTCATCACCGAGGTGACGGTTCGCGTGCGCAAGTTCGAGCCAGAGGTGCTGTGGGGTGCGCGCTTTGATACCGCTGCCAAGTTGGCCCAGGCGCTCGGTGCCGTCCGAGAGAATGAACTGCCGCTTTGGTCGGTCAGCTTTATCAATCCGACGATGGCCGACATTCGAAACAACCTGCCACCCCACATGGAACACGGCCATGTCGTGGAGGAGCATCGGCCAAAGATCCCGCACAGCTATGTCGCCATTTTTGTCGCCCCTGAATCGCGACGAGCGACCATCGAGGGCAAGCTGACCACCGTGATCCGCGACGCCGGCGCGGCGTTTGTGGATGCCGAGATCGTGGCCCACGAGTGGGAGAACCGTTTCAATCTGATGCACGGCAAGCGGCTGGGACCGAGCACTGCTCCCAGTGAGGTTGTGGTCCCCCTGGCCAACCTGGATGGCGCGCTCGGAGGCATCGAGAAGCGCGTCCAATTGCCGATGCTGATGGAGGGCATGGTTACCACCCATCCGGTCAATGGTGAGGCCGACGACGTGACGTTGCTGGGCTTCATTCTGCATGACGAGCGCAGATTCACCTTCAACTTTGCCTTTGCCCTGGCGTTGACTGTGCTCAAGGTGGCCAAAGAGAATGGTGGGCGGGCCTATGCCACCGGCCTCTACTTCACCAACGAGGCTGAGGAGGTTCTGGGTGCCGGGCGGGTGCGTCGTCTGCGCGAGTTCAAGGCGGAAGTGGACCCCCGAGGCCTGCTGAACCCCAACAAGGTTCTGGCTGGCAAGCCGCTGCTTTCCTCTCTGATGACGATGGCCGGCGCCTTTGAGCCCATCGTGCGTGTCTTTGGCAATGCCGCCAAGGTGCCGGTCGGCGAGCGGATCGAGGGCCAGGGCCGTCGGGGCATCCCCGACGACGTGGCCTGGTACGCCTACGCCTGCACGCAGTGCGGGTATTGCGTGGACGAGTGCGACCAGTACTACGGCCGCGGCTGGGAGAGCCAGACGTCCCGTGGCAAATGGTATTTCCTCCGGCAGTATATGGAGGGAAAAGCCGATTGGAACCAAAAGATGGTGGATACGATCCTGGCCTGTACCACCTGTGAGTTGTGCAACGTCCGCTGCTGTGAAGACCTGCCCATCGAGCCGAGTTGGCTCAAGCTGCGTGGCCAACTGATCCACGACCAGGACCGGATGACCTTCCCGCCCTTTGAGATCATGCGCCAATCGCTGCAAAAAGAGAACAACATCTGGGCTTCATACCGCGTCGACCGCCCCAGATGGATGCCAGAAGAGGTATTGGTCGAACTTCCTGAACGAGCCGAGATAGCCTACTTCCCCGGTTGTACCGCCTCCTACGTTGAGCATGATATCGCCCAGGCGACCGCCTGCTTGTTGCACAAGTCCGGCGTCGAATTCACCTACCTGGGTCACGACGAAGCATGCTGTGGCATCCCCATGCTGGTCGCTGGCCTGTGGGATGCCTGGGAGGACATCTTGCGCCAAAATGTTGAAGCCATGAAAGCGCGAGGTGTCAAAACGGTGGTCACTTCGTGCCCGGCCTGCTGGCTGGTGTGGCACACCTTGTACCCCGAATGGGCACAGAAGCTGGGCATCGAGTACGATTTCGAGGCCAAGCACTATAGCGAGATCCTGGCCGAAAAGATCGATGCCGGCATATTCCATCTCGACCGGGAAGTGAACATGAAAGTCACCTGGCACGACTCCTGTCACATGGGCCGAGCTGGCAACATCTACGAGGCGCCACGCAAGCTGATCCAGGCCATCCCCGGCATCGAGTTCGTGGAGATGGAGCACAACCGCCAGGAGGCCCACTGCTGTGGCTCGGTATTGAGCCTGGTGGCCGACCCTGATGTCGGCGAGCGGGTGGGCGATGTACGTTTGCAGGAGGCGGAGGCGGCCGGCGCTGAAGCCGTGATCGCCGCCTGCCCTTGCTGCGAGGTGCAGCTCCGTGTCACAGCGGACAAGACCGGTCGCAACCTGCCCATTATCGACCTGTCCGCCCTGACCTGTGAGGGCGCGGGCATCGAGCACCCCGACTCGACGCCCTATGCCCTGGAGATGTGGGCCGTCTTTGAGGCCATGATCCGCCTGCTCAAGCCGGAGGCCATGGCGGACTTTATGGCCGACCTGCTGCCAGAGATGATTGCAGCCATGCCCGGCCCCTTCCCGGCGATGATGAACATGGTCAAATCATCCCCGGGGCCGGTCCGTGACGCCATGATCGCCATGATGCGGCCCATGATGCCCTTCCTCTTCCCCCGGCTGTTGCCGGGCATGATGCCCAAGGTGATGCCCGACATGTTAACCGCCGTGGGCCAACGCGTCAACATGCCCCAACACATGGAGGAGCAGATGCCCGACCTCATGCCAGCGGCCATGGAGAATCTGATGCCCAAGATGCTGCCGCTGATCATCCCCCACTTTATGCCGCAAATGGAGGCCTATCTCAGGGGCGAAGCGACCGACGGTCGCTGAAGCCACACCAGTTGGCCGGCGCGCAGACCGGGGTGGATAGCATCAGGATGGTGATCTGGCTGGAGAGTTGAGAGAAAAGCGATGCCACAGTTGGTCAAGGGCGGCAAGTGGGTGTTCGGCTGGGTGATCGTGGGGTTCCAGGGAGAGCTAACGATTCCGCCGGAGGCATGAGATGAATATGGGTTCCATGCTGGGGGCGAGGTGACCTTTCTGCCGGGCAGCCGGCGTTCCGGCGGATTTGGGCTCAGTACGCCCCGGCTGTTGGAACAGATGGCGGGTCCGGTGCGCACACGCGTCCTGGCCCGAGGTCGCATCGCCGAGAATGGCCAGCTAGTTGTGCCGCCAGAGCTCGGGATTCCGCCGGGCGCGCGGCTGCTGGCAGTGCGGGGCAGCGGCCGCGCGCTGGGCTTCGCAGCGCAGGGCCCCATCTACGATGAAGCGCTAAAGCACCCCGGGTTGGAGGTCTATCGCAGCCTGCCGATCACCACCTCACCCTCTTGACAACCGGATCTTTCTGGTGTATCGTTGTCTTGGGGGGCATGATGAACCGGTGCTCGGTGCGCTTGAGTCTGTTGCTGCTCGTCGTTATCACGACAGCCAGCCCGTTAGTTCTCAGGGCAAAACCCAACGGCGGACCGGCTGTGGGCGTCCACACCATCCGTGCGGACGATGAGCTGCTACAACTGGCCCGCGATGGCGGCTTCACCTGGCTTATCCAGCTCCTCGAATGGCGTGAGGTTGAACCGGTCCAGGGCGAGTACTTCTGGGAATATCCCGACTGGTTGGTGCGGGCGGCAGAGTACTATGGACTGGACCTGGTCTTGCGCCTGGATCACCCGCCGGGTTGGGCAGCTCCCTCGGATGTTTCGGCCTACGCTGCTTTTGTGGAGCGAGTAGCGGCCCGCTACCGCGGCCGGGTCGCCGCGTACGTCATCTGGAACGAGCCCAATCTCTCCGCCGAGTGGGGAGGCCAACCCCCCGATCCAACAGGCTACGTACAATTTTTATGTGCGGCTCAGGCGACCATCCGTGCTGCCGATCCTGAGGCCCTCGTCGTCAGCGCCGGCTTGGCACCGACCAATCAGGCTGACGATTCGGCCCTCGACGACCGGCTTTACTTGCAGGCGATGTACCAAGCCGGGGGGGCACCCTGTTTTGATGTCATGGGTGCCCATCCCTACGGCTTTGCCTACCCGCCGGACGATCCCTACGGCGCCCACGAGGAATTGAACTTTGCCCGGCTGGCGGATCTGCGCGCAATCATGGTCGAAAACAGTGATGGGGACAAACCGGTCTGGGCCACAGAGTTGGGGTGGACCACCGATCCTGTGGGAACAGAGCGACGGTGGCTCCGGGTCACTGAGGGTGAACAGGCTCGCTACCTGATGGGGGCCATAGAGCAAGCTGGGGCGGAGTGGCCCTGGCTGGAGCGGATCGCCGTGTGGAACCTGAGTGCAGGTCTTGCTGCTGGCGACGAGAGACGCGGTTACAGCATCCTGGATGGTGACGGCACACCCAAGCCGGCCTATGGGGCACTGGCGGAGATGCTCAGCGAAGGAGTGGACAGGGAAACATCACAACAGGATGACGGAGGGCTCGTGGAGGTTCTGGCTCCCGATGTGGTGATTCGCCTGAGCGATGTGGCTACCTACTATCCGCACTGGGCGCGCCCCCACTGTGGATCTGCCCCTTGCCGCCGCTGGAGCGGCCAATTCTATATAGACGAACCAGAGGGTGGTCTGTGGCAGCTTCGCATGGAGATCATGCAGGTGGAGGAGCCCGGCAACCTGGTTTGGATCAACGGCCATGCCCTCGATCCGCCTGCTCTCCCGCTCCGCGGGCGGCCCGATTTTGCCTCGGTATGGACGGCCGTGGAGATACCAGTGCCGCCTGGCCTACTGAGGTCGGGGGTCAACGCTATCGAGATTGGGTCCAGCCCCCGCCTGCCCGTCTACCACGACGGTCGCGCTCACTTTGAGAGCCTGCAATTCCGCCACATTCGGCTGGTCACCGATTCCTAAAGATACCCTGATCCGTACCCAACCAGATCGTGCCGGCAGGATCCACCAGGATGGTGTATGTGCTTGCACCGTCGAGTCCCCACGGCTGCCAATGCTGTCCGCCGTCGGTGCTGCGGAAGAGGCCATGATGCTCAGTGCCGGCATAGAGGACAAGCGGATCGGTGGGGTCCGCATGTAGTGCCGTGACCGTTGTGTCCAGGCTATCCTTTCCGGCGGCTTCCCAGGTCTGCCCGTGGTCGGCGCTACGGTAGATGCCTTCTGTTGTCCCGGCGAACAACACTCCCGGCTCGACCGGGTCGGCGACCAGGGCAAAGGTCGTCAGTGACCGGCTGGTCAAAGGGCTGGCCTGCCACGTCTCCCCGCCATCGGTGCTGCGATAGACCGCTTCCACCGTGCCGGCGTAGAGCCTCTGCGGGTCTGTCGGATCTATGGTGAAGGCATGGACTGACAGCGTCTCCAGGCCATGGTGGATGGGGGCCCACGTCTCGCCGCCGTCGGTGCTGCGCAGAACGTTGTGACCCCAGCTTCCCGCATAGATCCGCGCCTCGTCGTGGGGGTCTACCGCGACGGTAAAGACAGCAATCTCGCCCAGGTCCTCGGTTGCCCAATGCCAGGTCTGTCCTCCATCCTCGCTCACAAACACGCCGACCCGAGTCCCGGCAAAAATGCGCTTTCCCGACGGGCTTATGGCCAATCCCTGGACGAACAGCTTGCCCATTGTGCTGCTGACCAGCCGCCAGTGCTCACCGCCGTCCTCGCTGCGATAGACGCCGTCCAGTGTCCCGGCGTATAGGTGTCCCGGGTGGGTGGGGTCCTGCGCAAGCGCTGCTACCAGAGGCTTGGCCACGGCCCCACTGATCAACCTCCAGCTCCTGCCCCCATCGGTCGTGCGGTACAGGCCATTATAGGGGGTGCCCAGGTAGACCAATCCTGGTGTGACAGCATCGCTCATCAGGCACGTGATGTCGGCATGGCGCAGTTCTTCTCCTGTCAAGTTCCAGGACACACCGCCGTCATGGCTGAGCGCCAGGCCCTCGCCCTTGCTGCCCAGGTAGAGCCAGTCAGGTCGTCCCGCTTCGGCCCCAAAGGACAGGGCCTGGAATTCGGGAGGTCCCACCATCTGCCACGTCTTACCCCCGTCGCGGCTGAGGTACAGATGGCCGTCAGCCAGTGCGTACAGACGATCCTCCTTCAACGAGTGCAGGATCGTGACGTGCGCCGACGCCAAATCATCACCAACGGCTCGCCACGTCTCACCCTGATCCTGGCTGGCCCACACACCCCGCCCGGCCGTTCCCGCGTATACAGTGCCATCCTCGGCAACGGCCAGGCTCAACACGCTGTTCGATGCGTCGGCCAACGCACCGGGCGACCAATTCTGGCCACCGTCGTCGCTGTGCCACACGCCCGGTGATTCCCCGCCAGCGTATACATGGTCGCCATCTGCAGAGCTGGCAAATGCATAGATGGGGGTTTGCGGCAGATCCACCATGGGATGCCAGCTCTGGCCGCCATCCACCGTGCGATAAGTACCAATCACGGTGCCAATCCAGGCTATGTTTGCATCTGCTGGGTGCACTGCCAAAGCGATCGGCGCCAGCGACTGTATCCCGCTGTTCACCAGCAGCCAGGTTTCCCCTCCATCGTCTGATCGGTAGAGGCCACCCGGCTCGTACGCTGCCAGGTAGATTACAGACGGATCGGACGGTGCGCTTCCTACGGCAGCCACGCCGATCTGGGCCGGGATGCCCTGGTTGGCCGGGTGCCATTGCGGAGTGACAGGGGAGCGGGTAGGCCCCGCAGTCTCTATCGGTGGGGGCAGAGGGGTGAGTACGGGCGTGGGGGTGAGTAGGACCGTAGGGGATGGTTCGATGGGCGGTTCCGTAGCCCCCAGATCACAACCAACAGCCAGGAGCGTGATGAGCGCAAGTCCCGCGGTCAACAGGACAAGCTTGCCAGGGGACACGGTTGTGCCTCGCTGCTTCAATCCACGCGTCGCCAGTCAAGGATGTAGCGGCAGGATTCGAGTAGGTTGACCGTGACCGGTGTTTCCGAGCTGATCGGTTGGTCGTTTTGGTCGAGGACGACCACGTACCAGGTCGTATCGGCCTGGGTGATCGGGAAATCGTACTCGCCGCCGCCTTTGCTGGCGACGACGGGGTAGCGGTGCCACTCGTTGTAGCAGACCAGCCGCACACCGACCAGCGGGTTACCAGCTGCGTCGGTGACGTGACCGACGATGTAGGCCGGCGCGTGTGGACAACCGGGGCAGGGATGCGAGGGATCGGGTTGGGCAGGACCCGCCGGCAGAAAGCGATAGGTACGGGTGGGCGTGGGAGCCGGTGGCTTGGGCTTGGGAGTCGCCGTGGGGGCAGGTGTGACTGTAGGTGGCACCGGAGTGGACGTTGACGTGAGTGTGGGAGGCGGCGGAGATGGTGTCTGGCTAGGGACCGGCGTTTCGGTTGGGGGAAGCGGCGTTGGTGTGTTCGTTGGGGGTGGGGCAGGCGTGTCGGTGGGTGCTGGTGTGAATGTGGGCCTGGTGGTCGGCGTTGCTGTGGGCGAGGGGGAGGCTGTCCTGGCCGCTGCCTGGGTGGGTGCAGGCGGCGACAAGGTCGGCGGCTGCTGACTATCTTCCACACAGCCGCCGATCAGGAGGGTGACCAATGCCAACCCAATCTGCAAGTGGAGCCAGTTGCGATTTCGCATCTCAACTCAACACAGGGTACCATTCCGCTTGCAGGCGCAGTCCTGTTGTTTAGCCACCGCTGCCCCGCCCACCACGGTGGCGATGTCGCCGTTTATGGCCACTGCCCCCACGGTTGGCTGAGGAGCTCCCGGACCGTGCGATGTCGCTTGTCGGCCTTGTCGCCATCCGGCGATCAAAACTGTCCAGCAAATAGGTGGCCAGCCGGGGCACGAGCTCACGACCAGCCCAGGTCAGGGCCGCGCCAAAGACCGGCAGCACCTTGCTCCGCAAAGGCGCCGGAACTGTTGCTCGCTCGATCCGGATAACCGCCGGTTCGGGTCGAAGGACCGGTGCGGGAACCCGCTCAAACTCGGGTGAAGCCGCTGGGGAGGTGATGGTGATGGCTTCCATCGGACAGGCGGCGACACAGGCTTCACATTCTCGACAGAGGCTGGTGTCAACCGCGGCCTTGCCATCTACTAGGTAGAGGGCGCCTTCGGGACAGACCTCTACGCACGCGCCACAGCCAGTGCAGCGCTCCAGATTGATGTTTATCAAATTAGCTCACCTCCTTCCTGGCATTTTCGAAACTTCCTGGGCCAAGGGGCGAAGGATGACTTTCTGGCCCATCCAGCCTGGTGGATATCACCCCTTGCTCACCTGTTCTGTCAGCATCGCGTTCAGTTCCTCGGCGCCGATATAGCCCACCACCTCGATCTCCTGGCCGGTCACGCCGGGTACCTCGGCGACCGCTTGGTGGATGGCCAACGAAAGGTGAACGGCCAGTGGGCACAGCGGTGACGAGGGCCGGAACTTGTAGCGCACGTGACCACTCTCCCCATCCACCTCCAGGTCTTCGATGAGGCGCATCCGTACCACGTCCACGCCCGTTTCGGGATCGATGACCTCCTTCAGGCGCTCCGTCACGCGGTGTTTCAGCTCAATCGACTGGACATCCATCTCACTCCTCCAATCGGGCTCGGATCCGCAGCCACGCCTCGCGTAGCGCGCTGGCCATGGCTCCCTCAGGCTCGTAGGTGGTTACCGCCTGGCCCCGGACCATTGCCTCGGTGACAACCGTGTCGTAGGGCAGTTTGCCCACGACCTCGATGCCCTGAGCCTCACAGTAGGCTTCGATGCTGGCCGTGTGCACCGCATTGATATCGGCCTTGTTAATGCACACTAGCGCGGGCACGCGAAAGTGGTTCACCGTCGCCAATGCCCGTTGCAGGTCATGGATGCCCGACACTGTGGGCTCCACGACCAGCAGGGCCAGGTCAGCACCGGCACTGGCCGAGATGACCGGGCAGCCGATGCCCGGCGGCCCATCCACGATGAGGAGTTCGCGGCCTTCGTCGAGAGCCAGCAACCGTCCCTGCTGTTTGACCATCGTCACCAGCTTGCCCGAGTTCTCTTGGGCAGCAAAGAGGTGGGCATGGAAGAGCGGTCCGAAACGCGTGTCCGAGCGGAACCATAGCCCGGCCTGCTGTTCCTCCCCATGGATGGCCCCCTCGGGGCACTGGTAGATGCACAGAGCGCAGCCCTCGCAGGCCAGCGGGTCCACCCGGTAGGTGTCCTCGCCGGGTATGATGGCTTCGAAGCGACAAACGTCGTAGCAGCGGCCGCACAGTTCACACTTGTCCGGGTCAATGACCGCCAACTGCCCGCTCCAGAATTGGTGCTCTTCCAGCCTGTTCGGTTCCAAAACCAGTTCCAGATTGGCAGCGTCCACGTCGGCGTCGGCCAGGACGCAGGGTAACTCTTGGGAGGCCAGGTGTGCCAGTGCCGCCGCCACCGAAGTCTTGCCCGTTCCGCCTTTGCCGCTGAGAATCACCAGTTGTTTCATTGCATCCATGCCCCATTCTCTGATATGATCACCTGAACGCCTTCCCCTGCCTTCCCTTCCAGCCACTGGCGGTCAGCCCGTGCCTTCCACCGCGCCATCGCCATCACCGTGCTCCTCCCCGGCTTGCCACCAGGCGGGCAATGTCTGCATAGAGTTCTCGAAAAGATGCTCGGTACTCCGGCATTGCCTCCACCAATGCCTGGCCATCCGAGATGGCCTCGGCGATGCGCCGATCCAGCGGGATGCGCATCAGGATGGGGATACCCTCTGCAGCGCAGTACTCGTCTACGCCTGCGTCGCCAATGCCGTCGCGGTTAATGACGACGCCCACCGGCAGGCCCAGCTCGTCACGGGCCACCTCCACAGCCAGCCGCAGGTCGTGAAGCCCAAAGGGCGTCGGCTCGGTGACCATCAGCACAAAGTCGGCGTCGCGCATCGTCTCCACCACCGGGCATGAGGTGCCTGGCTGGGCATCGAGGATGGCTGTGCGCTGATTCGACATCGTCAGGTGCTTCTTTTTCAACTGGCGGATGATGGGCACGGCCATCGCCTGTCCCACATCCAGCGTGCCATGGGCAAAGTCAATCGTCGGGGCTGGCCCTGATTCCAGGGTACCCATGACGTTCAGCACCTCGTAGATGGCGTCCTCCGGGCAGTTGAGCGTGCAACTGCCACAGCCGTGGCACAACTCCGGGAAGACCAACACCTTTTGGCCGACGACGGCGATGGCATGCCACACGCACACCTCGGCGCAGCGGCCGCAGTACGTGCACTTGGCGAAATCAACCTTGGGGATCGGGATGCCGACCTCCTCGCCGTGGGTCAGTTCGGGTTTGAGAAAGAGCGCGGCGTTGGGCTCTTCGACATCGCAGTCCAGGAACAGTGGACGCCCAGAATGGGTGGATGGCTCCATGCGTTCCTGTGACTTCCTGGGTGCAATAGACAGCGCCAAGCTGGTGGCGATCGTCGTCTTGCCCGTGCCGCCCTTGCCGCTTGCGACAGCGATGATCATTTGCTAGGCTCCCTTTGTTCTGTGATTGCTTGATCCATATTTGCTTCCTGGGTCAGCCGCGTCTCCACGCCGGCGTCGGCAAAAACGTAGGCTGGTCCCTTGCCATGAACATCCTCGCGGAGCAGCACCACGTCGATCTTGAGACCTACCAGCCACTCGCCCACGCGGATACCTTTGGCCTTTTCCACACCCGTGTGCGGGTTGGCCAGCACCTCCTGGCGCTCCACCTGTCCATCGGCGGTGCGAACCGTCGCCAGCCCGAAAAAGGGTGCCTCGCCAAAGTGCTCACTCACCGTACCCGCCGCGTCGGCAAGGGGCACAGCGTAGCGGGTGTGGGTGCGTGTCCTCGGTTCGTAGTGGAGCAGCACCCGCTCCACGTGAGGCACCTGCTCGCGGATGGTCCTCTCGATGCGCTGGCTGACCGTGTGGGCTTTTTCCAGATCGTCCACCCGCAGCGCCACGTCGGCCTCCAGAAAACGGTAGCGGCCTGCGTTCCGTCCCACCAGGGACCGGATCTCCGTCACCGTAGGCTCGGCCTTGATGATGGCCCGCACCTGATCCAGTGTATCTGAGTCCAGCGAGGCATCCAACAGCACCCGCATGCCATCGGCCAGAAGCTCCCAGCCGGTCTTGGCAATGAGCACCACGATGATCAGCGCGGCGTAGCGATCCAGCGGAAAGCCGACCAACTGGCCGACGAGCGCCAAAAAGACCACGCCCGACGAAAAGACGTGAGCGCGGTACTCGGCGGCATCGGCCATCAGGCTGGGCGAGTTGAGCGCCCGGCCTACCCGCATCTCATAAACGCTAAACGCCAGAGGCACCACCGCCGACAGCGCCACGCCTGCCAGCATCCAGCCGTTGACCGTCGCCGGCTCAGCCTCGGCAAAGAGCGCCTCCTTGGCGATCTCGTAGGCGGTGAAAAAGATGAGGATCGCCACACCGACGGCCACGACGTTCTCCACTTTGTAAAGTCCGTAGGGAAAATCCCGGCTCTCCCGCTCCGAGATCTTGACCCCAGCCAGCACCGCCACCGAGGCAACCAGGTCCACCAGATTGTGTACCATCTCAGCCGCGACGGCCAGGCTGCCCGAGGCGGTGGCGATAGCCAGATTCAATAAGCTGAGAAAGATGTTGACGGCGATGGATGCCCAGGCAACCCGTGAGGCCATCCTGTTTCACTCCAAAGCTGGAGGATTGGGGCAGGCGCGCACTGCTAGCCTGCCCCTCCTCCTCTACTGATTAACAATTCTCACCGCTTGTGTGTTACCTGGTGGCGAGCGAACCCACGCTAACCGCCATCCGGTGGGAGCAGGGAACGGGATCGCGGCAGACTCGCTAGGGCTTCCACTCCTTCCATACTTTGCCAACCAGGTCGGGGCCGGGTTTGAGTGTGACTTGCCCCGGCTGCCAACCGGAAGGCGTGACCTCGCCCGTGGCCCGTACATGCTGGAAGGCTTTGACCTGGCGGATCAACTCCTCTGGGCTGCGGCCGACCTCAGGTGTGAGCACCTCTGTGGCCCGGATGATCCCCTCGGGGTCAATGATAAAGCGCCCTCGGATATCGACCCCCGCCATTTCGTCGTACACCCCATATACAGTACCGATCCGCCCCCCACCGTCGGAGAGCATGGGGAAGGGGACACCACCCTCGACCATCTTGGACAGTTCCTCTTCTTGCCAGATCTTGTGCACGAAGCGGCTGTCGGTGCTGACCGACAGAACCTCGACCCCCAGAGCCTGGAACTGGTCATACATGGCGGCGACCGCCGCCAACTCTGTGGGTCAGACGAAGGTAAAGTCGCCAGGGTAGAAGCACAGCACTACCCATTGGCCCCGGTAGTCTGACAGCTTGATGTTCTGGAACCCCTTGCCCGGGACGTAGGCCGTGGCCTCAAAGTCTGGGGCTTCTTTGCCTGTTCGCGCTGTTGTCATCGTGATCTCCTCCTCCGGTGGTGTTTTCTCTGTGGGGGTTGGTTTGGCGGCCAACGGCCCCGCTGCGGGTTTGACGCACCCATCCACTTCCTTTGTCATGCCCAATCCTCCTTTCCCCGGCCAGCGACCTGGCCGGTGCACCCATAGTCCGTCTTTGGCGATCGTCCCTGCTCCCTCCCTTATGAACTATCGAACGTCAGACCTGAGGCCAGTCAGGGCTTGTTGGTCACGCTCGCGTCATTTTTGTGCCACACTTGGGACACTTGATATCGTAACAGGGTTGTCCGGCCTGGTGGGGGACCTTGTGCCCGCAACTGGGGCACATGCACTTGCCTCCCGGCCCCGCGGCCTTTGACCCGCCCATCCGGCCCGGCCCCTGGCCTCGGCCGCGACCACCGCCGCCACCTCCTTGTCCTCGACCCACAACGACCTCCTTCCTATCATCAATTCATGCGCTGCAGCTTTTCTTCTACCTCTTCCAGTTGTGTGCGCAGCATCTCAGCCTCTTCCATGAGCCTGCCCAGCTCGTCTTTCTCGTACTCGCCCTCGGCAGGAAGTTCCCCATGGCCGTGCTCCTGGCTCTCCTTGCAGGGAGCAGCGCCACGCAATTCTCCGCCCAGGTAGCGTTCCAACGACTGGCGCACGGTGCCATAGGCCCCGGTCACGCCTTCGATCCCGAATTGCTCGAAGAACATGATGGCCCGGCCTCCCATGCCACCGGTGAGCATCACGTTTGCCCCCAGGCTGCTGATAAAGGCCGGGACCTGGCCGGGCTGATGGCGTCCAAAGTAGGGATTGTCCACCTCGTGGACCTCCCGCACATCGTGGTCATCCAGGTCCACGAGCACAAAGTGCGGGCAGCGCCCAAAGTGGGGGCTGACCACGCTGTCCAGTCCGTTCTTGCTATCGGCAGAAACGACAACGCGCATTGCTTAAGCCTCCTTTTCCAGTTCCTCAATTCTGGCCATGGTCTCAGCCAGTTGCTGGCGCAAGCTCTTGAGCGTCTCACCGAGCTCGGCCAGCTCCGCTTCCTTCGCTGCCTTGGATTCCGCTGTCGTGGGCGGGGGGGCGCTAGGGCCCATGCCCCTCTGTCGTCCCCTGCCACCCATGCCCGCATGGGCGGTTACATTGGCCCCGGCCATTGGCTGGAGCTGGCCTGCCTTGTACGCATCCACGGCCTGGCGGACTGTGCCTTCCGGGACGAGGAAAGCCGGCACATCGGCGGCCTGCAACACGTCGAAGGCGTTCGGCCCTAGGTTGCCTGTGAGCACTGCCTGGCCTCCCTGGTTCACCACGAACTGGGCCGCCTGGATACCCGCGCCGCCCCCCTGGCTCATGGCCGGGTTCGGCAGGGCCTCAAAGGCCAGGGTCTCCGTATCCACAACAACAAAGCTTGGGCAGCGACCAAACACCGGGCTGGTCGCTGCATCCAGAGTCTCCCCCTGCGAAGATATCACAATTTTCATCTGCCAGATCTCCTATGTGTGGGTATGGTTGAAAGCCGATGTCTATTGTCCAATGTTCAGAAACATTGCCGGGCGTGCAACGGGTGTCCGCTCAGCCAACTCTTTGGCGATGGCGGCAAAGGCGTCGACGGGATATTCCTCGACGCGGCCGGCATCGCACAACCTGGCGATCTCCGGGTCAATCGGCAGCCGCCCCATAAAGGGGATGCCGATCATGCGCGCCGTTTCCTCGGCGTGGCTCGGGCCGAAAATCTCGTAACGGTTGCCCGTGTCGGGGCACTCGAAGTAGCTCATGTTCTCGATGAGGCCCAGGATGGGTGTGTCCATCTGCCGGGCCATGTTGGCTGCCTTGCGGACGACCATGCCCGCCAGGTCCTGCGGTGAGCTGACCAGAACGATACCTGACAGCGGCAGCGACTGCATCACGGTCAGCGAGGCGTCTGATGTGCCCGGCGGCAGGTCCACGATGAGGTAATCCAGCGTCCCCCAGAAAATGTCGCCCCAAAATTGCTTGATCGCCCCGCCGACCAGCGGCCCGCGCCAGATGACTGCCATGTCTTCTTGCTCCAGCAGCAGGTTGATGGACATGACCTTGATGCCGCTTGTGCTCTGCGGAGGCATGGGACCCATGGGGCTCATACCCAGGTGTGCCCCGTTGGGGAAGAACATCTTGGGGATGCTCGGCCCGGTGATGTCGGCGTCGAGAATGCCGACCTGGTGGCCCTCGCGGCGCAGGGCAATAGCCAGCAGGCCGCTGACCAGTGACTTGCCCACGCCACCCTTGCCACTCATCACGGCGATGACGCGCTGGATATTGTTCAGGTCCTCGGCTGCGCCTTTCTCTTGCTGTGGCACACCGATGCCGATGCGTCGCTTCTCCTCGTCGGTCATCTCTGTGAGCTCGACCTCGACCGATTGCACACCCTTCAGCCCGCCTACGGCCTTCTTCACGTCGCCTACGATCTGGTCTTTGAGTGGGCAGCCCATCGTCGTCAGGGCCAGGGTGATGTCCACCTGCCCTGCCTCCAGCCGGACTTCGCGAACCATCCCCAACTCGATGAGGCTCTTGTGCAATTCAGGGTCATTGACCCCCTCTAGTGCTTTTCGTATCTCTGCTTCAGTAGCCAATGTTCGTGTCCTCCAGGTTCATTGATTCTGTGTACTTGCTGCAATCCTCCACCGTTCCCCGTCACACACCGCGCATCTGGCGAGGGGTGGCTTGATCGCTGACCCCCGCCCCGGCCCTGATCGGGCGCTTGTGACACAGTAGTTCGACCAGTTCGCGGGCAAGGTACTCCATCAGGTCACGGGCCCGGTGGATCAGGCTATGGCGCTCATGCATGATCCTCCATGTGCGAGTCGTAGGTTTCCAGGAAATGGTGTAGCACCCGGTCGGTCTCCCGTAGATCCTCCACCCACCAGGCCAGGTAGCGGTCGCCTTCCGCGGTAATCCGGTATAGACGGCGTGCGGGGCCACCGCTGTCTGTGTCCCAGTGGGAAGTAACGAATGCTTGCTCCTCCAGGTCACGGAGCATACGGTACACCGTACTCAGGTCTACCGGATTTTGCTCAAAGCCAAAAGGTCCAAGCCCATCCAGGAGCTCGTAGCCGTGAGCCTCGTCACAGTGCAGGAGCAACAGCAGACATGGCTCAAGAAAACGATGTATGCGCCGCGGACAGGCTTCATCCGCAGGCCCGCCTCGCCAGCGGCGACGACCACGAGGCATAAGTCAAGCCTCCTTCCTGCATCATATATATGCAACTTGCATATATATGATAGCACACCCCCGTTAGTTTGTCAAGGCAGCGATCCAGTTCGGGGTGCACCTTCGCCAGGATCGCGCGGATTACGCGCCGGACGACGCACCACTCCTACTCTGGGCGGTACAGCGCTTGCGACATATCACCCACGAATTGGGGCAGGTCAACGTGCCCCAACATCTGGCGGATGGCATGCGCTTCGCCTAGATGGTTCCAATAGTGATAGATATTGCGGAGAAGCAAAGTGCCGGTGCTTTCCCGCAGCGGCTTTCCCTGCCACTCCATGAAGGTCTGGAGTTTTTCGGTGGTCAGCGTGTCCAGGAATTCGTCGGCCGCCTGGGTGACTGTGTGCCAGGTGGCCCACATCTCGTCCAGGGGCGGGGTGCTGGCCGGCTGGCCGGTCCCCACCAACTGGTACAGGCCCGGGGCCAGGAACCTGCCCTGAGCGACCATCACCCACAGAAAATGCTCCTGGTTGGCCAGGTGACCGATGATCCAGCTTATGCAGTTCATGCTTTCCAGGTGGCGTGTGGCATCCTCGGCGGAAACGCCTTCCAGGCAGCGCACAAACTCGCTCCGGGCGAATCGCAATTGGGTGACCAGGGGGTGAGGCAGCATAGCTTTCTCCATTTCAGAGAGGCGTGGGCGATGGTGCGAGCTCAGGCATCCTGGATCGTCGTGCCTATTGTGTCTCTTCCGCCTGGCCCACTTCGAACATCCGGTGCTTGCGCAGGGAGAGATACCGCTCCGCCAGAAACGCCAGCGGTTTTTCGGCCAGGATAAACTGCTCCGACAGCAGCGACAACACCCGGTCGCGTGCCCCAATCCGGGCGACCTCGTGTTTGGCGGCCAGACGGTAGAAGGTCTGGCCGTAGGCCTCGTAATCCTCCAGGCTTTGCAGCAGGGAGCTTTTCAGCCGGAACCGGGGCTGGCCGCTGTGAGGGTAGCGCTGCTGGGTCTCAATGTACTCGGGGAAGACGCTGGCCAGAAAGAGGCAGGCGTCGCCGATGCGCTGGTAGACGCCAAAGCGCTGTTCCTCCTCGAGCAGGCCCGCGTAATGGACCAGGCTGTCCACATTCAGGTCGTTGACTCGCAGGCGGCGCCAGAGGCCCGGCCGCACGCGAATGGGGACGCTAACACTCTGGATGCGAGTAAAGGAGGCCAGCATCGTCGCCAAATAGCTCACGATGCCCCGCTGGTCCAACAGCTCGACCACCCGGTCTGCGTCGAAAAGCACCACCTTTTGGAGCTGGCGGCGTTCGACCGTATACGACTCCTGCTCCAAGTCGCGCCGCGCCCGCAGCAACAGGACCTTGAAAAAGAGCTCGGGCGAGACGGAGAGCTGTAGCGCCTCGTCGTCCATCAACTGCTCAAACAGCCGCTCATCCTGGAGCATGGCATCCAACAGCGGCTCATCCTCTTGCAGCAGGTCTACGACGTGCTCAGGGTCGCTCCGCTCAGGAACCAGGAGTTCGACCACGAACCGCAGGTCGCGGTGCTGCCATCTCTGCCGGATAGAACTCATCAGACAACCCCTTTAATCAAATGCCTATCCGAATAGCCTCTGGTCATGGTCAAGTGCTCAACTACCGAGTCCAATGGAATTGTATCATGCCACGGCCCAACTGGCAAGCGCCGGGCTGCTGGGGTATTCGAAGCAGGTCGTTTTTGGTGGGGTACTTGCGCTCGGTGCGGATCGCCAGATCCGCACCAGTGGGACGCCGGAACTGGCGTTCCGGCTGGAGCGTAGGCCGGATGCCCCACACTTGTCTTTTGCTTCGATCACCCTGCTGTGTGGGCAGCCATAGGGATTGTCATGACCGCCTTTCGGTGGTATACTCGGTATACTGCAATCTGCTCCTGCTGAGTCGCCGTCTAGGACTTGTCGCCCATCCAATGTGTTCTGCATTTGGGGGCAAAAGCCCTACACGTCGATCCAATGCAGACCCCTGCGGTCGACTGGCGTTGGCACCTACGAGAGATGCAAAGGAGGGGGACGTGATGAAGCGAACAATCCTGACCGCCGTGATTCTGGTTTTGCTTTTGCTGCCGGCGACGCCCACAGGCTGGGCCCAGGATGGTGGCGCCGAACAGATTGACGATCAGACGCCGCCGCCTGCCCAGCCGGCAGGCAAGGTGGACGATTCGGACGAACAGCGCATTCCCGAGTCGTACATGGTCGCCACCGGTGGGCCTGACCGCTTTGGTTACACCTATGCTGACAGTGACGGCGGAGCCTGTGCCTTCCGCTGGGTCGCGGACGGGATCCCCGGCCTCCAACTCGACCTTGGTGATGATGGCACGGCCCGCATCCCCATCGGTTTTTCTTTCCCGTTCTATGGCCGGGAATACACGCACCTGGTCGTGGATAGCAACGGGGCGCTTCTGCTGGAGGAGCGTCCCTCCGATTGGGTGAACGTGCCCCTGGGTAGCCCTGGCCCCACGCCCCGCCTGGCTCCCTTCTGGGACGACCTGCTTGTCGATTCGGTCCAGGTTCAGTCGCTGGGCCAGGCACCCCACCGCACGCTGGCCGTCACCTTCCGGGCGCGGCGTGCCGAGGACGCGCACATGCACTTCCAGGCCCTGTTGTTTGAGGATGGTCGTATCCTGTTCCAGTACCAATCCTTGTCCGGCGCCTGGAGCGATGGCACAGGTGCCACCGTCGGCATTCAGGGACCCGAGACCGGCCTGGGCTACCTATTTAACGGCTACCCCAGGGAGAACCTTTTGCGCGAGGGGTTGGCCATTTGCTTTGCGCCGCCCGATGGCCTGTACCTCAGCCCCGGTTTCCAGCGCGGGTATGCGGTCGCCGCGGAGTCGATTGGCTACGGGGTGACGGCCATCAACCAGACTGGCGCGGACGGTGCTTTCAGCTTTGCGGTCGAGTCGCCCTGGCCAGCCACGGTGACGCCGCAGCGGGCCACGATTCCCGACGGCGGGACGCTGGCGCTGCAGGTCACCGTCGGGGTGCCGCAAGGGGCAGTTGGCGAGCGTGTAGAGGTATTGGTGCACATGGCGAGTGCGACGGGCGCCCAGCCCACGATGCGGACCACCACCCGCCTGGAAGCCGCGCGGGCCTCGGGCGATTATGGTTATACCGGGGCCAGCACCACCGACGACGCAGCCGTCTTTGATCTGCAGACCTGGACCCGGGTCGATGGCTTCAGCCTGCTGCCGGAGGCAGACTATCCCTACGATGCGACGATGGTGCCCGATGGCAGTGAGGTTTGGATCCCCGGCGCCAGCGGCGATGGCGTGGTCGTGATCGACACCGCGGCCAATGCGATCACCCAGCGCATACCGGTGGGTGAGTATCCCGTCAGCGTGGCCTTCAGCCTGGATAGCGCCTACGCCTTTGTCGCCAACCGCGACACTGAGGATGTATCCCTGGTCGATACCAGCAGCTACGCAGTGGTGGACACCATCCCCATCCCTACCTACTACTTCGGCGCCGGCAACCTGGCCCTCGACCCGGAGAGTGGTGATATCTACCTGGTGGATTGGTACGGCGACTATCTCTTTGTCCTGGACACCGACACGTTGACTGTGACCCACGAGTTGCTCCTCGGCAACAGCCTGTGGCAGCTCGTGGCCAATCCCCTCGGCGGGCTGATGTACGTCACCGACCGGGGCACCGACGTGGTGCGCGTCGTCGACACCGTCACGCTATCCGAGATCACCACCATCCCCGTAGGCGATGACCCCTGGGGCATTGACATCACGCCGGATGGTTCGCTGATCTATGTCACCAACGAGGACAGCCACGACGTGACCGCCATCGACGCCACGGACAACAGCGTCATCACGACCATCAGCCTGCCCCACACCGACGCCGATCCCCGCGACGTGGATTTCAGCGCTGATGGGGCCTACGCCTACGTGACCAGCGGCGACATCAGCGGCGACGACCAGGTGTACGTGATCGACACGGCCACCCACACAGTGGCGGGCCAGGTCAACGTGGCGCCATCCAGCAACCCAAATGTGGTGGCCGTGGCCCCGCAGATGGCCGCCTCGCTGGGCCTGTTAGCCGGCAAACGGGCAACGCCGGAGCCGGTCGTTCTGGGTGACCCGCTTAGCTACACGATCTCGTTCACCTACACCGGTTTGGTCTCTGCGACCAACGTCCTTGTGACCGACACCCTGCCTGCCGGCACCGCCTATCTGACCAGCAGCGGCGGCCTGACCAGTACCTATGATGCCGGAAACCACCGGCTCATCTGGGAGTTGGGCGACGTCGAGGCCAACACGATGGGGCAACTGGAGGCCCTGGTCCAGCCGGTGGATGAGACCCTGCCGGGCCAGGCCATCGTCAACAAGGCCTACCTGGATTTCACCAGCTTTGCCAACTTTTCGGCGACCGTCTGGGCCACCAGCACCGTGGTGGCGCCCCAGCTATCCATCTATGTCGACGGGAACGAGCCACCCGATCCCCTGTCGCTCTGCGAAGGGGACATCGTCACCTTAACTGCGGAGAGCAACCGGTCTGGTTCTCTGACTTACGCCTGGGACCTGGGCGACGGCACAGTGGCGGACACGGCGGAGGTCATCCATGGCTGGACCTATGGTGACTATACGGTGTGGCTCACCACGACCAACGCCTACGGCTGGGTGGAGACCGATACCCTGGCGGTGGCAGTAGGGCACCAGCCGCTCGCTGCCTTTGCGTCGAACAGCCCGGTGGTGTTGGGACAGAACGCCGTGTTTACCGACCTGACAACCTACGATCCAGCAGGTTGGCTGTGGGACTTTGGTGATAACGTCGGCACCTCCACCGAACCCAACCCGGTCTACAACTATTCCAACATTGGCCTCTACACTGTCACCCTGACCGTCAGCAACACCTGTGGCGTGGACGTCTCTGTCGACCGGTTCCGGGTGTTGGAGTTCCAGCTTCACTACGTCTACCTGCCTGTGATTCTGGTAGACCATCCCTGACGGGCCAAAGCTAGTTGCTAAAGTACCTGTCCGAAAACGCGCTGGCCCTCGTTTCCGAACGAGCATCGTCCCTCGAGGATGGACGGCGCCCCCGAGGACGGCCCCTGCTTCGGAGAAGCAGGGGCTAAGGAGAAGAGATGAAGAGAACCTGTCTTGGCGCTGCCCTGCTGCTGGTCCTGGCGTTGTTGATCGTCTACCCCGCTGCCGCCGGTGGGCCTCGGGTGAACGAAAAGTATCTGGTCAAGATCGATCCCGAACTGTTGCGTGAGTTGGAGCAATCCCCCGGCGGGACGGCTACATTCCTCGTCTACCTCGGCGGCCAGGCCGACCTCACCCCCGCCGCGACCCTTGACTCCCGTGCCGAGCAGGGTGCGTGGGTCTATGATGCGCTCCGCGCCCATGCCAACCGCGTGCAGGCGGGCGTCCGCGCCTACCTGGATGCGGCCCGCCTCGACGGCCATCTCCTGGGCTACACGCCCTTCTGGATCGTCAACGGCCTGTCGGTTACCGCCGACGCCACAGTCGTGTGGGATCTGGCGGCCATGGACGAAGTGGAGCGCATCGTCCCCGAGCGCCAATATGTGCTTGCCAACGACTTCCCAAGCCTGCCAGGCCTCGCGAGTCTGGTAGCACCCCTACCCGATACCGTGGAGTGGAACATCGCCCAGATTAACGCCGATGACGTGTGGGCCACCTACGGCATCACCGGCACCGGCGTGCTCGTGGCCAACATCGACAGCGGCGTGATGGCCAACCACGCGGCCCTGGTCAACCAGTACGCCGGCAACACCGGCGGTGGTTTTGACCACAACTTCCACTGGTTCGACGCCGTCAACGACCAAACAGCGCCCTATGACGACAATGGCCACGGCACCCACACCATGGGCACCCTCCTGGGCGACGACGGTGGCGCCAACCAGGTTGGCGTGGCGCCCGGCGCGCGTTGGATCGCCGTCAAGGCTTTCAGCGCGGGCGGGACCGGCTCGAGCACCGACATCCACGAGGCGTTTCAATGGGTGCTGGCCCCCTGTGACAGCGCGGGCCTGAACTGCGACCCTGCCCGCGCCCCGCGCATTGTCAGCAACTCCTGGGGCCACCCCGACGGCGCGCGCACCGAGTTCCTGCCCGACGTGCAGGCCCTGCGGGCGGCGGGCATCTGGCCCGTCTTTTCGGCGGGCAACGATGGGCCGGCTGAGGGTTCGATCGGCTCCCCCGCCAGCTTTGCCGAGAGCTTTGCCGTGGGGGCCACCGACAGCGCGGATGCCATCGCCTACTTTTCCGGGCGGGGGCCCTCGCCTTTGACCAGCGAGATCAAGCCCGAGGTCACGGCGCCGGGCGTGGACGTTCGCTCGGCATCCAACGATGGCGGCTATGCGGTCCACGATGGCACCAGCATGGCCTGTCCCCACGCCGCCGGTCTGGGGGCATTGCTTCTGTCGGCCGAGCCAGCCCTGGCGCTCGACCAGCTCGAAGAACTGATCACCACCACCGTCGTGGACCTGGGAGACCCTGGCCCCGACATGACCTACGGCTACGGGCGCCTGGATGCGCTGGCGGCCATGCAGCGCCTGCTCAGCTCGGGCGACATCACCGGCGTGGTCCGCGATGCGGGCACCAGCGCCCCCATCCCAGACGCCGGGGTCAACGTCCAGGGCATGGGCTACAGCCTGGACGTCCTCGCCGACGCCAGCGGCGTCTACAGCGCAACCTACCTGCTCGCCGGGACCTATACCGTCACGGCCGGCTACTATGGCTACGAGACAGGCGTGGTGGGCAACGTCCCGGTCGTCACCGGCACCGTCACCATCCAGGACATGGACCTGGTGGCCCTGCCCACCTACACCCTTTCGGGCCATGTGACCGAGGCAGGCAGCGGTGAGCCGCTCACCGCCACCGTGCGCGTGCTGGGCACCCCCCTGGCCCCGGCGCACACCGACGCCACGGGTTTCTACAGCATGGTCGTCGCCGAGGGCGAGTACGACGTCGAGGCCCACAGCTTTGGCCACGCCACCGGCCTGCAGCACGTCGTGGTGGACCAGCCGGTCACCCTCGATTTCGAGCTGGCAACCCTGCCGCCCATCCTGCTGGTGGACGACGACGAGGGCGACCTGCGCGACTATTCGCCCCACGTCGAGGACGATTTCCTGGCCGCACTGGAGGCCAACGACTACAACTACACCTACTGGGACATCGAGGCTGAAGGGGGCGCGCCCGACTATGACACGGTGCGCCAGTACGCGGCCGTGGTCTGGTTCGGTGGCGAGTTTGGCCGCATCAAGGACATCTCGGACGCCGATCAGGCCCAGACGGTGATGGCCTATCTGGACCTGGGCGGGCGGTTCTTTTACACGGCCCAGGAGCACACCTTCTACTATGGCGACGACGGCATCTGCGACACCGATCCATCCGCCTGCCCTTTGACCTACAACTACCTGAACCTGGGCAGTTTTGTCGAGGACCGCAAGGCCGAGACGGTCGTGGGCCAGGCCGGTGACCCGGTGGGTGATGGCCTGGGGCCGTACACCAGCGAGTTCCCGCCTTTTGAGGCCGATTTCTCCGACGGCCTCACGCCCGGCCTGCAGGCCAGTGCGACCTTTACCGCGTCCTCCTTCCTCAACCCGGACCACATCAACACCCACACCTACTTTAGCGACACGGCAGGGTACAAGGTCGTCTTTATGGCCTATCCCTTCGAGGCGCTGCCGGCGGTGGACGCAGCCGACGTGATGGTCAGCGTCATGGATTGGTTCGGCGTCCAGGGAGCGGTGGAGGGGGTGACCCTGGCCCCGGCCTACCAGCGTGGGACAGAACTGCCGGGCGACACGGCGCGCTATACCTTGCGCCTGCGCAACCTGAACTCCGGACCCGAGATCTATAGCCTCACCGTGCTGAGCACGACGCTGGGTTGGCCGGCCGAGATCATGGACGCCGGCTTCACCCAGCCCATCGCCGAACTCGGGCCGGTGCCGCCGGGCGAAACGGCCGACTTTGGCCTGCGGGTGCAGGTGCCCGGGGGGGCCACGCCTGGCGCGACCGACCTGGCCACCCTCGAGGTGCGTACCCAGAGCCTGCCCTCCTTCTCCGATGTCGCCCGGGCGGCGACGCATGCCCGCATGACCTACTACGCCCTCGACGACGACGCCTGTGGCACCGGCGTCCACTTTGACTGGGTGGATGCCACGGACGGTGAGCGCCACGACATCGGCGGGACGGGCGAGCCGGTCTACTTTTCGACGACGCTGCCCATTCCCTTCACCTTCTACAACCAGAGCTACGACCACGTCTATGTGAACGAGTGTGGCAGCCTCCTCTTTGGCGATGACAATATCTACGACGACTGTTATCCCACGGGGGACCCACCCATTCCCAATCCCACCATGACCGACCCCAACAACGCGGTCCACACCCAGTGGGGGGTGTCGTTCTGGAACCCCCACTACGACCCTGACCAGGCGGTCTATACCCGGCACGTGACCGACGGCGGGCGCAACTGGTTCGTGGTCGAGTGGCACCATTGGGACAACCTCCTGGGCGAGCCCGATACCTTTGAGACCATCCTGGACCTGGACAGCAACGAGATCGTGGTCCAGTACCTGACGGTCACCTATCCGATCTGGGCCGTGGCGGGCATCGAGAATGCCTTTGGCACCGAGGGGATACTCTACGTCAACGACGGGCAGCCGCCGCAGAACGCCCTGCACAACCGGCTGGCGGTCAAGTACGGCGTGGGCGAGGTCCCCGAGATCAACGAGGTCTTTGTCCTGCCCCAGTGGGACGAGCGGGCCGCCGCACCGGGCACCGTGGTTACCTACATGCTGACCATCAGCAACACCAGCAGCGTCAGCGATACTTTCTCCCTAGAAGCCAGCGACGCCGACTGGCCCACCACCCTGTGGGATCCCACCTTTACCGTGCCCCTGTCGGACACCGGCCTGATGCCGTCGTGCACCACCGTGGAGGTGGGCGTTCGCGTCGCGATCCCCGCGGGGACCTGGGCCTATCACTACGACCGGCCGTCGCTGAGCGCCAGGTCCCAGCGCAACACCCTGATCGTGGGCTCGGCGCCGGTGACGACCACGGCGACCGCTGTGCCGGACGTGGCCTGGGTGCCCAAGGCGAGCGAGGGCACGACGAGGTCGGTGAGCCCTGCGGAGTTGGGGTATGAAGCCTGGTACACGCTCACGGTGACCAACTCCGGAAACGTGACCCAGGCCTTTGACCTGAACGTGACCGGGGCCGCCTGGGATACGACCTTTGTGCAGGGCGCGCGCGCCCCCTTTATCACCCAGACCCTGCCCCTGTCGCCCTACAGTGGCCAGGAGGTGCGCCTGTGGGTCCAGGTGCCCCTCTGGACCTACGCCGGCAGCACCGACACCGCGACGCTGTGGGCAGTCGGCCAGGCCTTCAGCACAACGGCAGCTACGGCGACGGTGACCACGACGGTGGGCCTCCACCCCGGCGTGGAGTGGGTGCCGGAGGTGAACAGCCGCGACGACGACCCCGGCCGCGTGGTGCCCTACCTGCTGGAGGTGCGCAACCAGGGCAACGTCGACGACCGTTTTGCCCTCGCAGCGCTGGGGGCGGCCTGGGATACGACCCTCTGGAATGACAGCTTCACGCAACAGATCGACCGGACCGCGCTGCTGGCGCCCGGTGAGGTGCAGCGTGTGGGCCTGCGCGTGCGCATCCCGGACTCGGCAGCCCCGCCCGACCTGGACGCGGTCCTGGTCCGGGCCAGGTCGATCTATGCCGGTACCACCTGGGGCGATGCCCTGCTGGTGACCCGGGTTACCCGCCCTGCACCGGGCGCCCATGGCGTCAGCCTCACGCCCGCCGGACAGTTGGGCTATCCCAACATGGAGAATCGCGCGGCGTACATGTTCCTCGTGACCAACGAGGGCACCCAGCCGGACACCTTTGATCTCACATTGCACGGCGCGGCATGGCCGGGCCAGGTGCCGGGATACACCGGCGAGCTCGCGCCCGGCGAAAGCGAGGCAGTTACAGTCGTCGTCTTTGTCCCTGCCGGGGCAGCCCCCGGCGATTGGGACCGCGTCACCCTGCTGGCCACCTCGCGGGGCGACCCGTCCGTGCAGGATGCGGCCGCGGCGGCCACCGTCGTCAGGGGGGATCTGCAGCCCCTGCGCCGCATCTACCTGCCCATCATCTCAAAGCAATAGCCTTGCCGTCCTCCCTCTCCCCCCCCCGGGGGGGGAGAGGGCCGGGGTGAGGGGGCGATCCATGCCAACCCACCCCATTCCACCACGGTGCAACGCACCTCACGCGTGCGTTGCACTGCTTGCCTCCTTCACCCGCGTCAGCGCAGCCACCGACAGCAGAAACAACCCCCCATAGACGGCAAAAATGACCAGGTAGCCCAGCCCGGGCCGCAGGCCGTTGATAAAGTCGGCCATGGGCCCGCCGATCCCGGCCCCCACAATGCCAGCCCCCGCGCCCGCCAGGTTCGAGATCCCCA
>Ga0180438_10000971_pt1 | contig 52324 bp, 45 predicted proteins | sample SS_ome_12_FD_132455 | JGI IMG/M metagenome (GOLD analysis project Ga0180438, IMG submission 132455) | Hypersaline lake sediment archaeal communities from the Salton Sea, California, USA - SS_3_D_2 metaG | ecosystem: Environmental > Aquatic > Non-marine Saline and Alkaline > Hypersaline >...
ATCACCTCGTTCTTGTTGGCGAGCTTCGCCTCAAGCTGCTCGATCCGGTGGCCCTTGGCGGCCTCCTGTCAGGTGAGACTAACCCAACCAGCGGAAAATTCCATTTTCAGGTGAGGCAGGACAATCATTCGCAAAATCATTGACCTTGTCGTCAGGGCTCAGTATCTCGCACGTTCGATTGGCATTTCGAACCTGTTGCAACCGGGGCTCGTCAAGGAGATGATCGTCGCCGACCTTCTTGGGCATGATCTTATCACGTCCAAGCGTGATGCAGATGCTTGTGATCCAAGCGACCCCACGACCAAATACGAGTATCTCTCTTGCAAAGAAGGCGGGTCTGGCCAGCTTGACCGCATGTTCAAGGAACCGCCGGCAAAGCATGCAGAATCGCTTGCGCGAATAACTCGAAACTCGATGGTGTACTTCGCCGTCTTTTACAAGAAGAATCAGATCAAGGTGAAGGTGATATACGAATTGCAGCCAAGCGTTGTGCTTGCAGAAACCGAGCGCCAACTGGATCGGAGCCGCAATGCGATTTCGCATGTTGGATTCTCAATCAAATGGGCTGCTGAGAATGGCACTGTGGTTTACGAAGACAAGGACGGCAAATAACAAATCAGTGAACCGGCGTTGGCTCGCCGTTCGGTTTTTCAACGTCGTTTTCTTCGTTTACAATTCTTAGTGTGCCAACGTCGACCCCTTTGGTCCGCCAACCCGGTTACCGCTGTCGTTCGGCGAAGGATGTGCAGCGTATGACCACGCCCAAGGAAGTCGCTCAATGGATGGTTAATCGGCTCGATAAGTGCGATGACGGGCTGCTCCAAGTCGATGCCGTGTCGGGTATCGAAGAGCAGTTTGGAGACGAGTTCACCTACATTAGCGACATTGGAGAGAAGTCGATCGACAGACGCGTCCTCGATCAATTCCGAAAGCTGACAGCCGATGATGTCGTCTGGGTAACCAAACACGGTGGTGTCTACTGGTCTGGCGCCCATTGGCGGAAGCGCGAACCAGGCGATTCCTCGGGGAGAACACAGTACGAATACTGAAATGCCAACCTTGGTCGTTCCGCGAATAAGGTCGAAAGGTGAAACGATGATCGAAAACAATACGACGAGCGTTGCCGCGGCGTTCGAGATGCTCATCGAAGAAATTGAAGCTGACATCGACTTTGTAAATCAGCAAGGGTCGAAGGCATTTGAGGCCCGGGATTACGATGGCGCTCGTGACGCCCTGGAAAAGGGGGCGCAGATTACGGCATATCGCGAAAAGCTCGATGCCCTTCGCCGCGAATGGTCGCAAATCATCGGTACCGAGGAATCGCAAGATGAAGAAACGCGCAGCCACCGTCGTGATCTGGGTCGCGTTCGGCGAGGGCTTCGCACACCGGAAATCGAATATGTTCGCCCGATCCTTCAGGCTCTGATCGAACTCGGTGGCTCTGCCCCGTTGGGTGATATCCTTGAGCGGGTCCGCCGATTCATGGATGGTGTTCTTCGTGATGTTGATTTCGAACCGCTCGCTTCCGATCCCAATTTGCCTCGATGGCGCAATGCGGCACAATGGGCAAGAAATTCAATGGCCCGAGAAGGTCTACTCAAGAGCGACAGTCCGCGTGGCATTTGGGAAATCACCGACGCTGGCCGCCAACACTTGGCGGGCGGCTAGAATTGCCGAACAAGGCGATGCGCCGGAGCGGGCTACGTTTGCGGCTTTTCCACGTCGTTCGCTTCGTTTAAGGTTTTTGGTTTGTCAACGATCACTCGTGTCGGTCCGCCCACCCGCTGATCCAGGTCGTTCGGCGTCGAACGAGCAATGACCGACACAGATCGACACAGATCGACAACCTGGCATTCCGTGGTGGGTGACGTACTGGACTGACCCCACAACGACCCGTTCAGGACTTCGTCTTGAAGTTGCGTAGCGACTCCGCCGCAAACGGGTTACTTGCTCAAGTCCCAGGCGGTGAGCCATTGGGCCCCCGCCCGCGTCAGCCCGAAGTCCTTGTCAAGTTGCTGCTCCATGTGGGGCAGGTGACCGGCCCCGTAGAAGATGGCGATCTTCTTGTCGCCCGCCGCAATCCGCTCCTTGAGCACCGAAAACGCCTTCTTGTTGCGTTCTTCGATGATCGTCGAGCCGTCCGGCCCGGCGAACATTTTTGCCGCCCGGTCCAGGTCCTCAAATTGGACCGCCAAAGCCCGCTTCAGCCGCAGGGCCCGGTCGTCGGCAAAAAACGCGAAGAGCAGCTCCACCTCATTGGGTCCGCCCGGCTTGTGCTGCTCGACCATCGACCGCCCCAGGGCCCGGAAAAACATCTTCTGAAAACTCTCGCCCCGCTCCTTCATCGACTTGTCGAATTCCTCGGGCGACATGTCGGCGTGAAAGAGATTCTTCGGGCGGTAATCGATCTCATCGAGTTGATGGGAGAGGTCCAAGAGGGACTTCATGCCTCCCTGCATCGCCATGATGGCCCCGCCACCGGCGCGGCGCTGCCCCGGCTCGATCCGGGTTCCTTCCTCGGCGACCAATTCATACAGGACTGCGTCGTATTTCTTGAACAACGCATTCAGCTTTTTGTAGTAGGCGGAGTCACCGACGTGAACCACGCCGATTAGGTCCACGGTGAGCGGGGTCGCATCCCCGGCCGGCGTTCCGGCCGCATCCTTCCCCTGGAAGGAGACGATGGCCGTTTCCAGCGCGGTGACCACGTCCTTGTCGTTTCGCTGCACGCGGACGAACTTGTCCGCCTTCGCGTCCGCCGCCGCCTGAGCCGGGCACGCTTCCAGCAAACCAAAGGGCAGCAGCCAAGCCACCGCCGCCGGCCAAAACCACGGGACGCTAGCAACGGCCATCCACCCGGCGCGATAAAAGCCCCGCGGGTCGCCCAACGCTCGACGCATGTTCATATCGTGCTCACATCAATAGAGGGAATCTTCACTCGACATTCCGCACTCCACAGCCCGCACTCCGCACTCCGCATTGCGTCACTGGTAATCGTAGGTTGCCCCGTGGCGGGGGAAAAGCCGTGGCGTCAGCGGGGTTCGCCGGTTTTTTCGGCAAGGTTTGCCTTTCTTACTTAATTCGCTCGCCGCGGCAGACCGATACTACCGGCACAGGCTGAATCGGCCCGTGGCGCGTCACGCCGCGCTTATGCGACTCCTCGTCCCTCACCACTTGGGGTGGAATCTGAGCCATGTCTCGCACGCTTCCCTTGTTTCTCGCCGCCATCGCCACGCTTTCGGCCGTCCCGTCTCTGGCCCAAGACCGGCTCTGGCCCGACACCATCGGAACCCGCTTCCAGGGACCGCAGGACACCATTAGCGGGCACTTCGGCCCGGCCGACACCCGCTGGCAGCCTTTCGGGGACTACGAATTCGACTACGACTTCCAGTGGTGGCGGTTCGCCAAGCTCGACGAGTACGGCGGCGAACCCCTGGACGCCCCCGTGGGCTGGTACGGGACCTACAGCCGCGTCGCGATGAACGTCGCCCGCGGCCGAACCGCCAATAACTACTACGAGGGCGATTTCGCCTACGGTAACCGCTACGAGATCGGCTACATGACCGAAGAGGACTACGGCTGGAACATGACCGCCTGGCACATCAACGGGCCGAGCGTGACCGGGACAAACCTGGGAAGCACTGTCTCCGTCGAACTCAACCGCGTGTGGCGATTGGAACCGCTGCACGACGGTTCGTACTTCGAGCCGTTTGTCGGCGCCCGCTACTACAATATCGAGGACCGCACCTTCGGCTACGTGGTGAACAACATGGTAGGCGGCCAGTTGGGCCTTCGCTGGTTCAAGCAGAAGGGGCATTTCGTGGTTTCGGCCACAGCCAAGGCCGTGGCCCTGGAGAACTACCAATTCATCGAAGGTGAAGGCGTAGACCTGAGTCTCGACGAGTTCGTGCCCGGCGGCGAAGCCGCGTTAGAACTCCAGTACCTCCTCTCCGAAAAAGTGGCCGTGACGGTCGGATGGGACTTGCAGTACTTCGGACGCGGCATCGCCCGCGACCCCTTCGCCCTCAACACGAACGCCCAATCCATGACGATCACCGGCGTGACGTTCGGGTTTGCCATCAACCGGTGATATTCGTCGCCGTTCGCTCCGCGAACGGACACAGGCGTAACATTCGCGGCGCCGCGTAGATCTTTGCGGCGGCGAATCTTGACTGGGCCGCGCGGCGGTTTTGGGAACGGCCGCGACCAAGTTCCGAATATCTTCAGATCCAGTGAATGCTGGCCGTTTCTACGCCCCGGCCATGTCGAGTTGCCGCAGTTCTTCCAACTCTTCTTCCAGGCGGTATTTCAGCGGGCTCTCGTCGCGGAGGCCGTCAACCAACCGTTCCGCTTTTTCGAACACCTCGGGGGAGCGATCCTTGCCCGCGAACATTTTCCGAAAACTCCGTTGCACCTCGGCTTCGGTGAGCAAGCTTGGTCCTCCTGCTCCAGGGACAGGGAGGCGACCCGGGTTCGCGTCCATGCGACTCCCATTCCCGGCAAGTTCTTCCATCCCGCCGGGCGGCCTGACTCCCGAAACAGCAAACCCGATGTTCCGTATTGTATTTCGGAGCGAGAATTACGCAAGGCCAGTCGAAACGGTAGGATTCGGCGAATTGCCACTCGACGGGCGCCAATGGCGGGAAGGCCGCCTGTCATTATCCAACCGGATGCTCCGGCCATTCTCTCAAACCGCGGCGCTAAAGGCCCCCTGTGGCTGCAACGCGGCGAGCGACTCAGCGACCGCTTGCACCGCGTAGCGGATCTGCTCTTCGCTGTGCGCTGCGGTGACGAAGAATCGCAGCCGGGCGGCCTTTTCTTCTACCGCGGGATAAAGAATCGGCGGAACATTCACGCCCCGCTGGAACATGGCGTCGGCCAGTTTGAGCGCCAAGAGCGAGTTGCCCGTGATGACCGGGATGACCGGCGTGCCGCGGCTGGCGCCGGTATTCAGACCGGCTTCTTTAGCGAGCGAAAGGAACAATGCGGCATTCTTGTGGCAACGGGTCACCGGCTCGTTGGATTCACCAACGATTGCCAGCGATTCCAACGCCGCGGCGGCGCTGGCCGGTGGCAATCCGCAGGAGAACACAAAACCGGGCGCCGTGTACCGCAGGTAATCGACGAGCTCGGCGCTGCCCGCGATGTAACCGCCCGTGCTGCCGAACGCCTTGCTGAGCGTGCCCATCCAGACGTCGACGTTGGCCGGGTTCACGCCGAAGTGCTCGGCCAGTCCCCGGCCATGCTCGCCCATCACGCCGATCGAGTGAGCTTCATCCACCATCAAGAGGGCATGATGCCGCTTGGCAACCTCGACGAAGCGCGGCAGGTCCGGGTAGTCGCCGTCCATGCTGTACACGCCCTCGATAATCACCAGAGCCCGGCGGTAGTCGCCGCGGATTTGCGTCAGGGCTTTGTCCAGTTCCTCGTAGTCGTTGTGGGCGAACGGCCGGCGGCGGGCGCCCGAGAGCAATGCCCCCTGCACAATGCTGTTGTGGGAGAGCGCGTCGTGGATGATCAGGTCGTCCCGCCCGACGAGATGGCCGACCGTCGTTTCATTCGTGGCGTGCCCACTGACGAAACAGACGGCGGCCTCGGTTCCCACGTGCCGGGCGACAGCCGTTTCGAGTTCGCCATGCACGGTCCGCTCGCCCGCCACCAGGCGGCTTGCGGAACAGCTCGTGCCGTACTTGTCGAGCCCCGCCTTGGCCGCCGCGGTTACGCGGGGATGCCCGCACATACCCAGGTAGTTGTACGTGGCGAAGCTGATCATTGGCCGCCCGGCGATAACCGTGGTGTCGCGGGTCACGGATTCGCTGACCGTGAAGTACGGATTCTTGGCGCCAGCGGTGGTGAGCAAATCGCGGACCTGCCGAAGCTGCCGATACTCGGGCCATTGCGAGATGTCGCACGTCGCCGGGTCGATCGGCCGCCGGGCGGCTTCCAGCAGGGCGCGGTCGCCACCGGGGTCGCCGTTGCGGGCGTCGCCGAGCTTCCGCAGTGGAGTGGTCCCCAGGTACGTCTGCACGGCCAGAATCACTTCGCGGCAGGTTTCAATCTCCGAAAGCACGTCTTCGGGGAAGCGGCCTCCAAAGGTCTGTTCGATCTCGTTGGCGATCTCCATCCGCTCTAGCGAATCGAGCCCCAGTTCGACGATGTTGGTGTCGAGCGTCACTTCGCCGGCGCGTTCTTTTGCGATCGCCTTGACCTGGGCGTACACGGCCTCGGCGACGGCCGGGTTGATCTCGGCCCGGCCAGTATCGGCTTGTGAGGCGGCGTCGGCCATGTCGCCGGAGGGTTCGGCGGTCCCAGCCGCCTGCCACGCCGTGCCGCGGGTCTGGTGGCCCATATCGTCCCCGCTGAGCGTTTTGAAACGATTCGCGTGGTGGAGCCGGTCGCTGGCCACCGCTTCGGCGTCGGGCCGTTCCCACGTCACCCAGCGGCGGAGTTCCGAGAGGTCGCCGGTCAGGAACTCCCGGGCGCAGGCGTGCCGCTGGATCTTGCCGCTGGAAGTGCGCGGGATCGTGCGGGCCCGAATGAGCGCGACCGCCTCGACGGGGACGTCGTGTTCCTGCATCACGGCGGTGCGAATGGCGGCGATGGCGGCGTCGTATTTGTCGCGCTTGTCGCGGTTGGCCTCGCAGACGATCACCAGCCGCTCTTTCCCGGCCGCCTCGACGAGGACCGCGGCGGCGTCGGGGCGGAGAATGACATGGGCTTCGCCGGCAGTCGCTTCGATATCCTGAGGGTACTTGTTCACGCCGCGGATGATCAACATGTCCTTGATGCGACCGGTGACGAACAACTCTTTCTCGTCGAAAAAGCCGAGATCGCCCGTCCGCATGAAAGGTTCCTCACGGCCGATGACCTTCGCGCCGAAGCAGCGAGCCGTGTCCTCGTCGTTCTTCCAGTAACCGTGGGCCACGCTGGGACCCGCCACCCAAATTTCACCGACCCGCCGGTCTGGCAGCGCTTCGTGCGTGTCGGGATCGACCACCAGCGTGAACTGGTCGTGCATCGAGGCCCCGGAGCCGACGAGCAAGCGGGCGCTGTCCGCCGAGGGGTCCACAGGCTCGGCCCGGCGCCCATCGAGCGCAGGGCCGTCATACGAACGGATGATCGGATTAGCGTCGGAAACTCCGCCGGTGACGATCAGCGTCGCTTCCGCCAGGCCGTAGCAGGGATAGACCATCGAACGGCGGAATCCGCATTCGGCAAAGACTTCGCAGAAGCGGTTGATCGTGCCAGCCCGCACCGGTTCGGCGCCGTTGAAGGCGACCTTCCAACTGCTCAGATCGAGCTGAGCCCGTTCTTCGGGCGTGATCTTTTCCAGGCAAAGCTGATACGCAAAATTCGGGCCGCCGCTGATGGTGCCCTTGTACTTGCTGATGAGGTTGAGCCACCGCAGCGGCTTTTGCAGAAACGCGTTGGGCGAGATCAGCACGTTTTGCCCGCCGACGAACACCGGCCCGAGGACGCCACCGATCAGCCCCATGTCGTGGTACATCGGCAGCCAATACGCCCCCAGGTCGCCGACTTCCGGGTCCATCGAAAAGGATTCTGTAATACTGCCCGCGTTGTGAATGAGGTTGCCGTGTGAGAGCATCACCCCCTTGGGCGACCCGGTCGAACCCGACGTGTACTGCAGGACGGCCAGCGAATCGGGCTTCAGGTCCGGACAGCGCCAGTCGTCTTCACTTCCCTCCGGTAAGGCATCGGTCGCCAGCCACGCGAGCTGCTTCAAATGCGGGGCGTCCGCGAGCATGCCGTGGATGCGGGGGAGCCATTCCTTCGTGGTCAACGCCACTTTGGCGTCGGCGTCGTCCGAGATCGCCTGGATCCGCAGCATATTGCGGTTCTTCCGCGGTGGATACGCCGGCGCCGCCACCACCCCTGCGTAAAGGCATCCCCAGAAGGCCGTCAAGAAATCAATCCCGGGCGGATACAAAAGCAAGGCCCGTTCGCCCGACAACTCCATCGCTTCCAGCCGGGCGGCGATGCGGCGGGCCCGTGCGTCGAGCGTGACGTAGTCGAGCGTCACCTCTTCCGACTCGCCGTCCGTGAGAAAGGTGAAGGCCAGCCAATCCGGGCGGACCTCAGCCCAGTGCCGCAATCGGTCGACCATGTGGGCATGGGGCGGGTACTTGTCGATGAGTCGTTTCATCCTTGGCGCCAATGCTCGGGCGGTGCGGGGGCAATTTGGGTAAATGGGATTATTTCTGTGGGCCCGCGCCGCAAGGCCGCATTCACGGCGCGGTGTCCCCCATAGAACACCTTCGGCCAGTGTAAACGTCAAAATCCGCCTAATCAAACACCCAAGACCGCCGCGAGCGGTCCGCCAAGTCGGAGAACCGGCAGAATCGTTCGAGTCCATTCGCACGCTGCGCGTCGGATTTCAGCGATCGGCTACCGGCGGTCAACGTTGCCCCTATTGCGACCGCAAACGGCTTGGCGGCGCCGAACGTCACTCTCCCGCTTTTCAAGCGCAGCTCTGAGCCGAGCCAATTCCGCTTCCGCGGCGTGGGCCCGACGGGCTTCCGTTTGCCAGGCACGCGCTTCTTCGTCTGCGCGGAGCGAAAGGCGACGAAAGCGGAAAGCGGAAAGCCACCGCGCAATGGCTCACGCGAAATCCAGCCCCGTCTTCTCCTTCACCCGGTCGGTGAAGCCCCCGATCAGCCCCCCGATCAAATCCCAGCGGTCGTGGCGGCGGACTTCGATGTCCCCTTGCAGATTCACCCGCACAATCGACTCATCGACAATGCCAGCCTGATCCATCTCTTCCGGGCCCATTTCATCCTGGCTGATGACCTCGGCGAGCGTCTTTCCGGTCATTTCGATAAATTTCATCGGTCCACGTCCATTTCGCGCCAAGCCGCGGAAAGGGGAGCGTTGCAAATGCCGCCCGTGTATCATGTCTTGGAGAAACGGGCGGATCAAGAGGAAGCAGCGTGCGCGGCAAGGTTTCCCGGCGGCCGAGCCCTTGCCACATGAAGCCGCGGCCGCTGGACGCGGGATGACGAATCTTCGGGCGGCGCCCGCAATAATTCGGGCCCGGCGACGCGATGAGATGACGTGACGCAGGCGAAGCGTTCCGCGCGGAAAGGGTAAAGTCATGCGTTTCATACTCGCGGCGATGCCGTTCCTGTTGGCCCCCGCGACGACGGCTTTGGCCGATCCGCCCAGCGACGCCGGCCGGCCGGACAACGCCACAACCGCAGAACGAGCGGTTTTCGAGGCCCTCCAGAAGCCGGTGGACTTCAGCGCCATCGAGACGCCGCTGGAGGACGTGGCGGCCCATTTTGAAAAGAAAACGGGCGTCCCGTTCCAACTCGACGTCCGGGCTCTCGAAGACGTAGGCGTCGGCCAGGACACCCCGCTTACGTGCCAATTCCGCAAGCTGCCGGCCGAGTCGATCCTCTATTTCCTGCTTCGCGAGCTGGAACTGACGTACGTCATCCGGCCCGGCGGCGCGATGATCACCACGCCCGAAGCGGCCACGGCGACGCTGCAGGTTCGTTTCTACGATATTGGCGACCTGGTTGGCGAAGACGGCCTTCGTTTCGACCAACTCGCGGATTTGATCCGCCGCGTGGTCGAGCCGACGATGTGGCGCGACGCGGGTGGGCCGGCGACGCTGGGCCGGTTTCGCCACGGCGGGATCGATGTGTTGGTCGTCTCACAGCATCAGGCCGCCCATGCGGAGATTCATCGGCTGCTCTCCGGCCTGCGGCGGCTCCGGCATCCCAAGCTGCCGGAGAAAGCCAAGACCTTCGCCGATCTGGGCGTGAAGCCGCCGCAAACCAGCGCCGGCGCCGACGTAACGCTCCCCGAAAGACAACGCAGCAAGGCGATCTACAAGGCGCTGTCGGAGAAGACAACCTTCGAATTCATCGAAACGCCGCTGCACGATGTGGTGGACTATCTGGAGGAACTGCATCGAATCAATATCTGGATCGACAGCCGGGCCATGCAAGACGTCGGCATCGGCTCCGACACGCCGATCACCCGCAACCTCTCGGGCATCACGCTGCGATCCGCCCTGCGGCTGACGCTGGCGGAACTCGACCTGACCTTCTACGCCGACCACGGCGTCCTCGTGATTACGACGCCGGAAGAGGCGGAGCGGCCCGACACTGGGCACATCACGCGGCTGTACAACGTCGTCGATTTGATTTGGGCGGCGGACGCGGACGGTACCCTGCGGGCGGACGAACGCGACTTTGCATCGTTCCTCATCAGCGCCGTCGGCCGGCAGACTTCGTGGGGCGAATTCGGTGGGCCGGGGGCCATTCATGCCATCGCTACGCCGCAGCTAAGCCTCATTGCCGTCTCGCATACCGAGGAAATGCACGACGAGATGGAAGCGTTTCTAAGCAAGCTTCGTGAACACCGCGATAATAAGGGCCGCCTGCCGCGCCACGTGACCCACGGCGGCTCGCCGTCGGGAATGACGTGGTCCGGCGGCATGTTTTGAAGGCGGAAGGCGGAGGGTGGGGAGTTTACGGCCGAGGACACAGGGGTCCCCAGCGCGGCCTTCGGCCGCAACTACAAGGAACCACACGATGTTCATGCGATACGCGTTGCTCGGACTGCTGGGCCTGGTCGCTTGCGCGGGCTTCGCCAACCCGGCCTTCGGGCAGATCGGTCCGGCCACGCCGGTGCCCCAGCCCGCTTCGGTCGCCGGTCCGTGTGCGCCGGTTTCCTATGCCGATGAGGGCGCCGCGGGCGAGGAGAAACTCTACGGCTTCTCCGTCAGGAAGGACCCTGCCGAGCGGAAGATTCTCGCGGCCCTCGACAAACGAATCGAAATCGACTTTATCGAAACGCCGCTGCAGGATGTCGTCGATTTTTTCAAGGATGCCCTGGGAATCGAAATCCAAATTGACTGCCGGGCCCTGGACGACGTCGGCATCGGCAGCGACACGCCTGTTTCGCTCCAGCTCCAACACGCCACCGCGCGAGCGGCGCTAAAGCACCTGCTGCGGCAGCTCGACCTGACCTACGTGATCCGGGACGAAGTGCTGCTGATCACCACGCCCGAGGAAGCGGAGGCGCGGCTTATCACCAGGCTGTATCCGGTGACCGACCTGGTGGCGTGGCCGAGCGACGAGGGCGAAACCGCCGCCGGGATGCGGGACTTCGACACGCTGAGCGACTTGATCACGAGCACGGTCGCCGTAACGACGTGGCAAGACGTCGGCGGCCCGGGCTCACTCGGCGCCTTCTCCGTCCCCGGCCAGGACCTGCTCGTCGTTTCGCAAACGCAGGATGTTCACAAGGACGTGGTCGCGCTGCTGAGGCTCCTTCGCAAGTGCCGCCACCGCCCCCTGCCCAAGTCGGCCAAGACGCTGGCCGAACTGAAAATCGAGCTGCCCCAAGACGCCGGATTGATCGAGTTTACCGACCCGGACCACGCTAAGGTCGTGGAGGCCTTGGAGAAACCCGTTTCGATCGAGGCGATCGAGTTGGAACTGCGGGACGTGATGGACACGTTAGGCAACAGCATTGGCATCGACATCCTGATCGACGTGCGCTCCCTGGAGGATGTCGGCATCGGCGACGATACGCCGGTGACCTGCGACCTCAAGGGCGCCAGACTTTTCGCGGCCCTGCGGAGACTGCTCCGCCAACTCGATCTGACGTTTGTCGTTCGCGACGGCCTGCTGCTGATCACCACGCCCGAGGAAGCCCAGTCGCAACTGGCGACGCGGTTTTACAACGTGCCGGACCTCGCTCTGGTCCGCGACGCCAACGGCCGGCTCGACAAGGATTTCGACACGCTCATCGACATCATCACCTCGACCATCGCCCCGACGACCTGGTGCGACGTCGGCGGCCCCGGCTCTGTAGAAGGCTTCAGCGGTCCTTGCCACACCGTGCTGGTGGTCAGCCAGACCGATGAGGTGCATGCCGATATTGCGAAGCTGCTCGCCCGGCTTCGGCAATTCGTCGATCCCAACGGGCCGATCCCACCCCGCGGCGCGCCGATGAATTCCGGCGGCCCGTGCTACTCGGTCATCCCGGTCGTCGGGACGCCGCAGGAGTAGCGGGGACGGGGGCCGAACGCGGACAGGGGGCGGGCGTCATTTTCGGTCATCGAAAAAACCTGGGGAAACCGGTTGAGCCCCAAGAATAGCCCCGGCCAGTGGCCGGGGAAAACGATTCGGTAGCGGATTCCCGGTCCGATTTCCGAGAAAACGGCCACCGTCGCCGGGGTCGCCGTCCAAGGCCACAGCGCTCCACGATCTTGGTTCCACTGCCCGTTCCCCCGCCACTGGCGGGGGCTATTTTCGCGGAACTTTGTGACGGCGTTTGTCGTCTAATCTTTCGAACCAGAACCGGCGCCGCCGCTTCACCGGGAAGTACGCTACCTGGCGCCAGAGAAACCCGTCAATCACGGAAAGGGGAAGAAGCCATGGGAAAACGAGCCTTGTTGCTGTCTTTGGGGGTGTTTGTCGTCGCGGGCGCCGTCGCCGTGCTCGCCGTGAACGCAGCCGACAAGAAGAAGCCGGAGAAGTCCGAGGCCGCCAGGGCTGAGAAATCGCAGCCAGCCGCCGCGGACGAAAAAAAAGAAAAATGGGCCCCGGCCGTCGAGCCGAAGCCGCTTTCCGACAACACCCGGCGCGGCCTGAAATGGCTCGCCGAGCATCAGCTCGATAGCGGCGCCTGGGGTCAGGGGGAGGAATCCCGGCAGATGGGCGGTGGCGCCAAAATGGCCGAGGTCCCCAGTGTGGCCGACACCTGCGTCGCCACGCTGGCGCTGATTCGCTCCGGGAGCACACCCTCGCAGGGCGAGTATGCGAAGAACTCGCTTAGAGGCGTCGCCTTTGTCTGCTCGCAGATCGAGGAGTCGGACAAGGAATCCCTCTACATCACCGATACCCGCAACACCCGCGTGCAAGGCAAATTGGGCCCCTACATCGACACCTTCATGGCGGCGCTGCTGCTACCGGAAGTGCAGGACAAAATGCCCAACCCGGAAGGCAACCAGCGGGTCTCCGCCGCCCTGGACAAGGTCCTCGCCAAGATGCAGAAGCACCAGAAGCAGGACGGCGGCTGGAGCGATCAGGGCTGGGCGGCCACCCTTTCGCAGGGCATCGCCACCAAGGGGCTCAACCGGGCCCGGCAGGCCGGCAAGGACGTTTCGGACAAAGCCCTGAACCTGGCCGCCGAATACTCGAAGGAGCAGTTCGACCAGAAGTCGGCGAAGTTCTCCGCAGCGGGCTCCGCGGGCGTGGAACTCTACAGCGCCGCAGCGAACTACGGCGGCCTGGCCGATTCCGCCAATACCGACATGCAGCGCGAGGCCGACGCCCGCAAGAGGCTGGCCGAAGCGAAGAACGACAAGGATAAGGAAGAGGCCGAGGCCCAACTCAAGTCGATCGAGGAGACGCGGGAAGAGCTGAAGGCCGCAGAACAAGCCGTGATCGCCAAACTTGACGACAAGGACTTTATCGCCGGCTTCGGCAGCAACGGTGGCGAGGAGTTCCTCAGCTACATGAACATCGGCGAGGGCCTCGTGATCAAGGGCGGGGATGAATGGAAGGCCTGGGATAAATCGATCTCCCAGAACCTCGACCGCATCCAGAACAAGGACGGCAGTTGGACCGGCCACCACTGCATCACCGGGCGGACCTTCTGCACGTCGGCCGCGCTCTTGGTGCTGATGGTCGACCGGGCCCCGGCGCCGCTGGCGGGCGACATGCAGCGGCGATAGACAAAGCGCGGCCAGGCGCCGCAACCGAGCGGCGTCCGTGAGGAACTGAGCCACGACCGTGAGGGAGTGGCCGCAGCAAATCGACACTGAGCCACGACCGTGAGGGAGTGGCCGCAACAGGGTTAACGGGCGCCCCGAACCCCGAAATCAACGCCGCGTGGTTGCGGCCGAAGGCCGCGCTGGGTCTATCGGTGTTCACCCGTGGTTCGATTTCCATCCATTCAGCCGGTTCACCCCATGCGCAAACGCTTCCATCTCGCGGGCGTCCTGCTCTGCCTCGTTACGGCATGTCCCGCCACGGCGCACGGGGAAACCGCCGATCACGCCGAACTTGTCCAGCGGATCGACGCCTCGCTGGCCGCCGCCTGCACGTTCATGCTGGACCATCAGGCCGAAGACGGCGGGTGGTATTCCGACCGCTACGGCTGTTTTCGCACGGGGCCGACACTCACGCCCTACGTGATGAGCGCCTTGTGGTTCATGCCGCAGGCCGGGCCGGAGGCGCCCACCGCGTATCGCCGCGGCGTCAGCTCTCTCACACGCTTGGTCGGCGAAGACGGCAAGCTGGACGTGGGGCGCCGCGAATGGATCTTTCCCGTTTACACATCCGCGATGGCCAGCCGCGTCGTCGTACTGCAGGAGCGGACCGACGAGAATCTACGGGCTCAGCAGGCGTGGCTCGAATACCTGCTTGCCCGCCAACTCACGGAGGATCTCGGCTGGCGACCGGAAGACCTGGAATACGGGGGCTGGGGCTTCGCGCTCGACCTGCCCCGCAAACCGCCGCCGGGCCGGCCGAAGGAATTTTTTCATGAGTCGAACCTGGCGGCGACGGTCTTCGGGCTGGCGGCCCTCAAGTCCGCCCGCACACCGCGCGACCACCCCGCCTACGCCAAGGCGCTGCGCTTCGTCAAGCGCTGCCAGAATTTCGCGGAGACGGCGGACGCGGCCGATCCCGACTTCGACGACGGCGGCTTCTTTTTCATCCCGGCCGACCCCGTGCAGAACAAGGCCGGCGTGGCGGGGACCGACCGCCGCGGCCGCCAGCGGTATCATTCCTACGGCACAATGACGGCCGACGGCATTCGCGCACTGATGTCCGCGGGCTTGCCGCCCGACCATCCCCGCGTCGTCGCCGCGCGACGTTGGCTGGAAAAGAACTTCTCGGCGAAGGAAAACCCCGGCGCCTTTCCCGGCGACCGCGCGGTCCTGCAAAACGCCACCTACTACTACTGGACGTGGGCGGTGGCCCACGCCTTCATGGCCCTGCGCGTGGACGAGTTCGAAACCGCCAGCGGAGAACGCGTGCAGTGGCCCGTGGCGCTGGCCGAAGAAGTCCTTCGCCGCCAACGACCCGACGGCGCCTGGGTCAACCGCTTCACCGACGCCAAGGAAGACGATCCCCTGGTCGCCACCCCGTGGGCCGCCGCTTCCCTGGCGATCTGCCGCAGCATGATCACCCACGAGCGACCGGTCTTAGGGAAGTGAGGCATGATGTCGGGTGGGCGCCATCGTTGAACCGCTAGCCGCAGGCGCGGCGGGTCATCGTGCTGGCCAGTGGCCAGGGAGAGCGACGTTGAAGTGGCGAAACACGCAGGACTGCGGCACAACGGCCCGTTCCCTGACCGATGGTCAGGGCTATGTTTTGCCGCCGAGCCAGTCGCCGGGGACGGGGATTGTCGGTGGCGTCGCGCGTTGAACAATAAACGGCCGGGCTAGGCCGTCCGCCGTTTCCGCACCGCCTCCGTCATTGCGAGCAACTGCTCGATGGAAAGCTGCTCGGTCCGCGCTTCCGGGCCGTGGCCGAGTTGGCTGAGGATCTCATCAACGGCAGATTTATCGAGCGTGCCTTTGACCGCGCTGATCAGGCAACTCCGCAGGTACTTGCGGCGGTGCAGGAACAAAGAACGTACAAAACTATGGAAGAATTCGCGGTCGGGAATCCGCTCGCGGCGCTCGGCGAGCGGTTCGATGCGGACGATGGCGGAGTTCACCTTCGGCCGCGGCCAGAAGACGCTCGCCGCCAGCGCTCGGGCGATCTTCACCGCGCACTGGCTTTGCACCCAAACGCTCAGCGCTCCGTATTCCTTGGCGCCGGGCCGGGCGACCAGGCGGTCGGCCAGTTCTTTTTGAATGGTCGCCACCATCAGGGCCGGCGTGTGCGGCGTGGAGAGGAGATTCGAAATGACCGGCGTGGCGATGTTGTAGGGCAGGTTGGCGACGAGCTTGAGCCGGGCATTCGGAATTCTTCCGAGCCACTCGTCGATCGCCTCGAGCACAACCGGGTGCAGGTTGTTCTTGTTCCTGAGCGCATCCTGCAGGAACAGCGAGACGTTGGGATGCGGCGCCAATTCCTCGCTGGCAAGCTGATGCAGGCCGGGATCGATCTCGAACGAAAGGACGTGCCCCGCCTTTTCCGCCATCAGGGCCGTGAGCGACCCGCCGCCGGTCCCCACCTCCAGCACGACATCCCGCCGCGTCAATTCCGCCGTGCGGGCGATCAATTCGATCAGGTTCAGATCGATGAGGAAATTCTGCCCATGCCGCGTATCGGGCTGCAAACCCAGCCGCTCGAAGCGCTGTTTGAGGTAGGAGAAGGTTTGACGTTTGGAAACGCTCATCGGCCAAGGCGAAAATCGGAAGTCGGAGGGCGGAAATCGGAAGGCCCACGGCTCACGGCTCACGGCCCTCTAACTGCTTCTGCACGTACTTCGCCAGCACGTCCGTCTCCAGGTTCACCGGGTCGCCCGGCTGGAGCGGGCCGAGGGTGGTCACCTTGAGCGTATGCGGGATTAGCGCGACGCTGAAGCGGTCGGCGGTCACCTCGACCAGCGTGAGGCTGATGCCGTCCACGGCGACCGATCCCTTGCTGGCCATCTGCTTGCCCAGCGGCTCGGGCATGCTGAAGTAGAAGGTAGACCATTCTTCCTCATCTTGCCTCTCGACGAGTTGGCCGACACCGTCGATGTGGCCGGTGACGAAGTGGCCGCCGAGTTCTTCGCCGATGCGGAGCGACCGCTCGAGATTCACCTGGTGGCCGACTTCCCGCCGGCCGAGGTTGGTGCGGGCGAGAGTTTCGGGCCCGGCGTCGAACGCGAGGTCCTGGCCGTCGCAGCCGACCACGGTCAGGCAGCAACCGTTGACGGCCACACTGGCGCCGATCTTCGCCTCGACGGCGATCTGCGGCGAGCGAACGACGAGCCGCACGCCAGGCCCCATGGGCTCGATTTCGGCGATCGTTCCCATGGTTTCAATGATGCCGGAGAACATGGGAGGGGTTAGGGGGCTAGGGCTGGGGGATCAGGATAACTGCATGGTCGGGGACCGGCTCGTTTCTCGGCCGCAAGACCCCAGCGGCACAAAAGAGGGCGCCCGAAAAACGTGCCTGTCCCCCTCCGACCCGCGCATGCGCACTCAATAGGATACCGCGGTGGGGCAAGCGATACTACGGCCCCACTTGCGCGATCGGCAGACATGCGAACGGACCGACGGCGGCCCAACGTCCACGGCCCAAGGCTAACAGTAATCCGCATCCATGCCCAGCCGCATCTTCAGTCCCTCGAACTCGGCGGCGTACTCTTCGCTGGAGGAGTGGACGTGCTCGGCCTCGGTGATGAACCGCATCTGTTCATCCAGGCTGATGCCGTACTCGGTGAGAATGCTCTCGTAGGGCGTTAGGCCGGCGCCGTAGACGATGATCAGCTTGTGCTCGTCGAACTGCACTTCCTGCGGAATCGCCGGGTTGAGCACCGCAATGCCCGCGCAGCCGTCATGGGTCAATAGCTCTTCATGGTCGTAAAGGATGCTCTTGAGGACCGGCAGGTCGATGTGCTCGCGGTACAAGTCGGCGTGGCCGGCGGCGTCGCGGTGGTGGCTCGTCTCCAGCACCACGTCCACGTTCGTCCCCAGCGGGTCGAGCATATCCATAAACAGGTCGAAGAGAATCTCGCGGGTCGCCGAAGCCATGACCACCGGCACGCGGGTCCCGGCTTGTTCGTCGGTGTAAAAATCGTGACGATAGCCTTGCTGTGGCGTGACCTTCAGGTCGTAGGAAGGCCGGATTGCGTCGGTGAGGGAGAAGCCGTTGTACCTGGCGACGCCGAGATGCGTTTCGAGTTCTTCCTCGGAGAGGTGTTCGAAGCTGCCGACGGGGCGGCGGGCCGCTTCTTCCAACACATCTCGAAAGAACTTCTTCAAAAAACCCATGGATATGTTTCCCAATACATGGCAGGCGGGCCGGGCCGGCGGCGGCGACGTCATCGCTCCCGGCTCGCACAATCAAACCTACGTCACGAAGATTGGGACGCCGCGTTGCGTCTGTCGGCCGGCGGCGCCGCGGCGGCCTTCGACGGCGGCGCAATCGGCACAAACCGACCGGCGATTCGCCGCGCGGGTGGTGGTGGCGGCCGTGCTGACGATGACCAGCCTGGCGGGGGGGTGCGGCCAGTCGAACCGCCCGCCGACATGCGCCGACGCCGACACAAAAAACCCGACAAAAAAAGTAAAATCGCGCGGGACGGATGCGGCGGGCGATATCGCCGCGGCGGCGAAGCCCACCAACGAATACTGGATGGCCGCTTACCTGGCCGGAAAGCGGGTCGGCTACTCCCACACCACCGAAAGCCGCGTTACCAGCGACGGCCGCGAGCGGATTCGCCGCCGCGATTTCACGGAACTAAGGCTCTCGCGGGCCGGCCAAACCCTCACGCAGCGGATGACGGTGGCTGAGGAGTCGTCCGCCGACGGCGGGTTGCGAAACGTAGTTATCGAAATCGACGTCGGTGGGACCAGGCAGGTGACGCGGGCCACCGTCGAAGGGCCGTGGCTGAAGATCACGCGGCAAGTCGGGAACAGCGAGCCGGCCGTCAGCTCCATTCCCTGGCAGGCGGGTTGGGGTGGGCCGTTCGCCACCGAGCAGTCGCTGACCGAGCATCCGCTGCGACCCGGCCAAACCCGCACGCTGTTCCGATTCGAACCGGCCCTCGAGCACCGCGTCACCGTCCGGCTCACCGCCCACGATTACGAAAACATGGACCTGTGGGGCGTACCGTCGCGGCTTCTGGCGATCACGGAGGAAGTGGAGGCGCGGCCCGACAGCGTGATCCGGACCCTGCTTTGGGTAAGCGACACCGGCCAGGTCATGAAGGCCGAGATGCAGGCAATGGAACTGGCGATGGTTCGGGCGCCTAAGGCACTGGCGTTGGCGACCTTCGATCCCGGCGAACTCGACTTGATTCGCAACACAACGGTGAAGCTCGCGGCGCCGCTGCCCGAGCCGGAGTCGCTCTTATCGGTCACGTATCGGATTGCCCTGAAGGACGACAACCCCGCCAAAGTGTTTTCGCTTGGCGCCCGGCAGCGGTTGATCGAGCAGATCGACGATCGCACTGTGCGGTTGCAGGTCGTCGCCGCAGAAGCCGCTCGCGACGCACCCCAAGAGGGCCATCAGGTGGATCGGCCCACCGATGGCGACAAACTCCCCTGCCCTCTCATTCAAAGCGACGACCCGCGGGTCGAAGCGCTGGCGCATTCCGTCGACGCGAATGAAGACGACGCCGAGACGGTGGCGCGGGCGCTGGCGGCGCTGGTCCATCGGGAAATCCGCACGAAGGACTTTTCGCAAGCCTTCGCCTCGGCGGCGGAAGTCGCCAAAGTGCGCGAAGGCGATTGCACCGAGCACGCCGTGTTGCTCGCGGCCTTGTGCCGGGCCCGCGGCGTGCCGGCCCGCGTCGCGATGGGGCTGGTTTACTACCCGCCGCTGACGGGCTTTGCGTACCACATGTGGACGGAAGCCTGGACGGGCGAAGCGTGGCTGCCGCTGGACGCGACCGAAGTGGTCGGCCCGGTCGGCCCCGCGCATTTGAAAATCGCCCATTCCAACTTGGCGACCGCCAGCCCGCTCGCGGCGTTCTTGCCCGTTGCTCAGGTGTTGGGGCAGTTGCGGATTGAGGTGGAAGACGCCGTCCCCCTCGGGCCTGGTCACCGGTTGCTCAAGCGCGCATAGATATCGGCCAACAGCCGCCGCTCCGCTTCCGCGTCGCGTCCCAGCGGAATCCAGCCGAGCGTGGTCACCGCGTCGGGGTCGGCGAGGTCGGGCTCTTCGATGGACCCGTCGTAGCGGATGGTTTGCCCACCCACCGTTGAGTTCTCGGGTCGGTTAACGTCTTCCAACTCATGCGTCACCTGGGCGTGGATGAGATACCCGCCCTCGGCCGGCGCCACCCGGAGCGACGCCCGGCGGCGGATACTTTGCAGCGTGGCCAGGGCTTGTTGGTATCCCGGCGCCGAGTTGTTGCGCCACGGCTCGAAGACGGTGGCGCCGGTGGTAGGATACGTTTCGATGGCGCCTTCCGCCCCGGCGGCCGGGCGCTGTTCGCGGGCGATGCGGTAGTCGTCGTCCACGGCGTCCACCACCTGGTTCCACAGGAAGTCCAAGTCGCCGGTGGCGACAAAGAGCGGATTGTCGACGGCCACTTGATTCAGCCCAGTCGCGGCGCCGCTCTGCAAGTGGCCGCACCCGGCGCACACTACAAGCGCAAGAAACCCGACGATGTGGACGGCCAGTCGCGGGATAGACACTAGCATTGGGTGTGTGATGGTTTGCACAAAGCAGACGGAGAAGCGGAGAAGATCGTCTCGGAATTCGCCCCCGCTGTCAAGGCAAAGTGGTGAATACGGGAAGAATAGGGTGACCCTGGCCTGGGAAGAGCGGGAGAAAGCTGGACAGGATTCATTCTGTCAAGAATTAGCCACCGCAACAAAAACAAAACGCCCCACCAGGCATTCCTGGCGGGGCGTCTGTTGGTTGGCCACGGATCCGCTATTTGGCGTCCGCGTAATTCTTGGCGACCTGGTCCCAATTAATCACGTTGAAAAACGCAGAAATATATTCGGGACGGCGGTTTTGGTACTTCAGGTAGTATGCGTGCTCCCACACGTCGATGCCCAAGATCGGCTTGTGACCGTCCATCATCGGGCTGTCCTGATTCGGCGTGCTGCCGACGTGGAGCTTGCCGTCGTGCAGTCCGAGCCACGCCCATCCGCTGCCGAACCGCGTGGCGGCCGCGTTGCTGAACTCGTCTTTGAAGGCTGCAAACGTGCCGAACGCCTCATTTATTGCGTTTGCCAGTTCGCCCGCCGGCTCGCCGCCGCCGTCGGGGCTCATGATCTTCCAAAACAGCGAGTGATTGACGTGCCCGCCGGCGTTGTTTCGCACGGCGGTACGGATTTTTTCGGGGACCTTGTTGATATCCGCCAGGATCTCATGGAAACAGGTGTCGGCGAGCTCCGTTCCTTCGAGCGCTTTGTTGGCCTTGTCGATGTAGGCCTGATGGTGCTTCGTGTGGTGGATTTCCATCGTCCGGGCGTCGATGTGCGGTTCCAACGCGGCGTAATCGTACGGCAAATCAGGTAAAGTCGCTGGCATGGTGATTCGCTCCTGTCGTGGTCGTGGGTTGCTTTACTCCGTCTCAGGTCTTCTGGACCGTCAGCCCACTCACAAATTAACAGGCAAGACGCAGATGAGCAGACAGGATGTCGCGTCAATCCGTTTCATCCGGCGATTCGGCGGATGGCTGCAACGACGCGCCGCGTTTGGCCTTCCGGCGCGCGTCTTCCGCGTCGGCGTCTCCTGCGTACTCTCGCGCCATCAGGTAGCTTTGCAGGCTGGCCATGATGTTGCGGGCCCGTTCGATGGCGTCGTTGCGGCGGCGGTCGCGGTAGCGCTTGGGGCGGATCGCCACGTGGATCAAGGTTCGCAGGGCGGCGCTCTCTCTCGCGCTGTCCGTCTTCACCCGCCGCTCTTCGAAGTGCAGTTCGATCAGGTACGGCGTCGATCGGTCGCTGTGGCGGCGCTCGCGGTTGATGGCGGAGGAGTCGATGCGCGCCAGCAGATGTTCCTCGTCGATCTCTTCCACGTCGGCCCGGTGATCGGCGACGAATCCGCGGACCTTCTCCGCCACGATGACCAGCGGCGCCGAGGTGACCAGCGTCCGCTCGACCAGCAGCGGCGTCGGCCTTCCGGCCAGCCAGCCAAGCCAACCGGCCCCGCGTTCGGCCGTCTTGGCCCGCGTCAACCCGCCGCCCAACTGAACCACCATATTGCGGCCGCGCTCTTTGGCTTGCAGCAGCGCCCGGTCGGCCCGGCGGAGCATCGTTTCGGCGGTGTCGCCGGATTGGAGCTCGGTCACGCCGAAGCTCGAGGTGATACTGGCGCCCCCGAGCATCGGCATCGAGACCGACGCGATTTGTTTCCGCAGGCTTTCGGCCTTGAGGGTCGCCGCCGTGTTGTCGCAGTCGGCGCACAGCATGACGAACTCCTCGCCGCCGTAACGGGCCACCAGATCTCCCGGGCGGCAGCCGTTGGCAAGCAGCGACGCGAAACTCACCAGGGCTTCGTCGCCCGCCTGGTGGCCGTGCTTGTCGTTAATCCGCTTGAAGTGGTCGATGTCGCAGATGATCAGGGCGCACGGCAGCGATTGTTCGAGGTGCGTTTCGACGAACCGAACCAGCGTGCGGTCGAACTCGGCCCGGTTGGCGATCCCGGTAAGCGGGTCGCGGGTGGCGCGTTCGTGCAGCGATTGGACCCGCTGCTGAAGCGTGATTTCACTGGAGGCGTCGCGGAGCTGCACGGCCACGCCGAGCAACGCCCCGTCACTACTGGTGACCGGCGCAATGGATGCGTTGATCGCCATCGGCGGCCCGCCGCCACGGCGGGAGATGAGCAGCCGCCGCACCAGCCGTGAACGGCTGCGGAGGGCCTCGCCCAGCGGGCAATCTTCATCCTCGAGCAGCCGGCCCGACTCGTCCCGCAAGCGGACGAGTTGCGGGGCGAAGTGGCGATGCGCCACCGCGTCCGCCGCCAGCCCCGTGAGTCGTTCGGCCGCGGCGTTCCAATAGGTAATGCGCAATGTCGCGTCCGTAAACACCACACCGTCCTGCATATGCTGAACGAGCTGCTCGTAGAACGGCGCCGCCCCGCTGCCGACCGTCGCCCGCGGTGGAACTGGTTGGGCCCGCCACATCGAATCGGGATCGTGTTGAGCCAACTCGACGAGCCACCGCCGCATGACGGCGGCCTCAAACGCCGCCCCTCCGCTGCTTTGCAGCCGGGCATAAGTCTGTACCAGCTCGGGATCGAACTGCGACCCGGCAAGATCGAAAAGCTCCGCAATTGCCCGTTCCCGGCTCATCGCCCGGCGATAGATCTGGTTGCTGGTCATCGAATCGTAGGCGTCTACAATCGCCAGCATCCGGGCGCCCCGAGGCAGTTCTTCGCCGGCGCGGCCGTCCCCGCGGCGGCTACCATCGAACCACGCAAGGCTGTTGCCGACAATTTCGAGAACCGCTTTGTCGGTCGCGCACCAGCGCAGTATCTCGCAAGCGGTGGCCGGCGCCCGTGAGATGAGGACGCGTTCTTCATCGGTCAGGCGGGCCGGTTTCATCAGAATGCTGTCGGGCGCCGCCAACTTACCGATATCGTGCAGCAGGGCCGCCACCTCCAGGCTGTCACGTTCGTCATCCGGCAACGACAACGCGGAGGCAAATGCCGAGCACCCCAGCGCCACCCGGAGCGAATGGCCCGCCGTCGGCGGATGCTTGGCCCGCAGCGACATGAAGAGCGACGCCGCCATCCCGAGCCGGACCTGGGCGAGCCCGTTTTCGTGCCGGGCGTCGGCGCAAGACGGGAAATCGTCCAGGTCGCCCAACAGCGTCGACACCGCCTCGAGCCGCGCGGACGGATCGCGCGGGGGCGAGGGCGCGCCGGCGCCGGCAACGGGTTGTAGAGGATAATCCAAATTCATTCGGTTCGATTTTCGCGCGAGGCGGCAAACGCCGCGCGCAGCAATGCCCGGCTTGCTATAATCTCTCATTCCAACATTAGGTTACCGGTGGCATCGCGCCGGCCAGATGAATAGCCATGCGTGAAATATGGTATGGCGGCGCCAAAATCGTCGGTCCCGGCCGGCGCAATCGGCGCCATCGGACCCGGAGCAGCGAATCCGCCGGAATCGATTCCACCCGACAAGGTACTTGCGATGCGCGTAGGACAAGTAAGAATCGGCGAGGAAGACTGGTTGATCGCCGACCGCGACGGGGAGCCGGTCACGCTCGACTTGATCCCGTACGATTCGCCCGTGGCCGTCGCCACTGCGATGCGGCCCGCGACCTGGGCGTTCGATGAGCACGCGCTGGCGGAACTGCGGGAACGGCTGCACGAGGCGGCCCCGGTCGATCTCTCCGAGGCCGAGTTCCTGCCGCCGGTCCGCCGCCCCGAAAAAATCATTTGCGTGGGCCTGAACTACGCCGACCATGCCGGCGAGACCGGCGCCACCGTCGGGGCCGAGCCGGTGATCTTCAACAAGCTGCCGTCCACACTGATCGGACATGGCCAGCCGATTGTATTGCCGCCCGTTTCTTCACAGGTCGACTACGAGGCGGAACTGGTCGTCGTCATCGGCAAGCGAGGCAAGAACATCCCGCGGGAAACGGCGCTTTCTTACGTGGCCGGTTATTGTTGCGGCAACGACGTCTCGGCCCGCGACTGGCAAACCGGCAAACCGGGCCGGCAGTGGCTCTTGGGCAAGTCCTTTGACACGTTCGCCCCGCTCGGCCCGTGGCTGGTGACCGCCGACGAGATCGCCGACCCGCACAACCTCGCGATCCGCTGCCACGTCAACGGGGAAACGCTGCAAGACAGCCGCACGTCGAACCTGATCTTTCGGATCGACTACTTGATTTCGTACCTGTCGCAAATCTGTACTCTGACACCGGGCGATCTCCTGTTCACCGGCACCCCCAGCGGCGTCGGCCTGGCCCGCCAACCCCAGCGCTTCCTGGCGCCGGGCGACGCGGTGGAGGTGGAGATTGAAGGGGTGGGCACGCTGCGCAACCCGGTGACGAGTTGACGGATTTCCACGCCTGTGATTTCGCCGATCTGAAGAACACGCGGCTACGGCTTTTCCGCGTCGGGGCACTCACATGCCAGCTTGCCGCAGCCGGGGCAGCCGGCGCCGTATTTCTTGTGCAGCGCCGCGGTCAGATCGACGCCCGCCACGTTGGCGATCGTGGTCAGCCAGGCGATGACGTCGGCGAACTCCTCCGCTTTCTCTTCCGGAGAACCCTCGCGCAGGGCGGCCGCCAGTTCCCCGATTTCCTCCATCAGCCACATGAAGGTCCCGTCGATCCCGCGGGCCACGTCCTTCTCGTGATACATCTCGCGGATCAGCCGCTGAAAATCGGCGAAGGTGATATTGGAATTGGACGCCATTGGCGATTTCGTCTCTTGTGATCAGTGGTCAGTGTCCGTAGTCGGTACTCCGTACTCGACAATCCTTTTTTAGTCTGCCCCGCCGCCGAACGCCGATTCACTCGCTTGCGCTTCGAGCTTGTATCGGCGAATTCATTTCAGACCAAACGTCGAACGTAGCACCGCCAATTCGTCCTTGTCCATTCCTTCGGCTGCCCGTTTCATCGCCTCCTGATGCCGCTTGGCCTCGTCGTCGGCGCCCGTTAGCGCGTGGGCCCGCGAAGCGGCGCCGTGGACGCTGGCGATGTCGAAGGGCGTGAGGTCGGCCGGCGGCGGTTCAAGCAAGCCCATGCAGCGGGTCGCAGAATGCACGGCTGGTTCCCCCTGGCCCGCTTCCACGTAAACAAGCGCGAGCAACACCTCCGCTCGAAGCCGATTGACTGAGGCGCCCACCTGACTCCAATGCAAACACGCGGCATGGGCGGAGTGGATCATTTGATCCGTCTCCGCCGCGGTGCGATCTGCCTTGTCGACGAGGTCCCAGGCGGCGTTATTCAGTTCAACTGCGAACCATCGATGAGCTTTGGCGACGTCGAAGGGGGGTTCGTTCATCGTCGTGTCCTTGAGTTCCGGGTTTTTCGCCTCGACGCCTGACGGCGGCTCTTCAGCGCAAAATGAAGGTTGCATCGCCTAATTCGACAACCAATCCTCAAACCGCAACTCCGGAACCTTCGCAAAATCGCGTTCGTTGCGGGTCAGCAACAACGCGGAATTGACAATTGCAATTGCGGCGATTTTCAAGTCCGTTGACGAAATACGAACTTTTCGCTTCCGCAATTGAAGAAACTCGTCCGCGGCGCCCTTTTCAAACGCGATAATCCGCCAGTCGCCATAGAATGGTATCATCGCCTGGAGTCGGCGGTAGTATTCGACCTGCTGCCGCACATTGGAATAGCGACCGATGAGACTGAGCCATCCTCGCATCTGCTCTTCAAAGGAGGGGATGCTCAACCAGACATCCTCACCGGATACGCGGAGTCTGCTCCGAAGCGCGTTGGCTGCTTCAGTCTCCGCGCGCTGTAGAACCGTGATGTGGTCGGTGTCCAGGATGATCACGGATCGCTCGATTCGTCCTCTTTTCGCCGCGATTCCTCACGTTCTTGCTCGCGGAGCCGCGCCCCCTCGGCAATGATTTCCGCCATAATTGGGTCGCCCCGAAACATACCCACAGTCCGCTCCCAGTCATGAGGGCCAGGGCCGTTTCTGCGCTGGTGCAGCAGTCCCTCAACTAAACCCTCAAGGCGGGCAACCCGTTGTTCAAGTGATCCTTCGCTCATATTGCCTTTGCCCCTCTCCACTATGGCAAGCGGAAAGTTTCTTGGTCCTGGTACCGATGCCTGTCCATTGTAACCGCCGCCAAAGTCGAGGTCACGCAGCCTCAGGACACGGTTCGTGAAAAGGGGCTTCTCATACCACCACCGGCTCCATCGAACCCGCCACGTTCCCGCCCATCTTCGCGAGTTGCGCGACGGCCCGGGCGTGTTCCTTTTCCAGGAACGGCCGGCCCTTTTTTACGTTCATGTGATCCCAGGGAAGCCGGTCGCCCAGGGCGTACGGTTCGTGGAGGAGCCGGTCCGTGTCGATACCGCAATCGGCCAGGGCTTGCCACCAGCGGTCGCCGTTGAAGAGTTCCGACCAGCTATCGAGCCGGGCTCCGCGGCGCCAGGCGAGTTCAATCGCGTCGCCCACCCGCCGGTCGCCGCGGCTCACGACGCCTTCCAGCAGACTCGTTTCCACGTCATGGCATTTGATGGAAACACTGCGGTTCTTGACCACCCTTCGCAAATGCCGCTGCGCCCATTGAAAATACTCCCGCTGACGCATCGCGCTCCATTGGTACGGCGTATGGGCCTTGGGCACGAAGTTCGACACGCTGGCCGTCACCTGGGCATACCGTCCACGGGCCTCCTTGCCGATCCGCGAGATCGTCTCCGCCATCTCGATGATGCCGTCCAGATCGATCTCCCGCTCACCCGGCAGCCCGCACATGAAATAGAGTTTGACCCGTGTGAAGTTGTTCTCGAAGGCCTTGCGGCACCCTTCGTACAGATCGTCGTTCTTGATCTTCTTGCGAATCTGTTCCCGCATGTCGTCGCGGGCGACTTCCGGCGCCAGCGTGAGGGCGCTGCGGCGGCGGTTGCCGAGCAATTCCGCGATGGAGCGGAGTTGCTCGTTGACCCGCAGGCTGGGGATCGACAGGTTCACGCCGAGCGGCGTGAAGACTTCCTTCAGCCGCGTGATGAGTTCGGCGAAGTGCGGGTAGTCGCTGCTGGAAAGCGACAGCAGCGATATCTCGCTGAAGCCGGTGTTGTGATAGCTCTCCAAAGCCGCATTGACGATCGTCTCGACCGAGCGGATTCGCAGCGGCCGCTTGATGACCGTGCTTTGGCAGAACCGGCACTGCCAGGGGCAACCCCGCATGATCTCAATGGCGATGCGGTCATGCACCGTTTCGATATTGGGCACAATGGGCGTGACAAGCAGCGGAATCGATTCCAGGTCGCGGATGACCGACGGCTCAATCGTTTCCCGCGCGTCGGGATGAAGGGGAACCACGCCACCCGGGCGACCGCCGGGACTCGGCAAACATTCGTAAAACCGCGGGACGTACGCGACGGGCATCCGGCGGGCGATTTCGAGCAGGGCCTCTTCCCGCGCCGCCCGGGAAGCATTGCCGTTACGGCCGGCGATGGATCGCTTCAGCTCGTCGCGAATTTCAAGCCACGTATCGCACAGCAGCGGCAAACTCGGCTCACCGTCACCCGTGATGAAGACGTCGATAAAGGGCGCCAGGGGCTCGGGGTTTTGCGCGCATGGACCACCGGCGATGACCAGCGGATCATCGAGCGTGCGATGCTCGCCCCGCAGGGGTACGCCGCCAAGATCGAGCATCGTCAGGATGTTTACGGAGCCGATCTCGTACTGGAGCGAGAAGCCGAGCACATCGAACTCGGCGAGCGGCGTGGCCGTCTCCAGGCTGGTCAGCGGCAGGCTGGCCGTCCGCAGTTCCTCCTCCATGTCCACCCACGGCGTGAAGGCACGCTCGCACGCCCAGTCGTCGCGTGCGTTCATCAGCGAGTAGAGCACCTGCAAGCCGTGATGGCTCATGCCGATGGTGTAGGTGTCGGGAAACGCCAGGCACAGCGTCCCCCGGACCGACCGATGGTCCTTCGCCACCGCGTGCAATTCTCCACCGATGTACTGGGCGGGTTGTTTGACGCGGGGGAGGATGGCGGCGATGCGGCTCTGAATTTCTGCTCTGAAGATCATATCGTTTAGCCCCGAGCCGAAGGCGAGGGAGAGGTCGTTCTTTACCTCGGTCGCGTGAACCTCGTCGCCTGCGGCTCGAGGTGAAACGATCATGGGCTACCTTGATCTCACGCAACGACTCTTCTTAGTATTGCAGACATTACTCACGAGGCAAACGCAGACCCCGCAATCCAGATTCGAACATGCCCGATTTTCAGACCATCGCCAACGTGGGCGAGATTGCCGAAGGCCGCGGCCGCGCGTTTGTGGTGGGGGATTACGTGGTCGGCGTCTATCTGGTGGACGGCCGCTATTACGCGATCAACGATTTCTGCCCCCACATGGGGGCCTCGCTGGCCGACGGCGAACTCGAGGGCCCCGCCGTCACCTGCCCCCTGCACGCCTGGCGGTTCGACGTCCGCGACGGAACATGGCTCGACGCCAAGACGATCAAGACAGAGAGCTTCGAGGTGCGGGTCGTGGGGGAAGAGATTCAAGTGGCCACGGCGCCGCGGGGGAAGGGTCGTTGACGTAAGGACGCTTGAGAAACGAAGGACGCTTGAGAAACTGAGAACGGTCAAGTAACAAAGGCGCCGCAGGCGCCGCCATCCCCCTCTCCCTCGGGGAGAGGGGGACGGTCGCAACCTCGGAACTCTCGCAACCTCGGAACTCTTGCAACCTCCTAGGACAAAGGTCAACCGCTATGTCCAAAAAAGCTGGTCCTCTCGACCCAAAGATACTTGCCCGCGCTCGTGAGCTTCGGCGGAAACTCACCGATGCCGAGCAGTTGATGTGGGCGCTGCTGCGCAACCGCCGGCTTGGCGGAATCAAGTTTCGGCGGCAGCATCCGGTCGAGCCGTATGTGGTGGACTTCTACTCAAGCGAGGCAAAGCTGGCGGTTGAGCTTGATGGTGGGTAGCACAATGCGGAGGCAGGACGCAGGAGCGATATCCGCCGCACTGCATTCATTGAGAAACAAGGGATCAACGTCTTGCGGTATTGGAACCACGAGGTGCTTGAGGATACCGACGCCGTGCTTGAACACATTTATCGGGAGGTGATGCGCATGATCGACGCCGAGGAAGACTCGCCCTCACCCCCGCCCCTCTCCCTAGGGGAGAGGGTGGTTCGAGCGGAGCGAGAACCGGGTGAGGGGTTGGGACGAAAGTTCGAGCGAATCGTCGGTTTTTGGTCAACGTCTCTTGCCGCTTCACCCTCACCCCTTGTCCCTCTCCCAGGGGGAGAGGGAAGCTGCGGCGGCTGCGCGCCTTGTTCACTTCGCCGGCCTCAGCGTCATTTCCATCGTGCTCCTTACTTTCTGATCGATCACCGTGTCGCCCACCTTGGTTTGCAGTGTCATATCCTGCGTCATCTTGGTCGAAAGCAGGCGGCCCGCGTCGGCGTCGAAGTACATTACGCCCGTGTTGTCCTGCGATTTTGCCTGGACCTTGGCCTGCATGGGGCCGCCCTGCCCTATTTCGAGATTCATCCCCTCGCCAAAATCCAGCGTCATTTCCACGTCGATTTTCTCGGCGGTTACTCCGCCCTGGCGTTCCGTTCCGGCGTAGGTGTATTGGACGTCGGCCTTGAACTGCCCCTGCGGCAGCTTGATGTCCAGCTTGCGGTTCCAGGTGTCGCCCTTGCTGACCGGTTCGGACGGCAGTTCGGCGGCGACCTGGCCGGTGAGGTTCTTCAGGCCGTCTTTAGTGAAAATGCTTTTGAGCTGCCCGGCGGCGGGGGACGCTTCAAACGCACGGGCCGCTTGCTCGGTGAGCTGCACGTCGACGACTTCTCCCGTGGGCCGCATCCGCTGCGTGAAGGCGCCGGCGAGGAGCGGCGTGATCCCCTTCGCCAATTCCTTGGCGGCGCCTTCCGCCTTGTCGGCCGTGTCGGAGTCGAATTCGACCGGCTCCATGCCGGGGGCCGTCATCGCCATGGTGATCCGCCGGATGGTTTGTTCGACCGTCATCACGCCGTCGTCCGCCACATGGGTGACGTTCCAATCGATTTCCATGAGCATGTCGGTGCTGACCTTGACCGGGGCCCCGAACATGGTGAGTTCCATGCCGATTTGCTGTTTCATTTCCAGCGCAAGCTTTTCGCCCCCGTGGAGCTTCCAATGAAGCAGCTTCTGGCCTGTCGCAGACTGCGATGCAACGCAAACGAGAACGAAGGCAAGCGGGCCGAGGGAAGATCGCAACATGCGCATGGGTCGCTCCTGGGACATCGGCGAAAAACGGGCCTTCATTGGCCCTTCAATATATCGCCGACGGCGGCGGCGGAAAACGGTCGAATGTCTCCCGTGGCGTCGTTCCACGCCGATCCGCAGGCGACGGCGAATCCACCGAGGGATGTCGTGGTCCAACCCCGGCGCCTGCGGCTTGGGGTTAAACGACAAGACGCCATTTACAGCCGAATCGTCTGGCCCACCGCCGGCGTGAGTGGCTCGGCGTCGGTTTCACTTCGCACCTTTCCCGCCCAGGCGGCGGCGTCCTGCTCGATCGGCGGCCAGGTGTTGTAGTGGGCGGGGGCGACTTTCTTCGGCCGGAGCAGCTTGACCGCCGCGACCGCATCGTCCGGGCCCATCGTGAACAAATCGCCGATCGGCAGCACCGCCAGGGCCAACCCGGCGTCCCCAATCTGCCGCATCTCGGAAAATAGGGCCGTATCGCACGCGAAATAGATATTGCCTTCCGGAGCGGAGAGAACAAACCCGCCGGGATTTCCCCCATACGTGCCGTCGGGCAGGCTGCTGCTATGATGGGCAAGGGTCATCTTGACATGCCCACACTCAAGCTGCACGCCGCCGCCAAGATTCATGCCGAGCACGTTGTCCAGCGCGTGCTGGTTGGTAAACCATTGGCCAATTTCGAAGTTGGCGACGACCTGGGCCGCCGTCCGCCTGGCGATATCCGCAACGTCGGCCACGTGATCGAAGTGCCCATGCGAGACAAGGATGACATCGGCCGGCAATTCTTCGGCGTTGGCGGTCGCCGCGGGGTTGTCGCTGATGAACGGATCGAGAAGTACGTCATTGCCGTTGATCTTGATGTGCCACGAGCCGTGCCCAAGCCAGGTGAGTTCCGTCGGCATGGTGGAAATCCTCCCATTTCGCGTTTTCTCGTGTCTTGGAAACGTCCGCGCATCGTCGAACGCCCCTGCCCCGTTGTCAAGGCGGCGATGAATTGTCAAGCTCATCGTTTAACCCCGAGCCGAAGGCGAACGTTTAACCCCGAGCCGAAGGCGAAGGGAACTTCACTCCGGCCCCGGCGCCTGCGGCTTGGGGTTAAACGAACCGCAAAAACCCCGACGCCTGCGGCTTGGGGTTCAACGAAACGCGACAGGAACCGTCATGGACATCCACGCTTTGACAAAAGAACTCCACACCAAGAGCGACTCGAAAATCGTAATGCTCGTGGCCGATGGATTAGGCGGATTGCCAATGGCGCCGGGCGGCAAAACGGAACTCGAAGCCGCCAATACGCCGAACCTCGACGCCGCCGCCACGAAGGGCTGCCTGGGACGGACCATCCCCGTCGCCCCCGGCATCACGCCCGGCAGCGGACCCGGGCATCTGGGGCTGTTCGGCTACGATCCCGTGCAATACCTGATCGGCCGCGGGGCCCTGGAGGCCACGGGCATCGGCTTCGAACTGACCGATAAGGACGTCGCCATCCGCTGCAATTTCTGCACGCTCGACGCCAACGGAAACATCGCCGACCGCCGGGCCGGCCGCATTCCCACCGAAGAGAGCGCGCCGATTGTCGAAAGGCTGCGGGCCATCAAGATCGACGGCGTGGAAATCTTCTGCGAGCCGGTCAAGGAGCACCGCTTTGTCGTGGTATTCCGTGGGGAAGGGCTCGGCGGGAACGTCGCCGACACCGATCCCCAGGCCACCGGCGTCCCCCCGCTCGATCCGGTCGCCCACGACGAAGCCAGCCAGAAGACCGCCAAAGTGGCGAAGCAGTTTTTACGGCAAGCCCGCGAAATGCTTAAGGACCAGCCGAAGGCGAATTTCCACACGATGCGGGGCTTTGCCGAGAAGCCCGCGTTGCCGTCGTATGAGGAAGTGTACGGACTGAAGGCCGCCGCCATCGCCGTCTATCCCATGTACAAAGGGCTGGCCCGGCTCGTGGGCATGGACATCGTCGGCGCCGCCCAAACGCTTGACGAGCAGATCACGCTGCTCGAAGAAAACTGGGACGGGTACGACTTCTTCTTCGTCCACTTCAAGTACACGGACAGCACCGGGGAGGACGGGAACTTCGACGCCCGGGTGAAGAAGATCGAGGAATTCGACGCTGTTGTGCCGCGGGTGCTGGCGCTCAAACCCACCGTGCTGATCGTCACCGGCGACCACAGCACGCCGGCGCTGCTGAAGAGCCATAGCTGGCACGCCGTGCCGACGCTATTGCTTTCCGACTGCTGCCGAAGCGATGATTGCGAGTCGTTCGGCGAGAACGCGGCCCGCCGCGGCGAACTCGGGCAGATCGAGGCGAAATACCTGATGCCGCTGGCCCTGGCCAACGCAGGAAGGCTCGGCAAGTTCGGCGCGTAGAAAGGCGTCATTTGGTGTCTCGGCGGCATTTCGCCGACCGCGTATAATAAGATCGATCAGGCCAAGTGAGGACCACCTTATGACCGCAGCCACCAAGAATCTCCTTCGAACCATCGACTCGCTCCCCGACCAGGAACTTCATGAGTTGACGCAGGAAGTGCTTCGAAAAAACGCCCAACGACATTCCGAGGCGCTTTCCACACCAGAGAGTGAATTGCTGAGCAGCATTAACGAACCGGTTCCGGCGGAAATGGCTCGTCGCTACCAGCAACTGATTGGCAAACGTGACGAGCAAACGCTTACCAGCGAAGAACATCAGGAATTGTGCCGACTGAATGATTCAATCGAAGAACGCAACGTTCAGCGGTTAACGATGGTAGCCGAACTTGCCCGGCGGCGGGGCCGCACACTTAGGGAAATGGCGGATCAGCTCAGTCTCCGACCACTGGTGAACGAACCGTGACGACGCGAAGTCGAATCTGGCGTTCGCGTGCCAAGGCTGCAATAGCCACAAGTACACGACGACGAAGGCTGCGGATCCCTTAACCGGCGAAACGGCGCCCCTGTTCCACCCTCGTTTCATGCGGTGGGAGGAGCACTTCGCGTGGAGCGCGGACTACTCCGAAATTCTTGCGATTACTTCCGTCGGTCGGGCTACCGTCCAAAAGCTGAACTTGAATCGACCCACGGTTCGCAATCTGAGGAGATTGCTCTACTCCGTGGGTGAGCACCCTCCGCCCGCACGATGAAGTGAAACGCGTGGGACCTGAAATTGCTTGTCTCGGACGAGTGTATGCCGCTCTTCTTGGTAACGCGATGAAGCTACTCAGAGGGCGCGCTTAGCCGCGAACAGCGTGAGCGTCTTTGCCGTGTGCGGCGTCTCTTTGACGACCTTCCACACCAATCCGACCTTTTCCAACCCCAGGATGAAGGCGTAGGTCAGGTCGATCTCCCACCACTTGTGCCCGGCCCGGGCCAGCCGCTGGTAGGCGTGGTGGTTGTTGTGCCAGCCTTCGCCCCAGGCCAACAGCCCCACCCACCACAGGTTGCGGCTGTCGTCGTCGGTGTCGTAGTTCCGGTAACCCCACAGGTGCGACGCGCTGTTGACGAAGAACGTGACGTGATACACGAACACCATCCGCACGAAGAAGCCCCAAATCAGCATCGACCACGCAATGGCCGGCCCGCCGATCACGTAGCCGAGGCAGTAAAGGGCGATGCCCGCGGCAATGTGAAACAGCACGAAGCATTTGTCCATCGCCCGCAGCACGGGGTCCTTCATCAGGTCAGGGGTCCACTTCCGCTTGAGACGTTCGACGTCGGAAAAGGAATGGTACGGCATCAGCCACAGCATGTGCGACCACAGCTTGCCGTGGCGTGGTGAATGCGGGTCTTCGTCCCGGTCGCTATGCCGATGGTGCTTGCGGTGCGTGGCGACCCACTGAATGACCGAGCCTTGCCCCGAGAGGCAGCCGAGCAGCGCGAAGAACCACAGCGTCGGTTTGGACGTTTGAAAGCTGCGGTGTGACAGCAGCCGGTGAAAGCCGAGGCAAACACCCAGGCTGGCGGTCACCCAATACAAAACCAGAAACGCCGTCAGCCCCTGCCAGCTAAAGCAAAACGGAGCGAAGCAGGTGAAGACCATCGCCGTCAAGTGCCACGTAAACTGCCACGGGTTGATGCCGCGGGCAAAGCGGTTGTTCGGGAATCGGCGGTCAGCGGCTGTCGTCCCCTGCGGATGTTGCGTCATCGAAGACAGCGCCGGCGGCCTGGAATCACCAACGGCGCCCGCATCTACGTGCGTGCGGTGGAGATCGGAACGCGACGCAGGAAGGTCGCTGGGCAAAGAGTGCGAGACGGTTCCAACGGACATGGGCGATCGGGCGTTTCGAGGCAGGCGATGGGGAACGGAAGAACATCCGACTTTACCGCAAGCCTTGCTGAAAGCCCCGAAGAAAACAATGCCGTCGAAATTCAGGCTTTCATTACCCCTGTTTTTGCAGGGTAATAGATCGCGTCGTCGGATGCGGCGAGACGGCAATCGCTCCGCATTTGGCGCCGCAAGACGTTTGGCGCCACTGCCCAAACGTAAACGCCGGGTAACCAAAAATCTTTGGGCATTTCGGGATTTCCGCCGCCCGCCGCGTCCCGCTTAGTCTGCGGCGCCGATTTCGTCGGTGAACGCCTTTTGGATGAGATCGTTCTCGGTCCGCTCGTGTCGCGTCAGGTCCGCCTCGAACGCCAGGAAGGCTTCGACAATCCGCTCGCAATCGGCGGCATGATGGTGGCGGTGGGCCAGGGCGTCGGCCGCGTCAGCCAGGTCGCAGCAGGCGACGTAGAGTTCGCGATGCTGATCCCGCAGGGCGATCGCCGCTTCGCTGAGCCGGGGCGCCACGTCGATCGCATCCTCAAAATACCCATACGCCTCTTCCAACGCAAAGTGCATGGCCAGCCGATCGCGGAGATCGGCCAAGAGGTCCGCCCACCGCCGGACGACGTGGGTATTAAAATGCTCGTTCGCGGCCAGGTTTCGCATTGTGCACAGCAGCCGCCAAAGATCCTGATGGTCCTCCTTGATTTCCTGCAAGAAGGCCGGATTGAGCGCGACCGTAGCGGTGGTGACCGTGGCCATGATGAATCTCCCGGTGTGGACCCGCGAACAACCCGGTGGTTGATCCGCGCCGATCGAAACGTTCGTAGTTCCCTGCGAGCGAGATCCTCGCCCGCGCCGCAGCGCCGTGAGCAGATGGATCCCTCACTCACCTGCCTTGATTTTAGGCTAACGGCGAGGAGATGGGAAGTCAGAAGCGGCGCCGGCTGGTTTGGAGGCGCCATGCGAATGGATCCGCCGGCAAGCATGTCGTCCACCGCACCGCGTCTTTCGTAAGCGTCACCGTCACCGCCCCGTGCCACGCCGTGTGCCGGACCTCGGCGCCCATCGCCCGAAAGCGCTCGGCCACCTCCGGCGCCCGCGGATCATTTCCGCCGCTGACGACCACCAGTTCCGGTGTGGCCCATTCCATCAGCCCCTCGGGGTCGCTCCGCGGGCTGCCGTGGTGCGGGGCCATCACGACGTCGCAATCGGTCGGCAGCTCCGCCAGCACGTCGTCGAGTCCCGGTGATTCGATGTCGCCAGGCAAAAGTAACCGCCGGCCGGCGAACTCGACCAGCAGCGTAACGCTGTTGGCGTTGTCTCCGCCGAGCACGCCGCGCTTGGGTGGATGCAGCACTTCGATGGCGGCGCTGCGGCCGAACCGCAAGCGGTCACCGCCGTAGGTTTCGGCTAGCGGCGCCTTGTGCTTTGCCAGGACGGCTTTGAGTTCCTCCAGCGAAGCCGCATCACGGTCGAACATCATGGGCGAGACCAGCACCTGTCCTACGGCAAAGCGCATCAGCAGCCGCGGCAGGCCGTTGAAGTGGTCGGCGTCGGCGTGGGAGATGATGATCGTGTCGAGCCGCGTGACGCCCTTTGCCCAAAGCACGCCCGAGACGGCGTCCGCCGCGTGCTTGGGTGACGCGAGCGAGCCGCAATCATAAAGAATGGCAAGGCCGTCGGGCGACCGCAGCAACACGCTCGACCCGTGACCGACGTCGATGAAGGCGACCTCCAATTTTGGTTCGTCGAGGTTGCGCACGACCGCCTGACTTGGCGCGGCCGGCAAGAGCAAGGCGCCCAGCGCCGCCCAGCCAAAAAGGACCGCCAACCGCCGCTTGCCGCGGACATGGAGCGGGTACCCGGAAGCGGCCCAGGCCATGAGACCGTACGCGACAACCGTCCACCACAGCGGCGGACCGCCAAGATAGACATGGCCGCCCGGAATGTCGTGCGCAACCCCAACCAGCCATTCGAGCAACGCGAGATTTGCCTGGCAGCCGGCGCCGCACATCCCCGCCGCCGCCGGCAGGAACGGGTCGAGCAGCATCATCGCGAAGCCGAGCGCCAGCGCCAGTGTCACCGGCGCCCACGCCACGGGCGAGAGCAAAATGGCCACCGGCGCCAGTAAGCGAAAGTTCGTCAGCACCAGCGGCGTGGCGACCACCCACACCGCGGCGCCGGCCAGTGTGAGCGCCGCTGCGAAAATCGCGATTTCGCGCAGCCGGCGTCGCCACCACGGCCGGGAGGAGAGGATCAGACGTTGGAGCGGACCGCGGGCCCGTGGCGTAGGCAACCTGGGCCCAACCCACATCAGCGTGGCGACCGCCAGGAACGAAAGCTGGGCTCCCGAGCGAAACAAATCGGCCGGATTGAGCGCCAGCACGACCAGCGCCGCGGCCGCGAGCAGATTGAACGACGAAACTTTCCGATGGGCGAGACCTGCCCCGCAAATGAGTGCGACCAGCGCCGTGGTCCGCACCGCCGGTGGGCGTGCCCCGGTGACGAGCGTATAGACCACGGCCGCCCCCAACACAACGAGCGCCGTCCGCCGGACGCTAAAACCTAATCCGCGACACACCAGCGCAATGAATCCCGAAAGAATTCCGACATGCAACCCCGACACGGCCATCACATGGATAACGCCCGTTTCGAAAAAGGCCCGCGTCCGCTCTTCCTCCAAGTGGTCGCGGTCGCCCAGCAGCATCGCGTGGGCCAGGGCGTTCTCCGGGCCTTCAATGTGCCGATCGATCGCCGCCGCGGCGGAGGTTCGCAACGCGTCGATCATGCCGACGAGTTGTCGCCGCACAAAACGCATCGGCGCCGCCGGCCGCTCGGCCTGCGTCTCATCCTGGGTGACGCAGTCGGGAAAACCCGCCCGCACCTCAAATAATTTGCGATCCGCCCGCTGGTGCGCCGCGTAATCAAACTCGCCAAGATTGTCCGGTCCGGAAAGCCGGTAGGCCTGGCCGAAGACTTTTAGTTCATCGCCCGGTTCGATATTCAGCAGATGCCCCTGAACCACCAGTCGCGCGGCGCCGGTGGCGGGCCGCCATTGGTCGAGATGCCGCAGGCCGGTCACGCGGATTTCGACGATGGTGGTGTCGCCTTCCGGAATGGCGGCCATCGGATTTCGCGGCGGGGCCGGGCAGAGTTCGCCGCGGCTGGCGGCGACCGCCGCGGCTGCGAGCGGACGGGAAATATCGCCCACGCTTCGCACACAGTGTTCCGCCGGATAGAGTCGCCACCAAGTGTGATGCCACGCGTGGCCGGCCGCGGCCAAACCGACCGCCAACGCCCACGTCGCCGCCGCGTGTCGCCCGCCCCGCCACAACACCAGCCAGAAGGCGAGGGCGAACAGCCCAATCCCAATGGAGAACACCAGCAAACCGGAGAAAACCCGGTCTACCACAATCCCGGTCGCCACGGCGGCCGCCGCAAACACCAACGGCGGGGCCGGTCGCGGGCCTGCCGCATCGGCCGATTCCAGCGAATCCGCCGCAGGGAGCGTGGGATCAAGCGCCATCGCAGCCGCCCAATCGGGGAGACATCAACGTCTCGTCAGTGTAGCCGAATCGCGCCGCACGTGCGCGGTAGATCCGTCGAATCGCCAAAGTCGCGCCGCGCCAGGATTGTCCTCGTTTTCGCCCCTTCGCCCTCTCGCGACAAGTTTGCCAATTAGCAAAGCCACGCATTCTGGTTACACTGGAACACATCACCCGCCGGGGCGTCCATCCATCCGGTTCCTTTGGAGTTTACCCCCTTTGAATTCATCTTGCGCCCTACTGGGCAGCGTGCTTTCCCTTCTCGTTGCTGGCGCGGCGATCGCCCAGACCGCGAATTCAGCGTCAGAAACCCGACCAGGTATCCTTCGCGAACTTGGTTACCGCGACTACGGCCGGACGGTCGAGCGAATCGAGGCGTTGTCGCGCTGGCCCGGCGTCCGGGTTCAGCCGTTGGCGACATCGCAGTCAGGACGGAAATTGTTGGTCCTGACGATTGACGGCCGGTCCGCCCAGCCGCTGGGCGCCGCGAAGCAATCTCCGTCCAGCCGCCCTGCCCTGCTGATCGTTGGCGGCGTCTCGCCCTCGCACGTCCTCGGCAGCGAACTCGCACTGCTGATGGCCGAGCAACTAACAGCCGACGAGCCAACGGAAGCGGCGAAAACCCTGCGTGAATCGTTCGTCATCCACATCATCCCACGGGTCGATGTGGACGGCATCGAAAAGGCATTCATGTTGAACCCGCAGCGGGAACCCGCCGGTAACGCGCGAAGGACCGACGACGACCGCGACGGCGAAATCGGCGAAGACCCGCCCAACGATCTCAACGGTGACGGGCTGATTACCATGATGCGGGTCGCGGACAAAACTGGTGAGTATCGAACGCACCCCGACGATCCCCGCGTCCTCATCAAGATCGACCGTGAGAAAGGCGAGACCGGCGAGTACCGGCTGCTCACGGAAGGAATCGACGACGACCACGACCAGCAGTTCAACGAGGACGCCGGCGACGGCGTGAGCTTTATCAAGAACCATCCGTACCGCTATCCGTACTTCCAGCCGCACGCCGGAGAATACCAACTGAGCGAGCCAGAATACCGGGCGGTGGCCGACTTCATCTTCGATCACCCGAACCTTCTGTTCGTTATTTCACTCGCGCCTAACGAAAACCTCGTGAACGTGTGGAAGTCCGACGCCACGACAGACGGCGGAATTCGCCGTTCTCCGCCCAAATCGGATGCGGCGGCGTTCGCGCAGTTCAGCAAGCTTTTTCAGCCGTCCGTCGACCGCAAGGGCCAACCGCCCAAGGCCGACAACGCCGGTGGTTTCGCGGCGTGGGTGTATTTCCACACCGGTCGCTGGTCGCTGGCCTCGGCCGGTTGGTGGCCCTCACCGGCAGAAGAGAAGAAGAAAGACGACGCGAAACCGACGGAATCGCGCGGCGCCGAGGAGCTACGCGAGCTCGTTTCGCTTACGGCATCGGGAGAGCAACCGTTTGTCGAATGGACACCGCTGGAAAATCATCCCGATTTCCCCGGCCGCAACGTGGAAGTTGGTGGCTGGAAACCGTTCGTCCGCTCGCATCCCCCGGCGAAAGACCTCCCACCGCTCGCGGCGAAGCATCTGGAATTCCTGGCGAAGCTGCCGCCGCTGCTCCCCAGACTCGCCCTGCACGAAAAACGCGTCGAAGACCTCGGCGGAGGGCTTTGCCGCGTCACGCTCATCGTTCGCAACGACGGCGGCCTGGCCACCATGCCCGAGATGGGCAAAATCAATCGGCAAATGTATCCCCTCCAAGTAGAGCTGCAGGCGCCGGCGAAGACCGAGTTCCTCGTCGGCCATCCCCGCGGGCAGATCGTACGCATCGAACCCGGCGGCAAGGCCGAGCGCGAATGGCTCCTGCGGCTGAGGGAGGGCGCGGATATCGACAGGGTGAATGTCGAGCTAACCTCCCCCATCGTGGCGCCACTTACGATTCCATTGAAATGAACCACGCAGGCAAAGAGGCACGCGCCAACCCAATGAAACAACTTTGCTTTTCCATGACATTGGCGTCGGCCCTGATCGCTTCCGTGATTCACGCGGCGGAGGTGTCGCCGGCGATGCCGCCGCCGCAGGGCGTGCCTGCCAACCCCAAGGTCGATGCCCGCTTCGACCGGTTCTACGACTATGGGCAAGCCACGAAGCTGCTGAAGGACCTCGCTGCGGCCCACCCGAAGTTTGCCAACCTGCAAAGCCTCGGCAAGAGTTTCGGCGGCAACGAGATATGGCTGCTCACGCTCACCGATTCGGTGTCGGGGCCTGCCCAAGAAAAACCCGCCATGTGGATCGACGGGGGCATCCACGGCAACGAGGTCCAGTCGGTCGAGGCGGTTCTCTACACCGCGTGGTTTCTGCTGGAGATGCGGCAGGAGAACGAGCGCGTGGCGAAGTCGCTCAAGGAGCGAACGTTCTATCTGCTCCCGACGCTCAGCCCCGACTCCCGCGACAAGCATTTCTACGAGCCTAACAGCCCCCACTCGCCACGGAGCGGGCAGCGCCCGGTGGACGACGACCGCGACGGACTCGTGGATGAAGACGGCCCCGACGATCTCGACGGCGACGGACAGATCACGCTGATGCGGGTGAAGGACCCTGGCGGCGATTACAAAGATCACCCCAAATATGCCGGCCAGATGACGAAGGTGGAAAACGGCGAGGCGGGGCAGTATCGCGTCCTCGGTGTCGAGGGAATCGACAACGACGGCGATGGCAAAGTGAACGAGGACGGCGACGGCGCGTACGATCCCAACCGCAACTGGCCGTGGCAATGGCAGCCGGAATACGTGCAGGGGGGCGCCCACCGCTATCCGCTCTCGATTGACGAAAACCGGCTGGCCGCCGAGTTCATCATCGCCCATCCCAACATCATCGGCGCCCAAAGCTACCACAACGCGGGCGGCATGATTCTTCGCGGCCCTGGCGTGAAGGACAAACCGTACGAGAAGGCCGACGAGTCCCTGCTGAAGGAAATCTCGGATGCGGGCGCCAAGATGCTGCCGGGATACAAACCGGTGAAGCTGGGCGAGGAGCTGTACGCGGCTCGCGGCGTGGAGATCGACTGGCTCTACAACATGCGGGGCGTGTATGCGTTCACCAATGAACTCTTCTCAGCCCACGGCTATTTCGACACGGCGGACGACGAAGGTTTTTTCGGCAGCGAAGTGACGCGGCAGGAATTCAACGAGAAGATCCTACTTGGAGGCGGCTACGCGAAATGGACGCCCGCCGATCATCCCACCTACGGCAAGATCGAGGTAGGCGGGATGAAAAAGAACTTCGGTCGCCAGCCGCCGTCGTTCATGCTCCGCGAAGAGCTGCACCGCAACATGGCGTTTACCCTCCATCATGCCCAACAACTGCCGCTGGTGAAGATCGACGGCATTGAAGTGAAGGATCTGGGCGGCGTGCAGGAGGTAACGGTGGCCGTTCGCAACGAGCGACTGCTGCCCACGCGAGCGGCGGTCGACGTCAAACACAAAATCACGGCGCCGGACATACTCGATATCGCCGGCGAAAACCTCCACATCCACGCCGGCCTGATCGACGACGATCCGTGCTTCGGCAATCCGAAAGACGCCAGGCGAACGCCGCAGCGATTGCGAATCGACCGCGTGCCCGGCCGCGGCGCCATCTACGCCCGCTGGCTCGTCAGCGGGGACGGGGAAGCGACGGTGACGTTTCGGTCGGTGAAAGGGGGGCGAGCCAAACGTAGCGTGACGCTACCCTGATGGATCGAGTCTTGCCTTCAATTCGCCCAGACATCGAACAGTTCTTGCGAGGCTCTTGGAATTCGCGGAAGCGGTATCCAAATCCCATTGAGTCATTACGAATTCGGGAAGAAGGGAATTATACTCTGGGCCGATGCTTGCCGTTTTGGCGCGCTGGGGAACCAAGCCGCTCCGTATGGCCCGCTTGCGCGATTTCATCGCAAGGTTGATGATCGTTTGCTTGGGGTCGGGTTCCGCGTCCGGGTTCATGGGGAGGCGATTCATCGAAACACCGAGGAATTCAGCGACATTCTTTCGGTCCGCCAGCAACCACGCTTCCGATTCCATCACGGCGACACGGAACAACAGGGATTCCGGTGAGTCGGCTTGAAGCCAATCTGTCCGCAAGTCTGATGGACAGGGCGTTGGGGTATCCTGGTCAATGAGCATCAACACCGGGATGATCTTGGCGGTTTCGCCAAGGGCGTGTGCCCGCTGCTTGAGGTAGGTCTTGCCGCGTTTCTGCAGGCACTGCGCGACGTTCACGTCTTGCGCAGCGGCAATGGCTCGCGCCAGTGACTCGGCCAGGGCGTCTTCGACGGCAAGGATAATATCCATTCCTTCACTCGTCGTCGAATAGCGTGAGTTGCCGGACCGTTTCCGGCGCCGATTTCGGCAAGGCGGCTTCCGCGACACTGAACCCACTGTGAAGCAAAGCGGCAATCGTGGGCTCCTCGCTCGCCACCGTTACACTTGTTCCTTCGCGGTCGGGCTGAAACACCAGGACTTCCGAACCGTCAATGCCGCGATCATCGAGCAAGGCCTGACTGTGGGTGCTAATCAATATCTGACGGCGGCGCGGACGCTGCATCTTCTTGAGCAGCGGCGCCAACTGTGCCACGATTTCCGCGTTCAGCGAAAGCTCTGGTTCCTCAAGCAGCAGCATCGAACGCCCGTCCAGCAAGGACCAGAACAGGCCGATCAGTCGCAGCGTTCCATCGCTGAACTGGTCTTCACGCTGCCACCCGGCGTGGGGCCGCCAATGCGAATAAAGGGCCTGCAAGTGGGGCCGCCCGCTGGCCGGCTCCCGTTCAAACTGGAGTTCACGGAGTTGCGGCACGGCGATCTTCAGCACGTTTTCAATTTTGCGCAACCGTTTTTGCCGCGTCGCTTCCGGCGTTCGGGCCACACGTTCCAAAAAGCCCAGCCCGAACGGGTCCCCGGGATCGGGGGGGGCTGCCGAGGCTTCCTGTTTGCGGAGCAACTGCGGCACGAGATGGAGGTAGGTCACCGACTCGAAGAAACCTGCAATCTCGCGGAAGTCTCGGTTTTCATTGATTTGCTCAAGGTTGGTCTGCGTCAACCGTGCATCGTCCAACCCATCCTCCTTGGTCGGCCGGTTCACAAGCTGTCGCCCGTCCTGGTACACCTGCTCCTTAGTCAGAAACGTGCTTCGCTGTCCGCGAGGTTCTTGCTTGAATCCAAGGACGTACCGCCACCGCGGCGTTTCCTGCGACGGATCGGAAAGCGAAACGTCGATCACGATCTCGGGGTCCTTGCGGGCCGCGAGTGAGCGAATCTTGGAAACCCCGCCGCGGCATCGCACCGCAGCCTGCAGACCGCCACCGTCCGATTTGGACAAATCGCGCAGGAAGCGAAAGACATCCAAGAAATTCGATTTTCCGGTGGCATTGGCGCCGATGAGGAACTGCCGTTCTTGAAGCGGCACGTCCACCTCGCGAAAATTGCGCCAGTTCTTAAGGCGTATGTGGGACACGATCATTGCACGTGATCCAATGTTGCCGACGAAAAACACAACCGACTAACCTTGAGCTTTGCACAGTTCAGCGTTCGCGGCAATCGAGAAAACTAGCGACTGCGGCTCGACAGGAACTCCCCGTTGTCTCCGACGAGGGTATTTTTTCGTCAGGCGCCAGCGATTTTCTGCAAGTCGTTCACCTGCAAGAAGTTGCATCCGCCTTTCCCCGCCGCCAAGGCGAACCTCCGCACCGCCTTCGCCGTCCAACCGTAAACCCGACGGCCCGCGTCGGATACAATACCGCGGAAGCGAAAACGGCGTAGCGGGCCCCGCGTGCTTCGCCGTCCCTAACCGCGCCACTTTCACGGACGAAAGGATTCCCATGGCAGAATTCCGCCGCACGGATGATCGGGCTACCGCCCGCTCGGATCGCTCGGCCAATCGCGATCAGCCGTCCTTGTTCGACCGCGCCCTTCCTTCCAACGTGGATGCCGAACGCGGGCTCTTGGGAAGCATTCTGGTGATGCCGCGGGTTTGCGACGACGTGGCGCTGATTCTGCGGCCCGACGATTTTTACGATGACGCCAACCGCTGCATCTACGACCACCTTTTCGAGATGCACGACAAGGGCAAGCGGATCGACGTGACGCTCCTGGTCGATCGGCTCAAGGCGTCCGGCTCGCTCGAGACCGCCGGCGGATTGCCGTACATCGCCAAGGTAAGCCGTTCTGCGGCCAACGCGGCCTACGCCACGCAGTACGCCCACGTGATCCGTGAAAAGTCGGACTTTCGCAACCTCATCATTTCCTGCACCGAAATCCTGGAGGACGCCTACGAGACGAGCGACGAGTCGAAGGTCGCGCTCAACCGGGCCGAGCAAAAGATCTTTTCCGTGCTCGACCGCCGCGGGACCACCGAGGTGCATGAGTTGCAGCAGATTCTCGACGACGCCCTCTCGCGGATCGACGCCCGGATGAAGGGCGAGTCGGTGGGGGGCGCCGTCGAGACCGGGTTTTCCGATCTCGACGAGTTGACCGGGGGATTGCACAACGGCGAGCTGGTCATCCTGGCGGCCCGGCCGAGCATGGGCAAAACCGCCTTCGCCATGAATATCGCGGCCAATGCGGCGATTCGCGCCAAGGCGCCGACGCTGTTCGTCTCGCTTGAAATGTCCTCGGCGGAACTGGCCGACCGCTTGATCTGCAGCGAGGCCCGCGTCAACAGCCACCGGGCCCGCAACGGCACGCTTTCGAAGGAGGACAGCCAGCGGCTGGTGGACAAGGCGACCGAGGTGGCGGAATCGCCGTTTTTCGTGGACGACTCGCCGGTGCGAATGATCACGGAAGTGGCCGCCACGGCCCGCCGCATCCGCCGCAAGTCGGGTCTTTCCCTCATCGTGATCGACTACCTGCAGCTCATCGAACCCGATAATCCCCGCGATCCGCGGCAAGAACAGGTCTCGCGGATGACGCGGCGGCTCAAAGGGCTCGCCCGGGAAATGCAGGTACCCATCCTCTGCCTGGCCCAGCTCAACCGGCAAACGGAAGAGGCCAAGGGCAACCGCCCGCGGCTGAATCACCTGCGGGAATCGGGCTCCATTGAACAGGACGCCGACGTGGTCATGTTCGTTCACCGCGAGGAGTACTACCACCACGGCGAGGACCGGGAACAGTACGAAGGCCAGGCCGAGATCATCGTCGCCAAACAGCGCAACGGCCCGGTGGGCGACATCGCCCTGACGTGGGTGAAGGAGTACACCCGGTTTGAAAACGCCGCCCGGCGGAATGATTTCCCGGGCTTCAACGAGCCGACGGGCGGGGAGTTCTAACGTCACATTTAACCCCGAGCCGCAGGCGACGGGCGCCACACCCTGAGCCCTTTAGGGGCGGTGGGCGGCTCCCGCCGGCAATGATTTTCCGACGCGCACTAAGGCGACGGGTGGCACACCCTGAGCTCTTTAGGGCGGTGGGCGTGGGAGGCGGCGCACAAGTTTCCACGCCCATCGCTCCCGGCAATGCGCTGCAAATGCCGGCGATGGATATTGACCGGCACGTAACCACGACAAGGATCCAAAGTGGTCCGCTATGGGCGTGCCACCCATAAGGCGATTTACGCCGATTCCAGCGTGCGAATCTCCACGCCCGCCACGATGTCCTTCACCTTCTCGCGGTAGTCCGCCATGTGTGGCGCCGCGAGGTGGGCGTGGAGGGCTTCCAAGCTTTCCCACTTTTCGAGCACCGTGAAGCTGTCCGCCCGTGGCGCCGGCTGATCGGGAATCCCGCTGGGCACATCGACGGCCGCGCCGTACTCGATGCAGCCGGCTTCCTTAAGCACGGTAGGCGCGATTTCCTTCAGCGCCGTCAAGGCGGCGTCGCGCTGGCCGGGCCTGGTCGTGATGGTGGCGATGACGTGGATCATGTTGTTCTCCCTTGTCTATTGAGATGACTCCGCCAGCGCGATTGCCTTGAGCAACCCACGGGCCTTGTTCATCGTTTCCTGGTACTCGGTCGCCGGGTCGCTGTCGGCGACAATGCCGGCGCCGGCTTGGACATACGCCTTGCCGTCCTGAATCACGATCGTCCGCAGTGCGATGCAGGTGTCCATGGCGCCGCCGTAATCGATGTAGCCGACGGCGCCGGCGTACGGCCCGCGACGGTGCGGTTCAATCTCGTCGATGATCTCCATCGCCCTCACCTTGGGGGCCCCCGAGACCGTGCCGGCGGGCAGGCAGGCCATCAAGGCGTCGAAGGCGTCGCAATCGTCCCGCAACTGCCCGGTGACGTTGCTCGTAATGTGCATGACGTGGCTGTACCGCTCGATGACCATTACGTCGGAAAGTTCGATCGTGCGGTACTTCGCCACCCGGCCGACGTCGTTGCGGCCGAGATCGACGAGCATTACGTGCTCGGCCCGTTCTTTCGGATCGGCGAGCAGTTCTTCCGCTAACCGGTGGTCTTCTTCTTCGTCCTGCCCGCGGCGCCGCGTGCCCGCCAGCGGCCGCACCGTCACCTTGCCGTTCATCACCCGCACCATGATCTCAGGCGAGCTGCCGACAAGCGTGCACGCCCTCGTCCGCAGGAAGAACATGAACGGGCTGGGATTGACCACCCGCAGCGTGCGGTAGATTTCCAGCGGGTCACACGTCACGTCCGCGGCCAACCGCTGGCTGAAGACCACCTGAAAGATGTCGCCCGCCCGAATGTACTCGACGCACCTTCGCACGGCGGCTTCGAAAACCTCCTGCGTGAAGTTCGAGGTAAATGGCAGGGACGCGTCCTGGCCGGGGGCCATGTCGCGCATCGCCAAAGGCCTGGCGGCGGGCTCCGAAAGCCGCGCGACCACTTCATCGACTTGACGCTGGCCGTCGGCGTAGGCCGTTGCCGCGTCCACGCCACCGCGGTCGCAGCGGGCCAGCGCCACCACCGTAACCGTCTTCTTCACGTGGTCGAACCCTACCACCCGGTGGTAAAACGCGAAGGAAAGATCGGGCAGACCGCGGTCGTCCGGCGGCGCATTGGGCAACCGTTCGACGTACCGCACCACGTCGTAGCCCGCGTATCCGACGGCGCCGCCGATGAACGGGGGAAGGCCCGCTGGATGGGCGACCGAAACCCGCTGCACTCGCCGCCGCAGTTCTTCCAGCGGGTTCTTTGCGCTCAGCTCTGTCGTTTTGCCGTCGTCGGTTACGACGACGCGATCGCGGGTCGCGGAAAGGGTCGCCGCCGGCGCCACCGCCAGAAAGCTGTACCGCCCCACCTTTTCCCCGCCGACAACGCTTTCAAACAAACACGCCTCGCCACCGTCGTCCAATCGCCGAAACGCGGAAACGGGAGTGAGGTTGTCGGAAGTGAGCGTGCGGGCCACCGGCACGTAATCGTGCGAAGCTGCGAGAGCCGCAAAGTCGTCGAGCGAGGGAAAGTGGGGCATGGCTTGCGAGGTTGAGGCAATTGCGGTGCGCCGCCGCGCAAATGAATCATAGAACTTAGCAGCGAGGCCAGGAACGAACAACTTGCCCAAAGGTGAATTGGCATGAACCCGACGAGCCGACCTGGGCGTGCGCGGCGCCTGGCGCAATCGGTCGTCACTCGACCCGACCGTTCCCGACCCCGTCCCCGGCGCATCCCGGCGCCTGCCGCTCAAGCTTGACACCCCCTACCCCCCAGTTAGAATCCGATTGAATAGGCGAAGCGAAAGCGGTTATCTTGGAGGTAGCGGAACACGGTCTTCTTCCCTTGGTCATCCATCCCCCGACGGCCGGTTGTCCGCGGCGCCGCCTGGGGAAAAGCGGAATAGCGTGCGCCATGAAATGTCAGAAGTGCGAAAAGCCGGCTACCTTTCACATCACGGAAATCACGGATGAGGGCGTCGTCGAACTACACCTGTGCGAGGACCACGCCCGCGACTACCTGGCGATGACCGACCAGCCGGAGCCGACCCCCGCCCCCACCCTCGCCGGCGTCCTCGCCGAACAAATCAAGGCGAGCCAATCGGCCGCGGAACTCAAACGGCTCGACCAGCGGTCGTGTCCCGTATGCGGCATCACCTTTTTCGAATTCCGCAGCAAAGGGCGGCTCGGCTGCCCACACGACTACACCTGCTTTCAGGCGGAACTCGCCCCGCTGATCGTCAATATCCACGGGGCCAACGAGCATACCGGCAAGCGGCCCAAGCAAGGGGGCGTCGCCGCCGACCAGCAAACCACGCTCATCCGCTTGCGGCGGGAAATGAAGGACGCCGTCGGCAAGGAAGACTACGAAAAAGCGTCCAGGCTGCGGGATGAAATCCGCGAAATCGAACAGGCCGCCTCCGGGACCCAATCGCCGTGAATCTCAACGACTTGACACAGCAGTGCGGCGAATGGCTCCGCGGGTCCGGGCCCGAGTCGGACATCGTCATCAGCAGCCGCATCCGCCTGGCCCGCAATCTGGCGGCCTTCCCCTTCATCCGCAAGTGCAACGACCAGGACCGGCTGGCCATTGAAGATTCCTTGCGGGCCTCGACGGAAAAACTGGCCGAAGTCGGCGAGTCCTTCTACATCGACGTCACCGAACTCGAGAAGGTGGACCGCCAGTTCCTCGTCGAGCGGCAGCTCATCTCCCGCGAACACGCCGAAAGCGAAGGCCCCCGGGCCGTGACGGTCGATTCCCGCGAGGCCTTCAGCATCATGGTCAACGAGGAAGACCACCTCCGTATGCAGGTGATGAAGAGCGGCCTCGACCTCGGCTCCGCCTGGGAACAGATCAGCCGGATTGACGACGTGATCGAGTCCTCGGTCACCTACGCCTTTCACGATAAGCTCGGCTACCTGACCGCGTGTCCCACCAACGTCGGCACGGGGATGCGGGTAAGCGTGATGCTGCATTTGCCGGCCCTGGTTCTCACGCGGCAGATCGAAAAGGTCTTTCGCAGCCTGCAAAAGATCAGCCTCGCCGTCCGCGGGCTTTACGGCGAAGGCAGCCAGGCGATGGGCGACTTCTACCAGATCAGCAACCAGATCACGCTCGGCCGCAGCGAGGGCGATTTGATCAAACAGGTGAGCGACGTGGTGCCGGTGCTGATCGATTACGAACGCCGGGCCCGCGACTTCCTTGTGAAAGAAAGCCGCAGCGACCTGCACGACCGGGTTTCCCGCGCGTTCGGCATCCTGTGCACCGCCCAGACAATCAGCAGCGAAGAGACGATGCACCTGCTATCGAGCGTCCGCATGGGCATCAACCTCGGGTTGATCGCCGACGTGAGCATTCCCACCGTCAACAAACTCTTCATCCACACCCAACCCGCCCACCTGCAAAAGCTCAAAGGGTCGGAACTCGACTCGGTCGATCGCAACATCGAGCGGGCGCTGTATCTCAAGCGGCACTTGAGCGGCGGAAACGGGGAAGCGAATTAGCGTCTACCATCGCAAGTTCGGCGCGCCGTGGGCGCATCCCAAATCCGAAATCCTAATTGGACAGCGCCAGGCGGACCTGGGCCGAAAAACCACGGCTCTTGTCGCGAAAGCCTCGCTTGCAAAAGAAGTTTGAAATGATAGGATAAGGGACAGTCGCCACAGCGGCTTCTGTAACGGCCTGTGGCAAATCGCGGTTTTGCCTTGTGACCAAACGGCCACGGATGCGATCCATCAGCCTCCTCAGAACTTTCTCAGTGGGCGTGTCGCTCTTCGGAGCGCTGGCGCTCGCCGCGTGTGGGGGCCCGCGGGAACGCACGCCCGAAGAGTTGGCGACGGCGGCGCTTGCCGCCGATACGCTCGGCGAGCGGGAAGCAGCCGTGGCGAAGCTGGTTGAGGCAGGACCGCCGGCCGTCCCCCATCTGCGGAGGATCCTGGCGGAAAGCGACGACCCCTCCGTCATCGCGTTGGCCATTGATGGTCTCGGCCGGCATTACGACTTTGACAGCATGGCCGCGATCATCGATGCGATGGAGCACGAGTCGCCCGTGGTCCGCGGGCAGGCCGGCGTGGTGGTGGCCAGGCTGCTCGGCCGCGACCGGCGGTTTAGCGCCGACCTGCCAGACGAGGACCGGCGGCGCATCATCGGCTATACGCGGGCTGACTGGGAAGAGGTGAGCAACTCCGACTATTTCGAGGAATTCAAACGACGCGTCCGAGGCGAGGAGTAACGCAATGGCATTTGCTGGGAAACAATCTGCGCGGCATCCGGCGTTCACCCTGATCGAACTCTTGGTGGTGATTACGATCATCGCCATCCTGGTTGCGCTCCTGCTGCCGGCCGTGCAAGGCGCCCGCGAGTCGGCCCGCAGCACCCAGTGCAAATCGCAACTGCGGCAACTGGGCATCGCTTACCGCAATATGATCAGCTTCAACCACGGATCGAGCGAGGAAGTGACGCCCGGTGGGTGGATCAATGAGTTCAAGACGTTTACCGAAAACTCGCAAGCGATCTTTGAGTGCGCCAACGATGATGGCAGCGAACAGATGGATACCTCGACGGGTGAGCTTGCCATTACGGTCAATCCGAACAATCCCAACCACCAAGACCACTTCGATGTCCCGCTCAGCGGCGGCAACCCGAACATCCGCGAGAGCCAGTGGGTGATGGACAATTTCCCCTCCAGCGTGCCCGGGGCCTACGGGCTGGAGATCGAAGATATTCTTGGCGGCGGCGACCGGGACTTCAACGACCTGCGGCTGCTCATCGAACCGCTGGGCGATGGTGGAATTCGCGTGACCGCCGTGTCCCGCAGCGCCGGCTACTCCTTTGCGCTCCGCGGGCCCGATGGCACGTTCCTGGCAAACCCCTTTCATCCGCCCACGTCGGTCGATGTGGCGACCGCGGGAGGCAAGAGCAGCTATGCCATCAACAACAAGGTAAGCAGGTTCCTCAAGGATGACGGCAACAAACTGCTGCTGGTGGAATACCACAAGACGATCGCCCACGTGGTCGGCGCCAATGCGACGGAGCGATCCGCGTGGCCGCAACTGGTGGCGCCGCGTCACCGCGATACGCTAAACGTGGTCTTTGTGGATGGGCATGTCGAATCTGTCACGGCCGACGGCATCGATCCCCGTCAGTCGAGCTTGCATGACACGTTGTGGAAACCGTATCGACTGCCGGATCTTGGCGGCTGAGGCCCAGCCCTCCGTCAACCCCGCCGCTTGGGGGCACGTCGGTGGCGAGTCCGCTTCCGTTCGCTTCTGGCTCTGGTTTCCTTGCTTGCGCGGCGGGTTACCATTCGCCCCTTTCTCATCCCGCGGTTACCACCGCGGGTTCGTGGGTTGGTGCTAGCGTCTGGGCGTAGAGGCGGGTGGAGTAGTCGCCGTAGAACCGTTTGATGTAGTGGCGGCCGCGGCTGTCCTCGAGGTGACGGGCGTAGCCGAGCCGCTGCATCAGCCGGTGGGAGATGCGGCGGTTCGAGAGTTCGCACACGATGCCGTCGCTTCGTTTGATCTGGGCGATTTCGTCGAGCGTCGCCATGGCCCGCCACAGGCTCTGGTAGGACGTCTCGCGGGTCGAAACGACGTATGCTAGCGAGAGATACTGCGGCGCCGACAGCGGCTGATTGTAGTAGAGCCACAGCCGGTCGCCGCCCATGCGGCCGTGGACCCACCGCCCTGCCGTGTAGATTGCCGCCCGCGAGATGATTTTGGGCAGCCAGTGCAGGCGGAGACGGACGAGCCGGCCGGCTTGCATCTCAAGGACCCCATGCCGCCACCGCCGCACCGCGTCGGGATCGTCGTGGGGATTCGGCAGGGTTATGTTGAGCCATCGCACGGCGTCTCTCCATGCAAGCATAGGTCCCGGAATAGCTCGACGTTTGAATGCCCAATGGACGGCGGTTTGTTGGGTGTGGAGGAATGTCAATAGGAGATTTGCGGGTTTTTTGGAAAGATGGGGCGGGCGGGTTGGTTGCGTGCGGGGCGATCTGCGAGGCGAGTACGCAACAGCGAACGATCACCGGCATGGACGGCCCGATCGAGTTGACCGAAGCCGTCGCCCACTGCCGCCGCTGTCGGCGGTCTTTTTTCCCCTCAGCGGTCAGCATTGGGTTTCGATAGTCGCAAGATCACGCCGGAGTTGGCCGCGGCGGTCGTCTTCCTGGCGGCGGAGATTCGCTCGTTCGAACGGGCCACGGTCGAGGCGTTCACCCC
>Ga0180438_10000972_pt1 | contig 52308 bp, 58 predicted proteins | sample SS_ome_12_FD_132455 | JGI IMG/M metagenome (GOLD analysis project Ga0180438, IMG submission 132455) | Hypersaline lake sediment archaeal communities from the Salton Sea, California, USA - SS_3_D_2 metaG | ecosystem: Environmental > Aquatic > Non-marine Saline and Alkaline > Hypersaline >...
ATGGGCGGAATGCCTCCAATGTAATCTTTTCTCTTTTCATTTTCTATTTCATTTTCTATTTCATTTTATCTTTTAGTTTATTACTGAATTGACAGGATCATTGAGATTGGATGATTTCGAGTTCGGCTTCTATGAGATTCAGTTCATCCTGATGGAGGACCCGAGGATCAATCAGAGTTATGAATCGTGAAGAACACTCTTTTGTACAGGTGGTAATGGAATGAAGAAATTTCGCAATTCGATCAATACCATTATGGACGGTGAGATATTCTAATCCTTCCAGCAAAACAGTAGGCCGGGGGGCAGTTTTAAAAAATTCTTGTATGGATAAATGTAATTTTGCCAGATTTGTGGGATCCAGGCTATTATCCTGGGGGATTGTTTGTTGGAGATATAAAATAGGTATTTTTTCAACATACGGCCACTCAGAAAGTATATCAGGCGATTGTCTCAGGATCAATAATGCCATGTCTCCCCGTGCTATCCTGTCAGAAAAAGCAGTAAGGCTTGCATCCAGAGTCTGTTCATGGATGAGATACCCTCCCGCAGGCAGTGTATCGGCCAGTACAGTGGCATTTTCGAAAGGACATGTCTTTTTATGAGCTCTATAAATTGGACACTGGAAAAATTCTGGACATTCGGTGCACAGTGTTTCCTTTTTTTCAGCACACACATAGAGAGGGCACGATAATCTCACGGCTTCGGGTCCATAAGCACAACTGGGGCAATGCTGCTTGAGAAACGAACTGCACCGTGAACATACAGCGCCGCATCTGGCATCAGGTGGGGGATTTTGGTTAGAAAGCGACAATTTCAATCCTATCATGAGCGCTATTGAAAAAAGTCCTGAAGAGATGATGAAATATCCTGCATCTATGAGTATGGAAATTCCATGTGTATAGCTGTTCAATGATGTGCAGAGAGACCACACGATAGCACTGTGCATCTCTCTGATTCTCTGTACACATGAATAAAAACCTATGGATTGATCACGATATATCGGTTCTATTCAATGGAATCTTTGATGGAAAATTCAATATCGCCAAATTCTTTAGTAGGAGCTGTAATGTCCAGCGTATGGGAACCTGTCTTCAAGGGAGTACCTTTCACCGATACCTTTACTTCCACATTTACCTTGAGAGGAAGTTCAGTGGAGCTGGATATATCTGTTACAGGCATGGACAGGTCACCGGTAGATACGGTAATTGCTGCGGGATCAACAGGCTTGTTATCCACGGTAAGCTTCATCGGATCTGTTATTGTTCCATCCATGAGTACATTTTTTATGATAAATTCGAATCCATCATCTGTATTCTTCAAGCTGTCTTTCAGATACAATTTCTTCAATAAAAATGAAGGAACTTTCATATTATCACCTCCTATCCCACTAAATCTCTCATTTCCTTTATGGCTTTCAGAGACGCTTCAATAGATTGAGCCAGTTCTTCATGTTCTTCTGCTGCATCGTCTATGGATTGTCCGCTCATGACAGCTTCAATCGCCTGTCTGAAGGCGCGTGCACCTGCTGCAGGACCCATGGGATGAGCATGAATAGCTCCCCCTGCCCCGATGACTACATCATATCCCAGGTCCTCCATGACATCTGCCACCATGGGCTGGGCAATGCCACCAGAAGGCATGGGAAATACAGGAGCAATGTCATGAAAGGGGTAGGTCATGGTATTTGCTGTCTGTATATATCGTTCTTTCAGATAGGGAGCCTTTCCATAGGGAGCAGGAAATACGATGATATCTGCACCAGCCAGCCGAGGGAGTTTCCCCAGTATAAGAGGCGAGGCCACTCCTGAATAGTGAGATTCATACATGGTCCCTGCAAAATCCATGTGAGCCAGAATGGGTACAGATATGCTGGGATCTTCAGCCAGGGCTCTCAATGCAGATATGCCAGCAGTCAGGTAATTTATCATGATACAGTTGGCACCTGATGCAATGACTTTTTCAGCATTTTCTAAAATTTTCGGTGTTCTATCGGTGATATTAACAGCGAAGAGAGTTTTTTCTCCACTTTCTTCCTGAGCACGATCAGCAGCATCCATGTAGAGAGGAACTCTCTCTTCCAGTGAATTGAATGAGGCGTCTGCTAACAGTTCATCATCTTTTATGATATCTGCACCACCACGAGCCACTTCATAGAAAAGATCGGCACCCACCTGTGCAGGAAATCCAGTACAGGGTTTAATCATATTATTGAGTAACGGTCTCTTGGGAACCTGTAATATCTCTCTGACTCCTTTAATTCCATATGTGGCCCCTTTGAATCCCTTTGTAAATGATTGAGGAAATTTCAGATCCATTAATTTAATTTTTCCTCCCATGGATATGTTCCCCGCTACGGTGGTCAGTAACATGGGAATCTGTTGGCCAAAATTGATCCACGGAAAGGCAATTTGCACAATATAATTTCTTTCTGTAATATCGGGCAATTCGAATTCATAATGAGGGATTTCATAGATACCTATGACTTTTGCTACATGGGTCCTTCTTACTTCTTCAGTTTCACCCGGGACAGCTACCCATGTCCCAGTGCTCTGTTCAACTGCAATGGCAGGTGCAATTTTATACACATTGTATCGTGGAGAAGCACACACATAATAGGTTGCAATTACATACTTTTCGGTATCGACACCTTCGGGGAGGGCCTCGGGCATAGAATTAATATCCATATGGTCACCAAAACAATACTATCTTCATGGTTTATAGCTTTTTTCTTTCTAAAGAATACATAATAAGGCTGTGGCAGGTCACGAACTCATGCTTTTCACCGGTGCAGAGAGATGATCCGTAGGGTTTTTAATGCGTAATAATGAGTATGACTATCAAACCTTATATATGAGATTATCATATGAGTCCTGTGACACAGGCATTACACATGTACATCCTGATAGATGCATGCATTTGCCCTTGCATATATACATACATATACACAGACACAGATACAGGTCCCTACTTTCAGGATTCATCACATGGAGAGGAACCTCATGAAAGAACTCATCAACATGGCATTTAGACACGTGAGAGGAATTCGACAGATTCACTCATCAGATGACAGCTCGCACATATCACATACTGCAGAAAGTCTGCGGGATATGCTTTATTCCAATCAAATGAACCTTTTTTCGCTTGAGGGGAAGCGGGGATGCTTTTATTTGAGAATCTGGAATAATGGATGGATAGGGGTTACCACCGATGTTGGAATCAATGAAATCCTCATAAAGGCAGCACTGGAGCGAGCATGGAGACTTCTTCTCAAACATAACCAGCTGGAACAGCGGTTAACCTATATTCAGAAAGATATTGAGGAATACTTCTCCTCACGGGGGGTTTCGGCGAGAATTCAGGATATCAATCTGGTTATGGAAGACACTGCACTTTCAGGGAAAATCGAGGTGACTGCACGGGAAGAGAGAAGAGAAGCAATTAAAGAACAGCTGATGCAGTTCATTGAAAAACAGCTTCCTCATTTCATCACTAATAATGTCCATGTCATTATAGAAAAACAAAGCCTTTTAGATCGAATTACACGGGATCAATTAATGAAAATCATTCGAAGGGTGGAAAGATTATGATGAAGGCAAAAATTTTGGTTACGGGGGATTTTAATGCTGGAAAAACTACCTTTATCCAGAGTATTTCAGAAATCGATCCAGTTTACACCGATAAGAAAATGTTTGAAAGTGAAGAACTCACCACAGTGGCCATGGATTTTGGCAGGATAACGGTGGATGAAGATCTTGCTCTGTATTTATTCGGCACACCAGGACAGGAACGCTTCGATTTCATGTGGGACATTCTTAAAGAGGATATTATTGGATTCGTACTGCTGGTAGACAGTACAGGACCCAAAATACAGAACACCTTAAAGATTTTAGAGTTCTTCTCCACTAAATCTGATGCTCCCTATGTCATAGCCTGCACCAAACAGGATCAGCATGATGCTGTCCCTGTAGAGACCATACGCGAGCAATTGCGGGTGGATAGCGCACAGGTTCTGGCCTGTGTGGCCACAGATAGAGAGAGTGTAAAGCAAGTATTACTGGTATTGCTGCGAGAAGTACTGGAGAAAATGTCATAATTTTTTTCAATTTTAAAGGAAATCTGCACACAAAAAAGCAGAATCTTTTTAAGAATCTGCAGTACACCGTGTGCATGAATGCATTACTGGGACTTGGTATGGGCATGGTGATCTTTTTCATCTTTTCATTGCTCATTACTGCATTGTTTCTGTGGATCGGTGCGAATTTAGCAGGGATCAAGGGTGCGAATTTTGGTAAAGCAATACTTACAGCGCTTCTTTCTGTAGTTGCGTTAACGATTCTGGGATTGTTTCTATCGCTCATTCCTTTCATAGGCGGATTCTTGGGATTATTACTGGGTGTACTCCTCAGTATCTATATCATCAAAGCAGTATTTGATACAAGCTGGGGAAAAGCATTGCTGGCATGGATTTTCTATGTTATTGCTATAGTCATAGCCTTTTTCATTATAGTATTTTCTGGGGTTGTCTTCTTTTCCAGTATTTTCTGAATATCTTTTTATCTTTTCTTATCTTTGCTTGATATCATTTACAGGGAGAAGGGTGCATTATGCATGGACAGAAATCGATTCACATCCTCTCGTGAAGAAATACCACTCCGGGCTCCATGATGCTGTACTTTGAGAGAAGCGCAGGCAGTTCCCATAATACCACAGTGGGTCAAATTATATCTAGAGAGTAATCCAAAAATGAACCCAGCATCGAATGCATCGCCTGCCCCAGTGGTATCTATGGCTTCAATACCAAAGGAAGGAACATCTATGGTGGCATCTGTTACTATACAGCACCCTCCCCCGTTCTTGGTCACAATAATGGTATTACCATCGAGGGAGTGAGCTGCTTTTTCCAGTGAAGTTTTCCCAGTGTGTCGGCATAAATCATCCTCGTTAATGAAGACATACTCTATAAAGGGGAGGTATTCCTCGAAAAGGAGTTCCTGTGGATCCCAGGAGAGTGTTTGATGTGAAGACCGGTTTTCAAGTATAGTTTCGAGAACAGATCGGTGATTACTGGATAGATGAATATGAGTGCATTCTGGTAAATTGTGTACATTTTTGTGAGTATTGGCTCCTGTATATTTGATCATGCGTTTTGCTTCTCCTTCCACCATGATGAGCGCAATTCCTGACTGTCCCTTCACTGTAACAGTACTGGTATCCACATGGTGGGCGTGGAGATCTTCAATCTGGGCCTGTCCGAATGCATCAGCACCCACTGCCCCCACCATACCACAGGAAATACCCAGTGATCCAAGCCAGCAGGCAGTATTGCCAGCTGATCCACCACAGGAAAAGGTTGCCTCTTCGCACCGAATTTTCTCATGTACCGCCGGGAGCTGTGAAAGATGAAAACTGATATCATAATTCAGGTTCCCAATACACAAAACATCCATACTATCAATGGGAATGCTTTCTACTTAAAGGTACTACACACGTTAAAACACATAGATTAACAGGACGATGGCCAGTATAAAGGGTATCAACCACATGAACATGTTGTATCTCATGATCTTGGATCCATCCATGGGAGGTATGGGCAGCAGATTGAAGATGGCCAGAAAGAAATTTATGGAGGCAAGATATGTTAAAAATACAGGATAGATTCCTGCTCCTCGAATGAGAAGAGCCACAATTCCTATAGTAATATTGGATGCTGGTCCTGCAATGGAAGTTTTAGCCTCGATTTCTGGTGTTACCCATCCAGTACTCATGATCATCACAGCACCGGGTGCTGCAAAGAAAAAAAATCCCGTTAAGGAAAGCAGAAGAGCAAAGAGCAGTCCGCTATTCCATTTTCTATATTCTGCCCACAGTCCGTAGTTCTGAGCTACATATTTGTGAGATAATTCATGGAGGACAAAGGCAGTACCCACAACAATGAGCATCTGGAGAAAATGCAGGGGAAATCCTGAAACTCCTAATCTCACCATACCAATTAACCCATTTCGCGTGAAAACAGCAAATGCAACACTGAGGACGATCCAGGATATCAATAAATCATTGATTTCATTCTGGGTGAATCTCATCAACTCTCCTCCATATGGTTGTTTTTATAGCTTTCGATAAGATGGGTTTTGATTCCCTTCACATGCCCTGCACCCACCACCACCACGATGGTCCCTGAGAGATCCAGGATATTGTGGGCCATAATTCTATCCCGTTCTTCAAGGAGAACCCTATATGCCGAGGGGCTCAGGTGGCGGAGTTCCTGGGTCATGTTTTCAACCATATCTTCATCTATTGAATCTATATTGATTTTTGAAGGAAAAAGCATATAGAACATGATTTTCAGTATATTGAATAATGACATGCTTGAAATCAAGCGATTGAGAGTAACAGTCATATTCTGATCGATTAATTCGATATGAGCCCCCACTTCTTCTGCAGCTTTCATGGCTTCCAGCATTTCTGCACCAGGAAAGACACCAGTCTCTTCTCCCACTTTACTCTGGAAATAAGAAAGGATACTGGCTAGAATAGCAATTCTTACCCCCATTTTTAACATATCTCGAAATGAAGGTTTTTCCCGGGATTTCGACTGGAGTGCCACCATTCGTTGATAATCCAGTTCCACTGCTACATGATCAGGACACACCTGCAGGATTGTCGATCGCGCCAGATCCACACTCTCCTGGAAGACATGTCCAGTTCCCACCAGGATAATCCTGTTATCACCCAGGTGAAATTCTTCTTTCATTGGGATAGGAGAGAACTATTACTATTTAAATTTTGTTTATCACTCATGAATGTAATATATTCTCGGTGATCTGCCCTCTTTCTGATTTTTCTATCCCGTACAGTATGCAGGTGTTGAGAAGCCTGAGATTCTATCTCATGTTCATTCATATTCGTAATCTATATATGAGGGTCTACAAAGAAAGCATATGGAACTGGTAATTATTGGATTGGGAACAGCAGGATATGCAGCAGCCATGGAAGCGGCTCGCCATGGTGCGCATACTACTATTGTGGAAAAAAGAGATTTTGAAACATTTTCACCCTGTGGACTCCCCTATGTGATTGATGATACTATTCCAGATTTTGAAGATTTAAAGCATACCATCAGAGTTAGAAATGCAGAAAAATTACTTTCCCATGAAGCAGAATCTATTGATACTGATAAGAAGACTGTCTCGGTTAAAAATATGAAAACAGGAGAACAGGATGAACTCTCCTATGATAAATTGATACTTGCCACCGGTACACTCCCCCTGATCCCCCCTATTGAGGGAGCCAGGGAATTACTGGGAGAGGGAACCTATGTAGTCTCAGGAATCGATGATACCCGGCAATTAAAGGAGAAAGCACAATCATCTCAAAAGGTTGTAGTGATCGGTGCAGGTGCTATCGGTCTTGAAACCGCGTGCACGCTCCATAATAGGGGGGTATCTGTGACTGTACTGGAAATGCTTCCCCAGGTGTTTCCCCAGGCCATAGATGCAGACATTGCATCAGAAGTAGCAACTCATCTAGAATCTGCTGGAATTTCAGTTCATGTCAATTCCAGGGTAGAAGCCATCAAGAAATCGAATGAAGGATTGGTTGTGGTATCTGACCAGGAATATCACTGTGATTGTGCATTGATTGCAGCAGGGGTCAGAGCGAATACAGCGATTGCTGAAAAATCAGGGATTGCTAAGGGGCGGTGGGGAATAGCAGTTAATGAAAAAATGGAAACTTCTCACCCCGATGTATATGCCTGTGGGGATTGTATAGAGACCTTTTCATATATCAATGGGAAACCCTGGATGATGCAGTTGGCAACCTCAGCGCTTCAAATGGGGCAGATTTCAGCCATCAATGCTACAGGAGGAGAGGCTGCATATGACGGATGCCTCAATACCTTTGCATCTGATCTGGAAGGGAATGAAGTGGCTTCCACAGGATTCACAGAACAGGTGGCCAGACAGTTTGGATATGAACCTGTGGTAGGAAAAGGCGTGGGACTGGATACTGCCGACTATTATCCAGGTGGCAGGTCTGTCAGAGTAAAGCTGGTAATTGATACAAAAAATCACACTCTTCTGGGAGGACAGGCCTTTGGAAGTGGTGCATTCTGGAGAGTCAATGTCATTGCCATGGCATTGAAAGCGCGCATGACAGTGGAGCAATTTTCTACCATGGAACTGGCCTACACACCTCCGCTTTCCCCCTCTTATGATGCCCTCCAGAAAGCATGCGATTTTGCACTCAGGCGACTGTGATCTGTGATAGGTCATTGAGGAAAGCCTACAGGCATCACATATAATGCCGTCATTTCCTCTGGAAGCTCCAGGACATCATGAAGCACATTGTCCTGAAATGCTCCTACTGCCACTGTTCCTAATCCCAGAGCCACTGCCTGTAAATAGATGTTCTCTCCCACATGCCCTGTTTCCATATGCACATATCTGATACCCCGTTCTCCATATCTGCGAGTGGTCCGCTGGTAATCAGCTGCAATCACCAGTACTATGGGTGCATGAGCAATAAAGGTCTGATTCAAACATGCAGAGGCAAGAGTGTTCAGAACATCTCCTTTCTTCAAGAAAAGGAGCGAATGAGAATCCGGTCTGTACTCGTATATGCCTGAGGAGAGGGATTGAACACCTCCCTGTCCTACCACCAGATACAGGGTCAAGGGATAGGTAGCCCCTGCAGAAGGGGCAGCTCTTTTGAATCCCCCCGTAATTCCCTGACCAGCCCACATCAATTGGGATACATGGTCCATGGTGAGTGAGCGATCTGAAAAATCTCTCACCGATCTCCTCATCTGGATGGCTGTTTCCACAGACATATCGCCTTTACTGGTGGGCTGTGGGAGAGCGATTGGTGAATCTCCCGAAGAAGACTGGGTATCTGGGGCAGAGGGCGATTGATGAAGGCAGAGACAGAATACTAAAAGAATCCATATCCGTCGGTTCATGAAGTACCTACATCATCGACTGTTAAATATTTTTCTCATTACCATTATTACCATAATAGAATGAGAAAATGAGAAAAGGAAATGATTTATGCTTTTTTAATCTGAACAATTTCTATTTTAAACTCAAAAACTGAGGGATTCATATCCAGGATGACGTCGGTATCTGTGACTTCGATAACCAGGGCATACTGACCCTTATGCATGACCAGGTTACCTACACGGGCTTCAGCTTCTTTTTCAAATTCTTCTCGAGGCACAACTTCTTTGTTGGGGTTAACAGCAAATCTGTGATTGAAATCCAGTAAAACTTCATCTTCTGTCACCTGGAAAATGTTAGCCAGATAATTTCCCACCTGAACACTTTGCCCCTGCACAGGATCCATTCCGAATTCAGCCATAAATTCGTCAATAGGCATGGGCACCAGTTTATTCTCATCCCAGTATCCATATGCTTCCAGAGGATACAATCGAATCGTCGTTTCTTCCCCTACCCTCATGCCCAGCAGTTTTCGTTCAATTGCCACAGGCGCAATTGGGTCCTGTCCTGATTTTCCCCCGATCACAATAACCAGTGGTTCATAGGTTCTATCTTTATAGAACACATTGGCCTGATGAGCAATATTTTCTATAGAAGTATCGATGATAGTTCCATTGAGGGATGTAATATAATTCAGCGCTACTGTATCCCCCGGACCTATCTCCGGTTCATCTGTGAGATACACCCCCAGGAGTATGATGGCAATGCCAGCTATCCACAGAAATCGTTTCCTGTTGGTATCGAAGAGCTGAGTAAATTTCATGAAGAGGTTAATTCTCCACACATTTATAAACCTTTTGTACTCTCTCCATGTCTTTTTTTTGTTGCAATCCGATATACAGGATGGACTCTTCACAAGCGTATATATTCTCATCGAATGACATCTGCAACTGCTCCTCCCAAAATAGCAAAAAATCCTACCAGTATGATCACCTTCACTCTCCAGAGCGGTTCGAATCCCAGCTGTTCTCCATAGGTGAAGACTCCCAGAACAGACAGGATGATGGTAACCATTCCATAGGAAACACACACCAATGATATGATTCTGATAGGAGCATACTGGCCAAATTCCCTGGTATCTGTGACTCTCTGGTAATCGGTAAAGTAAATGAGTATGATCCCTAATACAATCGATAATAATGAAATGAATCCTAATCTGGGCAGTGAAATCGAATTGGCCAGGTGCCAGATTTCTTCAGTAGCACAGAACGAGCTTGAAAGAAGGGAAGCACCAATTATTTGCTGAGCCATGTCATCGAATCCAAAGATTTCTGGTTCTGTTTTCATCAGAGAGCGAATGGTCTGGAATCTTCGTGTCTGTGTCCTCATTTCTTCTTCCAATTCAGACACCCGATCTTCGAGTGAATCTTTTTCAGACATACCAGAAAAAAGGTAATAGACTGTAATAAGGATTGAGGATGAATTCATGATTAGGCAATGTATCTACCCTGTAATTTCCTGTAGATACTCGCTATACTGATACGATACTCTGAAGTTACTGATAAAAACGTACTGAAAGGTGTTCAGTAGGATTCTGATAAGAAATAGAGTCCAGGCAGCAGTCAAATTGGATTCTATTTCTATATCTCAGAAAATGAGCCACTATGACCAAGGAAAGGGGAGAATTTATAAAGGAGCAGTAAATAATACTCTAGTAAGTCTGAGGTGTCACAATTATGAAACCAAAGGATCGCACTGAAATTCAATTGAAAGTTGCATCAGCACAACAACAGGATTTTGGAAGGGGACTGGTTCGCATCGATCGGAGATATCAGCAGATTCTGGGAGTGAAACAGGGAGATGTGGTGGAAATCGATGGAGGCAGGACTACATCTGCGGTAGTAGTAGATTCCTATCCCAATGATCGAGGACTGGACATTGTGCGCATGGATGGGCTCACCCGTAAGAATGCCAAGACCAGCATGGGAGAGTACGTGAGAATACGGAAGGCTCAGGTGCAGGAAGCAAAACAGATTGTACTGGCTCCCACACAGAAAAACATGCATTTAATGATGCCGGGTAACATTATTTTACAGAATATTCTGGGCCGATCTTTGAAAAAAGGAGATATTATCAGCCTCGTCCAGCAACGGAGAAGGCCCGGCGGTACGCTCTTTCAGGATCTCTTTGAAATGATTGATAACCCTCCCTTCGGACTGGGAGAAATGCGATTTCTTGTGGTTTCAACATCACCCGGAGAGATAGTACGGGTGACACAACGATCAAAGATTAAGGTCCTACCCGAGGCCATGGAGGTCACAGAAAGTGAAATTCCCGCCATCACCTATGAGGATATTGGGGGATTGCATGAGGAAGTGCAGAAGGTCAGGGAAATGATTGAATTACCCTTAAAACATCCTGAATTATTTGATCGATTGGGAATTGAACCTCCCAAGGGTGTATTGCTCCATGGTCCCCCCGGAACTGGAAAAACACTCATTGCCCGGGCTGTGGCTTCAGAATCTCAGGCAAATTTCTCATCTATCAATGGACCGGAAATCATGAGTAAATTTTATGGCCAATCAGAAGAAAATTTGAGGAAAATGTTTGAAGAAGCCCAGCGAAACGCTCCTTCCATCATATTTATCGATGAACTGGATGCAATTGCCCCCAAACGGGGAGAAGTGACAGGGGAAGTTGAGCGACGAGTGGTAGCCCAGTTGCTGGCACTCATGGATGGACTGCATGCCCGGGGAAAAGTCATTGTCATAGCAGCCACCAATCGTCCCGAAGGCATAGACCATGCATTGCGACGCCCGGGACGATTTGACAGGGAAATTGAAATCGGTGTTCCCAACATGAAAGGCCGGAAAGAGATTTTGCAGATTCACACCAGGGGAATGCCTCTGGATAAGGATGTCTCTCTGGATGAACTTTCCACCATTACCCATGGATTTGTGGGTGCCGATCTGCAGTCCCTGTGTAAGGAGGCTGCCATGTATTCGTTGAGACGGATACTTCCTGAAATCAATTTAGATGAAGAGAGAATTCCCAAGGAAGTGCTGGAAAAAATTGCAGTGACCAAGAAAGATTTTGAACGAGCCCTCAAAATCACAGAACCCTCTGCACTGAGAGAGGTCATGGTGCAGACTCCCACCGCCACCTGGGAGGACATCGGCGGACTGGAAAAAGCAAAACAAGCACTAATAGAGGCAGTGGAATGGCCTCTGACTCGCCCCGATGATTTCAGAGAAATGGGCATTACCCCTCCCAAAGGTATTTTCCTCTACGGCCCTCCTGGTTGCGGAAAGACCCTCCTGGCAAAGGCAGTAGCCCATGAAAGCGAAGCAAATTTCATATCGGTGAAAGGCCCCGAAATCCTGTCCAAATGGGTGGGTGAAAGTGAAAAAGCAATCAGAGAAATTTTCAGGAAAGCAAAGCAGGTTTCCCCCACCATCGTATTCTTTGATGAAGTGGATTCCATTGCAGGTAGGAGGGGAGAAGAGGTTGGATCACGGGTAGGTGAGCGCATGGTGGATATGCTACTCACCGAGATGGATGGGTTGGAAGATCTGGGTGAAGTGGTGGTGATAGCCGCGACCAACAGGCCAGATATTTTAGATCCAGCATTATTACGACCGGGAAGACTGGACCGTCTCATCCTGGTACCTGCTCCTGATATGGAATCAAGAAAAATGATTTTAGAAGTTCATACAATTGATATGCCTTTAAAAGATGTTGATCTCTCATATATTGCTTCCATTACCAATGGATTTTCAGGAGCAGATCTGGATGGATTGGTCAGAGAAGCTGGAATGAATGCCATGCGGGAAGGGAGCAAAATTGTGGAAATGCGTCATTTCTCCTATGCACTGGATGAAATCCAGCCTTCAATATCTGATGAAATGATCCATGAATATGGTAAGAATGTTAAACGTGAAATAGAAATGTATCATTAGGTGACATTATGGCAAAAATTGCTGCCTCCCGAATCCGAGACCGGATGGTGGTCACCAGTCAAGGCCATGAAGTAGGATTACTCTTTGATATTGTTACTGATGAAAAGACTGGAAAACTGGTGGCTCTGGTGGTGGAACCCACCACAGAAGAGATGCGCGAACTCCTGCTCACCGATAGAGAGGGATTGGTACTGGTTCCTTTCACTGCACTGCGGGCTATCCGTGATTTTATCGTGGTAGATGCGAAAAGAGTGCCCAGAAAGATTAAAAAAGTGGGCATGTTTGCAAAAAAAGAATCATCTAAAGTCTGAAGGTCAGCATGGCTTTGACATAGGCATCCTTTTTCCCTGTGACCCCATCAATAATTTCATGATCTTTCCCGTAGGATACCAGAAAATAGGGGTAATAAACCAGTTTGGTGTCCCATACCACAGACCGTTCCCAGATTTCTGCTGCTTTTTTTGCTTCTTTTTCCTTCAATATGGGGTCCATGATAGATTGATCATCGAGGAAATCCTCATCGATCTGGAAGAATTTGTTAATTTTTTTACGGGGATCTTTGATAATAGTGTACTGTATTTTGGGTTCTAGTATTTCGAATTTCTTTGTTTCAAAGGTCTTGTATTTGCGAGTGTAGATGAGGCCCTTCTGGATGAGAGAGCTGATGATTCGCTTCACTTTTCGCTTATCGAAATGGGTATATCTGATAATATCGGATTGGGTGACCTGTTTTTTCTGCATGATAAATACCATGACCAATCGTTGATCAGGGGTGAGGTCCAGGAGATCCCGTACACCACGCGTTCGTTTTCCCTTTCTATAAAGTATCTCACCGGTGATACCGTCTACAAAACAGGATAAACTCTGGTATTTACCTCTGGGAGGATAATAATCAAAAAATATCTGATAGAGAGGATAATAAATTTTAAATATACCTTCCACCGTCTCTTTTTTGAACAGCATACGTCTTCCATATTTTTGAGCCAGACTCTGGATGTTTTCATCCACCTCTGAAACAACGACACTTCCTTTTTTAAATTTCAATTCTTTGAGAGATTCATGTTGAATTTCCACTACATTTGCCCGGCTGAGTGCGGTATGGGAATCCACAATTTCTGGTTCAATCGCGATGTGCCGGGGTTCTATAGTTATTTGTTGCGGTTCGAATGTGGAGTGAGGTTCATCTGTGGGAATAGGTTCATGGATAGGTTCCACAGATTCAGAGACGGGAGGTAATTCTTTCCTGGGTGATACTGTAGGTTCTTTCTTGGCAGGGAGTTCTTTTTTAATGATTCCTTCTTCTGTGAGTTCATCCAGGAGTTCAGACAGTGAAAAATCCAATTTATATTCTTCATTAACAATCTGGACCAGTCGTTCCAGTTCACGGGGTGATTCCTTTCCCCATTTTTCTGTCAGCAATTTCTTCACATTTTCCCGCATGAGCACGGGATCGATGTCCAGCATGGGCTGACGTTCTCTCCCCTCGTGCAGGGAGATCCTGGGTCTGATGTGGGCGAGAAAACAGCGAGAGGTTTCCTCCTGTTTGTCTCCCAGAATAGCCATGCCAATGGGCAAATTTTTAATGAATCGATCTTCCTGAAATCGATCAGGAACTTCAGAAGGCATTCTTCTCAATACTGCCTTGATATCATCCTCGTACACCAGTTTATGGCAGATGACAATATCTACCTGGGAGAGAATGCGAGAATCGATGGCTGAAGGCTGTTGGGTGGCTAAAACGATAGAGCATCCCGGCTGCCGTCCCTGCCTAACATATTCTATCAGTGCATCGGTGGCTGCAGTCTTCCTTCCCGATCCAGGAACGAGAATATGGGCTTCATCAATCATCAACCAGGTGACGGGAACGGACTCAAAGAGGCCAGAAAGTCCTACTGCCTCCTTTCGGCTGGTTCTCTTGCGCGTATTTAAAATATTTCGGGCCAGAATACCCACTATCAATGCCCGCACATTATCCTGTAAAAAAGACACATCGATAACAGAGGTCTGTCCCCGCCGGGAGAGATCTCGCAGTTGTGTACCTTCATTGTCAAAAATTCCCCAGTCCAGAGCCCCTTTCAATCGGGCAATCAATGCCCTGCGGGTGGAGTTTTTGAATCCATGTTTGGTGGAATGGATACCTTCCTCCTTCTCAATACAGGAGATTAAGTCTTCGATGGAATAGGTGTCGCCCAACTCCGGTATCTGCTGACCATCCTTGGTGACATATCCTTCCCTCACCCGTTCTATCACCCTGTCGATGAGCAATCCCATGGTATCGAATCGATCGAATCCAAAGGTGAGACACCAATCATCTGCGGTGAGTTCAGAGGGACGAATGGTAAATATGTGATCCCAGGTTTCTTTGGGCGCATCCTTGGAATATCCACCAGGGATAAATATCTTCATGGAATCGATACCTGTGGGATCTAAATTCCAATCTGAAAGCAATTTCTGTTCCCGTTCCACCTGGTTGGGTTTTTTCATGCTCCAGAAAATACCCATGGGATCGATGATGATCACTCCTACTGCATCGTTTTTCAAGGCCAGTTCTTCAGCAATCACACCCAGAGTATATGATTTACCCGAACCCCGCATACCACAGATGAATACTGCATGGGGAGAAATACTGTCCATGAGGATGCGTCTTCCATAGAATCCAGCAGAATCAGATCGTTCTTCAGCCATCACACCGATATCCATAGCTGCTTTAGTGCCATGTTCCTCATACACACTGGTTTTTCGACCCATAAAGAGGATAGTACCGTCACCGAGACCTCTGAATTCCTCATTTACAATAGTCCGACTCTGCATATGTATGTTGATAATCAATAATATAAATAGTTTTCGGTAAGCAATGCTTGATTATGTTCCTTCTGTTGAATATAATTATTCCTCATTCAAAAAAAGTAAGTGTTTTTCTTGAATCGATTTTCATTTCATACGAAAAGCTTAAATATCTGAAGGAATATAATGTAATGAGGTGAAAGATGTGCATAAGAAAAAGGTAGCTGTGCTGCTTGTTTGTGCATTGTTAATTTTTGGAGGAATTTCTCCCCTTTTGAGTGAAGCCATCGGGATTTTTACAGGATGGATTAATTCAGACTGGAATGAGATATTCCCCATTAACAATGGAGAAGGAGGCGGCGGAGGCTGGCCAAATAGCGGAGAAAATGGATAGGAGGATTAATCCGGTGTATAATGCATAACGACGACTCCCTTGTAGAAATCTTCCAGGACACCCTTCTCTTTCAGGATGTAAATTGCTCTGGAAAGAGAGGTGATCAGTAGATCCGTCCTGATGTATATCATGGTGACCAGGTGGGTTCCTACCTTGAAAAACATGGGAGTGGTGGGAAGCAAGCTGAACAGGTTCATGAGCGCGTGTTCATAGGCAGTCCTGAAAATGAAGAGATACGTTGTATAACTGGAATACCCTTCAGGATAAAAAAGCGTATGAATGGTGGTATAGGATTCCACCGTATTCAACCAATCATAGAATTTACGGAAACTGACATCCTTCTCCCTGACCAGGGGAGCAATCTTATGTCGGATATCTCCTCCGAATTCATAAAAAAATTCCCATTCTTGGTGATCCCAGGGAATAGTCACTGGCTCTGAAACCCATGTTGACCTTTCCCAGGATTCACTTTTTTTTACTTCTTCCAGTATTTTTTCTCCACATCCCTTCCAGCTGATGGAGGAGGCTTTTGGCGTATATATTTCTCCCCTTTCTCCAGAAAATAAAATTTTGTTAAATCCTGGATATTCATCAAACCGTACTCCTGGTTCTCCAGCAGCAATGAGAGGGAAATCACCGAAGACCACCCCAATATAGGTGAGATCTTTATTTTTAATGAGCCGTTCATAGGCCTTGAAGGGCTCGGAATAATCCAATACATAATATATTTTGGGCCGGTCTTTCAATGGTTTTAACCTGAATTCTGGACCTACCAATATCTGCTGATTCACCATTTCCTGCAGCGCTTTCGATACGGATTTCCGATATATCCCCAGCGCTTTTGAAATTTCGTATATTTGAATACGGGGTTCGTCGTATATTTGACAAAATATATTATAATATCTTTCCTTTTTTTCCACTTTGGAGAGGGCGGGCATCATTAAACCCCCAACAGTTATATACCACTTCTACAAATGTTCGTGTGTGCCGGAAGTGATCTTTTTCGGAATCTAAAATCAGATTTATAAATCTTTCGGCCGATCTTTCACCCCCCCTAACTGGGATCGGTGCATATCCAAAAGCACCGATCTCATACATGTTATACAGGGTCTCATTTTTTGTCTGCATGATTGAAATAGATGTATTCAAGCTGACAGGATGAACACAGTTCATGAAAATGCAACCTGGAACACGGTTATTCCTACAAAAATCATGACACAGATTACCAGTATCAGGGCTACATATTTTCCCTTTCCCACTGCTACTCCAATGAGAGCCACAATCAATAATCCCAGTCCCACAGCAATGCCTGTGGGAGGTTTCAATATGCTCTGGCCGTATTCTATCACCTGTTCTCCGAAAGAATAACTCTGTTCAGAACGGGTGGTTGCGGTGGAGGCATAGGTTTTACAATCACGAGAAGCTCTCTCTACAGAGGTAGCGACATCTTCATATTCATCTATGAGATCTCTGTACGTCTCTTTCTGTTCCTGGAGGGCGTTAATTATCTGTGAAGTCTCTATATCCTGGTAGGACTCGTATATTTCACTTTCTTCCAGGATTCGTATCTTATTATCTATTTCTGAGAGAGCCCGCTGGAATCTATCCACTCTCTTACTAAGAGAAACATGTAGTGCTTCATATTCCTGAGCCACTTCTGTATATGCTTGCGCTGCCTGCTCGTATGATGATTTTGCCTGTGTATACAGTTCATTGGAATAATATCTATCCCCATCACGGAGATGATTTTCTGCCTGTTCATGCTGGGTTTCAATATCTATGAAAGCCTCACAGAAATCTGAAATCTCATCACATTCTCTTATTTTTGAGGAAATCTCCAGGTTCAATGTTTCATATAATGAGTCCAGGGAGAGTGTCAAGAACAGATGCGAAACATCTTCGAAGGAATGACGTGCCCATTCGGCTTCCACACTGGCTTCGGTATAATGTTCCTGGAGGAAAAGACGATGGGCTTCTAAGAGCGTTTCGTGTGCCTGCCATAACGTACTGGATGCTTCTTTTAATATGCGCATCTGAGACATCTTGTTCTTCTGTCCGACTTTACTGTACAGATCTGCTGCTTCCCCAAAAAGATAACTGGCTCGTTCATATCCATAGTTGCGTAATTCTTCCATGGCTGCAGTTACTATTCGATCTGTATCCATGAATTTTTCACATTCATTAATTTTTTTCTGGGATTGAATAGCCATGAATGTATTCCCTGCTTCTTCGTATTTTACCCGTGCCTGTTCAAAGTAAATGACCGCATTAATGAAATCTCCTTTTTCAAGAAGGGTTTTTCCCATTTCATAGAGTTGATCCGCTTGAAAATCAGTGGCAGAGGTGAGTTCCTGTACACCCATGACATAAAGACCCAGGCTGTACCCTGCTACAATCTCGGGATATCCATCCAGGTTGGTATCCAAGGCGTCACCCCGTATGAAGGTCCCCTGCAGATTTTCAGATATCCAGATCATCTCTTCCTGTGAAAATACAGCTACATACCCATTGCAAAATATCACCAATTCCTGCTGTGCATTCTTATCAAAATCTGCAGTGTCAAGCCATCTCACCTCACTGGGTGCACTGAGGGTGGTGAGCACTGTCCCATTGTAGTCCAGGACATGGACGGTGGTGGCAGCGCCTCCAATCACATTTCGTTTTCCCATATATTTACCGGCAAATACTGCATTCACATCGTAGGGAGAGGTAGAATATTCCCATTTGAGATTTGGGGTATCATCTGCAGGATTGGTATTGTTCTGTTCGTTGTTATCCAGCACATAGATATACCAGCTTTCACCTACCACCAGTTCAACTTCCAAATCTGGATCCTGATCGATAGTATGAGCCTCTGTATCGCTGTCCAGATCATAGGCAGCTATAGCCCGCACCGGGCGATCTGGATCGATTTCATATTTCCATTTGAGGGTGAGGTCGTGTTCGTAGACTGTGACCTCATCGGCTGCTACCACGATTTCTTTTGTGGGAAGAGGATCATCATCGAAATTGACCACCAGGACATCGTAGAGAGTTCCAGAAGGTCTCTGGGCCACGGGTAAATCGATGGTACGATAGGTAGGTAAAGTGGGGATGGAGCAGTCTATGCAGTCGGTATCCCAGATGAAAAGTTGTAAATTGGTCGTGGCAATGATTTCCTTGCAGTTATCTGCATCGATATCTGCTGCTATAATCTTTCGAATACATCCCGATATAGGCACAGGATTTCCCATTCCATCGTCATTATAGAGTTCCTGAACAAGACTCCCCTGGGAGTTATATATCCTGATAATGGAAGAGGTGCCGCAATAACAGCACCCGGTCAATATATACTTAGTAGTTGTGGTGCAGATATTGTCTGCAGACAGTGTGGAAATACATCCATTGGAATAACAGGGATCTGTAGCAGCGCTGTTTTTACATACCTTCTTCTCCCATATCAGGGTTCCACTGCTGGAATACTGGCTCACCGTTCCTTCACAGACCATAGCTGTGCTGGGACCAGTGGGTGTATTCATCATTTTTTCAGTTGAAGATCCTGTCCCCATGAGAATTTCCTGGTACCCATCTTCATTGAGGTCAGATATAGAGATATCTGTGAGGGTTCCCGGGACCTGCCACAGGAGATGAAATTCAACCTCTGCAGATGTGAGGGTGAGAGTGAGGAATAATAAAATGATGGTGATTTTCATCTTCATAAATCATTATTAGTTAACAATACTATATAAATATTTCGATTGATTGAGTGTTTTATCAACAAATTCTTTCAATGAATGGAATTTATGAGGTGTTACCCCCTCTATAACGATTCTCACCTTCGGTTCGGTGCCCGAGGGTCTCACCAGAATCCATGAACCATCAGAAAAATTTGCCCGGGTTCCTGAAATAGTTAAAATCTCTTTTATACCAGATAAATGCCGTATTTCCTTATCGAAGAGAGCACACAGGTATTCTCTGTTTTCAGTGGTGATATTGATTTTTTCCATGGGGTATTCATTGATCTGGGCACAGAGCCTGGATGCAGGAATGTCTTTGATGGCACAGGTCAGAACAGCTGCAGAGACAATGCCGTCGATCCAGGGACCAAATTTCACATGTATATGTTTCCAGGGTTCTCCCGCAAACACCGCATTGTAGGTGCATACACCTTCATGAAGATTACCCAGCATCACCCGGTCAGTGATTCCTCCCTTACAGGCCACATACTCATCGATTCTCAATGAAGTGTCGATAGAGGTGATTACATGATCGGATTCTCCCGCATATACTCCTGCAAGAAAGGCTATGATAGAATCTTCAGGGATGACATTCCCTTTTTCATCTATGACATTGATCCGGTCTGCGTCACCATCATGAGCGATTCCCAGGTCTGCCTGCTGGGATACAACTGTTTTCCGCGCCAGCAGGATATGAGAGGCAGATGGTTCAGCTGATCTCTGAAAGATACCTCGAATTTCATTGAAGAGAGGAATGACAGTACATCCCATTTTATTGAGTATATGGGGAGTGACCAGAGCACCCATTCCATTTCCACAATCCACCACCACCCGTTTGGCAACATGGGATGTCTTCCACTCTTTTTTGATGTAGGAAAGCAGCGCCTGGATATATGAAGAGAGAACATCAGAAGGGGTAATAGAGGGAAGTTCCCAGGATATTGGAGCAGCAGGAGCATTCATCAACTTTTCTATCTCCTGTTCTTCATGGGGAAATAACTCCCTGTGCTGGAAAAACACCTTCATGCCGTTATACTGGGGAGGATTATGAGAAGCCGTGATCATGATCCCGCAGTCTTTGCTGGCATATGCCAGCACCGGGGTGGGTACCAGTCCGATATCTGTGACCGAACAGTTTTGGGAGAGAATTCCTGCCTGTACAGACTGAGAGAGCATATCAGAAGAAGTGCGTCCATCTTTTCCTACAACGATCCGTGATCCCCCATGAGCACGACAAAACTGAGCCACGCTTTTACCCAGTGATAGGGCACATTCAGGTGTTATGGTGTGCATATCACCACGAATACCAGCAGTGCCAAAGAGCATACTCACTCCTGGTCCAGGAGGCTTTTAAGCTTCCGGGACTCTTCCGATGCCCTCTGTTCGTCCATGACTCTCTGAAAAACATTTTTACAGATTTCATCTATCAATATCTTCAGATTTTTCTCATTAATGGCTCCTTTTTTCAGATGCAATCGTCGAAGATGGCTCTGGACAATATTTTTCGCCATGAAATCGCCAAAAAGGCGTGTTAAAAATTCCTGTATGTCCTGGAGTGTTTCCTGCGGTGTTCTGTGTTCTTTCTTCTTGAATCGAATGCTTTTTTTCATGACAAGATGAGACATGCCTTCCCGTTCCAGCATGGTAATGAGGTCTTCCACATCTGGCACAGGAACAGATACCTCATGATCAAAAATGTCAGGAGAAATTGATGGAAATCCATGGATATCAGTATACCATTTCAAGAGGAATTGTGCCTGATGCGGTTCGAGAGTATACACAGATACCATTCCTTCCACAGTATTCCAGATTCTCTCCAGTGCCTTGTCTCCTCCCATCTCGCCAAAGGTTGCAGCCTTGATTTCTCCACCGATGAGCAGAATATTTCCTGTTTCTACATCATTGTATTTGAGCACACCGGTAAATTCTTCCTTTTTCAATTGTTCCAGGAGTGTGTCAAGAATTCTCACTTCTGCCTCTTCCCTCAATCTCCCTGTTGGAAAATCCATATTAGTCACCAATAGTTTTTCGTTTATTTTTCCACCGTTTTTTGAATTCTTTGGCTATGGTAAGGTCCTTGATGAGGTCTTCACCCATTTCACCCATCAATTGCTTTACCAGAAGTGTATCGGTATCTTCCTGGGTATCGAAATCCTGAAATATGGAGGGACAGGAGGTGAGTTGGTAGAAATCTACCACGCCGTGAGATTCCATGCTTTCATATATTTTTTTTAGTGCCTGTGTTCCAGTGACTTCTGCAGATGGCCCCATGTAAAATGCAGCCCGTATCTTTCCATTTCCCAGAATCATGAGCCCACGAGACTCCTCAGATTTTATCCATAAATACCCGTCGAATTTCCGAGAAGCTGCGCTCTTGAGTAAGGCATCAAAGGAAAAGGTGCCGTTGCAGGGGGCGTTGAGGATAAGATTCCCCCGCTCCAATCCCAGTGACTGGAGTGTCATGAATCGCTTTAGATCATCTGTGGCCCTCTCAGAGGAGATGATCTCTTCAATAGAAGATTTTAATCTGGAAGCATTCTGACGAAAGAGGAAATCCTCTATGAATTGTCTATCCAACGTATAGACTCTTCCCACAGAAAAGGTCAATGCAATTTCCCGCAGGGCATCATCACTCAGCTTGATGGAAGATTGAGATTCAAAGAGTGCAGCCACTGGTTCCTCCAGAAAGAGCACAGCTCCCTCCTGGATCGAATCCTCTGTTTCTCTGGTGACCCGCAGACATCCCACCAATGTATCTGATTGCAGCTGGGTGAGTATGTCCAGGAGGGTTCCACTTTTCACTGCAATCAGCATGCCAGAAAAGAGTGTCTTTCCAATCCTAAATTGCTCTGGTGTGTGCGATTTAAAAAATATCTCAGGATGCATTTTTTGAATGGTGGCAATAACTTCAGGGGGGTAACTGACAGTTTCGGCCAGTACCTGTTTGTTCAGAGAGAGTATTCTGTCCAGGGCTTGAACACCATACAGAGATGCTGAATCAGTATCTGATTGCAGATATTCGCACAATGCACCCACAATCTCTCCATCATGATACACCACATAATGATCTATGAGACCGTTATCTTCTGCTGTCAGACGCACATAACCGGTCCCGATAGTACCAAGTACTTCTTTTGGATGCACAGCCTTGTGTATTTTAGATGTTCCTGGAGGAAATCGCATAATTATGCCTCTTTTTCCTTATAGAAATGTTCAAGATTCAATCGTTTTAACAGCCCCTTTCTCAATTCATCAATTTCGTCTGATTCCATCGATTCTAAGGGTTCTATTTTTTTCTCTGAAAGAGGTATCTTCTGGGACTTGCGTACCGGTTCGCTGCTGAGTACAGATGCCAATTCCTCTTTTCGATTGAAGAGGAGTTCATCAGATTCCTGTCCTTTCTGCACTGGTTTTGGCATCTTCTTGGGCAACCCCAGTGCTTCTTCATTTACCTCAGCATCCGGAAACCTATCCAGCAGTAAAGCCACCATGGGATAACGATGAACCTTAATTTCAGTATCATAATCTTTTGATATATTTAGCATCACTGCTATTGCATCTCTTCCTTCTAATCGCGAATCGCCTTCAAACAGAGCCAGCCGGGGACGTCCATCAAAGAATAATATCTGTCCCAAGGAATTGTCTTTTCCTGCTACTTCAATGTATCCAGAGAAATCGTCCTTGAGATTTTCCAACAGTTCTCTGAGTGCATGTTCATCTCCCGTTCTGGCTTCGATTATTTCTCCCTTGGGAATATCCATGAAAGTACATCTTTGCAAAAACTTTTAAGGTTTTCTATAGTACCAGTTATGAGAGAAATTGTTTTTTTTGGGCTAATGGTACAGAAAATATGAAATATGATTTCAGAAGTTCCCTTCTTCCGAGATATTGCATGTCAGTTAGGTAAGAGATTCCAGCAGGAATTTCCCTTCAGAAGGTCCTTCTGCAAAGATGATATCTCCCTCCCGGAGGGTGAAATCTTTACCTGGATTTACGATGTACTCCCGAAATCGCTTGACCAGGAACACATGCATGCCCGTTTTGGTAGCCAGTTTCAATGCTTCCAGCGTCTGGTCCACCAGGACAGAATCCTCACTAATACGGATGCGTACCACTATATCTTCTGTTTCCTGCATAGCTTCCTTGAAGATGGGATGAATATCTCCCCGGTATACATTTGAGGCGATCTCTACGGCTGCATCTCCAATATTTTCGGTAGCAGTTATCAATTCCAGCACAGATACCAGTCCCTCTCTGGAAACGTTCTGAGCCATTTCCAGCACTGTCATCTTTGCAGTATAATTGAGGGCATCCATCTGTTCCTCAATTTCCTGCACATCCTCTGCAATCTGTCTATCCCTGTAGAGCAGTGCAGCAAAAGAAAGATCTATCATCAGTTCTGAGGTGTCTTTCATCTGCTGGATGAGTTCTCGTAATTGAATTGCCATATTTCTATCACCATGACACATACCCGTTCCATTCCTGGAATACCGGTACCAATCACTCTCAGTACCGGGTTCATTATTGGTATAGTACTCGTTCGATTACCATTTACTCCTTCTGCCCTTGGCAATTTCTTTGAAGATTAAATTACCTTCTTCTGTACCCCGGGCAATGAGGAGGTCTTCTTTCTGGAATACATATTGTTTTCGGGGATTGTAGATCCATCTGTTTCCTTTTCGCACTGCAATGATGGTCACTCCAATGCGAGAGGCCAGCTGTGTTTCCCTCAACGACATTCCAATGAGCTGTGAGAGATCATCCAGTTGAATTCTGAATATTTTTTCATCTGTGTGTTTGAGCGATTCAGAGATAACTGAATGAATATCGAGATCACGGGACACGATTTCAGAAATGTTCTGAGCGTGATCAGAAATATTGTTGATAGCAGAAGCCACGTTGAGGATCTCAGAAATCTGTTCTGCATCATCCCTGGTTCGTGAAGCCAGCAGGGCCCGTATGGTGAGCTGATAATTGAGTTCATCCATAGTGTCTTCCAGTCCGGATACTTCATCTGCAATGGCTTCAGAATCAAATAAAATTGATGAATACGCTAGATCTACAATCAATTCCGATATGTTTTTCATCTCAACAAGAATCTCTTTTAAATTCATGTACTCTGGACGTTTATCCATTGCACTCATGTGGTTTTTTATCTTTTTAAACATATGGTTCCTGGAGAAATCCCCTGGCATTCGAGTGTAGGGGTCATTATCTTATCATGAGGAAGACCTGATCAACCATCAACTATTAAAGCTATATATTCAATAGGAGGGCATATGTTTTCCATTTCCTTCATGGATGGGTACAGGACTGGTATTTTCGCCTGGGAAGAGAAAAAAGCACACATACCTGGTCTGGTAAAGATTACAGGAGACATACTGCAGATAGAAGATATCACTATCGAAAGACCCACTCTCTATGAAAAGTCATCAGAAGCCGATGTGAAAACCCTTTCATTGCTCCGTATTCCATATTCTGCTCCAAAATCTCTGGCCATTACATTTACAAAGGCGAATATTTCGTTTCTTTCTCACAAAAGAGACGCCTGTCCTCTTTATATCACAAAATATACTGCATTAAACGAAAAATTTCTTTCAACTCTTCCCTTTTTTCATCTATTTTTTGTACAGTGTCCTGAGGAAAGGCGATTGCTTTCCACACTATTCTATCTCCGCACCCGGTTTCCTCAGGCCCTCATTTTCACAGAAGCCAGTCCTGAAGAAATCCCCGTGTTTCTCTATGCAGGAGTGGACCTCATGAATTACACTGAAGAGAACCAGGAAGCATTAGATCACTTTCTTGTCTCCCCCACGAAGGAATATCTCGAAAAAGAATGCAATTCATCAGTTCGTACAAAAAAATTACTCAGATTACTCTACAGGGAATATTATGAAAAAAATGAAAAATATACAGCACATAAGAGAAAAAAAGAATTCTATATTTCTTCAGATTCTTTATACAGGCCGGAAGTAGTCCGATTTAGGCAGTATATTCGTGAAAGATATATACCCCCCTCCCCTGTTTTTGTCTTATTGCCATGTTCGGCACGGAAACCCTATTCAAAATCCCGGTCTCACCAGCGCTTCAGGCAGGCCATACCTCGCACTACCCATGTCACAGAATTGATCCTCACCTCACCCCTGGGCGTGGTACCCCGGGAGCTGGAAGATTATGTATCCTATGATATTCCAGTCACTGGCCACTGGTCCAGGGAAGAGATTCAGGAAGCAGCCTCCCTGCTGGAAGATATCATTTCCAAGGTAAAAAACCCGGTAATCTATGCACATCTTCCGGAAGAATATGGTAAAATAAGTGAATTAATTCCTTTTGAGGCGATTGATACAGTTATTGATTATCCAATTTCCCAAAAATCCATTGATTCGCTCTTTTCAGAAATTTCAACAGTAGAAAAAGCACCAGAACGATTTCTGGTCAGAAAAATGAGAGCAATTTCACGTCATCTCTTTGCAGAAGATATTTTCCCAGATGCCTTTACAGTCTCAGGAAGACGGGTGAAGCGGGTAATAGCAGATACTGTCCTGGCTACCTACGCTCACGATCTCACCCTCACCCAGACAGGAGCCAGCGGTGTACACACCTATGGAGTGAACATAGATTTTGATTTAAAGGGAGATGTGTTCTGTCCAGGAGTTCTCCATGCAGATTCTCGTATCCGTCCGGGTGAACAGGTAGTTATAAAAAGGGATGGTGCAGTAGGGATTGGTAGAGCCGTGGTCTGTGGATCCCTCATGACCCAGCTGGAAAAAGGGATAGCAGTGAAAGTCAAAAAGAGGTTTTCTCATGCAGGAGAAAGTGATACTTGATGGAAAAGAAATTACCCTGGTGGGAACTGTTCATGTATCTCCAGAATCAGTTCAGGAAGTCAGGGAAACTATAGAACGGGAACATCCCGATACGGTGGGCGTTGAACTCTGTGAGAAACGATACGAACTTATCACAGAACGGAAACAGTGGGAAGAACAGGAAGTTTTTAAGATAATCAGGGAAGGAAAAACCTATCTTTTTCTGGCAAATCTTCTCCTGAGTAGATTTCAGAAAAAAGTGGGAGAAGAACTGGGGTCTGAACCAGGAGCAGAAATGATAGAAGCTATTAAAATCGCAGAAGAGCATGGTATACCCGTAACTCTCCTGGATCGAGAAATATCCACTACATTGAGGAGAGCCTGGCACGCCATGGGTATTGGTGAAAAACTGAAATTGATCTATGCCTTGCTGGGAGGGCTTTTTGTCGATACAGAAGAAGTGGTGGAGGAACTCAAGGATCACGATGTTATCACCGAACTCATGGAGGAACTGGCAGAACAGGCACCTGGAGCAAAGAAAGCCCTCATCGATGAACGGGACCAGTACATTGCCTCTAAAATCAGGGAGGCAGAAGGGTCCATGGTGGCTGTGGTGGGAGCAGGACATCTCAGTGGTATTGTCTCTCTCCTGCAAAAAGATAAAATCTCACGGGAAGGACTGGATGACCTTCCCCAGGGAAGAAGTTGGTTCAAAATTATTGGATATGCCGTCCCTGTGATCTTTGTTTCACTGGTACTCTATGCATTCGTATCTGTGGGACTGGATATGACACTGCATCTATTGTGGTTATGGTTTCTCATCAATGGATCTCTCTCTGCCCTGGGGGTGATCCTGGCCCTGGGGCACCCCCTGAGTATTGTAGCTGCATTTCTGGCCGCACCCTTTACCTCACTGAATCCAGCCCTGGCTGCAGGATGGTTTGCAGGGGTCGTGGAAATGTATATGCGGAAACCCCGGGTGGTGGACCTGGAAGCTCTTAAGGAACTCAATGAATTGAGAGATTTTTATCGCAATCGGGTGACGCGGACCTTGTTGGTCATAGCCTTTGCCAATGTGGGTTCAACAATAGGGACGCTGGCAGCGCTTCCGTATATCATGCAACTGCTTTATGGCTGATCTTTGTGGGTATCCAGGTCTGGAAGAGCCACAATCAAGCCCAAATTTCCTTCTGCTCCTTCTGTAAACATATCTATTAATGATCCATGGGAGATTTCTCTGGCTTTCTGTAACCATGTTTTGAAGGCTGAATCTCTGAAAAAAATGGGCTTTACCTCGAAGGAGTCATGAGTACGGAGCGCTTCTATCTGATGGGGAGCAGCAGTTTCCAGCTGTTTTCTATATCCCTGGAGTATGGAAATGGCCATAGATAAAAATGAAAGCATGAATACTCTATATTCATCAGCAGACATATCCTGCTCCCGCTGCGAGATCTCCTTTACAGAGGAGAGCAGGGCTTCTCTGAATTCAGGGGAGAGTTCATAATATTTTTCCAGATAATTTTTTCGAACCACCACTTCAGGATCCCCAATACACCCATTTTCTTTTAAGATTTTCAGATGATAATATATTCTGTCGGGTTTTTCTCCCAGGGTTTCGCCAATCTGACTGGCAGTGGTTTTCCCCTTGAGCAGCTGATAGAGAATGGCTCCCCGCAGGGGATGTTTCAGTGTGGAGAGGAGATTTTCTACAAATGATTCCTGAGACATGATATAACCAAAATAGTTATAAATGGGGACTTTAAAAATATAACGTACGTTTTGAATATTCAATACGTATGAAATATAAAAATTAATGGAGGAGAATCAGATGGAATACACCACTCATCAGGAAGTTGACCTGTCTGAAATTGGTATAGGACTCTATGCACTGTCAGGAGTGTATGGAAGAAAGGATGTAAAGCACGTTAAAAGGATGCTCAAAAAAGCCTATGAAGCAGGAGTGACTCTCTTCGATACAGCACAGGCCTATGGGAATGCAGAATCCATTCTGGGAGAAACAGTACACTCCTTTCGTGAGGATATATTCATTGCCACCAAGGTGGGTATTCGAGAGGGGTTCACCCCCGATCTATCGGAATCCATGGTGAGAACTGCCTGTGAGGAGAGTCTACAGCGATTACAGACAGCGTATATTGACCTGTACCAGGTTCATTTTCATGATATGAACACACCGGTAGCAGAAACAGTGGGAGCGTTGAATGACCTGGTGGCAGAAGGAAAAATACGGTATTATGGAGTGGGACACCTTCCTCAGGATACAGCAGAAACATACTGTAAAAAGGGAAATATTTTTTCCATATTGATGGAATTAAGCGCTGTTTCCCGCAGAGCACTCACCACGATGCTCCCTCTGTGCAAAATGTATAAAGCAGCAGGCATTGCCTTCAGTACCACAGGAAGGGGAATTCTCACCGGACGATATGACAGCTCCACCACATTTGAACCCGGAGATATCAGGACTATAGATCCCTTATTCCAGCGGGAACAATTTGAATCTGCCTTACGGGTCACCCAGGCCTGCACGGCTATAGCAACCCGTCTCGGGAAAACCCCAGTACAGGTAGCACTTGCCTGGGTACTGGAACAGCCAGGAATTGTCTGTGCATTGACTGGACCCTCCACTGTGTCACATATGGAGGAGAACTGTGGAGGAAGCGGATGGTCACTTCCTGAAGAAGACTGTGCTACCCTGGAAGCGCTTTTCAAGAGAGAAGATGCCTGGCTCGAAAAGCAACAGGTGCACACGATTCACTTAATTCTTTCAGAACCCCTTGCCCCTGATTTTCTGCAGGCTTTCACAGATCTGGTATATGCTCTGGAAACCAGCATCACGGCAGGGATAGCCCCGGAAGAAAAGATCATGCCGCTTTTCCAGGAACTATTTGGTACACGAAAAAATAAGGATGAAAAAAAGATGGGAGAAATACAGCAAAAAATGCAGGACCTCTTAGACGATGCTGTACAGGGTGCTGCTCATTCCTGATAATAGATGGTAGCAGGGCACCCGGCACAGGTGTGAGGATATTGAGGACATTCTGTACAGGGCGATGAATTACAGGGTGCGGTCCTGAGAACAGGACGCACTTCTCCCCGGCTCCATGGGCTGGATGCCTGAGTTTCTTTCGGTAACAATACTTCGGCATACTGAAGCCCCAAGACCTCCGGGTGAGTCTGGATTGAAGTTAACCAGGCGATGTGATCTGAAGGTACGACGAAGAGGCCCATGATCAGGGTGTCTATTGAGGCATAATGTGCGCAATATGGACATTTACTCCCATTTTTTACTATATCTTCTGCTTTCCTGGCATATGGAGCCTTTCCTATCAGGATTCCAGTACTCGTTTTCCTTTTCATATCTTTTTAAGGATTGTAGATTATAAAAAGGTATGTTCAGGTTTAGACTACTGGTAAATTTTCGTATTATTCTCTTAATTTTGTGAGTACCTTCATTCGTTCAGTTATTGATCGAGCATGACCATTTAATCCTTCAATTTCAGCCAGGGCCTGAGCTACGGGGGCTATATGCCGGAACCCACCTTCAGAAACCTGGAGCGTGGTCTGAATTTTCAGAAAATCCCGAACACTCAATCCTCCAGTATATCGAGCAGCCAGGTTAGTGGGCAGGGTATGATTGAGGCCGCTGCTGTAATCTCCCAGTGATTCGGCAGTGAGCGGCCCTATAAAGAGTGATCCATAGTGGTGGAATTCAGGGAGGAGAGGGGAGGAAGAATCATTGTGGTAGTGGAGATGAAGATGCTCAGGAGCCCGTCTGTTGGCGATGGTAATGGCTCTTTCCAGGTTCTCCACCAGGATGATCATGCCGTTATGGGAGAGAGAGTGGTGAGCAGGATGACCAGCAGGTAAAGGGATTATGTGCTCTTGGAGGAGGGTGTAGACAGCATGTGCCAGCTTCCGGGAGGGGGTGATCAGAACTGGCAGGGCCTGGGGATCATGTTCTGCCTGGGCATACAGGTCTGCAGCCACTATGTCAGGAGATGCACTTTCATCGGCAATGACCATGATTTCAGTGGGTCCAGCAATGAAATCAATACCTACCTCTCCGAACACTGCTTTTTTTGCTGCAGTCACATAAGCGTTACCAGGTCCTACGATTTTATCCACCTTTTTCACAGTTTCAGTCCCATAGGCCATGGCAGCAATGGCCTGGACACCCCCAATGGTATATATTTCGGAAATTCCAATATGGTGAGCAGCCACTAATATTGCAGGATGAATAGAACTATTCCAGGAGGGTGGAGAACAGAGGGCAATCTCAGATACTCCAGCTACCAGAGCAGGTATACCACACATCAACACAGAAGATACCAGAGGGAATCTTCCTCCAGGGACATAGATACCCACCCGTTCTATTGGCTTCACTGTCTGACCTGCATATACACCCGGTGTTATTTCCATCTCAAAATCTGATAATTGATCCATCTGATGAGTGGCGAAGGCTCTGATAGCACCGGCTGCCTTTTCCAGTGAGAGCACTGTCTCCTTTTCCACCAGGTCATGTGCAGCATGGATGTGGGCAGAAGAGACTCTCAGGGTTCTTATCCGGACATGATCAAATTTCTGTGTATACTCTCTGACAGCTTCATCACCTGATTCTCTCACTGCATCCAGAATGGGACGAACAGTATCCATCTCTGTGAGAGGGGTGTGGACGAAAAATGAGGGGGGGATGTCAGATTCGGTGAGTATTTTCATGAAAATCGCCTTCGTCTCAATTCCTGAAGAACATCATCTACAGGTATGTTCTTTTTTGCCAGCAAGACGGTGAGAAAATAGAGAACATCTGCTGTTTCCCAGATAATTTCATCTCTCTCTGAAGCATCCACCACTTCCTGGGCTTCTTCCAGAATTTTTTCCCGTATTTTCTCATCTGAGAGGGAAGAAGTATAGGAATCTGTGTGGGGATTGGTAATTCGATCTGATACCACCTCATGTAATTCATGCAGTGAAAATGTTTTATCACCAAAGCAGGAATAGAGATTGGTGTGGCAGGCCGGGCCATGTTGATGCACCGTTGCCAGCAGGGTATCTCTGTCACAATCGGCACGAATACGAATGAGGTCCTGCACATGGCGTGAAGTTTCACCCTTCATCCACAGGCGATCCCGAGACCGTGAATAATACCACATTTTCCCTGTATCCAGAGTTTTCTTCACAGATTCTTTGCTGCTGTAGGCCAGCATCAACACCTGACCGGATCGATCCTGGGTAATGGTGGGAAGAAGATCTCTATTATCCCAGGAAAGAGAGGCGATAAATCCTTCCGTAATATCTATGGCTCCAGTATAGAGTGCCATTCCCAGCTGCACATCCACACCCAGCCGAGAAAGCGACTGGATTTCGTGGAGTGATCTGATACCCCCCGCCACCGTAATGTGACTGCTGGTAGATTGTGTAATGGCTGTGACCATATCCATATCGATTCCAGTCAATGTCCCCTCTTTTTCTACACAGGTAAAGAGTACTTCACCAGTATAGGATTCGAGATCTTTGAGAATCTGAGTTACAGGAAGCCCGGTGGAATGCTTCCATCCATGAGTCACTATCTCCCCATGGAGGGCATCCACAGCAATAATGATCCGCTCTTTTCCCACTGCTTCTCGGAGGGACTCAAGGAAGGGGTGATTGATCTCGTCATCTTCAAAGGCTTTTGTACCGATGATGATTTTTTTTGCTCCCCTGGATATGAGTTCCTGTGCTTTTTTTACCGTTCGAATTCCTCCCCCTACCCGGCACTCCGCATGGGTGAGTAAAGAGTGAATAAGAGGGGTATTTTCTGATTCTCTTTCTGTTTCTCTTTCTTTTTCTGGAGCTTTCATAGCAGTATCCAGGTCGATCACAGCAATTTCCCCATAGCGGTCGAATGTTTCAGCCAGCGCATGAGGATCGTCTCGCTGAAGCAATTTCTTTTTCCCCTGCTGTAGCTGTACGACTTTTCCCTCCATTACATCGATTGATGAAATAATCATCTCACACACACTCCATGCTGGCGGAGATATTTCTTGATGTCGGAAATTCTGTATTCATCATAATGGAGCAGTGATGCCAGCAGCACTGCATCTGCTTTTCCCTGGACCACCGCTTCCAGAATCTGCTGGAGATTGCCTGCCCCTCCCGAGGCAATGACTGGTACTCCCACTGTATCAGAAACGGTACGCGTTAATTGAAGATCATATCCAGCTCTTGTTCCATCTGCATCCATGGAATTAAGAAGTATTTCTCCAGCACCTCTTTTTTCACCTTCTTGAGCCCATTCAATGGCATCCAGGCCTGTATCGTGTCTCCCTCCATGAGTGTAGGCATGCCATGTGTTACCGTGCTGTTTTGCATCGATGGAAAGCACGATGCACTGGGACCCAAAGGCTCTGGCACCCTGGGTGAGAAGAGATGGATTCTGGAGAGCAGATGTACAGAGAGCAACTTTATCTGCTCCAGCTGTGAGTACCCCTCTCATATCTTCCACAGTCCGAATGCCACCCCCTACGGTGAGGGGGATGAATACTTCCCGGGATACCTGGTGCACCACATGGATGAGTATATTCCTGCTTTTATAGGAGGCTCCAATATCTAAAAAAATGAGTTCATCGGCTCCTTCATCATTATAATAGCGGGCCCGTTCTGCAGGATCTCCCACTGCCTGTATGGCTTTGAATGCAATCCCTTTTACCACCTGTCCTTCATCTATGTCCAGACAGGGAATCACCCGGGTTGTTAACATGACATCACCCAGGTGTGCAACAGGGATAATCCAGCAGTACCACTCTTTTCTGGATGAAATTGTACGCCGTAAATGTTACTCGATGCGATAATGGAGGGATATGAAACTCCATAATCAGTTTTTCCCACAATGATGTCTTTATTTTTAGGCTGGACATAATATCCATGGAGAAAGTAAAAATTTTGCCCATCTACTATTCCTTTCCCGATCTTTGATGGGGTTACTAAAGAAACCTGGTTCCAGCCAATCTGAGGAACCTTATACTGGGTGAATCGTGCAACATGTCCGGGAAAAACAGCAAACCCTTTCACACCTGGCGCTTCTTCACTTTCGGGGAAGAGTATCTGCATTCCCAGGCAAATTCCCAGAAATGGATTATTGGTTTCTAACCATGCTTTCACCGGGTCAAATAAGCCCTTCTCTTTCAATTTTTGAACTGCCGATTGGAAGGCACCCACACCGGGAAGAAGTATCTTTTCCATACCTTCCAGATCCTGTGGAGAGTGTATGATTCGATTTTTTACCTGCAGGAAATCCAGGGCTTTTTTTACAGAAAGAAGATTGCCTGCACCGTAATCAATGATCCCAATCATAATATCCCCTTGGTACTGGGTATATCACTGCACCGTGGATCAACCGCACAGGCATCTCGCACTGCTTTTCCAAATGCCTTGAAAATAGCTTCGATTTTATGGTGGTCAGATCGTCCGTAATATACCTTGATATGAATGGTCGCACCCAGCGATGCTGCAAATCCCTGGAAGAAATCTGTGATCAATGCTGTTGAAAAATCACCCACCACAGGCGTAGTTACCCGGGTGTCAATTTTCAAAAAAGGTCTTCCACAGATATCCACTGCAGCCATAGCAAAGGCTTCATCCATGGGAACCATGAAAAATCCAGTCCTGGAGATGCCTTTTTTATCTCCCAATGCCTTCTTGAATGCCTGGCCCAGTACGATCCCCGTATCTTCCACTGTATGATGCTGATCCACATGGAGATCTCCGGTAATGTGGGCCTCCAGATCGAAATTCCCATGCCTGGCAAAGGTTTCCAGCATGTGATTGAAAAATCCTATATCAGACGTTATAGTACTATTTCCTGTTCCATCTATAGCTAAATGAATGGTGATAGCTGTTTCTGTAGTGGTTCTCTTTACCTGTGCTTTCCTCATTGTAGTACCTCCATGATAGTATTTACCGTGGGAATGAGATGTACTGCCCCTGCTCGAGAGAATGATTCTGCCCGAGAAGCATCATCCGGGGAGACAATGCCTATAGGAAGGACTTCAGCAGCGCAGGCTGCTCTGATATCGTCTATGGTGTCTCCCACATACACTGCTCTTTTCACCTGGAGAGTGTTCAGTGCTTTTTGAATGCCACAGGGATGAGGTTTCTGCTGTCCCCGGACATCTTCCAGAGCTATGAGTACCTCGAAGCAGTCTTTCATCCCGAATCTCTCGAGAGTATAGAGGGCTTCATCTCTGGGTCTGCCGGTGACGATTCCCAGGGGAAGGGTTTTCCTCAAGGCTTGAATAATATCCTCATCAAGCAGCCATTGTTCATGGTGTATACGACCATCCCACCGGATTCCCCGGTATATATCCTGAAATTGTGTGATTATAGCGGTCTTCTCCACATGTACCCCCCGTGAAGTGATGAGGGCTTCGGTGAGATTCCAATCATTGTTGTACCCTCCTTTTTCCTTATACTGCTGGATTTCCTCCAGAGTGACAGGTTCTGTGAGAAAATGTTCTGCCGTTTCCTGTATGGTCCGGATGTAGGATTCAGATACATCCACCAGCACCCCATCCATGTCAAACAGAAGAGCCTCAGGGGGGAGAATGGATTTCAGGGCATTAATGAAGGAGATATTTTCTGAACGCGTTCTGACCGTAATTCTGGCATATGGTGAAAGGGACTCATAATCTGTGAGGAGTTTTATGAGAATATTGAATGTCTCCAATTTCTGTGCTATATCCTGTGCCCCATCTCCCAGATATACCAGGAGAAAATTAGTATCTGTCCTGCGTACCCGAACATTGAGCTTTTCTAATTGGGAGGCCAGGAATCGTTTTTCAGTGAGAATGGTATCTACTGCAGAAGTGAGAAATGACTGATCACCAAGTGCAGCACGGCCAGCCACCACAGCAGGAACACTGACAGGATAGGGCAGCATCACTTTACGAATAGAGGAGATGACAGGAGATGAGGAAAAAATGACTCCCAGGCGAATACCAGCCAACCCATAGGCTTTGGAAAATGATTGCAATACGATGAGATTGTCATGGTCTGATATACAATCGACATAGGATGTGCCACCAAAGTGATGGTAGGTCTCATCGAGCACAATCAGAGAATTTGGCGCGCTCTCCAGTATGGTGTGCAGTTGATCTGCTTCAATAGAGGTACCTGTAGGATTATTTGGACTGACTATGATGATGAGAGCAGGTTCTTCTGTGAGTGCGGTACACACACCCTCTACAGGAAAGGAAAAATCCTCTTTATAGGTTATTTTTTTAATAGATGCTTCTCTCATGCGAGCCAGCAATTCAAACATGGAAAAGGTGGGAACAGGCAGGATGATCTGGTCTCCAGGATTGCAAAAGGTATCCATGATCGCACGGATGGCATCATCTGCTCCATTGGTGAGCAGTATATTCTCTGGTTCAACCCCACTGTGCCGTGCTATGTCTTCTACCAGTGTCAGCGTTTCAGGATAACAGGAAATCTGTTCAGAGGTTAGGGTATGAAGTGCCTGGATGACTCGGGGTGAACATCTCAGGGCAGATTCATTGGAATCCATGCGGATTTTATCTCCACGGGTGACTGAGGGCACTTTATAGGGTGTGACGGTGGAGAGACAGGAACGTTCTCTCATCAGACCACCACTTTCTGAAGATTGTATTCAAGAATGTCTGTGGCTCCCAGCTGTTTTAATCGGGGAATGAGTTTTGTTATCTCTGTTTTTTTCACCGCGATCTTCACTGCAAAGCCTTGGTCACCATAAAGAGGAGCTACAGTGGGAGACTTCATACAGGGCAATTCACTGACAATTTCGGTTAAATGGTCTGGAGGAATATTCATCTCCAGCATGACCCGGTCCCTGGCATTGAGAATGGACTGGAAGAGCATTTTCATTTCATAAATCTTTTGCTTTTTCCAGGGATCTTCCAGTGCCTCTTTGTTACAGATTAACCGGGTTGAGGAATGCAGTATAGTGGATATGACACAAAGACCGTGTTCTTCCAGTGTTCTTCCTGAAGCCATGTTATCGATGATCATATCTGCGTCGTCAGGAGGAAAGACTTCGGTAGCTCCGTAAGTGCGCAGGAATACATATTCATAAGGCTGACTCTCCAGAAATCTCCGAGAAATAGTTTCATATTCAGAAGCTACAACTATTGTTCTCTTCCTTCTGCCTGTATTGATCAGTCCATCAGGGGCTGCAGCCACCACTGTCACAGGATCAAATTCCAGATCCAACAATTCCACCACCCGGGCTCCTGTTTCTACCACCCAGTCATGACCGGTGAACCCCACATGATGCGAACCTAATTCCACCAGAGTGGGAATATTCTGGGGTTTCATTATTTTGATCTCGATTTCACAATCATTGACTGCAGGTCTATACTCTCGGGCGTTCATATGAAGATAGATTCCTGCCTCCTGCAGCAAGGTTTTTACTTTATCAAAGATCCTCCCTTTGGGGAGAACCACTCTCAATTTCTGGGGGCTCATGATATCACCACATTGAGCAGGCTGGTACCCACTGATGCCGTGTGAAATTCCAAAGTTTTCTGGACTCTGTCATCATAGAATGATTTCCTCCACCCTAAAAGAAGAGAGGAGAGAATTCTGGATTCTGGATTACCCTGGGTCACACTGGACAGAAAACCATGTACATTACTCACAGAAAATAGTATATAGAGAACAGACAATTTCCATGATAAATGAATTCTTTTTAAAAATATCTGTGTTCTGTGCAGTTTACATTCAGACACTATGAAAGACATCGCCAGACAACATGCTTATCATGCCCTCCATGAAGCAAAGGTTATTTAAAGGTTTCGGTGATCCCAGTAGATAGACATGTAAATAATTATTGCACATTTGAATAAAAAAGTCTGCTAAATTCATAAAAAAAGGGTTATTGAATCCATTTCTATGGGTATATTTCCCTGCAAATGTTTAAATATTTATTCAAACACAACAGAACGAGGTGAAGATGTATGAATTTCCTGCATGGATGGCCCTTTATAGGTCCTAATGAGGTCATTCACCCTTTTGGAGATCCACCAGGTGGTGGTGGAATCCCTGGATAATTGTATCTTACTCTCTTCTCGGTAAATAATCGTAACAAATTGTATAATGAAACTCATCAATGAGTTTCTGATCAAGCAACTCATTAAAATACTTGATTAACTGTTTCACATCTATCACATATGTTAAAATGAATAACCAGTCCCCCTCTGTCTTGAGGAAATAAGCTGTAGCAGGTAAACGAAATAGTCTGTCATATAACCCATATTCATACGCTGTTTTCACCTGAATCATTATTCCAGTATATGCAAGATACCCTTTCTCAAAATATCCACTCAGCCAGTAAGTCGAAGGGATAATATGTTCAATGAATCGGAGTTTAATAGTAGTCTGATGGAGATCCAATTCCCTCGCAATTTGAGCGAATGAAATTTGTGGATTACGTGCAATTCTCTCATATATTTTCCAGTCTGTAGAATCCCATTTCAACAACTTAGAAGGTAAATTTAGAGAATATATGCTCTTTTCCTGGTGATTCTCATGTAGGTTCTATGACCACAACCTTTATAAGTATATATTAGTATATATCAAATTATGAGGAAAATCAAAGTCATCGATAAAGATCTTGTACTCACAGATAAGGTGGAAATCCTCTATGAGAAAAGAATAACACCCTTTGGAAATGGTGCAAAACTCGATGCACCAAAGAAATACATTGGAAATAGAGCGTATGTTATCATTCTCAAGGAGTGAAAACTAATTTTGTCCCAAAGCCCCCATTCCACCACAATCTTTATATTTTGTAGAACATAAAAGAACCAGAAATGGAGCCAATTCATTCGTTGTGAGGTGAACAGGAGGATTCAGATAGGTGATGAGGTGAACCGGGTCAAAACCCATGTTGACGGATTCGATGAATGTATGGAAGGCGGAATACCTGAAGGCCATATGATCCTAATATGTGGCAGTGCAGGTACCATGAAGAGTACACTGGCATTTTCAGTTCTCTATAATGAGGTCATAGATAACAACTTCAGGGGATTATATATCACGCTGGAACAGAGCCGTGAGAATCTTCTCACCCACATGGAAGGTATGGGTATGGACCCTTCTGCAGTGGGCGATAATCTTCGGATTCTTGATTTAACCCAGCTGAGAAGAGATCTCATAAAAGGAGAGACTCTTTTCATGACCGATCAGGGCATGTGGATGGATTTCATCTCCCGTACAGTTGAATTGATTGGGAAAGTGGATAATTGTAGATTGCTGGCCATTGATTCGCTGAATGCTCTCTATTCACTGGTTACATTTAATAATCCCCGAAATCAACTCTTTTCATTCTTTGAAAGTTTTCGCAACCTGGGGTTGACCACCTTTTTTATTTCAGAAAGCAGCACCAACAGCACACCCTGTGGAGAATTCGGAATAGAAGATTTCATGTGTGATGGCATCATTCGATTGTCCATGCGCGAAGAAGGTGACACATTCAATCGGTATATTAGATGTGTCAAAATGAGAAGTGCTCGACTGGATACCAGTTTTTTTCCCCTCCTCATAACTGAAGAAGGCTTCAGAATCATTAGTGAGTAGATTAGAGGGATGATTCCAGGGGGGATTGAGATTGAGAATTTCCTAAAAATTCATGAATGTTGTGCTGGGCTTCTTCTTCAGATGCACATTGCTGAAACGTAGCAAAAATTGCGGTCTGAATATCTTCCACCTTCACAATTCTATAGTGAAAAGATCCACAGGCCAGATTCATGGCACTGATCAAAAAGGCCAGTCGATTAATTTGAGAATCAAATCCAATGACTTCCAGGGTGAGAAGGTCTTCGGCTGATCTCATGCGTATATCGATGGGCCATCCCAGGTCCTGGTAAAATTCGTTGAGAAGTGTTTCCCATTCCTCCACATGTTCTTCGATGTGCACATCCACTTTTTTCAGTTCTCTCAGATATGAATAGAGTGAGAACAGCAGGTATTGTTTTGGTGGTACATCATAGGTATGGTCTGCGAGCAGCCAGTGCAGTATCTGAGATGGTACTACCAGGCCATAATGATTTTCAATATACTGATCCCGTCTGCTTTTATTATTCATTGCCTGTTCTTTCAGTGCCTCCAGACTCCCGTAGTGCTTGCACAGCACATCCATGAGCTCAACCAGTTCCCGAATGGCAGCTGAAAAATTTCCCTGGTGTTTATCGATGATAGGCTGCAGCATCCTGACATGTTTATGATCCAGTGCTACATTTTTTCGCACTTCCATGACACACATGAGAGATTGATATTTATAAAGATTGCTGTAAGAATCACACTTTATCACACGTTATCACATTCTGTGTGATTATCTGTTCAGTCATGGGTTCATGTGGATATGAGCAGACTGATTACTATGTCACAGATATCCTGCTGGAGATACATGATAATCTTTATATAGCATATTTTGATAACAGAGCATGGTGATCAGGTATGAGAAAGCTTCTCCTCTTATCCCTCATGGTAATACTACTGGCAACTCCCCTTGTAGCTGAAGATCTTTTCATTGAGGTATGGAATCAGAATTACAGTTCAGAAAGTCAAAGAGAGGTGATACAATGTTTCGATGTGGGGGACTTAGATGGCGATGGGATGCCAGAAATCGTGTTGGGGATGATAATTAAACCTACAGCAGGTATTCAAACTTATATGGTCAGAATTCTCTCCTCTAAAGGAGAAAAAAAATACAAATGGGATTCCACATATCCTATAAGTAACATTTCTATAGCAGATATCAATAATGATGGCACACCCGAAATACTGGTATCCAGTGCAGATTTATATATACTATCCAATCAGGGGAAGAATCTCAATTATCCACCCATTGGCACCGTGGTTACCACAGCTATTGGTGAAGATATTGATAATGATGGAAAAATCGAATTACTCATCGGTACCCGGGACCTCATGTGCAAGAGTGACACCCTAAACTGGAAAGTTTCTATAGGAAGTCCAGTGAGAAAAATCCTGGTGTCCGATATCAACTGGGATGGGTCACCCGAAATTATCATACTCACTACCCAGAATGTACATGTATTCAACAGGAAGGGAATCAAATTATGGGTCAGTCCAGCTACCCAGAATCTCAAAGATGTGACAGTCGCCAACATTGATGAAGATCGTGATGTAGAGATTCTTTTTTCAACAGATGATAAACATATTTTTATCTGGGAAGCGAGAGAAGAAGGGCTGCAGCGAGACATCAACCTTCAGACATATACCGCAGATCTCATGGAAATCGGAGATGTGACACGGGATGGAACTCCAGAAATCATCGTTGCCTCCTCAAAGCTCCGGGTAGAAATACTGGATGTGGAGGGAACAACATTGTGGCAGTATCGATTCAATGCCAGAGAGATCAATGATATCTTCATCGATATGGCAGTTTCTGATCTCAATAAGGATGGATGGCCTGATATACTGCTCAGCCATTCTGTGGTAAATATTTCCGGTGCCATGGATTCATATCTGTACTATCTGGAAAACCAAATCAAAATTGCACCCTCTGCTAAAACATTTGATAATTATAATAAAGGCGTGGAATTGTTCAACAGCGGAGAGTATGTGCAGGCACTGGATTTTTTCACCCGGGCACAGACAGCATTCCAGAATGCAGGGAATGAAGAAATGGTGGAAAATTGCCAGTCATTTATCGATCGATGTAATGAATTTATCTCACAGCAGGAGGAAGCCGACGCTGTATTTTCTCAGGCTGAATCTCTGTATGAGGAGGGGAAATTGGCAGAAGCCCAGCCCCTCTATGAAGAAGCACAGGAACTGTATGAATCACTGGGCAATGAGGAAAAGGTACAGATATGTTCAGATCGACTGGCAGAAATCACCCAGGAAGAACCAGCACCCGAAGAGCCACCGGTAGAAGAAGAACCCGAAAAGAGGCGATCATTCCTTCCCATTCTCCTTGTACTCCTGGTGGTCCTGGTCATCGGTGGGATCATAGGCATGAAATACCTGAAATCTCCCCGATTGAAGGGAATAACTGAATTCTCCAAACCAAGTGAGAAGCCGGAGAAACCTGAAAAACCTGAATCAAAAAAACCAGAGGAAAAATCAAAAGAATCATCTTTATCCAGCCATATCAAAAAAAGAGAACGCGAATTAAAGGCTCAATTTGTGTATGGAGAAATAAACAGGGAACAATACCAGGAGGAATTGAGGAAGCTGTATGAAGAAGAGAGCTGAGATAGCAATTGTCTGGGGAAAAGGTGAGGGACAGACACGGCTCAGTGCCTTCGATGCAGCTCTTGCAGATGCAGGCATTGCTGATTTTAATCTGGTAACCCTCTCGTCAGTTATCCCTCCCTATGCTGTGGTCAGAGAAGTGGGTCGATTTTCAGGAGAGGGGGTGGGAATGGTGTTACCTGTGGTACTGGCTGCATCTATGGGAGAAGGATATCAGGCAGCAGGATTGGGGTGGACCACTTCTTCTCAGGGAGGGATCCTCTTTGAATCCTGCAAGAGCACACCACAGAAAATCGAAGAGAATATAAAAAAGGGGCTCACAGATATGATGAACAGGCGAGCCTGGAATTTTTCATCAATTTCTTTTAAAATACAGGAAGCAGACTATGATATGAGCTGTGCACTGGTGGCAGCTCTCTTTATCATTCCCCGCCCTCGATTTCTCGAATGGTTTTGGATGTCTCAATCAACACCAGGAGTTCATCACGCAGATTGATCAGATTCCATAACAGTGCTGGCTTTGGATCTTTATGATAGTTTTCTCTGAAAAAGGCTATGGTTTTATTGAGATATTCGACAGGCGTGGTATCTCCGTCCATGATTTTCCCTTTCATGGAGGAGACCATCCGTTCCCAATCATCCATACTTTTCTTTTGTTTTAAAGTATTTAAATCTATCTCTCTATTGATGAATAAAGGAAATCACTTAGAGAAAATCAGAAAATGAAAGATACGCTATTTGAGAAGCTTGATGATATCTGATTCTTCATAACGAAGGACGATGCGCCTGGTACGTCCCACTTTCTTGACATAGGGAGCATCTATGAGTCGCAGTGCCTCCAGTTTTCCTATGAGGGCATTGTATTTTTTCAGTTTATGACCTGTTCTATCTGAAAATTGGTCATAGAGTTCTTTCGATGGCATTTCTCCTTTAGTTTCAGCCAGAATCTTGAGAAGAGCTTTCTCTGCAGGTTCTAACCCATGAAGTATCCTTTTAAGGTGAATTACCTTTGCTCCCGCCGAATATGCACGATCTATGTGATTCTTTTTTATTGTCCGGGAGCCGTCTGCTTCGGCTTCCAGTGCACTCCGGTATACCAGTTCTATACCCACCCGCAAATCTCCGGAAGCCACGGTGGTATCTGCAATCATGCCCAGCAATTCATCTGAAAGCACGCCATCTACCAGCCCTGCCCGTACCCTATCGGTGAGAATGTCATATATCTGTGAACGCGTGTAGGGCTCGAAAAAGATTTCACTGGGATTGAAGATGGTATGTACTTTGGTGGCCAGCACAAATCGGAATTCATTTTCCGACACTATTCCAAATATACCAGTTCTCACACCATCATATTTCTCATGTGCCCGCAGGATATCATAGAGTATATCGTTGGCATATTTATCATAGAAAAGATGATCCATATCATCGAGAACCACCACCAGGCATTTTTCCTCCCGCTGAAGCCGTTTCATGATTTCCTTCTGGACCCGGGTCAGAGGGACTCCTGTTTCGGGAGGAGAGTGCCCAATCACTTTTCGGTATATCTGGGAAAAGGTCTGGAAGGGGGTGGCACTGAACTGACAGTTGATATAGACAGGTATTATCTTGTCTGAAGAATGTTCAGCTTCTTCCATGACCAGTTTCACAGATGTAGTTTTTCCTGTACCACAGGGACCCAGTATCAATGTATTGACTGGTGTACCCCCCCGCATACAGGGCTTCAAGTGGTATGAAAGCTGTTGTAATTGAGAATCTCTGAAATTAAACCGTTCCGGTGTATACTGTGGATCAAATATCCGATCGTTTCTGATCAGTGTTTCATCATAGAGCAAAATATCTTTGATTTCCCTGCGGTTCATCACATCACTTTAATAGAAGGAGTCTTATAAAGGTTGCAGATACCCCCCTATGAACATGATTCTTTTCTATCCGGTGTCCCTTTTTATTGCATGGCATCTGTTATCTGATGAGAGCAGTTATGATTCCAGTTCGAGAATAGAGAGTGCATTTACCGGACAGGATTCTACACAATTTCCGCACTGTATACACTTAAAGGGCTCGATGTATTCTTCGTGAACAAATAACACGCCGGCAGGGCAGGCTTCTACACAGATATAGCATCCTGTACAGCGATCCCTTTTAATTTTGACCACCGAACCCTCTCTGTAGATAGCCCCTTCTGGACATGCACTCATACACGCTCCACACTGGATACATACCAGTACCTCATATCCAGTCTCAGACTGGATGATTTTAATGGCTGATTTTTCAGGATTGCTGTCATGATGGAGGGCCAGAGCACACACTATTTCACAGGTTCGACAGCCGATACATGCAGCATCATCGGCATGAATCATGCACAGTGCTACCGACTCCTCAATATAAGGATTGCGGAAAGACAAGAAGAGAGGAAGATGGAGATACTGCTCATATGTGTAAGACCAGGTAGAGTATTACGTGTTCTCAGCACAATAATGGTTTAAAAATATTCCCGTAGGAACTGGAGAACACACTGGGAAAATTCTGGTCCATATCCACCTTCCAGCACGGCAAAGCTGGGAATACCATAGGCTTTTACAGCTTTTGCAATTTCCTCATAGGTTCTCTTTTCCAATCGAAGCATGGAAAGAGGATCCCCGATATAGGCATCAAATCCTGCCGAGAGAGCAATCATGTGGGGATCGAAATCGTTTACCTTTTCCAGTCCCTCAAGAAAGAGAGCCATGAATGATTCGTGATCATCACCGGGAGTTACCGGGTAACTGAGACAGTTTCCCTGGTGTTCATATCCTGTTCCAGGATAGATGTGTGTCTGGTGCCAGGAAACATAGAGGACTCTCTCGTCTCCCAGAAAGATATCCTGAGTACCATTTCCATGATGACAATCAAAATCCAAAATTGCCACACGATCTACCTGCTGGAGTGCCCGGGAGACTGCCACTGCAATATTGTTGAAATAACAGAATCCCCCCACAGATGTCCGGGTAGCATGATGTCCGGGGGGGCGCATGAGAGAGAAACTTCTTCCTTCTGATAAGGAATGGGTCATGGCCAGGAGGGCTCCTCCTGCAGATAGAGTAGCATACTCGTAGATATGGGGATGATTTGGAGAATCCCAGTCAAAAAAATCATTGGTTTTGACACTCTCGATGAGGGCAGGTGCATGAACAAGCAGAAGATCGTCTTCCGAACAGGGCTGTGGCTCTATGAATTCATACCCTTCGCGTTGAAGCAGGTCATGGGTCTTTTTCACTCTCTCCGGCGATTCAGGATGTCCCGGTGAAACGAATTCCAGGCAATGTGAGGAGAAAATGACCTTCATACACCCGTGTATCAAGTGGAGCTATTTAAGAGTTATCACATGCCTTGTTTCATGGGGTGGATGTGGGGAGATTGTCTGGATGCTCCATAGAAAAGGGCATCTGCAGTATTGGAGAAAAAAGAGGAAGAGGAAGATAAAAAAAAGGTTAAATAATGTTCAAGTTCTTACCACAGGTTTCGAATGCACCCAGTGCTTCCTGCAGATCTTCATCAGTCAATCCTGCATTCATCATGGTCCGTATTCGTGCCTTGTCTTTTGCCACCATGGGGTAGACAATAGGAAGGGCAAAGACACCATTTTCAAAGAGGGCATCGGAGAGACGTTTTGCTACACTGGATTCCCCTACAATCACAGGAGTGATGGGTGTTTCTGAAAATCCAGTATCAAATCCCATGGATTTTAATTCTTTTTTAAAATAGGCAGTATTGTCCCAGAGACGGTTCCAGTGTTGAGGCTCTTCTTCCAAGACTTTAATGGCTGCCAGCTGGGCTGCGGCCACCTGGGGAGGATGGGATGCAGACAGTAACCAGGTCCTAGATTTATTATAGGCAAAGTTGACCAGGTCCTGACTCCCGGCAATCAATCCACCTACAACGCCGTAGGCCTTGGAGAAGGTTCCCATTTCCACATGGATTTTTCTTTTAAGGTTAAAATGAGCACCAATACCTCTTCCATTCTTCCCCAGAACACCCTCACCGTGAGCATCATCCACATAGGTCATGGCACCATGTTCTTCTGCCAGGTCACAGATAGCTTTCATGTTTGCCACATCACCATCCATGGAAAATACACCATCTGTAATGATGAGGATTCGTCTGTAGTTCTTTTTTTCTGCCTCTTTGAGCACCTGTCCCAGATTTTCATAGTCTCGATGCTTGAAAATTGCCCGATCCGCACTGGAGAGCCGTACACCATCTATAATGGACCCGTGATTGAGTTCATCTGAAATAATAAGGTCTCCTTTGTCTACCAGCTGGGGAATCAATCCGGCATTGGCTGCAAATCCTGTCTGGTAAATCAGAGAGGCTTCAGTTCCTTTGAATCGAGCCAGTGCCTTTTCCACTTCCATATGGATGTCCATGGTTCCTGCAATGGCCCGCACTGATCCAGAACCCACCCCGTGCGTTTCGATAATGTCCTGAGCAGCTTTTTTCAACCGGGGATGATTGGAGAGGTTGAGATAATTATTGGAGCACAGCATGATAACAGGGGTTCCATCGACGATGCACCGAGCAGCAGAAGGTCCTTCCAGCACACGCAGGTTCCAATTTAAATTTTGATCTACTAATTTTTGATATTCTTCATGTAAAAATGCAGTGGGATTTCTTTTCATAAAACATCCTCCTATTCCATATATAAAACGATTTTTCCTGACTCTCCACGTCGCATGATATCCATTGCTTCTGGGAATTCACTGAATTTAAAGGTGTGGGTTATAATGGGGTCTACATTCAATCCAGATCTGAACAGTCCTCGCATCCGATACCAGGTATCCCAGATCAATCTGCCTGTTATCCCCTGCAGGGTCGCATATTTGAAAACCACATTCTCTGTCAAATCGGTGGTGAAATCTTTAGAAAACACTCCCAGCAGAACCATGGTGCCACCAGGCCTCAATAGATGTAATCCCTGATTGACTGCCTGGGGAGCACCGGTGAATTCCAGGACCACATCAACGCCAATCCCATCTGTGGCCTCCATGATCTCTGTTTCTGCATCATCTCCCCGCAGGAATACGGCATCTGCTCCCACTTTTTTTGCAATAGAAGCCCGGTATTCATTGAGGTCTTCGGTGGCAAAAATTTGAGCAGCACCAATATGATTGCAGATAGCTGTAGAAAATAGGCCGGTGGGTCCGCATCCCAGAATGAGTACATTTTTCCCGGGAACATCTGCTGCAAAAACGGTGTGCACAGAATTTCCCAGCGGATCCTGGATGGTAGCATATTCCATGGGGAGATCAGGATCGTTTTTCCAGACATTCTGGGCAGGGATGGAGGCATATTCTGCAAAAATCCCCTGGGTGTCTACTCCCAGGATGTTTAATCGGGAACAGATATGACGCATGCCGGTCCTGCATTGATAACACGTACCGCAGTAGATATGTCCTTCTGCAGAAACATAATCACCAACCTGGATTTCTTTCACCCGTTCACCCGTTTCCACAACTTCTCCAGCAAATTCGTGACCGTACAGCAGGGGTGGATGTATCCGGCTCTGTGCCCAATTATCCCAGTTATAAATGTGTACATCGGTGCCGCAAATAGAACAGATAGTGATTTTGATAAGAAAATCATCAGGACCAGGACGAGGTATGGGTACCTCTCTGAATTCGGTGGCTCCTGGTTCAGGCGAGGTCTTAAAAATTGCTCGCATTTTTTCTGTCATTTCATTCCTCCTTCATATACTCGATATAGATGCTTAAATGTGTGCGGGTACTTCAATCTTTCGAACCGCCATGGTGTGATAACCTATAATGACCCGAAGATACCCCCTGTGTAGAAATGATTCATCAAGGCTGCTATCCTGGGTGTCAATCCGGAGTACATCTGTTTGATGGAGTTTGGAAGGGGTGGCCACCACCAGGATATTATCCAGGCCGATCTTTCTGATGACTTCTGGAGAGAGTTGCAGATTCCCCCGGCCCAGAATGAACCCCTGAGCACCGATGGGACTCACTATCAGCTTCACAGAGGAATATGTCTCCAGGAGTGAGAGCAGGTCTTTTTCGGTGGCATCTTTTTTTATGAGTGTTTTATTACACACTGCATCAATACCCAGCAGTGTTTTATCTATACCCAGATGCTCCCCAATGGTTTTGAGGGTGCTGCCTGAACCGAGAATGTAGAGGGTATTATCCTCCATTTCTTCTGCAATGTATTCTGAAATTTCTTCTTTACTCTCCTGTTCAGAAGGCCCCTGAATGACAGCTTTTGCATTCTGTATGTATGTGCGTTCCACAGGTATCCGGGCTATACCATGGAGTTTTATGGACCAGATTCCCTTCCGATATTTTTCTTCATCTAAATCCATGATTTCTGCTTCACCCAGTTCCAGATTTCCTGTTACAAAGGCTAGGATCACTTCAGCAACACTTTCTGGATTGATCCCGAAGACACCAGAATGCATCTTGACACCGGAGGGGATACCCAGTATGGGTACAGATGTCCCCACCACCTCATAGATGTCTCTGGCTGTTCCATCACCACCGCAAAATACGATTAATTCCACCTGATGCTCCTTGAATATTTCACATAATGTGCGGGTATCGTCTGCTGTTGTGGGTTCTTTACATTCATAGAGTATGGTGAATTCATCAGAAGAAAATCCTGCTTCCCTCAATACTTTTGCTCCCATGACATCAGATGCAGTCAACCAGGTAATGGGTATGGATATGGTGAGTCCTTTTCGTATCCTGGTCAGTGATTTCAACATGGTCAGGGCTCTATGGTCCGAGATGGGTTCTGCACCTCTGTGGATAGCCTCTTGTACAACATTGTCTGTTCCTTTCAATCCAACACGACCACCCATTCCCGCAATTGGATTGATGATAAAGCCTAAAAGATGCATTGCTTTCATCTTTCAGGGATAACTTAAAAACATTCTCATACCCCTTCTCGAGATTCATTGCCTTTCAGTACAGGGCACAGACTGGAGAAGCCCTCTTGAGAGGGAAAGAAAAAAAATGAATCACAGATGGTAATATTTTTCCAATTCGAAGGTGTGTACTTTTTTTCTATACTGCGCCCATTCCTGAGCTTTCAATGCAATCCAGTTATCCACGGTCACTTCTCCCAGGATCTCCCGTATTAATGAGGAGTGTTCCACCTCTCTGAGAGCCTCACCCAGGCTTCCGGGAAGATCCACTATTCCCCGTTTGTGCCGCTCCTGATAGCCCAGATTGTACAGATTATCTTTTTGCGGTGGTTCCAGTTCCAACCCTTCTTCGATTCCTGCCAATCCTGCACGCAGCAGTACTGAAAAGGCCAGATATGGATTACAGGCTGGATCAGCACAGCGAATTTCTGCCCGCATAGCCTTTTCCCTGTTTTTTACGGATAAGGGAACACGGATAAGTGCAGATCGATTTACCACAGACCAGGAAACATAGGTGGGAGCCTCAAAATTGGGAATCAATCGTTTATAGGAATTGACCCATTGAGCCAGAATACCGCAGATTTCCCTGGCGTAGGTCAGCTGACCGGCAATGAACTGCTGGGCAATTTTGGAGAGACCATATTCCTCCCCCGAATCATAAAAGAGGTTCTTTCCTTTCTCATCAGAGAGGCTTTCATGGATGTGCATGCCTGATCCATTGACCCCTTCAATAGGTTTGGGCATGAAGGTGGCCACCATGTTGTTTTCCCCGGCAATAAATTTCACAATCCATTTATACAGCAGAGAAAAATCTGCCATTTTCAATGCTTCTGCATAGTTGAGATTGATTTCATGCTGAGAATAAGCAGCCTCATGATGAGAATATTCAGCTTCAATTCCTGTCTGGTCACCCAGTTCGGAGAGTACCTTGATGATCTCTTCCCGCACCTTTTCTCCTCGATCCCGGTATGGGGAAGCGAAATATCCTCCTGAGTCAGTTATTTCAGCAATCCCATTGGCGCCAAACATGAAAAATTCCAGTTCAGGGCCAACATTATAAATAAATCCTTTTTTTCGGGCATATTCCAGATTTTTCTGTAAGATAAATCTGGAATCACAGGGATGTCTCACCAGATCCCCATTGATAGGTTCATAAATGTCACAGAGCACCCGGGCCACATTGCTCCCGAAGGGGAGCTGAATGAAGGTGGACAAATCCGGAATGACCAGGAGATCACTCTCTTCAATAGGATTCATTCCGGTGACAGATGATCCATCAAAACTCAATCCTTCTTCAATAGCTTTGGGAAATATTTTCACAGGGATTTCAAATTGCTTCAATTCTCCCATTAAATCCACAAATTGCATTTTTACTAAATGAATATTTCTATCCTGACAGAATCGAATAATATCTTCTGGTTGGTGCATGTCAATCATGGTCAATGAATTATATAAAGGTTTCTTTGAGCTTTGTGCAATTCGAGAAAAGAATGCATTTTCCGATATTTCTGGAAATTCTTAAAAGATCGATGATCAATCTGAAAATATCTGTCCCTGGAAGGTGTAAACTGTGGTTTTCTTATCGAGCCAGCAGTCAGGGGGGAGGCCAGCCTTCATACAGGCCTGACATAAAAATTCTTCAGCGTCCCATTCCCATTCTGAGGCTACCTGGGGAAGTAATATACCCTTAAAGGATCCCTGTTCCACACACAGTCCATCTGTTCCCACCGTGACATTCTCCGGATCGGGGACAATCGGTGAGGGAGGAGTCAATACGGTGACTTCCACGGTGATAGCATCCATTTCGTCTACAGTCACCGGGTCAAATCGGGGATCCTGGAGAGCAGCAGCCACAGAAGAATCCAGTAATGCATCCAGAAGGGGAAATACAGGCTCCGGGTATCCAATGCACCCTCTCAGATTATTATCATGTTTCAGAGTGACAAAGACACCTCTTTTTTCCAGAAATTCAGGAGGAACATCTGTAACAGAAAGCATGGTGCGTGTTTTCAAATAGGTGATGATATTTTCCCGTGCAATCGTACAGAGTCTTTGGCCATGGTCTTGAGTGAGCATGAGATTATTTCTCTATGATCCATAAAACCTTTGGTATTCATGAAATAATAGAATGCTATGATGTTTGAATTGGTTAACATAAAAATGTTACAGATTGTGGAAGGCATCTGGAATATGGGCTCTCCGCTGAGAGGCCTCAGTGTTTGAGAAGAAGGTTATGGGGGCAATGGTTTGTTGAGCCTCGGGGGGATTTACCCTTCCACCAATACCTTCCAACACATTATAACTATGTTATTGTCATTTATAAAGATTCCGATAATTGCGTGTCTCGCAAACTTATATATAAATTCTAAGGGTTAGGACCGATTTTTTTTATGGCAAATTCTACGAGGTAAGATATGGTGAAAATTCGCCAGTAAAAATAAGGATTTCTGTACAAAACACCAGGATACTCGCTCTGTTGAAAAAAGAGAAGGAAGAAGGGTGGAAGGAGAAATGTGCAGGGAGAAAGAGAAACCTTATAAAAGTGAGGACAAGCATGATGCATGAATCTTGCCCAGGTCCTCATCGATGTGCTCATACCCATTTTTTTAATCTTTGGTATTGGGGTTCTGTTAGGGAAAAAGAAGAATCCCGATCCACGTCCTATTGCACATCTCAGCATTTATATCCTCCTTCCCAGCCTGGTGTTTATATCTTTTCTCAATGGGAATATAATGAATAAACTGGCTGTAATAGGAGTCTATATCCTTTCATTTACCGGGATTATGTATATCTTATCTGTAATAATCTGCAAAATTTTCCATTTTGACCGTCCACTGGAAAGTGCCTTTCTTTTATCCGTTCTTTTTTCTAACCATGGAAATTATGGGGTCCCCCTGTGCACCTTTGCCTTCGGAGAGGAAGGAATGACCAATGCACTGGCTTATATGATGTATGGATCGGTTATCATGTACACGGTTGCCGTGTACATTGCCTCACGGGGTCAATCAAATATGAGAGAATCTTTTTCAAATATCTTCAAAATACCGCTTATCTATGCTGTTGTAGCAGCACTCATTATTACCTACACCCAGACGACAGTACCATCTTTCATAGAAAAACCACTTTCCTTGCTGGGGTCCGCTGCCATCCCTGTAGCCATGGTTCTTCTGGGAATTCAACTATCACATACTACATTGCAGAGATCCTATGGGTCCCTGGCTCTCTCAACACTCGTCCGTCTGGTGCTCTCTCCCCTGGTAGGCATTGTGCTCACCGCAGTAATGGGAGTGGATGGTGTCCTGAGAAGTGTACTCATCCTGGAGAGTTCCATGCCTACGGCCATCAATTCCGCATTGATTGCTATCGAATTTAAGGCAAAACCCGGGTTTGTTTCCACAGTAGTCCTGGTATCCACAATTTTCAGCGTTATTTCCCTTTCAGTCCTGCTCTTATATCTGACCTGATAGCTCTCATCTATCAAGGCAGAGTATGTGAATAGGGATATACACACAAATTTTTTTAAATCGGGATTCTCAGGG
>Ga0180438_10000973_pt1 | contig 52303 bp, 46 predicted proteins | sample SS_ome_12_FD_132455 | JGI IMG/M metagenome (GOLD analysis project Ga0180438, IMG submission 132455) | Hypersaline lake sediment archaeal communities from the Salton Sea, California, USA - SS_3_D_2 metaG | ecosystem: Environmental > Aquatic > Non-marine Saline and Alkaline > Hypersaline >...
AGCAAGGTTTGGCCCAACAGTGTCACCGAGGCCATGGCCAACGCTTTTCGAATGAGTTCTTATGTTTACACGATCGTCTACATCGGTATGATCTTCTTTTTCGCGTTCTTCTGGACCACGGTGCAGTTCCGCCCGAAGGAGTACGCCGAGAACATGCGAGACCACGGCAGTTTCATACCGGGTCTGCGTCCTGGCAAGCGCACGGCTGACTATCTGGAAAGAGTAATGGAGCGCATCACCTATTGTGGCGCGGCGTTCCTGGCCGTTATTGCGGTCTTGCCAATGGTCATGAGTAATGTGGTGGGCATCCCCTGGCGAATCAGTGGTTTCTTGGGCGGCACTGGTCTGTTGATTATGGTGTCGGTAACGCTGAACTTAGTGCAAAGCATCGAGTCGAACCTCGTTATGCGGAATTACGGTGGCTTCCTTGGCGGCAGCGCGCGAATCAAGGGAGCGTACCGATGAGAATAGTGCTTATGGGCCCGCCGGGTGCAGGCAAAGGCACCCAGGCAATGCGGCTGGTGGCCAAGTTAGGAATGGTTCACCTGTCCAGTGGCGATATCTTCCGCGCCGTCCGGGTCGGCGGGTCGGACCTGGGCCAAGAGCTGGCGAAGTACATGGACGCCGGTGAGCTCGTGCCAGATGAACTGGTCGTTTCGATAATGGCTCAGGCTATTGCCGAAAACGATGCTGCCGGCGGGCTTATGCTGGATGGTTTTCCGCGGACAGTGCCACAGGCCGAAGCGCTGGACCAGCAGTTGGCGGCAGCGAATAAGCCTTTAGATGCGGTCGTCGTGATCGTTGCTGAGGACGATCTGATCGTTAAGCGCATAACCGGGCGGCGAAGTTGCCCCAAGTGTGGCAAGATTTTTCATGTGAACTTTATGCCCAGTGCCGACGGCGACTTCTGTGACATATGCAGTGACGAAAAGGTCGCGCTCGTGCAGCGAGAGGATGACCGCGAAAATGTAGTCCGGCAGCGGCTGAAGACCTACAGGGCACAGACCCAGCCGGTTATCGATTATTACCGTAAAACCGGCTTGGCGATGATCGAGCTGGATGGCAGTGGCCGTCCGGAAGACGTGACGGCAGAGCTAATGAAGGCCCTGCAGGTGGCTGGGCTGAGGAATTGAAAGGCCCCCCGTGGCGATCGCGCTCAAGACACCCGAGCAGATCAAGCGGATGCGTGAGGCCGGGCAGCTGGTCCGGCTGGTGCTGAATCGCCTGGGCGAGATGATCGCTCCGGGCGTTACAACTGAAAAACTGGATGTCGAAGCGGAAAGGTTGTGTCGTTCTAAAGGCGCCCAGCCTTTGTTTAAAGGCGTCCCGGGCCGCGGGCGTGCTGGGCCGTTTCCCGGCAGCATTTGCTGTTCGTTGAACGACGAGGTCGTTCATGGGATACCCTCAGCCGACCGTGTCATCCGAGACGGCGACATCGTCAGTGTGGATTTCGGTGTCAAGCTCGCCGGCTGGTGTGGCGATGCCGCCGAGACGTTCGTCTGCGGCAACGTGCCGCCCGAGGTGCGGCGCCTGGTCGACGTGACGCGACAATCGCTGGCGATTGCCGTGGAGATGACCAGACCGGGCCTGATGTGGTCAACCATTGCGGCGGCGATACAGAGCTATGTCGAGGCTGAGGGCTTTTCGGTCGTTCGGGAATTTGTCGGCCATGGTATTGGCAGCGAGATGCATGAGGACCCGAAGGTTCCAAACTGCATCTTGCCGGAATTCCGTTCACGCGACATACTGCTGGCTGAAGGCATGGTCCTGGCCGTAGAGCCGATGGTGAACCTCGGCTCAGCGGATGTAAAGATAGCGAGCGACGGATGGACCGTCGTAACCAGCGACGGTATGCCGTCAGCGCATTTTGAGCACATGTTGGGCATTACCTCGACCGGCGTGACAGTGCTCACAGAATGACTGCAGGTGATGTAATGAAGGTAAGATCATCAGTAAAAAGAATATGTGAGAAGTGCCGCATCATACGCCGCAAGGGCGTCGTGCGCGTGATCTGCGATAATCCTAAGCACAAGCAGCGACAAGGCTAGCCCTAGCGCTCGGAGAATAGGCATATGCCACGTGTATCAGGTGTAGACATTCCAAATGACAAGCCCACCGTGATAGCACTTACGTATATCTATGGTATAGGCAGAAAGTCCGCTGAGGACATGTGCATGCGGCTCGGGCTTGAGCCCACCAAGCGGGCGAAAGAGCTCACTGAAGACGAGCTTTCGAAGATTGCCAGTCTTTTGGAGCAGGAATACGTCGTCGAGGGACAATTGCGCCGGCAGGTGCAGCAGAACATCGCTCGAATGCGGGATATCACCTGCTATCGAGGGCTTCGGCACCGCCGCGGATTGCCCGTTCGAGGCCAACGGACGAAGACCAATGCCCGCACTCGCAAGGGTCCGCGCAAGACAGTGGCTGGCAAGAAATCCGTCAAGGAGATGCGCTAATCTATGGCACAGTCAGGCAAAAGCAAGAAAGTCCGACGAAACGTTACAAGAGGCATCGTCCACGTCAAGGCGACCTTCAACAATACGCTGGTGACCATCACGGACACAAACGGCGAAGTTGTGTGCAAGCAGTCTTCGGGAACTATGGGCTTTAAGGGCTCTCGCAAGAGCACGCCGTTCGCCGCTCAGCGAGCGGCAGAGACGGCGGCGAATGCAGCCAAGAGAATAGGCATGACCGAAGTCGAAGTGCGAGTGAACGGCCCGGGGTCAGGCAGAGAAAGCGCTGTCACCGCCCTTCAGGCCGCCGGGATGAAGGTGCTGTCTATTGAAGATGTCACACCCAATCCGCATAACGGCTGCCGCGCGAGAAAAAGACGACGCGTCTAGCGCTGAAACAGGAGCTACGAAATAATGGGACGCCATACAGGACCCACTGACAAACTATCCCGCCGAGAAGGCATCAATCTGATGCTCAAAGGCGCCCGCTCGGAAAGTGGAAAAATCGAGCGACGCATGGTGCCGCCAGGCCCCCACGCCTGGCGACGTGGCCGCTTGAGTGACTACGGTATGCGGCTTCGCGAAACGCAGAAGGTCAAGCGGTACTACGGCGTGCGTGATCGGCAGTTCATGAATTACTTTCACCAGGCCGAGCGACAGAAAACCGACACGGGCGCTGTCCTGCTCAGCCTGCTGGAACGCCGGCTGGACAATGTTGTGCATAAGCTTGGGCTGGCGCCCTCCCGCCCGTCGGCAAGGCAGCTTGTAAGCCACGGGCATGTCTATGTTAACGGTCGGCGAGTGAACGTGTCCAGCTTCCGCACATCGGTCGGAGACAAGATTGCCGTCAAGCCTTCCGAGCGTTCGCAGAATCTCGTTCGCGCACGCCTTGAAGAGCTCGGCGAGCCCCACCTGCAGAATTGGCTGCAGTTGGATATCAGTAAGCTGGAAGGTGTTGTCACGGCCATGCCCACCCGCGATGACGTAATGATTCCCGTTGAAGAACAGTTAATCGTCGAGTTCTGTAGCCACTAGGGCTCAGACGGCGAATGGATATATCGACCCGAAAGCGACCCAGCAACACGATTGGAGCCAGATCGATGCGAATAAGGTGGCGCGGCCTAGAATTACCGACACGTGTGGTCAGTGACCAGGCAGTTTCGACGCCTACGTATGGACGGTTTACTGTCAAGCCGTTCGAGCGGGGTTTTGGTACTACCGTTGGCAACTCCCTCCGCCGTATCTTGCTGAGCAGTCTGGAAGGGGCCGCGGTAACGAGCGTCAAGATTGCAGGTGCTGACCACGAGTTCATGTCCTTGCCCGGCGTGATGGAAGATGTCACTGACATCATCCTGAACGTCAAGACCCTCATCGTGAAGAGCCATTCCGATGAGCCTCGGACCTTGCGCCTGCACAGCGAGGTAAAGGGGCCTGTCACTGCCGGAATGATCGAAGCCGATCCCGCAGTCGAGATCATGAATCCTGATCTCGTCCTGGCTACTCTGAGCGATAACGCGGCTTTCGACATGGAGATGGTCGTCGAGACCGGGCGAGGCTACATGCCCGACGAGGAAATGATCGATCCGGATGCGGACCAGGAGTTAGGCCGAATCTATGTGGACGCGGCCTTTTCGCCTGTTACGCGTGTTCGTTACAGGACCGAGGAAACCCGGGTCGGCCAGAAGACCAACTACGACCAGCTCGTCCTTGAGATATGGACAAATGGAACCATCACGCCGGAGATGGCGATGGTCGAGGCCGCCAAAATCCTCCGCAAGCACCTCAACCCGTTCGTACAGTACTTCGAGGTGGGCGAGCGAATCGTCGATTCCGGCCCTGGCGAGGCGGCCTCTGAGATCGATACCGAGCTCCAGCAGAAACTCATGATGAGCGTCCATGAGCTCGAACTTTCAGTGCGGTCTAACAACTGCCTCGAAGCCGGTAAGATCGAAACTGTCGGCCAGCTCGTCCAGTTGAGCGATGCCGACTTGCTGAAGATCCGCAGCTTCGGTAAGACTTCGCTGCGCGAGGTTAAACGCAAGCTGGCAGACCTGGGCCTGTCCCTGGGCATGGACATTTCTCTGCCCGAGGCGACGCTGGCATCGGCGTCTGCAGAGCTGGCTGACGATGAGTAGTACTTCTGTTGATTATTGTCCGATGAGGAATTGACCCAATGCGTCATCGAATGGCTGGCAAGCAATTGTCTCGCAACACGAGCCACCGTCGGGCCCTCCGGCGGAATATGGCCGCTGCGCTTATTCAATACGGTGCGATCCGTACCACTGAAACTAAGGCCAAGCAGCTTCGGCGGTTCGTGGAGAAGCTGATCACCACCGCCAAGAAAAATACCCTTCACGCACGCAGGCGGGTAAAGGCTGAACTTTGTGATCGCAGACTTTATGACGACGACGGTGAGCTGCTGGAGCAAACCCTGGTGCAGAAGCTGTTTGATGAGGTCGCTCCCCGATACGCCCAGCGCCTTGGCGGGTACACGCGCATAATAAAACTGGCTGAGAGACGCATAGGCGACGCCGGCAGGCAGGTATTGTTGCAGTTGGTGGAGGAGGAAACACCCCATGGCGGTGGCGGCGGAGGCTCTCGCCGTAAAAAACAAGCCGCAAAACGACATGATGCCGTTGCGGCTATGGCCGCCGATCAGGTTGCAGAGCCCGAAGATGCAACTTCAAAAGACAACCCAGCCGAGCCGGAGCCGAAAAACCAGGGCAATAAGCAGGATTAGCCCTTGGGCTGCACCTCCGGGCCGCGGCAAGAGATTCTCTCATGCCCGCCTTCCTACAAGCGCGGGCTTTTTTGTGCAATCTTGTATATGGCTCGGTTGTATGGCCGATATCGCCTCTGCCTGAAAGGAAAGGAAGATGAAAGACCCCGACTGCATCTTCTGCAGGATCGCCGCCGGTGATATTCCCGCCACGAAGGTCTTCCAGGACGACGCATGCCTGGCCTTCATGGACATCGGCCCTCTGGCCGAGGGGCATCTGCTGCTGATCCCAAAGACCCACGCAGAGACGCTCGACAAGATGTCCGCCGACCAAGCTGCAGCCGTGCTGCGTCATCTGCCGGCCCTGGTGCGCGCCGTAAAGGAAACCACCGGATGTGAGGGCGTTAACGTACTGCAGAACAATGGGCGCGTCGCTCACCAGGTTGTGCCACATGTGCACTTCCACATCATCCCGCGCAACGGTGGTGACAGCTTCCATTTCAACTGGCCGGCCGGTCAGTACCCCAGGGGCAGGGCCGAAGAACTTGCCGCGGCGATCCGCGACTGCCTCACCGTATGACGGCGCGAATGGTCCTTGACCCGCTCGGCATGGCAGGTTACCGTACCCGGTTGATATCGAGATACGCTCGGCGAGCTGCGCCGGGCGAGCCCGGCATGGTGTAGCGAGGCCTATGCCCGCTGATATTGGCGAAGGGAATCTGGGTGAACTGCGCTCAGTTAGGCGAAACCGTCTTCAAGGTTGTGTACACCTTCTGCCTGGTGATGCTGTCGCTGTACGGACTGCATCGCTACGGCCTGGTGTTCCTCTACTATCGCCACAGACGCAAGCTCCCCAAGGCGCCCGGCGAGTTCGATAAGCTGCCTCGCGTGACCATTCAGCTGCCGATGTACAACGAGCGCAACGTCGTGCGGCGGATCATAGAGAACACCTGTCGGATCGACTACCCACGCCACCTGCTTGACATACAGGTGCTTGACGACAGTACGGATGACACCTGCGACATTATCAAGAATGCCGTCGCCGACGCCAAGGCCAAAGGATTCGACATCGAGTACCTCCATCGAGGCGACCGAACCGGCTTCAAGGGCGGCAACCTCGCCTTCGGTATGAAGCGCGTCAAGGGCGAGTTTGTGACGATTTTCGACGTGGACTTCGTCCCCGACAGGGAGATCCTCAAACGTTCCATTCACTACTTCACAGACCCGGATGTAGCGCTCGTCCAGACGCGGTGGGAGCACCTCAACCGCAATGACAGTCTGCTCACTAAGTCGCAGGCAATACTCCTGGACGGGCATTTCATGATCGAGCAAACTGCCCGAAATCGAAGCGATCGGTTCATTACCTTCAACGGCACTGCCGGCACGTGGCGGGTCAAGGCGATCCGGGATGCAGGCGGGTGGCATCATGACACGCTGACTGAGGATCTGGACCTGTCATTTCGCGCCCAGATGAAGGGCTGGAAGTTTGTCTTCCTACCGGACCTTACGGCCCCGGCTGAACTGCCCCCGGAAATGACCGGTTTCAAGAGCCAGCAATTCCGCTGGACAAAGGGCGGCGCCCAGACCGCGATGAAGCTGCTGCCGAAGGTTATGATGTCCAGGCTGCCGCTCAAGGTGAAAATCGAGGCCTTCTTCCACCTCTCCTGTTTCACGCTTCACTTTTTCATGTTCTTGCTCATGGCGATGATGCTGCCCGCAATGCTGTTGCGAGGTCTGCCTGTGGCGTCAATATCGTTCTGGCAGGGGGCCCTCGAATCCAGCGTGTTCCTCCTGGCGACCTTGTCCGGCAGCGTCTTCTATATGGCCGGGCAGGTGGAACTGCTGAGAAATTGGCGGGCCACGATGAAGTTCCTGCCCATGCTCATGGCGCTGGGCATAGGATTGTGCGTCTCGAACACCAAAGCCGTTATCGAAGCTCTCATCGGCCGCAAGAGCACCTTCATCAGCACCCCAAAGTTTGGCGCTGCCTCACCTGCTGACGGCACAAACGCCACACCGCCACCAGTCGGCAAACACAACAAGGCCTGGCTGCCATACGCAGAGTTCTGCATGGGCGTCTACATGGTCATTTGTGCGATCTGGAGCGCAGTGAATTATGGCGTGGGGTTCATGGGCGCACCGTTTCTTATGCTCTTCGCCTTCGGCTTCTTCTACGTATCGCTGCTGAGTTTCCAGGAGGAGTGGGCGAAACGCCGTGCTGCTCAGCCGACACGGCCCACTGCAGCTGCTGCTTCAACGGTACGCTCCTGACTGCTCCACCCGGGCAAAGTGCGAGGGGAGGGACTCGAACCCTCATCCCTTTCGGGACTAGGACCTAAACCTAGCGCGTCTGCCAATTCCGCCACCCTCGCGCATCTTTTCTAGCCTTTCACTGAGCCCCTCGACCGGGAAACTGGACAAACGGGAACATCGTCCCGGGCCACCCCGGCGCGGGCACAACCGGCACGACACGGAATTTCCACAACAAGTCGAAAAAACAACGCTTAGCCGGGAACTCTTGGACCGTTAGCGCGTCCAATATTAAGAAAGTGTCATCAGACATTCCACTGTTTTCGCCGGCCACGCTTATATGAGGCACATGCTGGCGGCAGCACACCAGCCACGGGGGCATGGGCCAGTCGGAGCCGGCAAAACCGGCGATCAGCGCCTGGAAAGGGCATGCCGATGGTTGCCACATTCTCATGCGATCACTGCGGGCAACTTCTTCGCACCGAGACCAATAGAGGCGGGCCTGTCCTCTGTCCTCGTTGCCGTGCAATAATGAGCGTGCCCTCCGCATTGGCTCACCTGCCGTCGCCGCAGCTTCACGCGCCTCAGCCCAACCCGGTCGCGCACGTGCAAACCGGGCCGCCCCAGAAGTCTGAACCGCCCGCAAATGCTGAGTCTATGCGACGGATCGCCGCAGCCATGCCGTGGGTTATCAGCGCCGCCTGCCACGTGGCCGCAGCATTGGTGCTCATGCTCGTGGTCTTCATGGTCATCAGGCCCGCGGACAGTGACCCGGTGACCAGGGCCATGGCGTTCCGGCCCGAACTGACAAACAATCAGACCATACAGCGGCAAAAGCAAGACCCCACGCCGACCGGAGGTGTGAAATTCCCGGACCCAGCACGAGATCTCACAAGAGACTGGTCCAGGCGCCACGGGCCGCAGTCTGCCGAGCCCAATCTGCCCATCAGAATCGGCCCGCCTCCCGGTGGCGAAGTGGGGCTGGGCGAGACACCGGGGTCGGGACCCTACATCGGCGTGCCGAAGCTTATCGACTTACCCGCCCCAGGCGCATCGCACGTGGTTTTCGTCATCGACCGGTCAGGCTCGATGCACAAGACGTTCGGCATTGTCCGCAGGGAAATGGAGAGTTCCATCTTGCAGCTCAGTTGGGACGACCCAGATGCGTCGCACCTTACGGGCCGAGACGAACCTCCCGGCCACACATTCCACGTGATATTCTTTGCCGACGGCGATCCGTTGGAGGCCGCTGCGCGTCAGTTGGTCCCAGCCAATATGGACAACAAAATCAGTGCGTGTGCGTATATAAATAGTGTAGAGCCGGCCGGTCAGACTGATCCAATACCTGCTCTTAAGCGTGCTTTCACAGTCTTGGCCCACGCAAAAAAGAACGCACGCGGCAAGGTGATATACCTGCTGACTGACGCTGATTTCCCCGACAACATGGCCGTGCTTGAGACAATTACACGACTCAACGAACGTCAAGGCGTTATGATAAACACCATCCTGTTCGGTCGACATAGCGAACAGGCTGAGTACGTCATGAAGCAAATAGCCAAAGACAGTAGCGGACGGTACAAGTTTGTCAGCCTCGATGAGATCCAAGGCGGAGTCCAATAACAGACGCCATACAAAGGCTGCACCCGAAAAGAAACATTGCTGACGCCGCGGGCAAGTGGTAAGATTCTCCTGTTCTTACGGTCTCGACGCGTCGGATGCAGCACCCAAGGATGCGGTCGTATGGTAGGCCGGATCGTGGCAAACGGTAACTGTTTGCTGGAGACACGATTATGCCAGTTGAGTTCAATTGCGAACACTGTGATATGCTCCTCAGCGCCGAGGTCGAAGCAGGCGCGGAAGTCACCTGTCCACATTGTCAGGAAGTGACTGTCGTGCCGGAAGGACTGGCCTCGCTGCCCCGTCCGCGAGTGCCCGGGCAGGGGGGCGCTGAAGAGGTTACGCAAGCCCCGCAAAGAGTCGCCGTGGACAGCGACCAAGACTTGGAACAGGAGGAGCCACAGGCAAAAACCGGCAAGTTCATCCACGTGCTTGCCCTGGGGATGCCCTGGATTGTCAGTCTCTTCTTCCACATTGCATTGCTGCTGATCTTGTTCACGCTGGTGATGTACACCATTCTGGACAAAACCGATGCCCCCGAGAAAACCGAGGCCATCGTGCCGCCTGAGAGAGTGGATATCTACACCGATCAGCCGACCGATCCCAGCGAGACCAAGTCGCTCAGGCCTGCTGAGAATCCTGAGTTCGCCCCTTCAGAACGCCCGTCACCGGATAAAGCCGAGGCAGGTCGAATCAGCCCGATCGGAATTGACGCCGGCTCGCAGGGCACGGGCTTTGCCGGTATGGGAACCGGATCAGGCGGCGGAGGCGGCGGCATGTGGGGCAGCAGGGCACCGGGAGCAGGGAACGTTGTGTATGTCATCGATCGGTCCGGCTCGATGCACAAGACGTTCGGCCTCGTCCGCAAGGAAATGCTCACCTCCATCAGCGGCCTGAGCGCCGAGCAGGATTTTCACGTCATACTTTTCGCTGCTGGCGAGCCGCTCGAGAAGAAGCCCGACACCCTTACGCCCGGCGAGGATCAGTACAAGATAAGTGCGGCGAAGTTTCTGGAAAGTGTCGAACCTGAAGGCGCTACCGACCCGATACCCGCTCTGACAAAGGCCTTTCGCGTTCTGGCCAGGGCCCAGGAGGACAGGCCCGGAAAGCTCATCCACTTGCTTACCGACGGCAATTTCCCGGATAACCAGGCCGCCCTTGCTGCGATCAGGGAACTGAACAAGAAGAAGGATGTGCACATCAATACGTTCCTCTACGGTCAGCGGCCGAAAGAGGCCGAACAGGTCCTCAGGCGAATCGCCGATGAGAACAGCGGGACATATAAGTATGTCAGTCCCGATGAAGCCTACTAGGAGCCGTCATGCATAAACAACAGACAATACTGCTTGTGACGGTTCTTGTTGTTGGCGCGATTGCCTCGGCCGCCGACGAAATGACGATAAACAAACTGCCATACCGCAATATACGCATCACCGGCTTGAGAGACTGTCAGGTCGTCTACGAACGCAACAACCGCGAAGAAACCGTGCCATTGGCCGATGTGGACGCCATTCGCCTTGAACGTGAGGACGAGCTGACCCAGGCTGAGGCACTGGCGGCTGAAGGAAAGATCGACGATGCCCTCAAGCAGTACCTGCGGGCGCGGACGGCCGCTGATCGTGAATGGGTCCAGCAACTGATCGAGTTTCGTCGCATGTGGGCCATAAACCAGGCCGGCCGGATCGATCAGGCCGTCGATATATGGTTCGACGTGCTGAAGGCCAACGACGCTTCGCCGAACTCGCAGCTCCTCGTGCCAACCAATCTCGCCGAGGCGGGCGAGCCGGCCAACGCTGCGGCATTTGCCAAGCTGGAAGAAAGGCGCAAACAGGCCAGGAGCGACGACGACAAGGTACTGTGGAAGGTGATCTTCGATCTCCAACTCCGAATCGCCGCTCTGGAAGGCGACGAGGAGAGCAAGCAACGCCTCTCGCGCGAGCAGCTTGATTATCTCTCGGGCGGGCAGCAGGATGTATCCGCAGGCCTGCAGAGCGCAAGCGTGCTGATGGAAAACCCCGAAAACGCTGCCGACGTGGTCAATATCATCGCCGGCGACCTCCAGAAGTATACAAGGAATCAGTTGCCCCAGGCCCTGTTGATGTTGGGTAAGGCCCAGCTCATACTGGCTGAGGCGGCCGATGACAGCCCAAAGCGGCCTTTGCTGATTGACGCCGGCAACAGCCTGATGCACGTGGCGGTGTTCTTCGGCGGATCCCCCGAAGCCCCCGAGGCATACTTCCTGGCTGGACGCGCCAACATCCTGCTTGGCAATACCGGCGCCGCCCGCAAGGCCTATGATGCCGTCAGCCAGAAATACCCCGACAGCCCCTTCGCCGCAAAGGCGGCCGAAGCAATACAACAGCTGACGGAGTAGTTAATATATATGGGCCGCTTGGCTTCAACAGCGGTTAACAAAGCGCTCAGGCTGCCGCCGTAAGGCGGCCCCAAGGCAATGAAAGTCGAAGGAGACGTTTAGAATGACTGATATGGCGATACTGGCAGCCGCGAAGATCCCCTACTTTCACGTGCTGGTTGTGCAGGGCGGCCCGATCGGATGGCTGCTGTGGGTGATCAACTTCCTCACATGGGCGCTGATCATCAAATTCCTCATGGAAATCCGCCGAGAAACAATCATGCCCGAACTCACCCGCGGGCAGATCGAGGAACTCTTCGAGGCCAGGCAATATCGGGACGTGCTGGAAGTCACCGAGAACGACCCCAGCTTCCTTGCCGGAATCATACACGGGGCTTTGTCCCAGGCCAACTACGGCTATGCTGCCATGGAACGCTCCATGGAAGAGGCCGCCGAGGAACGGACCACAAAGATGCTCCGTTCCATAGAATGGCTCAACCTCATTGGCAACATCGGGCCAATGCTGGGGCTGATGGGCACCGTCTGGGGCATGATCCTGGCCTTTCAGGAAATTGTTGCCGCCGGCGGCACGCCCAAGCCCGACCAATTGGCCGGAAGTATCGGTATCGCCCTGGTTACCACACTGCTCGGCTTGGTTGTGGCCGTCCCCGCCCTGTCGGGCTATGCCGTGCTCCGTAACCGCATTGACTCCACATGCAGCGAGGCGCTGCTCGTCTCCCAGGACTTTATTTCGACGTTCCGTCCTGCCCCGAAACGCGCCTAGTTCAGCAGGACAACAACAGGGCGTGACGGCGCTGCGGCGCCGGGAGAAGGATTGTGGCCAAGAAAAAACATGTTGGTGCCAATGTCGATTTCAACATGACGCCGATGATCGACGTCACATTCCAGTTGATCATCTTCTTCATCATCGCTGGCCAGATGGCCTCGGATGATCTTGCAGCCCTGATCCCGCCCGAGCCCTACGAGTCTTTGGCGTCGGCGGCCCTAAACAAGGACCGTTGGCGAATCATCAATATCCCATCGAAAGCTGGCAACGACCCAGGCGCGGCCGACGTTGAGGCCCGTGAGGCCGACGAATGGATTATCGGGGGCAGGCCCATTCCAAACAACGATCAGAACCTCCTCATTACAAGGCTCCGAGAGGAAATAGCACGCGATAATATCCCGCCTGAAGAAGTAGCCGACCTCATAGTCGAAATACGCGCTGACTACAGAGTCCCATATAAGGAAGTAGTGCCCGTGCTCTTGGCGATAAGAGAGGCCGGCATCGCCAAGATGAACGTTACGGCCATCGTCAAGCCCCCGGAGGATTTGTAACGTGGCGGAAGGAATCACCAAATACCAGGGCGAAGGTGCCGAACATTACGTCTCCCCGCGAAAAAAACGGGGCAAGGGCGAGACCAAAATGCAGCCGCCCCTGACGCCCATGATCGACGTTACCTTCCAGTTGCTGCTGTTCTTCCTGCTCACGATGACCTTCCGTCTTGAAGAGGGCATGATCCCCGGCGCGCTGCCTCAGAAAGGCCAAGGCGAGCCCACTGATCCCCTCGTGGAGCCCATAACCGTTCGCCTTGTGGCTACAGGCGAGAATAAGCAGGACGTCAACTTCCTGATCGACGGCGCTAACGTGACAATGCAAAGCGGCCAGGAATTGCTGGCCTACTTCAAGGGACGCATCGAAAACCTCGGCGGCTCGACCGACAGCCCCGTGATCATCGCCCCACAAGGGGAGGTGCGATGGCGATGGGTCGTTGAAGTCTTCAACCAGGCTCACGCCGCGAAATTCAAGGAAGTAGGTTTCGCCCCAGCTTCAGGCTAAAGGACCTGTGCCGGTCTGGACCGGCGGACGCCGCCGCGACGTATCAGTGTTGTGGCGGTGATAAGACAACCCGGCCGAGCGCTGCCCTCGTTCGGAAAGCAGATGGAGCCGGGTGAGTCGAAAGGGCTTTGTGATGCGAATACGTATATTGACGATCGCGATTGTTGCTTCGGGGTTGATCTCCGTTGCACCCGCATCCGCCCAGGATGCCGAGAATGCGATGGAAAACGCATACTCGCGCCTCTCGCCCGAGATGTACGTCCAGCAACTGCGGGATCTGGGGATGGTCGAGCTGGCTGAGGCATACGTCGCTCGACTGGCCGACCGAAACTGGCCCCAAGCGCAGATCGACGCTCTCCTGGCTGGCCTGGCCCTGGATAAGATCTCGCTGCCCAATCAGAGCGAAGCGGACAAGATAGCCCATCTTGACCAGGCTGCCGCCCTGTATCGCAAGGCCCTGGACGCCATGAAGCCGAAAGACTTCATCGGCAGAATTGATAAGCTCGAAACTCAGTACGAATTGCTTCGGGTCATCGTTGACCTCCGCGCGAACCTCTATGTCAACCGCCTGAAACTGCTCCGAGGTAGCCAGGCCGATAGGGAAGAACTGTTGGCGCTGCTCAAGGAGCCGGTCTTCGACCTGGAGGATCTGGTCGAGGACGTGCAGGTCGCCCTGGATCGCCTCAGCAGTCAGGGCGCAACCGTCTTCGTTGTAGCCAAGCCTCGTCTGGAGAAACTGCTTCTCAATGCGAAGTACACCTTGGCTTGGGCGTACGCGCATCAGGCCAGGATCTACAACCCGCAGGACGACACAGGAAAAGCCGATCGCAAGCTCCGCCTCCAAGAAGCAATTACGCTTGCGCAAGAATTCGCCGATGACGAGGCATCCAGCGTGAGGTGGCAATCTCAGTTGCTCATCGGCATCTGCCAGCGCGAATTGGGCCTGTACGACGAGGCCTTCGCGGCGCTGTCGACCTTGGCCGGTAACGGTGCGGCCGATAACTTGGTGCGGGCCGAAGCCATGTTCGAAGCAGCGCGAGCCTTGGCCGAGCAGGGCAAGGTCGATGAGGTCAAGGTCAAGGCCGATGCCTATCGTCAGCAGGCCATAGGTCTGGTGGTTAAACCACAAGAACCCCCGGACAAGAGAAAGGAGATGGAGGCCTGGGTGGCCTTGAACGCCGCTACGCTTGACTATTACGCCCTGACGAAAGCAGGGCAGGGGCAAGCCGCACAGCAGCCGCTCATCAACGTGCTCGAAGAGTTCAGAGACTATAGGGGCTCCATTTACGTGGAGCTGGCCGATATGTGTCGCGGACAGAGCGATTTCGAGAACATCCCCTCTGTGTTCCTGCTTTCTATCGGCGCCACCGAAAGAAGAAAAAGCACCGATGAAGGCCGCGCTCGGGCCCGCTCAGCCCTGGAAACGCTGCTGGCCCGAAATGACGCCGAATCCAGTCAATTGCATACGGCCGGTCGCACCGAACTGGCCGCGATAGACGGCGGCAGCGCCACCACCTGGGCCAAGGCCAGGGAGCAGTACGAACTGGCCCGAAAGGCCCCCACCGATCCGCAGGCGATCAACTGGGCCCACACCGCCGTTTGGTCGATGAACAAGCTCATCGATGATGAGGTGAACGCCGGCGAACAGCAGGATGTTGTCCTGGCACACCGAAAGGAGTTCATAGAGGCCGCAAAACTGCTTCTCAGCCAGGACCAGTGGCTCAAAGACAAACCCGATCTGGCGGATTACTACTACGACCTCGGTCTGCATACCGAGGAACTCGCAGAGGCCGCCGGAGATTCGGATACGCGGGTTGAACTCCTTAAACAGGCCATAGACTACTATGAGAAGGTCCCCCGGACCCTCGGTGACGCCGATAATACATTCCGCCATATGTACAGTCGCAGAAAGGCCTTAGAGCATCGGGTGACCGTGCTGCGGCGGGACATGAACCGCGCCAGGACTCAAGAAGGCAGAGACGCTGCACGCGATCTTCGCAGAATGCTGCGAGACTATGCCAACCAGGCCCAGCTGGAGGCCAGGCGACTGCCGGAGGGCGAACAGAGAACCTTCCTCATTTTATGGGGCAGCTCATCTGACCTGCAGGCAGCCGAGCTTCTAAACGACCCTCTGGACAACCCCGGCGGCGCGGGCTTGGAGCTAAGCCAGCTCCCGGACAAATGGGGGAATGAAGCGGCCGATATACTCCAACTCAGCGCGGAGCTCGAAATCCGCATCTTGATCCAACGTGGTATGATTTCTGAGGCGATCGCGAAGATCAAGAGCTTCCGGGACAAGTACGCCGATAAGGCGGATGCCCTGGTCGCTGTTGTTGTCCGGGAAATTCGTGCGAAGATTACCGAACTGCGATACGACGATCCTCGCGGTGAGCTGAAGGGGCTGCGCACCAACTTCAACGAACTGGCGGGTGAGCTGTACAAGCCGGTAGCCGACAAACCCATAGGCGAAAGGTACGCCCAGACTCAGATATATGCCGAATCCCTCCTGGAGGTCGGTCGCAACGAAGATGCACGCCAGTACTTCGAAGAATGTCGGCAGTATCGTCAGGACGAGGGCGCTAAGCTCGTCGAACAACTGATGCGTGAGAACAACAGAAAGCTCGAGGAGCTGAAGCGTATCGAACGGATTCCTGAAACCGCCGAGCGACGGGCCCAAACGAAAGACCTCACGGATGAGTTTCTCGCCGAGGTGGCCCAGGCCGGTTTGGTTCTGCCTGCCACCGAAAGGGAGTTGGCTGCGGCATGGGCTATTGTCGACAATACTACAGGCAAGACCGACGACGAGCAAAAGGATGACCTAGCTCGGATTTCACGTCTCTTAAGGCAGGGCTTCAGCAGTTACTACGAGAGACCGGCCCCGGTCGATCCGGTTAATGAGTACGGCCTGGCCCGCTGCAAGGCCGCCCTAGGTGAGTATGAGGAAGCGGCGCAAACATTCACCCGTCTGTCCCGCAAGTTCGACAGGGCAGCCTACCCGGACCTCTACTGGCCCCTGCAGTTGGAGAGGGTCCGCTGCAGTTTCGAGGCGTACAAGGACGATCTGGCCAAGCTCTCGGCCCTGCAGACCTTGATAAAACAGATAGACCTGGAGTCCAGGCACGGATTTGGCGGCCCGCAGTATAAGGTGGGGTTTGAGATGCTCCGCCAGAAGCTGGACAACCTGCTCAAGGCTCCGACTCCCACAGCCGATGCTGAATAAGCGGCAAGCAATTGATCTCCGTTGCGTTAGTCTTTATGATATCAGACGGTTAACCGGCGGCATAGCCAAGCGGACTAAGGCGACGGATTGCAAATCCGTTATCCGTGGGTTCGAATCCCACTGCCGCCTATCAGACGGAACGGCCCATGGACGGGCTGTGGCGGAATCTCCGACCCGTCGGGTGATATGCTGCGCTCGAGAATGAGGTGCAACATGCTGAGATATGGAATGATCTGCCTGATGTGCTGCCTGTTGGGCGGCTCGACCGCTCTTGCCGATGTCAAGGTCGTCGTCACAAAGGATCCATCCCGAGTCCTCACCGGCGAAGTGACCGACACGTCAGAAGGCATCGAAGTGCAGACCTCCCTGGGCGTCATCCGGGTCCCGCGCCATCAGATCGTCAGCATTACCGATTATGTCGATCCCGAACAGGATTACAGCCAACGACTGGAGAAACTGGCCGATGACGATGTCCAGGGCCATATCGATCTCGGCCGATGGGCCATCGAAAACGGCCTTCTGGAGGCTGGCAAGGAACGCTTTGAACACGCTATTGCCCTGGACGGCGAAAACCGCGAGGCCACCCTCTTGCTGCGACGCGTCGAAGCAATGATAAAACAGCGAGATGAGAAACAAGTCCCCGATGAGCCCGGCGGCAAGGTCGGCGGCAATGACGGTGACGCCGTCGCTAGTGGGACCTTCGATCCGAAGTGGCTCGTATCTATGGACGACGTGTTCAGAATACGCATGGCCGAAATCAAGGAGGGCGAGAGGGTCCGAGTGGAGTTCGATAACGACGTTCTCGACAGGTTCGCTAAGGCCATGACCGGTAGGGAAGACGCACAGGGGAACATGTTCGACGAGCGAGAGTTCAAGCGCCTTGGCCCCGCGGACAAGCTCATATACATCCTAGACAACATCGACCGGGATGACACCGATATACGTAATGACATCCGCATAGTTCAGGATCCGGAGTTCATGAAGGTCTTCAAGGAAACCATCTGGAAGCTGAGGGTTGAACCTTCATGCGGCGCCGCCCAGTGTCACGGCGGTACCTCCTCCCCGGGGGGGCTTAAGCTCCTGCCATACGCTGGCACGAGCGATGAGGTCGGCACCAGGACGCTCTACACGAACTTTCTCATTCTCGACATGTACCGCGCGACCGAAGGACCCTTCAAAGGGCAACAGCTCATCAACCGAAATCGCCCAGAAAACTCCCTCTTGCTCCAGTTCGGGTTGCCGTCCAACATGGCAACCTTCGTGCATCCGAATGTTGACGGCTGGGCCGTGAGACCTTTGTTCACCGGCCTGGAAGATCCGCGGTATGTAAGCACCTTTGAATGGATTACGCAGTCTCTATACGGCCCTGTGCATCCTTATTACAACGTCAACTTCACTCCCCCTCTGCCCAACCCCGCCGGGGAAGATACCGGCAAGCAGGAGACCCAGCCGCCGGCCGAGCCGGAATCCCCGGCGCCGTCCCCGGAACTCCCGCCTCAACCCCCTCCGGAAACGCCCGCAGAACCACCCGCCGAAATTCCCCCAGAACCACCGGTACAGCCGTCACCGGATCAATGATTTATGTCACGCGAGCTTCAGCGTGCAACACTCAGTCATATCGTTGCTGATCGTTGTCCTGGGGGCATCCGTTGCTGCTTTCTGTGCCATGGGCCTCCGACAGCGAACCAGGCGCCTTGCTCTCGCCGCTGCTGCGGCCGAAATGCATCTCGAGTTCAACTCGGCTGACCTGAACGATCTGCCCCTTCGATACGCCGACTTGGCCCTCATCGGCAGCGGGCACAGCCGCCGCGCAGATAACATCACCACCGGACGCATTGGACGTTGGCACGTGCGCGTGTTCGACTTCCGTTATGAGGCCGGCCACGGTGTCGGGCGCTTGACGCAGCACTACAGCGCTGCCGTCGTCGATCTTGCCGATCCGATGGACTCCCTGCTTCTTTGGCACAAGGGAGATATCAAAAATGCGCCCCTCGAGGCCCGTTTTGGCGATGGTGACGCGGGGGCCTGGACATACCTGGGCAGTGAGGCGGTCGCTCACAGGCTTGCCCACGCATGTGCGCCCCTGTCAGACTTGGCCGTGAGCGCCCAGGTGGAGCGGGACGTCCTGCTGCTGTGCTGCCCGGCCGGTAGAGGCACCAAAGCGTACATTCAACTTATGACTTCGCTGGGAGATGTCCTGGCGGCGCTAGCCGGCCACGCGCCTACTGCGACGCCCAGGACAAACTAGGCTCCGCTTATCTGGAATCCCACCCGTAGGGCGTTGAAAAGCAATCTGCCTAGTGGTAGAAAGTCATGGTTGGACCTGCGCTTTGCCGAAAAGGCAGAGGGAGAATGGACCGTGCAAAAGAATAATATCCTTATCGTCCTCATTAGTGCCTTTGCAATTGTGGCATTGATCTTTTGTCTGGCATATGTCTGGCCGGAGTCAGGTCGGCACCAGGGCACTCGTGATATCTACAACCGCATCCAACAGGCCAAGCTGTTGTGGAGACAGGCGCAGGTGCTTCTGCGTGATCCTGTCTACACGATAAAGCCTCTCGGCGGAGAGGCGCCCGAGCCCGGTGCCGAGGACACTCCCCCCATGCGCAGGCTCACTGCCACTGACGAAGTCCTGCCTATGCCCGATGCCGTGAACCCTAAGGCTTGGCAACTCATTGCCCATGCCGATATGCCCCTCGCCGAAGCCCTGGCTATGTATCCCCAGGCCGACCCCGCCATGCGAGCGCAAGCGCTGGACATGCTCGCCGCAATCAACGAAACGAAAGGCGCTTACCATGCCGAGCGGGCAGCCATCGCTCGACGACAGGCCGATCTGGACTTCCTCCTGATCGACGACATCCTCTGGAGCATTGATGTGGGCATCAGGGCCATGGCCTACCAGGAAATGCTCGCCCACAACGCCTTGGAGGGCATGACGCACGATCAGGTTGTAAGCATTCGGGAGAAGACCTCCGCTTCCCTCGAAATGGCAACTGACGAGCTTAACCAGGCAAAGACGGAGGAGCAGGACCTGCGCCAGCAGGTGGATCAAATGGTGGCTGATAAGATGCGATTGGCCGAAGAAGCCGAAAAACTGCGCAATGACAGCAAGAACATCGACTTGCCGGCTGAGCGACGGAGGGACCTTCTTACCAGCGCACTGGGGATCGAAACTCAAATAAACGAAATCGAGATCGAGCTCGATAATCTCGCGCGGGCGATCGAGTTTGCACAGCACCGACAGGCTCTGGCGCAAACGAATGTGGATGGACTGACCCGGCGGATTGAGCAGGTGGATGTCGTGCTGAGTGAACATAGCGGAGAAGCGGAAAACAAGCAGAGCCAGGCTGAAATAATCCGCCAGGACATCACCAAGGCCCAGCAGGAGCTGCGGGCAACCGTCGAGCAATTACAGGTACATTGCGACCTGACCCGCCAGGCGAATGCAGAAGCGATAGGCTTTTATCTTAAGGCCTTGGGCTATGTCGACCAGGCCCTGAGTGAAGCCGGCGGCGATGAACGATGGATGCAGGGAAGAAAAGGTCAACTCTTGGCTATGACCGCCAAGGCCAAGATGGACGACCGTGAAGTACAAGGTCGCCTCGACGCCATGGTTAAGTTGGCCCACTTGGTCTATGTTCAGGACGTGCCGCAGGAAATAGCCGGGCAACTGGCTCAGGTGCAGGCATACACTGACGATCCCGCCGCTGCTGATAGTGAAATCCTTGACAAACTTCGAGACGCCGCAGACTCACTCGAGCGCGCCTTGCCTCCCCGTGGTCCGGAAAGGCCGGCATACCTGGGGCAGTTGGCGGACGTTTACTTTATGCTGTACCAAATCACCGCGGATGACTCTGACCGTAGCAAGGCCGAGGATAGACTCAGAGACGCCAGGGCCGAGCGAAAAGAAGAACTGATCACTGATCCTCTCAATCGTATTCAGGCGCCGCCTGTACCGACCGAAAGACAAGAAGGGGCGCCTTTGGATGATGTAGAGTAGAATTTGGCTGAAAGAGGATAAGGGGCGCTATTACCAAACAGTTTGGTGTAGCAAGACCAGCGGCAGACCATGCTTGGTCTGCCTTCCGCGCGCGTCGCCGCTTTTCTATCTAACTAATGACCATCGACCCGGCCGATTCTGGCCTTGCCCCCAACTGAAATCTGGTCACTTGGTATTCGCAACAATCGACAGTACCGTCGTTAGGCTGTCTTACAGACTAGGTGGCGTAGCGGAAACCAAGTCAAATATGCCGCACTGAAGCGATTTATACGCTGATAGTCTCGGCTATCTATCAGAGATTTCAAAGAAAACGCTTGTATTCTGGGGTCCGATCCACCATACTATAGCCCAGAGGGTTACAGAACCGAGGGACGGGATTCTACAACCGGTATCGCCGAAAGGGTGCACCTGATGAGGCAGTTCATCAACAAGGCGATGGAGAAGCTTTCCCAGGAGCTTTCAGGCGGTTTGGCCCGCCTCAAGAAGAAGTACGTCGACTCGGCCGAGGAGCTTTGTCGGATAATTGACCCGGCCAAGGAGTATCCGTTCGATTTCGTCCTGTTCTGGCTTACCGGCTACAGGGGCGGATCAGCAGAAATGGGCGAGCATAGTCTGCCGGGCGAAACACTTCGCAAGGACCTGCTCCAGTTGATGCTCGACGTGTGCGACCACGCCAAGCTGACCACAGGCGAGTACGCCGAGAAGGTCTACGACACATCTTCGCTGGCTCAACAGTTCAATGTGTCCTCCAAGACGATCCAACGATGGCGGGATAACGGGCTGCCGGCGCGAAGACTGATCTTTCCCGACGGCAAACGCCGCGTGGCGTTCTGTGAAAGCTCCGTGATGTGGTTCACGCAAAATCACGCGCGGCAGGTAGACCGCTCCGTGAAGTTCACGCAGATGACCGATCTTGAGAGGCAGCAACTTGTCCGATGGGCCAAGAGGATGGTTGCCACCGAGGATTGTTGCCTTTCTGAGGTGGCGCGTCGGCTGGCTGAACGGACCGGACGGGCCGTGGAGACGGTGCGTTACACCATTCGTCGGTACGACAATGAACACCCCGATGAGGCCATATTTCCGGAAACACATGGTCCGCTTGCCGACCAGGACAAAAAGGCCATATACGGGGCCTTCCTCAGGGGCATCGCCGTTGGGACGCTAGCCAGTCAGTATCGTCGCACGCGGGGAAGCATCTACCGGGTCGTGAACGAAATGCGGGCGATGGAACTGCTGGCCAAGAGCATCGGCTATATCTACAACCCCCAGTTCGACCTGCCGAACGCGGACGAGGAAATATTGGGCGATATGAAGACGGTCGAACCCCTTCAGAGCGCCGCACAGAAGCTGCCGGCTGTACCCGGCGAGCTGCCGCCATATTTGCGGTCGCTTTACGGTGTGCCTCTGCTGCAACCCGAAGAGGAGAAGGATCTCTTTCGGCGATACAACTACATCAAACACAAAGCGGATAAACTGCGAAAACAGATCGACCCAAACCAGGTGCGCACCAGCCAACTGAAAAGGATAGAACACCTTCTGATTCAGGCGAATGTCGTCAAAAACCGAATCATCCGGGCGAACCTGCGATTAGTCGTCTCCATTGCAAAGAAGCACATTGGCGGCGCCCAGACGCTGTTCGAGTTGATAAGTGACGGCAATGTCTCGCTGATGCGAGCGGTCGAAAAATTCGACTACGCTCGCGGCAACCGCTTCAGCACGTATGCGTCTTGGGCCATCATGCGGAACTTCGCCAGATCCGTGTCGAAAGAACAGACGCAGTTGGATCACTTCGTTACAGGCCAGGAAGAACTTCTGGACATCACCGCGGGCGATCAGAGCCAGGACGTGGCGGAAATCAATATCCGTGAACTGCGGGAGAGCATCGATTCGGTGCTTGCACAATTGACGCCCGTGGAGCGGTCGATCCTCATTGGGCACTTTGGACTGGATGAGAAGCACAATGCCAAAACGCTCGACGAGCTTGGTCGCAGACTTAGCTTGTCCAAAGAAAGGGTGCGACAGATCGAGATTCGGGCCCTGAAGAAACTTCGAGACATCCTCTATCCACAACGGAGCGAGCTGCTGAGTTGACGACAGCTGAAGGATAAAGGGCAGCCGCAGACGACGACCAGCGACCGGCAATTATGCCCGTGTTGCCCGAGCCAGTTTCGTTGCTTTTTGGGCCGAGTCGTACCGGGGATGAGCAAAAAGCAGCATTGTTGCAAGCAGTACGGCCCCGCCCAGCAGGTACAATACACGATTCATGCCCCCCTGTTCGATGCGATTGGCCGTGGCAATAAGCCACTGTGGTGGGGGCTCGGGGGCTTGGGGAGCAGGGGGAATCACAACGTCCGGCGCAGCCGAAGGCCTGGCAGGACCAAAAGGTATTTCGTCAGTCGGCACGAGCACGCCCTGGGAAATCGCCAGCCGCTTGATGAAGACCGGATCGCCCTCGGCGGCGGCAAGTACGCGCTCGTTGGCGTCAACCTGTGCCTGAAGATAAACCACGGCCGCCCCCTCACGGTTACGCTCGTACTGGCTGGTCTTGAGTGACGCGTAGGCCGGTACAAGCATTGTAGCGGCGATGATGGCCATACCGAGCCCGCCGAGAACAACAGTTCCGACCTGCCGTACCCCTGTGGGCATGGCAGGGCCCGGCCGGGCCTTAGCTACACGACGCTTATCCCTTGTTCCAGGTTGATGCGCCATAGACCGCCTTGTCTCCGAGCGCTTCTTCTATGCGTAGTAGCTGATTGTACTTACAAACGCGATCCGTCCGGCAAGCCGAGCCGGTCTTAATCTGCCCGGTGTTGCGGGCGACCGTAAGATCCGCAATTGTCGTATCTTCCGTTTCGCCGGAGCGGTGGCTGACTACCGCCGTCCAGCTGTTGGCCTGCGCAAGGTCAATCGCTTCCAGTGTTTCCGTGAGTGTGCCAATCTGGTTCAGCTTGATCAGGATACTGTTGGCCGATCTCTCTTCCAAGCCCCGCTTTAGAAATTGGACGTTGGTGACAAACAGATCATCGCCCACTAGCTGGATGCGATCACCAAGCTCGGACGTGAGCTTTGCCCAGCCGGCCCAGTCGTCCTCGGCCAGGCCGTCTTCCAGGCTACGAATGGGGTATTTCTCAACCCACTTCGCCCAAATGTCTATCATTTCGTCTGTTGTGGCGATGCGGCCAAGGTCGGATTTGAAGAAACAGTAGCCTTCTTTGCCACGTTTGCGAGCCTCATTGACCATTTCGCTGCTGGCTGGATCGAGCGCTAACCAGATATCGACGCCAGGCTTATAGCCAGCCTTCTCGATAGCTTGGCAAATAAGCTCCGGCGCCTCGTCGTTGCTCCTGAGGGAGGGGGCGTATCCGCCCTCGTCGCCGACAGAGGTGTTGTAGCCCTTGCCCTTGAGGACATCCTTGAGCGCGTGGAACACCTCTGTGCCCATCCGCAGACCGTGAGCGAAGCTGCTCGCCCCCCACGGCTGGACCATGAACTCCTGGAAGTCAACGGTTCCGTCGGCGTGCTTACCGCCGTTTAGGATGTTCATCATCGGCACGGGCAGAGTGACGGCGTCTTCGCCGCCAAGATACTCGAACAGGGGCCTGCCGGCAGCCATTGCGGCAGCACGGGCGACAGCGAGAGAAACGCCCAGTATGGCGTTTGCGCCAAAGCGTCCCTTGTTGTCAGTGCCGTCGGCCTGGATCATGGCATTGTCTACGCCCTCCTGGTCGGTGACGTCCATTCCTGTAATCAGTTGGGCGATGTCCTTGTTGACGAAACCCACGGCCTTGAGCACGCCCTTGCCGCAGTACACGCCTTTATCGCCGTCCCGAAGTTCAACCGCCTCGTTTTCACCGGTGCTGGCGCCGGAGGGCACTGCGGCTCGCGCTGTTAGGCCGCCTTTCAACTCAACTTCCACTTCAACAGTTGGATTACCGCGGGAATCCAGAATCTGTCGGGCATGGACATTGTTGATCTTGGTTGATTGACGCATCGGTACTTCCTTTGTGATCTTATCGACTCTGGGCATTTCTGCCCGTTAGTGTTTCCATATCACCAACTGAGTGGGGTACTCTAGCGAATTGGCCGGTGAAATCAAGTCCAGGTTCCATGTCGAACTGCACACGGACTGGAGCAATCTTGGACGTGCACCCCCGAGGCCGCCTGCTGAACCAGGCACGAAGCCCGGCCGAGACGCTCGACCGGGCTTCGGGGGAGAACAGTGTTTTCAAATGTGTAGAGCTACTGCGATGCGCTGTGGGCGCTTCGAGCGCGGTTGACTATTCTTCGCGTCCTTCCTTGGGATATCGTTTGTCGATCCAGGACACTAAACCCTTGGCTAGGCCGGCGGCCTTCTTCTCCACGCCCTGGTTGACGGTCTGTGTGGTTCGGCCCACGACAGTGGCCTCAGCTAGGACGCTACCGGAGTCCTTGTCGACCATGTCAACTCGCGCGACGACCTCTTCGATCGGGCCGGTTACCTGTCCGACCATACCCGCACTTTCGTAGTGAAGAATTGTCCCGCGGAGGATCAATGTCTTGCCCGGTCGGTTCGGCAGCTTGTGTTCCAGAATCTGCTGTTCAAAGAATGAAGGCAGGTAGCTCCAGAGCTCCGCGGGCGCGTTAGCGCCGATTGTATTGGTGAATTCACCCAACTCAAACTTGGTGTATTCACCCAAGGGCCTGGCATCCTTGTCTGCAGACAGTGGCCTGATGGGGACGTACGTTCCGCTGGCTCCGCGAAAAGCGCCAACGCTTTCGCTAATGGCCCGGCCGAGACAACCATTGAGCATCAGCAAGGATGAAAGCACGATGGTCAGCGAGATGGTGTTTCTTCTCATTGTTTTTCTCCCATTTTCGAGGACGATAGTCACGCATAACCGACGCCGTGCCGGCATATGTGATTATAGGCACTTATGGTACAAAGCGAAGAAGAACCCGGCCTCGGTGGCCAGAATTTTCCGCTCCGGCAGGAGCACGATACGTCTGTGCCTTTTTGGGGCCTGACCACGGTAGCGCCAGGCAGGTCGGATCCACGACAGCGTCCGATGGTTTGACTGCTCCGAGCCGTCGGGCCATAATGTTTACCAGCGCGCAGCAACGAGCGGACACAATTCATGGATACAGGCGGAGCTTCAATTGGATCAACTGGCCCTCAATATCATATTCCTAACGGCAGCCGTTGCGGGGCTTATATACTACGCAGCTTACCGGGCCCGGCATCGGGACCTTGCGCATCTGCGACGAGGCATGAGACTTGAAAGCCTGGGCGAGCATGAACAGGCGATTGACGCACTGACTGAAGCCCTCAAGATCAATCCGGATCTCCTCCAGGCCAGGCTGACGATGGCTTACGCCTGTCGCAACCTGGGCCGACTTGACGAAGCGACAGCCCTTTGTCGGCAGGTGGCAGATTCATTGGATGACGAGGCGTCAGAGACTATCGGCGTGTTGGAGCTGCTTGGCAGGCTGTGCAGCCAGACCGGCAAGGGTGAACAGGCCGTGGCTGCTTATGAACGACTAATAAAGATCTGGCCCCGGTACGTTGATGGGCGCATGGCCCTGGCGGCGGCAAGAAGCTCGGTGGGGCAGCACGAGACAGCTCTGGCCTTGTACAAAGAGCTGGCCTCGGACTGTGGGCCGAGCGTGGCCCTGTGTTACAAGCTTGGCGACCTTTACCGACTGCTCGGACGGCGCGATGAGGCAGTAGAGGCCTACGAGAAGGCCCTGGCGATCCAATTGGCAGATCGACACGACGCCGGCGGCTTTGCCCACACGCTGATGATTCTCGGCGACACCTACACCCAGTTCGGTGAGCACGACAGCGCTCTGGAAGCTTACGCCAGGGCACAGCAGCCGGATCCTCACTGGGCGGCGCCTTACTGCGGCGTGGGGGACGTGCTGATCAGGTTGGGGCGATATGATGAGGCGATGGCTTCGTTCCGGCAGGCCATAGAAGTCGATGATACCTGGGAAGACGCCTGGCGAGGCGTCGGCGATGTGCATGCCAAGCAAAACCGGGCGCAAGACGGATTGGCGGCTTATCGGCGGGCGATTGAGATCAATCCGCAGTTCGCAGCGGCGCACCTGGACATGGGCCGACTGTTGGCAGCTTTGGGTGAGACCGAGGAGGCAAAAAAATCGCTGGGGAAAGCATGTGAGTTGGACCCGCACGGGGAGGTCGGTAAGGAGTCGCGAGCGGCGCTGGACGAACTGTCTACCCCGCGCTTGTCGCCCGATAAGTGATGGCTTGAGCGTGAGACGCGCGGGCAACTCGATCATGCGAAGAGTGCTGTTACCGAGCTAAGATTCTCATACTGCCAGAAGGCTGCCTGTGACTATCGGCTGCGGGCGTAATGTCTTGGTTCTATGCCCAACTGCTTGACGCGATACCGTAACACGCGCGGGGTTGTCTTCAATTCTCTGGCGGCGGCGGCCATGTTGCCGTCGGTCCGCTTGAGAGCATCAACAATGATATCCCGCTCGAACAGGGCCACCCGGTCGGCCAGCGCCCCTTCGCCTATCGTATCGGACGCATCAGAGGTCTGCAGGGTGGGCGGCAAGTGATGCCCGTGGATAACGCCGTCGGTGCTCAGCAGCACGGCCCGCTCGATGCAGTTCTCCAGTTCGCGAACATTTCCGGGCCAATGGTAGGCTATCATCATGTCAATCGCCGGCGTGGAGATGCGGCGGACATCCTTGCCCATCGCCTGTGAGTACCTTTCGACGAAATGGTCAGCCAGGAGCAGCAGGTCGTCTTTACGGTCCCGAAGCGGCGGCAGGAAAATGGGAAATATGTTCACGCGATAATACAAATCACGACGGAAACGTCCGTCGGCGACAGCCTGTTCGAGGTCGCTGTTCGTCGCGGCAATAATGCGCACATTGGCCTTTCGGGTCTCGCTCGAACCGACACGCTCATACTCCCGCTCCTGCAGGACGCGAAGCAGTCTTATCTGCGTCGTCAGCGAAAAGTCGCCGATCTCATCCAGCAGCAACGTGCCGCCTTCGGCCTGCTCAATGCGCCCTCTGCGTTTCTCGACGGCGTCCGTGAAGGCGCCCTTTTCGTGGCCAAACAGCTCACTCTCAACGAGAGTTTCGGACAGCGCGGCGCAATTGACTTTCACGAAAGGTCCGTGCGCTCGCGGGCTGGAGTAGTGAATCGCGTGGGCGACGAGCTCCTTGCCGGTTCCGGACTCACCGCGCACAAGCACCGTCGTATCTGAGGAAGCGACCTGGTGAATTGCGCGGTAGACTTCCCGCATGGCGTTGGAATTGCCCAGGATGTTTTCCGGGCGGAACTTGCCCTCCAGTTCGCTGCGGAGGCGAAGGTTCTCCTCGGCGAGCGCCTGACGGTCGGCCGCCAGCAGACGACGAGTCTTGACGTCGTTAGCGATCATGCTAGCGACGATGCTTAGGACGCGAACGTCCTCGTCGAGCGAGGCCGAGGCGTCGTAAGCGCGGTCGGCTGACAGGGCTCCGAAGACTTCGTTTCCGATAGTGATCGGCACGCAGATATAGCTGATTTCCTCTGCAACGTCGCGCCGGCTGTGGAGACGATCTATGAAAAGGGGTTCCTGTGAGACCTTCGGTACGACAGCGGGCCTGCCGGTGTTTACGACCTTGCCGACAATACCCTCGTCGAGGGAGTAACGCAGCTTTCGGCGGCTGGAGTCGAGCAGGTTGTGTGCGACCTCTATGAGCAACTCAGTACCGTCGGGCGACAGGAGTAGTACGGTTCCGCGCCGCATCGCCAGGACGTTTTCCAGCACGTCGAGCACCTCGGCGAGGATGGACCTCTGCTGGCGGCTGCCGGCACCGAGCAGGCCCGCAATGCGATAGAGCGCTTCCAGCTCGGCGGCGTGCCGGCTGCCATAGTCGACCGGATCGATAATGCGGTCGACTACGTTGTCGTTGTGATCCCCAGTGGACATTCTGTAGATCCTAAAGGTGCTCCCGACACATCTCAATAGGCATGCAACAGATTTGTCGCATGGACGTCGTGGCTGGGTCGTGGACCCAATCTTTGGCGCAACATCAGCGATCCAGCGAGCGCCTCAGGGGCCCTATAAGCGGCAAATTGCTCGCTCTGGCCCTTAACCGAGTGTATCATTGTGACAAATATGTTGTGGGCGGGCCAGCGAAACAACATAATTGTTGCTGCGCCTAATTGTGATGCTAATTTGGAGCATGCGTATACTCTTGTGAGAAAGAGCGTTACGTGGGGTTGGAGTTTTGGCACGCAATGTGCACCTCTGATATGCATTATGTGTTTTACTTCATGATGGCTGTGCGAGATGATGATCGATGAAACGCGTGGCCATGTTGGTCGCACAAAATAGCGGGCCGGCGTGTGCCGGTGAGGCAGGAGAGGCAAGGAAATGTGCAGTTCGAATTTCAGGCGAAGTGCCGTTGATGCCATCAGCAGAGTGAGCCCGGCGGGCGGGCGCGTGGACTATTGTGCCAAGCCGATCGGCGAGGTGTACGGTGAGCACGTGTTCAACGAGACGGTGCAACTACGCGTGTTGCCAAAGGGCGTCTTCGATGCGCTTCAGCGGACGGTAAAGTCTGGCCAGGAACTCGACCCGGTGATCGCCGACTCAATCGCGGTGGCAATGAAGGACTGGGCAGTCTCTCACGGCGCGACGCACTTCACGCACTGGTTCCAGCCTATGACGGGATCAACCGCGGAAAAGCACGACAGCTTTATCACGCCTACGCCTGAAGGCGGAGCTCTGGCGGAGTTCTCCGGCAAGGAGCTTGTACGTGGTGAGCCGGACGCCAGCAGTTTCCCCTCCGGGGGACTTCGGGCGACGTTCGAGGCCCGCGGCTACACAGCATGGGATCCATCGTCACCTGCTTTTATTCTTGATAATCCGAACGGTGCAACGCTGGTGATTCCGACGATGTTCCTGTCGTGGACGGGGGACGCTCTGGACGAGAAAACGCCTCTGCTGCGCTCGATGGAAGCGTTAAGCACGCAGGCCCTGCGAATAGTCAGACTTTTCGGTGGCGACGCCGGCCGGGTGTATGCCAGTATCGGCGCAGAACAGGAGTACTTCCTGATCGACAAGCATTTCTACCACGCCAGGCCTGACCTGATCGCTGTCGGCCGGACTCTCTTTGGCGCCAAGCCACCGAAGGGTCAGGAGATGGAAGACCAGTACTTCGGCGCTATTGCTGAGCGAGTGATGGCCATTATGGCGGAGGTGGAGTATGAGTTGATGCGTTTGGGTGTGCCCGTGAAGACTCGTCACAACGAGGTGGCCCCGGGCCAGTATGAAATCGCGCCTTTGTTTGAGACGGCGAACCTGGCCACGGATCATCAAATGCTGACGATGGAAATGTTGCGGAAGATCGCCAATCGTCACGGAATGATATGCCTAATGCACGAGAAGCCGTTCGCCGGGATCAATGGATCCGGCAAGCACAACAACTGGTCGATAATGACCGATACCGGTGAGAATCTGCTGGAGCCGGGCGATACCCCCCATGCGAACGCCCAGTTCCTCTTGTTCCTGACGGCTGTGTGCCGGGCCGTTCACCGGCATGCCGATCTGCTGCGGGCGATCGTAGCCAGCGCAGCCAACGACCATCGGCTGGGCGCCAACGAGGCTCCACCTGCGATAATCAGCATATTCCTGGGTGAACAACTCACCGATGTGTTGAACCAGTTGGTCAACGGCGGCGCGAAGAGGTCCAAGACGGCGGCGCACATTGAAGTTGGTATTTCTATGTTGCCAAACCTGCCTAGGCATGCGGGCGACCGCAACCGTACGAGCCCGTTCGCCTTCACAGGCAACAAGTTTGAATTCCGTGCGGTCGGCTCGAGCCAGAACATCGGTTCGGCCAACACGGTCTTGAATACAATCGTGGCGGAATCGTTGGATTTCATCGCGACTGAGCTGGAGAAGTCCCCGCCCGGCGAAGGCAATCTTAATGCAGCCATCCAGGAACTGTTGCCCAAGCTTGTCGAGGAGTTTTCGCCGATCCTCTTTGACGGTGACAACTACAGCGAACAATGGCATGCCGAAGCAGAGCGTCGCGGCCTGGCGAACCTGCGGAATACGGTGGAGGCTGTGCCGCATCTCAGCAGCGAGAATGCCGTCGAGATCTTCGGCAAGTACAAGGTTTTTTCCGAGCGTGAGCTGCGAAGTCGTGTGGAGATCATGCTGGAGCACTACACGACAATTCTGCGCATCGAAGCCCAGACTGCCGTCATGATGGCCAAGACAATGATCCTGCCGAGCGCAATTGCCTACCAGGACAAGCTCGCTTCGGCCATAATCAGAGCAAAGGAAGCGGGTGTGAAAGAACCGCAGCAGCTTGTCATGCTTAAGGAACTGGCGACGACCATTGGTGAATGCAGTAAGGCCGTCGGCGATCTGGAAGAGGCTATCAGCGCCGCTCCAGATGCAGACGCCTACGAGTCGGCGAAGTACTCGTGTGAGAAGATTGTCCCGGCGATGGCGGAGCTGCGCGTTTTCGGTGACCGGCTCGAGGCGATAGTGGACGATGCGACCTGGCCGCTGCCGCGTTACCGTGAGATGTTATTCATTCGTTAACGTCCGATGGCCTGAGCTGATCGCCGTTGGCCGGAGATAGCCAGACTGCCGCCGAGGTTACATAGCCGTCGGGGGCGCCCAAACGGGCAGACAGCCCTAAAAGCCTGAGTTGTGCAATCCCGGTGGGTGGTGCGCGCGCACAAAACCGGCCGGTACGCACTAAGGCCGCAATCGGACGACTTGTTTGATGGTGAAAGGATTCGCGAAACGAAGAATTACCCGTGATATTGTTGGTTACTTCGGCGGAAGCGGGGCTAGCAATGCCGGCGAGGAAGGCAGCGACGCCATCGGATGACAATCTCGGCCGGATTCGGCGTTCACCGGTGTCATCTTTCACGTGTAGGGGGCAATCGCTATTGATATCGCCTCGGCTGTATGCTATCAACCCGGCTTACCGTTGGAGCGCCGGGCGCAGGGTGAAGATCACAGATGAACGACACGATATTAGCAAATACGGGCAACTCATCGAGCAGGTGGTATCACTTCTGGCCGTTGCTGATTGCTCCCTCATCGCTGCTGACAGTTGCGACAGCTTCACTGATTGCAGGGGACCTGGAAGGACTCGACTCTGCGCTGGAAGTGGCGGCCCCCTGGATGGCCCTGGCGACGCTTGCCATCTACCTGGTGCGGGGCATAGCAACCCGTAATCCGCTTTATGTGATCATGATATTTGCGGCAGGTACATTGTTGCTGCGTGAGCTGCATTGGTCCGACGACACCTGGTCGCCGCTTATCAAAAAAGCAGCGCCGGTGCTGGTCGTGATTGTCGTGATATGGATGATCGCGTGGCGTGACCTTCTGCGAAAGCCGTTCAGTGATGACCGTCGTCTCACCGTCTGGCTGATCGCGGCGACGTTATCCTTCACGCTGTCACAGTTGATCGAGCGGCGGATTTTTAGGTTCATGCCGGGCGAGGGTCCCATTCACTCCAAGCTGGAAGAAGTTGCGGAAATGTCGGGGCACCTGGCGATGCTCATAGGCGCCATCGTGGGCAAGTGGCACTATTACGATGTGAACCAACGGGTCTGTTCGATTCGGGAAGGATTCTGGACAGGGCCTACCGGGCAACTTTGGGCGAAGCTGAAAGGCCGGCCTTCAAAGTCGCCCGAGCCGGCGGGCGAGGCGTTTCTGACGGACAGGAAAAACACGAGCCAGCAAGATGAAGCTTAAGCGTCTCGACGCCAATCCGCTCCTGACCCCCGACGACCTTGCTCCGACGCGAGATGACCTGGAAGTGTACTGCACCCTCAACCCGGGGGCCGTGCGTTTCGGCGAGGAGATTCTGCTGCTTGTCCGCGTGGGCGAGCGCGCGCCGCCGGATAACAAGGCTGTATCCTCCCTCCACTACAACGCCGAATCGGACGAGTTGGAGGTGCGCCGCTACAGCCGAGACGACCCTCGTCTGGATAGCCGCGACAGCCGGGCGTGGTACTACGATGGGAGGCTTGTGCTGTCGAGTATGTCGCACCTGCGCATCGCACGGAGTGTGGATGGTGTGAACTTCAGGTTTGATCCCGCTCCGGCCATTTTTCCGGCCACGCCGTACGAGTCCTTCGGCTGCGAGGATGCTCGGATCACGCGGTTGGGTGACGGGTATTACGTAACATACACGGCTGTATCCGAAATGGGCGTTGCGGCTGCACTGGCGTCCACGGTGGACTTCGTGACATTCAAGCGTTACGGCATCATCTTCCCGCCGACGCAAAAAGATGTGTGTATCTTCCCGGAAAAGTTCGAGGACATGTATGTATGCCGCCACCGGCCATATAAGAGCGAATTTTCTCCGGCGTCGATCTGGACGGCCTACTCGCCGGACCTGATGCACTGGGGGCGTCATAGTCAAACGCTTGCCCCTGTGCGAGGCACATGGGAGGGCGGGCGCGTGGGCTGCGGGGCTCCGCCTATCAAAACGTCCGAAGGATGGCTGGAGCTGTATCACGCAGCCGACGAGTCACAGACCTATCACCTCGGCGCGATGCTCAGCGACCTGGAACGCCCCGAACGATTGCTCACGCGAACTCGCGAGCCGATCCTCGGACCACGGATGGATTACGAACTGACCGGCGTGTTCCGCAACTGCGTGTTTCACAATGGGCTCATCGTCGACGACGACGGGCGCATGATTGTTTACTACGGGGCGGCTGACCGTATCTGCGCCGCAGCCGTTACTACCGTCGACGACATGATCGCCGCGGCAAAGAACATCTGAGGGCAAGGGCCGGCCATCGAGCATGGCAGGCGCGCGGCAATTTGCATATCATGGATCGCCATGCAACCTATCCGCCTGTGTCAACTGATCACCGAATTGCACCCCGGGGGAGCGGAGCGGTGCGTGTACGAACTGGCCACGCGCCTGGACCGCGGGTTGTTCGATGTTCAGGTGGCCGCGCTGCGGGGCGGGCAGATGGCTGAGGAGCTGGCCTCCGCCGGTGTGAAGGTGACAGTGCTAGGTGTGGGCTGCAGGTGGAGCCCGACGGTGTTCGGCAAGCTGCATTCACTTACCGGCCTGCTCAAGCGGGAGCGTATAGACCTGCTGCACACTCACCTGTTCCACGCCGACTTGGCCGGGCGGCTTGCTGCCCGACGCGCTCAGGTACCGCATGTTATTCACACGGTGCACGTTGCAGAGCGGCGTTTCCGGCCTTGGCAGTTCCTGTTCGTCAGGTCAACTGGGCGATCTGACCGCATTATTGCTGTTTCGCAGTCTGTCAAAGACTGGCACCGGGCGCGGACGGGCCTCGCTGAGGACCAATACACGGTGATTCCCAACGGCATCGACACAGAGGCCTACTGGCGGGACATGGAGGCCGGTCAGGTCCTTCGCAGGCAATGGGGCGCTGAATCCGCGGACGTTATCGCGGTGTTCGTGGGGCGTTTGGACAGGCAGAAGGGCATCGATGTGCTATTGAGAGCGGCCGGGCTGTTTCTGGTGACGTCGCCGCAGGTGAGGTTGGTCATCGCTGGCGACGGCCCGATGCAGCGGAGGGTGCAGCGCTTCTGTCAGGCTGCCGGCGGCCGGGCGACGTATCTGGGTTTTGTCCATGACATTCGCGGGCTGCTCAGCGCAGCCGACATGTTTGTGCTGCCCAGCCGGTGGGAGGGCTGGCCGTTGGCGCTGGGCGAAGCAATGGCGGTGGGGCTGCCCGCGGTGGGTGCCGACGCGCCGGGCATCCGCGACGTGATAGAACACGATCGGACAGGCCTGCTCGTGCCGCCTGAGGACCCGGCCGCTTTGGCTGAGGCAATGGCAAAGCTGGCCGGTGATACCGAACAACGGCGAAGGATGGGCGAGGCGGGCCGGCAGCTCATTTGCAATGACTTCACCATAGGCAAGTACATCTCGTCGCATACGTTGCTGTATCAGGCGGTCATCTCCGGTCGATAAGAGGCTCTGGCTGACAGCGGCTGGGCACACAATTGGCCTCATGCTTAGACTGGCGGATTGCCGATACCCCAAGATACACGCTGTTGTCTTGAACGTCTGCCGAAAGGGCAATAGGGCGAAACGGCGTATTAAATCGTTATATTGCAAGGAATTGTGCACAACAGGCCGGGTGTCTGTTGAGTCGGCAGATCCGCCGGTTGGGCTGATTCTGCATCGACGGGAAGTCTGGAAGCGCAGCGAGATTTTATTTTTTTTGCTTTGCTTGTCCCTAGTAATGGTGTATCTTCCCTACATATCCTTGCTTATACCTGAAGGAACCAGTCCGTGCCACACTTCGTCGGTGAGTTCGAGCAGACCATTGACGACAAGCATCGCTTGTCGATCAGCAGCGCTCTGCGGGACCTGATAGATATCGACACCGACGGCACAAGTTTCTTTCTGGTGCTTGGCAAGAACGGGCATCTTTGGCTTTACCCGGACAGGTACTACAAACGGCTGATGACGAAGGTGAAGCGTTCGTCGTTGCCGGTGGCCGAGCGAGAGAAGATCGACCTGTGGTACGCCATGGCCAGACTGATCAAGCCGGACTCTCAGGGACGGGTGGTCCTGCCCGAGAAGTCGATGCAGCGTGCGGTGATCGACAAGAACGTGACACTGGTCGGCAACAAGGACCACATTGAGATTTGGCCAACGGCCGATCATGAAAAACGATTACCGAGCGACTGGTCCGGTTTGGACGAGTTGCTGGATGAAGCAGCCGACCATCTGAGTGAGTCGGACGAGTAATGACAAGAGAATATCGCCGGCCAGAAGGATTAAGAATCGCCCGCTGATAACCGGCGCGTCGCAAAGCACACCCCGGTTGGAAAGGAATCCAAGACATGCTTATCCCCCAAGACGCCCAGTATGAGAAATCGCCGCGTCGGCACGGACGCCGTACGGTGAAACTCGCTGAACTGCGGTCCTGTTTGGCCGAACCGTCACGGTTGACCAATCAGCATCGGCAGCGCCTGCTGGAATTGATCCACAGGCTGGACCGAGTTCGGGCGTTGGGGGATGAGTATGCCGGGGTCCAACTATCTGAGAGCGCCGCAGCGGCATTGTCGGCCGCGGCGGCGCGCAATGCAAGCTAGAGCTGAAGTGGGCCTGCGATGGAACGCAACCTGGCCCATGTGTGCGTTCTGCGGGACGAAGCGGCGGAGCTACTTTGTCCCGCATTATCTGTCGAACATCCGGGAGTCATTGTCGATTGTACGGTGGGGCTGGGAGGCCACAGCAAGGCGCTGTTGGCACGGTCAGGCCCCAATTCAACACTGATAGGCATGGACGTGGACGCCGGGAACCTCAGCAAGGCGAAAGAGACTCTAAGGGAGTTCGGTGATCGCGTCCGTCTGTTCCACGCTAACTTCTCACAGGTGACGGATGTGCTCGCCGAGACCGGTACGCCGGCCGTCAACATTCTGCTGGCGGACCTGGGCATATCGTCGAGTCAGTTGGACGATTCGAGCAGGGGTCTGAGCTTTCAGGTAGACGGGCCGTTGGATATGCGGCTGGACGACCGGTTGACGACGACAGCGGCGGACCTTGTCAATAAGCTGGACGAAAAGTCGCTGGCCGACTTGATCTATCAGTATGGCGAGGAAAGGCTGAGTCGGCGGATCGCCCGGCGAATTGTCGACGCTCGGAAAGACCACCACATTGAGCGGACGGGTGAGCTGGCGGGCATCGTGTTGAGGTCGTATCCGCCGGAGAAGCGAAGCGGCCACAGGCGAATACACCCAGCCACGCGCACCTTCCAAGCCCTGCGGATTGCCGTCAACGATGAGATCCGCGCGCTGGAGGCTTTGCTGGCTTCGCTGCCGACGGTCATCGCTCCCGGCGGCAGGGCGGGGATCATCAGTTTTCACTCGCTTGAAGATCGCCCCGTCAAAAGGGCGTTCAGCAGTTGGGTAGAAGCCGGTACGGGCCGGCTCGTAACGCCCAAGCCGGTTGTAGCTAGCGCACGGGAAATACAGGCGAACCCGCGAAGTCGCTCGGCCAAGCTGCGAGTGATCGAGCGCTTAGCGGCGTGACCGCGGACATTTTGGACGGAGCCAAATCATGAAACGGGAAACACGCATCGGACTTGGCCTGGGGCTGCTGTTCATACTGGCGTTTGGTCTGATTCTCAGCGAAGTGACCAATTCCAACTCGCCGCCGCAGGAGCAAGCCATCGGCGACGACGACACCGAGTACCTCGCAACCAGCCGGGCCGATCAGTCGGGCATGCTCATAGGCGAGGCCGTAACTCGGCCGCCGCCGGCAAACAGTACGGTTCGCAGGGCCGCTTCTGCCGTGGCGGAAAGGCCGCCCGAGCCACCGCAGCGGGAGGCGCAGCCTCAGCGCGACCGTGAGATCGAAGCCGCCAACGTGATGTTGGCAGCCACGGTCCGGCAGGAGCAGGGGGACGGTCCTCCCCGGCCGATTTCCGGCTACCGTGAGATGGATGCGCAGGAGCTGGAAGCCTACGTTCGCGGGTCGGCCGCACAGGCCGCCACACAGACATACGTCGTCAAGACGGGCGATACTCTTACGGGCATCGCCAGACGGTTCATGGGCGACGGGAGTTGGGCCTCTGTGGAGAAGCTGTTCGAGATGAACAGACACGTGTTGACTGATCCCGACCGCCTAGATATCGGCATGCAACTGACGGTTCCGGCCCGGCCGGGAAGGAACAACTAGAATGCGCCGTGTGTTACTGGTCATATCGCTGGCTATTGTCGCCACTGCACTAGTGCACCTGCGGCGTGAAGAAGCACGGGTCCGCTATGAGACCTACCGATGCCAGGCCCGACAGGTGGCCCTACGGCGCGAACTGTGGGATCAGCAGGTGCTGCTGGGAGAACGGACCAGCCCCGGGCGCATTCGCCGCACGGCCGAGGCAATGGCGCTGGGACTAGCTGAGCGGACGTACGTGTCGGGGTTGGGGGCCAGCCCCGGCGGAGAAGTGGCCCAGCGTCCGCGTTGAAGGCCAATCGATCAATCACGATCCATCGAGGTAGCCGATGCAGACTGAATCCACACCGCGAGGACGACTTGGCGTGGCATTCACGCTATTGCTGATGGGGGCTGGGCTATTGGGGGTCCGACAGGCTGGTCTGATCAACAATAGCACCGCAGATACGCTCGACCTGGCGGCCAAACAGCAGCGCATGGTTGTTCCGCTGGCGGGCAGGCCGGGGGGCATATGGGTCCGGACGCGCCACTCATACCGACTTCTGGCCGGCAGCAGACAGTCGCCCTCCTGCTATATGGACCCCTATATGATACCCGAAGAGCAGATCGACCGGGTCGCTAGGGACTTGGCAAGATCTCTGGGATTGGACTCCCGCGGGCTTTCAGCCCTCATCAGGTCGCGGCGGGACAGCCGATTCGTATGGGTCAAACGTGACATCAAGGACCGGGAAGTGGAGGCTGTCACCTCATTGGGCATCCCGTCCATGGTCGGCATAACTCACGAATGGCGGCGGCAGTACCCCAATGGGGCGCTTGCGGCCGGCGTGCTGGGCTTCTGTTTGGCTGATGGATCGCCCGGCGGTGGGCTGGAACTGTCACAGAGGCGCTGGCTGGGGGCGACGGACGGCAGACGAGTACTGCTGGCTGACGCAAGGCGACGGCCGATTTGGCTGTCGTCTGATGACAGCGCACCGCCCACGGATGGACACGACGTCTACCTGACAATCGACGCTTCCATCCAATCGTTCCTGGAAGAGGCGATCTGCGAGGCGGTCGACCAATACGACGGTAAGTGGGCGGTTGGCGTTGTCGTCGAGCCGGCGACGGGGCGCATACTGGCGATGGCGTCGGCGCCGACGTTCGACCCAAATGAATTCAACCAGGCGCCGCCGGACAACTGGGCGAATCGGGCGATCCTGTGTCCTTACGAGCCGGGCAGCGTCGCCAAGCCGATCTTCGCAGCCGCTGCCGTTGACGCCGGGGTAGCGACTTATAATACCGAGGTATTCTGTGAAAACGGCGTGTACTATGCTCCTCGCGGCGGCAGAATAACCGACCACGGCAAGAGCTACGGCATGATGACGCTTGAACAGGGGGTCGTGGCGTCCAGCAACATCTGTCTAGCCAAAGTCGGCGGGATGCTCGGCAACAATCGGCTGCACGCAGCCGCACTTCGATTCGGCCTTGGTGCGGCGACGGGCATCGAGTTGCCGGGGGAAGAGCCAGGCACAATCAGGCCCCTCGATAAGTGGGATGGCTACAGCACGCCTCGCGTGCCGTTCGGTCAGGAAATGTCGGTGACGGCGCTCCAGTTAGCCATGGCGTTCGCCGCCCTGGGCAACGGCGGGTTACTCATGAAACCCCAACTGATCGAACAAGTGACTGATCCGCATGGGCAGGTCGTCTACCGGAGCCAGCCCAAGGTTGTCCGCCGCGTAATCCGGCCGGAAACGTCCGCCTCAACGGTCGAAGTGCTCAGGAAGGTTGTTGAAGAGGGCACGGGCCAGAACAGTCGTTTGTCCCAGTGGACGAGCTTTGGGAAGACCGGCACGGCGCAGATACCTGGGGTGGGAGGTTATATCGAAGGTGCTTACACGGGCAGCTTTGTCGGGGGTGCGCCAGTCAAGTCGCCGCGCGTGATATGTCTCATATCTGTCTATTGGCCCGACAAACAAAAGGGCTACTACGGCAGCACGGTGGCGGCGCCTTATGTAAAGTCCGTACTTGAGCGGACTTTGGCGTACCTGGAGGTCCCAAGCGACCGATAACTCGCGGGCTCGCAACTGGCGGGTGGATTGACGGCGCCCAGATCATTAAAATGTGGGGTTACGCCGTCATGGGCGAGGCCTTGTCGGGAGAAGTTCGAGGAACCGACCATAATGTTACTTAGTAGACTACTGAAAGCTGCGCAACTGACGCCCAAGAGTCAGAGAGGCGACGTGGAAGTCACGTCGGTAGTGTGCGATTCGCGCGAGGCAGGGCCCGGGACATGTTTTGTTGCGATTCCAGGCACAAGTACAGACGGGCACAGATTCATATCCGATGCCGTGTCGGCGGGCAGCTCGGCTGTAATCTGTGAGGACAGTTCTGCGGCCGTTGACGGCGTGCCTACGGCGTTGGTCGACAGCACGCGGGAGGCAGTCGGTCCGCTCGCCCAGGCCCTTGCAGGCTGGCCGGCCAGAAAGCTTACAGTTGTCGGCGTTACCGGTACTAACGGCAAGACTACTGTAACATGGCTGCTGCGCAGCTTCCTGGAAGCGTCAGGGCATCGGCCTGGACTGCTGGGAACGATCCGATACGAGACCGGAGCGAATACAATTGCCGCCCAGACCACCACGCCGGACCCTATAGGCCTGGCTGCGATGATGGCGGAGATGGTGGCCGATGGACGCACCCACCTGGTGATGGAGATGTCGTCACACGCGCTGCACCAGCAGCGCAGTGCCGGGATAGAGCTCGCCGTGGGCGTCATGACGAACGTTACCGGCGACCACCTGGACTACCACGGGACTATGGAGGACTACCTGGCCGCCAAGCTGGAGTTATTCCGCTCGCTCGGCCCGGAAGCCACGGCGATCGTCAACCGGGATGACCCGGTGGGAAACGCTTTCGCCGCCGTTACATCGGCGCCGGTGATTTGGTACGGTCTGTCGCCTGCTGCGGATGTGCGTGGCAGGATCGACCAGATAGACATAGACGGCACACGTTTTGAGATCATTACGCCGTCGTGGCAGGCGAACGTTACCACGCCGTTGATAGGCAGACATAACGTATTCAATTGCCTGGCGGCCAGTGCAGCGGCGATAGCGTTGGGGGTAGACACCGACGTCATCATCCGTCAACTGGCGACGGTGCGCCACATACCCGGCCGTCTTGAACGCGTACCAACCCACAAGGGGTTTGCGGTATTCGTCGACTACGCCCATACTGACGACGCGCTGGTGAACGTGCTCAGTTCGCTCCGTCCGGTAACGAAGGGCAAGCTGATAGTCGTGTTCGGTTGCGGCGGCGACCGCGACCGCACCAAACGCCCACGAATGGCGCGAGCCGCCCAGACCCATGCCGACCAGATCGTGATAACATCCGACAACCCACGGACGGAGGACCCGCAGGCGATCATTGACGAAATTGTTGTCGGCCTGGACGCCGCCGGCCGCGCGCGCAGCGTGATTGTACCGGACCGGAGGTCGGCGATTCGTCAAGGGCTGGACATGGCCGCGCCCGGCGACGTCGTGCTGATAGCCGGCAAAGGCCACGAAAAGTACCAGGCGATTGGTGGGAAGCGAATTGACTTTGATGACGTGCAGGTAGCCCATGATCTGATGGCGGCCGGCGACTAAACGAAAATGAAACCCCTGAGTGCTGACGAAATTCGCCAGGCCGTACACGGCCAGTGGCTCAGCCGCGGCTCTGAGGTCACAGTCCAAGGCGTAAGCATCGACAGCCGCACTGCCGGAGTGGGACAACTGTTCGTCGCCATCAGGGGCCCGAGACATGATGGCCACGATTACATGCCACAAGCCGCTGAGGCGGGATGCGTTGCAGCTTTGGTCGATCGCCACGCAAAGGTGACTGGCGATCTGGCCGGCCTTTTCGTCGGCGGGCTGATACGCGTCGATGACACGGTCAAGGGGCTGGGCGAGCTGGCCGGGGTCCACCGGCGGCAGCTGCCGGCGACTGTGGTGGCGGTCACGGGCTCCAACGGCAAGACGACCGTTAAGCGCATGATCCATCACATCCTGTCGCGGCGATTGAAAGGACAAGCCAGCGACAAGAGCTTCAATAACGCAATCGGCCTGCCGCTGTCTCTGCTAAGTGTCGTGCCAACTGACGATTATGTGATTTGTGAAATTGGGACCAACGCTCCCGGTGAGGTGCTGGCCCTGGCCCGTATGGCCCGGCCTGACATAGCGGTTATTACCAGCGTGTCCGAGGCACACCTGGAAGGCTTGGGCGACGTCCAACAGGTGGCTGTGGAAAAGGCGTCGCTCTTGTCTGCGCTGGAATCCAACGGCATTGCCGTCGTCTGCGGTGACAGCAATGCCCTGAACCGCGCCCTGTTGGCGTATGATAGCCGAATTATCCAGTTCGGCGAGTGCGACGACTGCCAGTTGCGTCTGACCGGTTACCGGGCCATGCCGATCGGCCAGCAGTTTCAACTTAACGACAGGCTGTGGGTTGATTTGCCGGTGCCCGGTGAGCACAATGCGCGTAATGCACTGGCGGCCATCGCCGTCGCCCAGCGGCTGGGCTTTTCTCAGGACGAAGCAGCCGCGGCGCTTTCGGACTTCCAAGGCGTCGCGATGAGGTTGCAGGTGGTCGACGCCGGGCCTGTGCGCATGATCAATGACGCGTACAATGCCAACCCGGCCAGCGTGATGGCGGCTTGGAATGTCGTGCAGGACATACCGGCCGTTCGTCGTGTGCTTGTGCTGGGCGACATGCTGGAACTCGGTCATCAGGCCGAGCAGTTGCACAGGCGCGTGGGCGAGGACATCGCCAAGGGACCTGTTGACCTGCTCATCGGTGTTGGTTCGTTGGCGCGATTCATCGCCCTCGGTGCGGCGGCCGAGGGCATTGCGACGGCAACTTTCGAAACGACCGAGGCCGCTGCGGCAGGCGCCCCAGCTCTGTTGACTGACGGCGACGTCGTGCTGATAAAGGGTTCAAGGTCCATGGGCATGGAGCGAGTTGTCCAGGCCATTGGCGAGAAGTTTAGCTGACCTGGCAGGCGAGCGACAAAGCCTTCGAGGCAATACTGTGGTAGTTTGGCTGTTCGGCGACAAGGATCTGATCCTCCGCATGGCCGGAGCGGCAATTGTGAGTTTCATGCTCGTTTGCCTGGTCGGCCCGCGAATGATACGCGCCCTCATGCGCGCCAAGCTAGGCGACAGGCCGGAATTTGACCACGCCGAACTGAACGAACTGACGCGACACAAGTCCAACACGCCGACGATGGGCGGCATTCTCATTGTCATCGCTATCTTCGTAGCTGTGATGCTGTTTGCCGACCTAGGCAATATGTATATCCGTATGGCGCTGTTAGCGCTGGTTTGGCTGGGAGGGCTCGGCGCGTGGGACGACTCGATCAAGCTCCGCAACGCCGCCCGCGCAAGTGGCCGCGATGGTCTAATGTCTTGGGAGAAGATTCTCTTTCAGATAGGCCTGGCTGTGATGCTCGCGATATACATTTGGCAGTATGGCCGAGCCAGCGCCGTCCGGTCCGGCACCGGTGAACTGATCAACGCCGCGCACAGCTTTTACTTGCCGTTCAGGGCCAATCGGATACCCCTTGCCCTCAGTGTATACGTCATTATCACGGTGCTGACTATGGTCGGCTCGTCCAATGCGGTGAATCTCACCGATGGCATGGACGGTCTGGCCGCCGGCTGCATGGCAATTGTCTGCAGCGTGTTTCTGCTGCTTTCGTGGGTAGTCGGCGTTGTGGACTGGGCGAACTTCTTTCATCTGCCGATTGTGCCCGGCGCAGCGGAAATGACCGTCCTGTGTGCATCAATGTTCGGCGCCTGCCTGGGCTTTCTCTGGTTCAACGCCCACCCGGCACAGGTTTTCATGGGTGACACCGGCTCGTTGCCTTTGGGCGGATTGATAGGGTATATAGCGGTCGTGACCCGCCAGGAGATTGTGCTCATCATTGTCGGAGGCGTGTTCGTGATGGAGGCAGCAAGCGTGATCCTGCAGGTTGGGTGGTTCAAACTCACCAAAGGGCCAAGCGGAATGAAGGGCAAGCGACTGTTTCGGTGCGCGCCTATGCACCATCACTTTCACCTGGGCGGCTGGGCAGAGAACAAGGTTGTCGTCCGGTTCTGGCTGCTGGGGATTATCTTTGCAGCACTGGCGCTGGCGACACTAAAACTCCGATAAGAGAGGTGTAGCTTTTGAAGGGCGCTCCACATGGCACGGATGCCGGATAGAGTAGTGTTCACCCCGCTTGGCTGCAACAAATGCGGCCGGGGGCTGCTGGTCGTGGCGCTGGCGCTGCTGGCCATCGGCGTGGTTGCAGTTCACAGTGCGATGGCGTCGGTTTCGACCGTGGGGCAGTGGTATTCCCGCCTGGATGTTCGCCATACACTCTTTGCCGTGGCGGCCGGAGTAGTGCTCATAAGTGCATGGCTTATTGACTATCGCTGGCTTGCCGGAAAGAGCCGCCGGTTTCCTGTGGTCGCAGGCGTGCTGTTAGGCTTGTCGCTGGTCTGCGGCGGACTGGTGTTTGTGCCGGGGATCGGCCATTCAGTGAACGGCTGCGCCAGATGGATCCGCCTGGGGCCTCCGCAGTTCGCCTTGGGCTTCCAGCCATCCGAGATGATCAAGATATCACTCGTTGTGTTCCTGGCGGCGTGGCTCTCGCGCAAAGACGTGGACGTCCGCAGCTTCCGCGAGACGTTCGTGCCGGCGATGGTCCTGATAAGCTTCTGCGTCGGTCTGGTGGTCAGCCAGGACTTCGGCATGGCCGTTTTGATTGGCATTGCGGGGGCGACGACGCTTCTTGTGGCGGGTGTGCCCATGGGGCACATGCTTATGCTGACCGGACCGGCCGCGGCCGGGGTGTACTTCTTCCTTCTGCGCAGCCCCCACCGCATGGCGCGAATTACCGCTATGTTCGACATCTGGTCCGCTGACAACCCCAGCGCTTACCAGCCGCGGCAATCGATGCTGGCGATTCTCACAGGGGGATGGACCGGCAAGGGACTGGGCAACGGGTCCCTGAAACTGGGTTTCCTGCCGGAAGACACCACAGACTTTATATACTCAGCTCTGTGCGAGGAGTGGGGCCTTATCGGTGCGATTCTGGTGCTTGGCCTGTTCGTGCTGTGGATTGGCTACGCCTGGCAGATCGCCCTGGATGCCAGTGACCGTTTTGGGCAATTGCTCGCCGGCTCACTCGGATTCCTCGTCGCCGCCCAAGCGCTGATGCATATCGCTGTTGACACCGTGGTCCTACCGCCGACCGGCATTTCTCTGCCGTTCATCTCGGCGGGGGGAACGTCGCTAGTCCTGATGGCCGGTGCGGCATCGCTGATAATCTCGGTTTCCGCCCGGCAGAAGGTAGAGGGTCCCGTGGCATGAAAAGCATGATCCGAGGTCTCGTGGCAGCCGTTCCGACGCCTATGAAGCCCAAAGGCGGGCTGAATCTCAAGGCCATCGAAAAGCTGGCTGAAATGCTGAGCAATAATGCGGTCAACACTGTCTTAGTCTGTGGAACTGCAGGTGAATTCCCTTCACTGACATTTCCTGAGCGAATGTCTGTCGCTCGTCAATGGACGAAAGTCGCGGGTTCCTCGCTGCGGGTCGTGGTGCATGTTGGGCACACCTGTTTGGAGGCCTGTCGCACGATGGCTGCTGATGCCCAGAAGAACGGTGCATATGCCATTGCCGCCGTGCCGCCGTATTACTTCAAACCGGTCGACATCGATGACCTGGTGGCGTTCTGTGCTCTGGTTGCAGGGGCTGCGCCGAAGTTGCCGTTCTACTACTATCACATACCGGAGCTTACCGGTGTGGACATGCCGATGGTGAAGTTTCTCTCCCGGGGCGCCGAGAAGATACCGACGCTTGCCGGAGTAAAGTTTACTTCTGAGAACCTGACGGACTTCGGCCGGTGCGTGGACGCGCACGGCAAGAAGTTCAACCTGCTGCTGGGCAAGGATGACCTGCTGTTGGCAGGATTGAGAATCGGCGCTCACGGTGCAGTGGGGACGACCTACAACTTCGCCGCACAGTTGTACATGAAGATCATCCGATCCTTCAAGAACGGCGACATGGGCACCGCCCAGAACTTCCAGGTGCGAGCGGTCGAGATGCTCGCCGCGATGCGACGATTCGGTTCCATTACGGCGGCGAAATACGCAATGAAGGAAGTAGGCATCGACTGCGGCCCCGTGCGCCCGCCGTTGCACAAGCTCACTGCCGAGCAGCAGGAACAACTGCACGCGGCGTTTCAGCGGCTGGAATTCGACGACTTCTGCAACAAATAATGAGAAGCGGGGAAGGCACTTCAATCCTGATGTGCAAGGAGGTATCCTCTGCGGCGTGAAGACCAGGCTCTACATCCTTGCCGGCGGTGGATCGGGAGGACACCTGTATCCCGGGTTGGCTGTAGCCGAAGAGATCATCCGGCAAACGCCGGACGCCAAGATTGTCTTCGCCTGTTCGGAGCGATCGATCGATCGGCAGATACTGACTGACACCCCCTATGCGATTGCCCCTCTGCCGATCCGTCCCGCCTCCGCCCGGCCTCTCAAGGCGCTGGGCTTCGGCGTGAGAATGGCGCAGTCGATGTGGCGGGCCAGACGCATGCTCACGCGCCTTCAGCCGTCCGCGGTGTTGGGGCTGGGCGGCTTTGCATCCGTGCCCGTAACTTGGTGGGCGGCCAGGATGGGCTTCCGCACAGCCATACTCAACCCCGACGCCGTAGCGGGAAAGGCCAACGGGTTGCTGGCCAGGAGAGTGGAACGCGTCTTCACACAGTTTGAGTGCACTTGGGCGGACCTGCCAAAACGCGCCAGAGAGCATGTTCAATTGGTGGGTTGCCCTATTCGCCGAGGCCTGGCGGAAGGCCAGCGCGACCTGGCAATCAAGCACTTCGGCCTGCTCAAGACGCGCAAGACGCTGCTTGTCTTTGGCGCTTCTCTTGGCGCGGCCAGCATAAATGCGGCCATGGCGGAGTTGATCGGTGACTTGGACGAGTTAGCGGCCAGGTGGCAGGTGTTGCTGATAACGGGCAGGAACAAAACGGGGTCGATCAGCAACACGCCGCCGCGGCATAAAGGAATTCGCGTGCGAACGTTGGAATACTGCGATCGCATGGACCTGGCCTATGCTGCCGCCGACCTGGCAGTTTGCCGGGCTGGAGCGTCCACCGTGGCTGAACTGGCGGCTACGGCGACTCCCGCTGTGGTCATGCCGTATCCTCACCACGGTGACGATCATCAACGTCGCAACGCCGAAGCCCTCGCTGAGGCCGGTGGGGCTGCGATCTGCACGGATTCCGGCGACACCCAGATCAACGCCGGTGTTTTGCGGGCAGTCCTGTTGCCTATAATGCAGGACAACGCCCGTGTGGAGGCAATGTCTGCAGCGGCCGGTTCGCTGGGTCATCCGGACGCCGCGTTGCAAGTGGCTCAGTGGCTCTACCGGCAGGCGCCGTTTTCGGCGGCACTTCTGCGCCGTCGGGACGCCGCAGCAAGTTAGTCCGCCCCGACCGAGTTAAAGGAAATGCCGATCCTCGGGCGATAAGTATACAAACGGACTTGTAACCTCTCGGCCGGGCTCTTGTTGCCAGCGCAGGCTGCTGTGCATTCTCGCCAGAGGGCCAGAAGGACTATCGGTATGGATGCCGAACGAATTCTCCGTGGAGCCGATGGCCGCGCAGTCAGGCAGCTGGCGGGGCTGCGCGTGCACATGATCGGCATCGGCGGCAGCGGAATGCGCGCCATCGCCGCTATGCTGATGGACCACGGCGCCGTGGTCACCGGCTCAGACGCAGCCGACAGCGGAGCGGTGCAACGTCTTGCCCGTGCGGGGGCCGAAATCCACATCGGTCAGCAGGCGTCCAACATTCCCGATCAGTGCGACCTGGTAGTCTGTTCCGCGGCTATCCACGAGCACAACCCGGAGCTCTCCGGCGCCGCCCAACGCGGCATCGAGGTCATCAAGTACAGCCAGATGCTCGGCCGATTGATGGCTGAAAAAGTCGGCATCGCCGTTGCCGGCACACACGGCAAAAGCACCACGACGGCCATGGTTGCCTACGCACTGCGGCAAGCCGGCGTCGAGCCAAGCTACATTATCGGTGCCACGGTTGACCAACTCGACGGGCCCAGCGGCGTGGGCCGAGGGCGACACTTTGTCGCCGAGGCCTGCGAGTTCGACCGAAGCTTCCTGAACCTCACTCCAACGCTGGCGACCGTTCTTAACATCGAGGAAGACCACCTGGACTGCTTCCATGATATCGGCGATATAATTGAGGCGTTTCGTGCGTTCGCGGGACGAGTGCGACCTGACGGTCTGCTGGTTGTCAACGGCGAGGACCGCAACTGCGTCTCGGTTGCGGGATCGGCGCAATGTGAAGTGCAGACCTTTGGTATGGCTGAGCACTGCAACTGGCGAGGCTGGACGCGCCGAACGGATCGCGGCCGGGTCACCATGGACGTCACCTTCAACGGAGACCGTTTCTGCCGCATTCGCACGCCACTGGCGGGCCTGCACAATGCATACAATGCCTTGGCGGCTATGGCCGTTCTGTACCATACTGGTATAGACTACCGGCAGATGCCCCGCAGATTGGAGTGTTTCAGGGGCGCACGGCGTCGCATGACGCTTAAAGCAATCGCAGGAGGCGTTACGGTGGTGGACGACTTCGCCCACCATCCAACGGAAATTCAAGCTACATTGCGGGCCCTGCGGGAAGCCTATCAGCCGCAGAGACTCATATGCGTGTTTCAGCCGCACCAACACAGCCGCACCAGGTTCCTGCTGAAGGACTTCGCCCGCAGCTTCGGCTCTGCTGATGAGGTGATACTGCCGGACATATACTTTGTCCGCGACAGCGACCGGGAGAAAGACTACGTATCCGCTGGCGATTTGGCGGCCCAGATACGCCTCAACGGTGGATCGGCATTGTACTTGAGTACGTTTGATGAAATCCTCCGCCACTTGTGGGCGGAGCTTGCCGCCGGCGATCTGCTCGTAACAATGGGCGCCGGCGACATATGGAAAGTGGCTGATGAAACTGTTCAGTGGCTTGGAACAAATCGTCAAGCTTGATGAACCTATGGCCGGACACACCTGGTTGGGCATAGGCGGGCCGGCTGAGTACTTCCTCCAGCCCGAGAATATCGAGCAATTGCAGACTGTCGTGCTGCGTTGCCGCCAGAGCGATGTGCCCATTCACGTCCTCGGCAGCGGCGCGAACCTGCTGGTCAACGACAGGGGCGTTCCCGGCGCGGTCATCCACTTCGGCAAGGGTGGATTCACAGGCGTCACCTGGCTTGGCGAGACGCTTAAAGCCGGCGCCGGCGCCGACATGGGAAAGATAGTATTGCAGACCGCCCGCAAGGGACTTAGCGGAATGGAGTGCCTCACCGGAATTCCCGGCTCGGTCGGCGGGTGCGTCCGGATGAACGCCGGCGGGGCGTTCGGAGACATAGGCAGCATCGTGGAGACCGTTGATGTGATGAACAGCGCCGGCGATTGCTTCACGCGCCACCGGACGGACCTGGCATTTGCATATCGTTCAACCAACATCAGTGCCACGTTCATCCTTGGCGCCGAGTTCAAGCTTACAGAAGACGATCCATACACGATTCTGCAGCAAATCAAACGAATATGGATATACAAGAAGAACACCCAGCCGCTTGGCCACAGCAGTTGTGGGTGCATTTTCAAGAACCCTCGCGGACTGTCCGCTGGCGCACTTATCGACCGGGCCGGACTTAAGGGTAAACGCGTGGGTGGAGCCTTTGTTTCCGAGAAGCATGCGAACTTCATTCTCGCCGATCGGGCGGCTACTGCCTCCGATGTGCTCAAGTTAATCGACATCGTGCGTCGGACTGTATACGAGAAGCATGAAGTGTATTTGGAACTAGAAATCGAGGTATGGTGATGGACGAGAAGACCGGTACAAAGCAGGTCCCCCAATACCGAACCGCCCGGCCTCTCGATGTGACGGTTCTCATGGGCGGGCCCTCCACGGAACGGGACATCTCCCTGATTTCAGGGGAGGCCATCGCCTCCGGGCTCGAGCGGTGTGGGCACACCGTCACCCGTGCTGACATAATGCCTAACGACACGTCCGCCCTGAATCGTGACGGCGTAGACGTGGTCTTCATCGCCCTGCACGGGGAGTTCGGCGAATCCGGTGAGGTGCAGCAGCTCTGCGAGAATCGCCAGCTCAGATACACCGGTTCCGGCCCGTACGCCAGCCAGGTCTCGATGGATAAGGCGGCTGCCAAGCAAATACTCAAACGGGCGGGCTTGGCTACACCCGACTGGATGATCATAGAAGAGTTCCATCCTCCTGGGCGCGTCGTGAAATGGCTCGACGAAATACCTCCTCCGGCTGTCGTCAAGCCTGTTACTGGCGGTTCCAGCGTCGACGTGATAATCGCACGTGACGAGCTTCAGCGCGCTGCCGCGATTGATATGCTGCTGGACATTTACGGCAGGGCGATGCTGGAGCGCTACGTGCCGGGCCGGGAGCTTACCGTCGGCATCCTGGGCGAACAGGCTCTGCCTGTGCTGGAGATCGTCCCCGACGGCGATTTCTACAGCAAGTATGCCAAGTACCACGATGCGGCAAGGACCCGCTACGTTTTCGATCATGGTTTCAGCGACGATCTTTGTCGACAAGTGCAGGAAGCCGCGCTTCTGGCGCACCGCGTTCTGAACTGCCGCGACATGTCGCGGGCGGACTTCATTCTGAACGATGAGAACGTGCCTGAGATACTCGAAGTGAATACTATCCCCGGATTTACCTCTCACTCGCTGCTGCCTATGGCCGCCGCGAGGATCGGCATTGGTTTCGACGAGCTGGTCGACCGAATCGTTCAAATGGCATTCCAGCGCTCACCGGGCCCGAGTAAGGAGATCTGCTGCAGGAATGTTCAACAAGCGTAGCAAGACAAGATCAGCTGCGTCACGCGGCGCAGCCCGTTCGCGCAGCTCGGCGATAGGCCGAGGGCGGGTCGGAGTGTCTGAAAAAACTCGAGCCTTCGCCCGCGGAACACTGGCTTGGACGGCTATACTGTCCATTTCGCTGCCGGCAACGCTGTGGGCTTTGCGCTCCATGGAGCGACAGCTCACCGCTGCCGAAAACAACGGTATCGTCGCTGACAAGGCGCAGGTGACAGTTGAGCGGATCCACTACGGCATAGTGGGTGGCCGGCCCGATTGGATCCCGCTGACGACGGCCAGGCAGATAGTGTCATCTTTTATCGTTCCCGACGCTGCTTACGAGGATCCTGACCTCACCGAGCGGGTCCGAAAGCGCGCGGCGAGCAATCCCTGGGTGAGCGAGGTCCACGGCGTCACCAAGCAGCTTACCGCCGACCCGCGCATCGGCACTGTGAGAGTGCATTGCGCGTTCCGTAGGCCTGTGGCAAAGCTCACCTTCCGCAACGACGCAGCCACAACCGACGAGACCACCTTGTATGTCGACACCTGTGGGGTAAGGCTCCCGTCGTCGCAGGTGCCCAAGTATGAGGCATGGATGGTGCTTGCACCAGGCGCCAAGCCGCGATGGATGCCCTTGGCAACCCGCCAGGACGTCCCAGCGGATGCCCCTGTCAGATTCATATACTATCCGCTGATTCGCGGTGTGGTGGCTGAGCCGCCGCGCGTGGGAGAGCAATGGCGCGGTGGAGACATCGCGGCCGGGCTGAGGCTGATCAAGCTTATCACCGACAGGCAATATGCCGATCAAATCGCCATTATGGACGTGCGAAACTACGACGGGAGAATCAGCCCGCATGAGCCGCATCTGCGAATGTGGGCCCAGGTCGACCAGGAGGGGATGACCGACATCCGCTTCGGCAGGTTCCCCGTCGACGTCAACGACTACGTTGTCTCGCCCCAGAGAAAACTGACCTACCTCGATGAATACGTCCGCCTCAACGGCGGGCGATTGGCTGGGTTGCACAGGTACCTGGACCTGCGATACGATCAGGGCTATGCCAGTCTGCACTAGATCATACCCGCCCGCGAAAAACTGCCTCTGGCGAGGCGCGGGTATTCTGTATATCGCAATGCTGCTGGCGGGGCTTGTTGCGGGATTTTGGCCGGACGCACTGTATGTCTCTCACGGGCGACGGGGCGCGCCGCTTCCGACATTGCAGACCGTCGCCATCGCCCAGTGCCTCTACCTGCTGGTCGTATGGCCGATTGTCCAGGCATTCCGAAGCGACGGCCCGCACGGTCCGATGCGACCGGTGGCTGCCATCCGTGAATCAGTGCTGCTGCTGGTTGTCGGGGTTCCCTTCTATGTGGTGGCTGGGCAGTTCGCTGACGCAAGCGGCAATGATTTGGCACGGACGGTGATGGCTGTCGCCGGCCTGCTTCCACTGGCATGGGCGGCGGCGCTCTGGATGGCTACGTGCCGCCCGGGCCGGCCCGCCGTGCTGCTGACGATGCTGGCTCTGACCTTGGGCGCTCCGGCGACGTACTACATCCTTCGCGAGTTCCTTGGCGCTACAGCATCAGGGCCTGCACGTATCTTCCTGCAGGGCAGTCCGATAACGTTTACGTGGGAAGTGGCGCGGTCGCAGGTGCCCCGATGGGTCCCCATGCCCGCCTGGCCGGTGCTTGCCTGGCTCGCGATAGGCGCTGCCGCAGCTCTGATAAATGTTGCTGCGTCTGTGCGTACGGTGCCGAAAGACTTGTAGTGCAATTACTTAGAAGCCAGACCGGATTATCTTCCCAGACGGATTTCTCCGCCGTATTTGAAATATGCCTCAGCAACGAAGAAATGGTTAACGCATCATCATTTCCTGTCGATGATTGACTTGTGGCGCAGTAAATACTCCTGGCAAAATAGGCAATTATCACCGCGGCCGATGTGACCTACCTGGCGTGCCGTATACCCCGTGTTTGCCGCCTTGGGCGCAAAGGAAATCCACAGCAGTAAGGCATCCTGTGGCAGTAGCTTGGCGGGGCTGGTCGTCGGAGCTCACGGCCGGAACGTAACGGCAAGCAGCGACAAGACCTGGGTAGCCGTAGAGAGGGCTGGAGGTTATGGTCATCCCTGACTGGGATACGGATCTTTGCAAAATTCTGTCCGATCTGATAGATCGCGGAAGTGGCGGCGGGTGTATGTTGGTGGAGTTATTTCGTCGCGGCCGCGAGATGGGGGGGAGTCTGTCGCTGATATGTTCGGCTGTGAGGGGTGTGGAG
>Ga0180438_10000974_pt1 | contig 52268 bp, 64 predicted proteins | sample SS_ome_12_FD_132455 | JGI IMG/M metagenome (GOLD analysis project Ga0180438, IMG submission 132455) | Hypersaline lake sediment archaeal communities from the Salton Sea, California, USA - SS_3_D_2 metaG | ecosystem: Environmental > Aquatic > Non-marine Saline and Alkaline > Hypersaline >...
CCGCGTCGGCATCGGTTGTGCCCCGAGATGTCCAGAACTCGACTCCGTGCGCCGCGGGGTCAGAGAAAGCGTTACAGTGAATCGAGATGAACAGGTCTGCGCCTTCGTTGTTCGCCATCTCACATCGCTTTTCGAGGGACACAAAATTGTCCCCGTCGCGGGTTGTATAGATCGTCTCGCCCTGGTCGATCAACCCGCGTCGGACGTACTTCGTGATTTGGAGCGCGGCGTTTGATTCTTTGAGGCCGCTTGGCCCTACCGCCCCGGAGTCTTCGCCACCGTGGCCGGGATCAAGGTAGATTCTCATACCGTCTCCGATCGTGCCGGCGAAACTCGATCGCTTCGATGATTCCAGCGGCCATTCGCTCTCGCCAAGTACGATGATTTGCCTTCCCCTCGTGAGGCTTTGGCTTCTCCTCCATGATGGCGAGGTGACATCGGGCAATGATCTCTCCAATGGTGGGCGCCCGCTCTATCATGGCTCGAAATTCCTCGTGCCCGCGTACCCGAGTGGCAGGGCGTTGTCGTCGTTGCTGCACCACAATTGGGCGCAGCCAACCGCGTCCCCGCCGTTATAAAACTGTTTTTGAATCGAAACGGTGAGCTTGTTTAGCTCAGTGTCCGCGTCGAACGTCGGTGACGAAAGGGTTCCAGAGGCGGTGTTGTTTTCAGTGTACCCGGCCTCGCACCCGACTCCGCGAATGATGTAGGCGTTTGTGCTGAAATTGTATTCAAACCCGAACGCTGCCCATTGGCCGTATCCAAAAGGTTGCGACGACCAAAAGCCGATTTCCTCGACCTTTTGCGTCCAAGAGCCGCCAGTCGCGGTGTAGATTAGCGCCTTTTTATTGGCGATGGTGCTTTCGAGGTAAATGCCATCCTGACCATCGGCGCTCTGAAGATAAAGCCGGACCCTGGACGCCGTGCCTTCCATCGAAACTAGGCATTCGCACCTGACGGTCTCGCCGTCACTCGGGGTAAACCCGTTTCCGGTTGGAAAATACATAGCCCACCCGCCAGATTCCCAGGCGGTAGGCGAGGAATACCACACGCGAGAATACGATCTACCGTTTCCGATTGCATCGAGATCGGCATGGTCATCGACCTTGACGGCCCGCGTTCCGCTAGTCGGGGAATATGCGCTTGTGTAGGAGGAAAGGTCGGTTGTGTCAAGCGCGATGCCTTCCATGTTGACGACTTGCGGCCAAGAGAAAGCAGACCCAACCATGTTGTCAACCGCGACGTCTGCGCCGCTGACAGAAGGTGATCTCGACGTTGGCGTAAACGTGTAGGTGTCTTTGGTAGGCGTGACGGTATAGCTTCCATCGGAAAGGCCCGGGAAGTTGTAATCGCCGTTCGAGTCCGTCGTGTCGGTGTCTGAAGCGTCACCGCTCAGAGTCACAAGAACGCCCTCGATCCCGGCGGTGTCACCGTCCACAATCGAGCCGGAAATTTCCCAAACTTGAGCCATCGTGTCGGCCGCAGCATCGGACCCCGAGATCGCAACCGCGTCACTCGTTGGGCTGAAGGTGCTTCCGGACTTCGTTGGAGTCACCGTGTACGAGCCATCAGAGAGCCCCGAGAACGAATAGGTGCCGTCGCCGGCGGTTGTGGTGCTGTCCGACGCATCGCCGGTGAGAGTCACCGTAACGCCGCTCAGGCCGGCCCCTGCGCTATCGTTGATCGTCCCCGTGATCTCCCAAACCTGAGCCATTGTCGTAGCGACTTTGTCGGCCCCGTTGACCGTCACGTTGTCGCTTGCCGGCGAGAAGGTGCTGCCGGCCTTGGTGGGTGTCACCGTGTAGCTTCCGTTCGCCAGATTCCCGAACGAATAGGCCCCTGAGCCGTCCGTGGTGTCGGTTGCGGACGCATCCCCGGAGAGCGTCACAGTCACGCCTGAGAGGCCCGCGCCGGCGCTGTCATTGATCGTTCCGGTGATAGCCCAAACAGACGCCATCGTGGTTGCAGTTTTGTCGGCCGTGGTGATGGTCACGGCGGCACTGGTCGGGTTGAAGGTCAGACCAGCCTTTGTGGGTGTCACGGTGTAGGAGCCGGCGGAAAGCCCCGTGAACTCGTAAGCGCCCCCGCCCGACGTTGTCGTCGAATCAGAGGCGTCCCCCGTAAGCGTGACGGTAACGCCGTCGAGGCCGTTCCCATCAGCGTCGTTGATCGTGCCGGTAATCGAGTAGGTCGGGGGGCCCGAGTCCTCCCCGCCCCACTTGGCCCAACTCGGCCAACCGCTCCAGCGGCCCATTTTAGCCCCCGCCTAGAACATTGCGGACCACGCAGAAGTAAACAGCCGTGATACTTCCGGCCGACACGAGCCGGTAACGGTAGCTCTTGAACGGAAAATCTTGCGGCCCGCCGGCGGTTGGAGCGCAGAATCCCGCTGCGCTGTTATCCGCGGTCGTGAGAACCGTCAACGTCTCCATTGCGGTCGCTGGCGCAACCCCGCCGTATGCCCCGCCGTCAACGCCGCGGGCGTCGGCGGGGCTCAGGTCGAGGTAAAGGGTCGTGTTGACGGCGCCGGTGTATTTCAGAAACGACTGGAAACCATTCAACGCCTCTGCGTTGTACCAGTCCGTCGTGATCGTTTCCGCTCCGACCGCTTCGTTCTTCTTGAACCAAAGCGTATTTCCTTGTAGCAGGCTCATGGCCCCTCCTCAAAAAGCGGCGGGGTCGGGGGAAGGAGGAGCCCGACCCCGCCGGGTTGATAAGAGGTTAGCTTCCCGGCCGGCCTACGAAATCGTCGTAGTCGGTCACACCAACCATGAGCCGCATGTGAGCGAAGTTCGAGCGAGTCCGGTTGCGACGTCCGTACTCCCAATGGGTCTCGAGGTTCTTCCGCATCCGGAATCGGAAATTCCGCATGGCCCTCTCGCCCATCATGAAATTCGCATCTTGGTCCGCGAGCTCCATGCACGGAACGCGCATGATGCCCTTGTCCTTCAGGTTGTTGACGTTCTTCGAGCTGACATAGTCCGTGGTGCCGCCGGTGGCGATCGTCCCATCGAACTCGTACTGTTGCGTGAAGATCCGCGACACGTCGCGCTCGTTGACGTCGTGGTAGATGAACGCCTTCGGGGTTGAAGGCTTGCGGAGCCCCTCGTGGGTGTACTGCGACAGCTTGTGCCAGTCGATCATGTCCCAAATCAGGGAGAACGACGGCGAGCCGGCCGACAGTTTGTTGTCAACTGTGGTGATGCTCGCGTCGAGGCTGTGATAGATGGGGTGATCGTCGGCACAGAGCGCCTTCGAGTCGTACATCGTCTGGATCGTGGTCGAGAATGCACGGTTGAAGGGCGCGGCCGCGTAGAGGCATTTCGCCTGCGAGAACGAAATGCCGATTCCAGAAGCCGCGGTGTTGAGGAACTCTTTCTCGGTGATGTGCCGCATATCTTCCAGCAGCTTGTCATCGACTTCGAAGCCGAGTGCGAGCTCGACGTCTGTGAGGCTCCACTCACCGATCTCGTGCATCGACTCGGTTTGGATGTCCTCGCCGTAGTCGCGCTCGTATGGGAAGCCGAACGCGCTCCAGATGTACCCCCTGATCTCTTGATCGCCGGGGCCGTTCTTCGTCATGTCGCCGTAGACTTTTTCGTAGTTCCAAGTCTTCTTGGCGGCTTTTTCGTGGACGACTACCTCGTACTCGACAAGGCCAGTCGTGCGAGACCACTGTGCAGGTGTCATTGGCATGACAAACCTCCCTTACTGGCCGACGTGCTGCAAGAGCACGGAGTCAAGGAGCCGGAACAAGGCGCGATAGCGCGTGCTTCCGTCCAGTTTGTCGCGGAGCGAACCTTGCACCTCACCCTCGCAGATGAGGCAGGCTGTTCCGGACCCGTGGGTGCCGTCGAAGTTGGCGTACCAGCGGAGCGAATCCCCGCTGCCAACGCTGATGAGCTCGTAGAGTTTGCCGGGAATGAACGCCGAGGCGTCCTTCGCGGTTGACAGAATCGTCCCGTAGGTGTCGAGGGCGATCTTGTCGCTTGGATGGATGACCGTTACGGGGGCGTCCGATGAGGTTACGCCGGTGGCGTCCTTTTGGGCGAGCCCGAGGATTTTCGTGTCTGAGTCGTAAACGAAAAGACGAGTCTCTCCGCTCGTGGCATCGAGGGTGACAAAGTCACCGTCGTTCCAGGTCTGCGCTGCATCCTCGAGCCCATGATAGGTTTCCCGTGTCGGTTGCGAGACAAGCACGGGGATGGGCATGGAAGTCTCCTAGTCTGTTACTGCGTCACCTGTTTCTTTTTGTCCGCCCGCGGGATACAACGGCAGCTTCTTGGTTTCTTCTTTGACTTCCAAACGGCCTACATTCCTGCCAGCAACCTCTACGGGCTGCTTGAGACTCCGCGCTGCGCTTTCTTCAATCGCTTTCAATTGCCGTTCCTGAAGCTGCTTCGTTTTTACGCATATGATGTGCTTTTCAACTGTCCCTCTTCCATTCCAACATAGCGCCCCATTTTCCAGTGTCAAGCCCATTCGTTTTTGGAGGCTCGACGACCACTCCTCACCGATCATCCGGGGGGTGAGTGCTTGGTGTCCCTTCGATCCGTCAGAACGCGGGTCAGTTGGGAGGAAGAATGCAACCTCCCACTGGAACTTCCCGCCACGCGAATAGTTTTTGTTGAGATGCTCTTTGATGACCGTGGCGATTCGCTGTGTCTCGGTTTTGTGGGCCCGGACTTCTGTTTGGAACTTTTCAAACTCCTCCGGGTCGAGCACGCCCTTTTCCGGCGTGGCAAAATCGCCGGTGTCAATTTCCCCGGCCTTGAGCTTTTCCGTTACCGATGTGAGCTTTCGGTCTTCGGCGCTCGCAAGCGCATCCTTTTGAACCGTTGTGAGGCCGGCCGGCTTCCTCTTCTTCTTGGCTGGAGCCTTCTTTTGTTCTGCCATGATCCTGCTCCTTATACAACCGGCTCGGAAAGCTTTTTCCGGGCCTCTGCAATTTGTTTTTCGGAGTAACCGCGACCGTCCTTTTTTGCCGCTGCCAGCGCCGCCGCGTCTTCTGCGCTCACGCGCCGTTTTTGAGGCGCCGCGGGCGGCTGTGGGCCGGCCGGCGTGGCCTGTGGGATGAGGCCCCGAGACGGCAGGCTTGCCTCGCCCTTGGCCGCGTGCAAAACGCGGTGGGCGAAAACCTCGTCACAGATGTTGTCAAGGCGCTCTGTCCTTCCGGTGCGGTCTGCCTCGTCCATCGCCCGTCGCACGGCAATCGAAACGAGATTTTTCACATGCTTTTGGACTTCCGGATTGTTTCTGAATTCGGCGTCCTGATTGAAAAACCCTTTCTCGCCCCACAGGTTCGCCACCACCTCTTCGGTTCTGTTGACGGAACGCTCAACTTTGTCGCGTGTGGCCTCGAACGTGCCACGCTCTAGGCCGGTAAGGTTTTGGGTGATTTCTTCCAGCTTTTGCGTCAAAGGCTGTGTGCTCCGCTGGATTGCCCAATCCATGTACCTGTCGAGCTTGGCCTGCGCCTCTTCGGGATCGTTGAGCCAGTCGTTCCCGGTTGGTTTTGGCGGGGCTTGTGGAGCCGGCTCCTCTTGGCGGCGCGGCTCCTCTCTGCGATACGGCACGCCCCCGACCGTTTCCGGCGATGGGGGCTCTGGCCCCGCCCGGAAAATCCCTGAGATGTCGTCGGGAATTCCAATCGGCTCCGGCTCTGGCGTTGGTTTTGGTTCTGGTTCTGGTTCTGGTTCCGGCTCGGGTGCCGGGTCATCGGGCATGTCCCGCGTCAGCATTCCGCTGTCGTCGGACGTGATAGGCTCTGTTGACCCGGTCTCGCCGTCGCCCGCCGGCTCGGGCGGATCTTCGGCCCCGCCACCGGAAGGCTCTTTGTCGAACTGTTGCGCCTGCTCCAACCACTTCCATTTCATTTCTCGTTCTCCTCGTCCTTGGGTGCCTCAAGCGCCCATGTCAAATAATAGTCGATCGCGGAGCCCTGAATTGCAAGGCCCTTCAAACGATCGCCGTCAATTTCTCCAGCAAGCATTTTTTCCTGAATGCGCGTTCGATCACGAAAAAACATCTGCACAACTTCGCCCCATTCAGGCTGTCGCTTCAGGTGATCCAGCTGGTTCCTGTCCGGGGCCCGCGGGATTTGATTCGCCTGTCTCTCCTCCAAGGTCCACGACCTTCGCCTCGAGGTCGATTGCCCTCTGGTTGAGCTGTTGGATGATGGTTTCGTAGCGGCTGACGGCTTCCGCAATAGCTTGTCCAGCCACGACGGAGCCTTGAACGTCCAAGACATCGCGCACCTCCGGAAGCTCGAATTCTGTGAGCCATTCTTGCAGAAGAAGAACGAGAACATCAAGTGCATTGCCCGCAATTGGCGAAATCGGTGTTCCGCTTGAAGCGGCTTCGCCAAGAGAAAGAATTGACTCTGAAATCTGCGGCCATTTGTCAACCAGGGCCAAAGCCTCTTGCTTCTTGACCGCCTTCGACATGGTTTGAGAGTTGACCTTCGTTTCGAGGATCACTTGATCGCGCCAGTATCCAGGCGGGAATTCTACGAGCATCGCTTGAAGCATTTGAGATTCCTGCGGCGATTGTGCGTCAACAAAAATTCGCAAGGACTCCGGATAGAACTGTCGATATTGGCTGTACTGAATTTCGATGATCCGAATAAGGAACCTTCGGAATCGTGTCATCAGCGCGTAAAGCGGCTGCATCGCTTTTTCCATGACCGAGGTTGTCCCGGTTGCAGTCGGCCTTTCCGCGAGCTCGTGCCCGGAAAACGCGAGCGGGATATTCGAGGCATCGTGCATGTGACGCTCGATCCTTTCGAGCATCGTGAGCAGGAACGTCACCTCGCCGCTTGTGAGTTGTATTTCGTGGATCGCATCTCCGAGTTTGTCGATGACGAGCTTATCGACCTCAAGCAGCCCGGGGCCTATTCGCCCATCTTGGAGCATTTGCGAGAGGCCAAGGTCTTTCAGCGCGACCATGAGCGGCTCAATCGACCGGACCCCCGCATCGAGCAGAATGTTCACGATGGCTACATAAGCGCGATGCAATTGATCGAGAACGAACACCATTGAAACGCCATCGAGCGAGCCCGCGACCTGATGCCAGCAAAATGTTGCGTAGGACCGGGGGAATTCTTGATAGAAGGGATCGTGTGCCGCGAGCCACGTTTTCCGCTCGAGATCAACAATGATTACGCACTCGTTCCCCTCGTAGGTTGTATAGACCTCGAGTGGATGAAGCACGGTGCTTTCGGAACGGTCCTTTTGTTGATTGTCGATCTTGTGGGCGATGTAGAGCTCGATCTTGTCCTCGTCTTCTTCGGGCCGCATTGCGGAATCGCCAACAGCAAGCGGGTTAAGGTCTGCTCGGTAATATCCCTCTTCGACCTTTTTGCGAATGTCCGCAACTCTCATGTCGAGCTTTTCGGCCCACCAAGGAGCCTCGTCGATGTCGGCACAGGGGATCGGATGATAAAGCCTTCTCGGATCGAGAACGTACGGCTTGTTCCCCTCGAACACCACTTCTTCCCGGCTGTTTTCGAACCGCTTGCCATCCGGCCCCACATCCCAAAACCTTATTTTTCGCACCTTGCGAACATAGGGGATCTTTGCGGTGCATTTTGGGTAAATCTGTGCGTGACGGATTGCGTCGTCGATGAAGGCGTCATAGTCCGAGCGGTCTGCGATCCAGTCAAGAAGGATGTCGTGGGTTGCGGCAATTGACGGGAAGCCGGGGCGGGCCTTGGCGACGAACACCGTATCTTGCGCGGCTATGGGGTTCGAGAGGTTTGCGCTCGCCTGCTTGCATTTCTCGAAGGTGATTGTGAAGTCGAGCTGCGATTCCGTCCGAGATGTTGCGTCCGGTTCGCCCGTCGCCCAATAGTTCGCTTCGCAGTCTTCCCAAATGGGCTCGATTTCTTCTTTGCGGAATTCAACGACTTTGTCGATCTCGTCACAGAGCTTTCGGACGAATTTGTCGAAGTCTTCATTTTCGCCAAGCCTCGTGGCAATTGGCTGGATTGGATAGACGGACTCGGGCCCCTCGTTCATCATCGTACAAGCCTCAATTTTCTGGACGGCGCCAGTCCATAACGCGGCCGGGAGATTGGCCGAACGTCCACCCTGTCAGAATCTCCGGTTTGATCCCATACAGCGTGTGGGTTGAGTGTCCTGTCTTCGTCGGTTGCGTACCAGTATTCGACGTGCATTGGGAAGGTGTCGGCCAGCGCCGGCGATTCTCCAATGACCTTCCCATCGGGTCCGATATTGAGGTTACATAGGTGGGAAACCACCGGCTCATGCTCCGGTTGTAGCACATAAAACTGATGGGCTGCAACATACGGCTGGAAACGATCGAGGATTCTGAATCCTTTTCGCTGCCCCCGGGACTGGAAAGGTTTCACATGAAACATTTCTCCGCGGCGCCGCATTTCTTGGATGAGCCACTGTTCGACCCACACTTGCATCGCGTCTTTCTCGACAATCAGAAAATCGACGTTCCACTTTGCGCCCATTTCGAGAAACAGTTCGATTTGTCTGTGTGGCTCCGCAACCCCGTGCCACCAGTCGCAAAGGCACCCGAGCTTCATTGGCGGGAGCCACCAACAGACCGTCATGCCGGCCTTGTCGGTGTCTTTGCTCATGCCGCCGGTTGGGTCCAGCGCGGCCGTCACAACGCCGCGGGACCAGGGATAGGAGACGCCGTCAATGATGACGCGAGCCGGCTTTGCAGAGCGCCCATATTCGAGGCTGTATTCGCCAAAGTCTTCGCGGCGAAACTTCCGCGTCCCTTCGGGGATGAGAATGTTGAGCATTTGGTGAGAGTAGACGTACTCGCCCATCGTCTCTTTGTCTCGGGCAAGGCCCTCGACTGTGCGGCGCTCAGGAAAGATCGGCTGGCCGTCCTCCCACCGGAGCTCTCGATTTGGCTCGAGCACGCGCTCGTCAATGTACTCCTGCGGTAAAAGTCCAGGGTCCAAGCCGACGAGCTCAAGGAAGGCGTTGAATCGCTCATCGACATCGCAGCCGAGCACGAGCCTGTGAAAACGCTCGTTTCTCAGAAGGGTTTCATACCAGCCGTTCTCGCCACCGGGCCAAAGCGTACCAAGGATAATGAGCAGCGAATTTTCGTCCTCGAAAAGCGGGTTGATCGTTTGCAGGAAATTCACCGCGGTCGCCATGACGACTTCTGATTGTGCCGCCTTGAACTCGATGGCGTCGTCCACGATGATGATGTCGAAGTGGCCCCCGGTCACGCCGGTTGCGATGCCCGCCAGCTTGACGGACGGCTCTGCATAAATGCCCGAGCGGTTGACTGTGAATTCTGTCATCGTCCCGAGCTCGCCCGCCGGGATCAAGTCCCCGAAATACGTTCGCATCGGTTCCGACTTGAGCACCTCTCGGAGCTTTCGCCCCTTCTCTCGGGCCATGTCCGAGTTGTGCATGATGACGAGGATTCTGACATTGGGGTTGTTAATCAGCGCGTGGACAATGAGGGCGATGTGGAGAAAAGAGGTTTTGAAGTGGCCGCGGGGGACGAGACAAAGAAACCATTTGTGGCCGGCCCGAAGGCCCTTGTTGAACCAAATCTCGAGACCGAGGTGAAGAATTTGTGAGAGCTCTGTGAATCCGCAGAGATACCAAGCGCACCAGTAGAGCGATCGCCTGCACCGCGCTCTGACTTTTTCAATCTTTTCCGCGTCGGGTAATTTGCGCGATTTCATGCCGCATCTTCGCCGGTGTACTCGGGGCCGAGCGTGCTGCCGATCATGGCCTCGAGATATGAGCTTTCTTTTTCGGCCTCGTCGAACGCATCGCGGAGGTGGGGAGGAATCATCTCACGTATTTTGCCACTATCACGCGAAGAGAGGAAAACCTTCGTCCACTCAAGCAGAGCCTTCGCCGCCTTTTCTTTGTCCCCCTGGCCGGCGTCGGGGTCGTTCAGCATGTCAACCCACATCTGGATAGCCTTCGGCGTGCCTTGGGAAACGAGCTCGAGGACCGTCATTTGATTGCGGAGATACGAGGCGAAGGCGTCGGCCGCGAATTTCTTCGTCCAGCTTTCCCACTCCTCTTGATTCCGCTCGTAGGTTTTTCTTGACTCTCCCGGCTCGAGGCCAAGAATCTTATCAATCAAGCTGAAGGGTTTTTTTCTGAAGGTATGGAGAACACAAACCACTTCAATTCTCAGGGCGGCGCGGTCGATTTGCTCTGATGTGCCCATGTCCGAAGAATAACATAGGGCACAAAAATCCCCGGCGCAATCAGATGGGTGTCGAGCCACAAGCCGTTGCCCCTGAGTGAAATTTAGGGGCTGCGCCGGGGAAAGTTATTTTTACGTTCCTGGTTTTCCGAAAATCCCATCAAACGCGACGAGGGTCTTGCTCAACTTCAAAGACTCCCCGGCCTCTTCCGCGCTCGCAAGAATGTCCTTGATCTTTTCGGCGTGGTCGGGGTGATAGACGAGCATGGACCCGACTTGCTTGTGTTCGTAGATCGGTTCTGACTTTGGTTTCGGCAGGAACGGCGCCACCGCCGCGCCTGCCAGCGTTGCGAGAAATCCTCGTCGGTTCAGTTTACTTGCCATTGGATGTTCTCCTGTCCAACGAGCTCCTCCGCGGCAGACTCAAAATCCCACCGCTCTAGCATGGCGTCGAGCTCTGCGATTAGCGCCGTCGCGGCCTGAAGAACTTCGAGCCAGTCTTCCGCCGACCCGGGGCGCCGGCCGTGTTCGGCCCGAAAATCCTTCGCGCATCTTCGCAACAGCTTATTTGTCGGCTTGCTCATCGCTGAAAAGCCCACGGTTGCCGAGCCGATAATCGTCGATGTCATCGAGGATCGTCTTGCGTTGTTTGCGGAGCGCCTTGAGCCGGTCTGCAAAATCTCTTGCTGTGTCTTTTTTGTCAGCCTCGACCGCGATGAGCTGCCGGTCGATCCGCTCGAGCTCTTGGAAGAACTCCCGCAAGCCAGCGTCCTCGCCTTCGCCCTCTTCTTCTGCGAGCGCGGCCTCTTCGGCCTCGAGCTCGGCAGCTTCTTCCGGGGTCAACTCTACAATCATTTGCCTGCTCCTTTTAGATTTTCCGGAAGACGTCCGAAACCTTCCGGTTTTTGATTGACGGCTTCGGTGCCGGGTTGAACTTCATGTCACTCCCGCACTTCGGGCACGCGAGAGGGTGACTTCTCATCGCCACCGATCGCGCCCGGGTTACGGCGTTGTCACACTTTTCGCAGCGGTACTCATATAGCGGCAATTTTCACCTCCTCTGCCGTGATTTTAGCGGCTTTCAAATAGGCATCGCAAGCCTCGGGGCAGATGTCGAAAATCTTGTGGAGGATTTTTCGCAGTTCCTCGTAAGCGGCGTTCGCAACCTTGCCGTCCGCTGCAATTCGAATCAGCTCTCGATAGTGTTCGGAATCGACGATCGAGAATTTTGCCTCGGCCGCATTGACTCGACGAAACATGAGCATGTTCTTGTCGTCCGGGTCAACGAGGTCGTGGCCTATTTCTTCGACGTGGGTGATCGCGTCCAATTTCATTTCCTCCCCTTCCTGTGTGCCGCTGCATTCGGACACGTTGCAAAGTGAGATCGAAAAACCTCAATCAATGGAACTGCCCCCTGTTCGTTCGGGGGCGGTGACTTCATTACGAACCCGGGCCGGCCGTGAATCTTGACCACAACGTTCTCCCCGGGCATTGGCGTCCAATACGCCCCCGGGACATCGACCGGGTTGAGCTTGCCGGATTCCATTTTGATGAATTCAATCGGGGCGCCGCAAGATTTACAATTTGTCATCGTCGCCTCCACCCGTGCCCGTTGCAGGAGGGGCATTCGCTGACACCAGCCTGTGGAGTGTGCGTGCCAGCGATGTACATCCCGCCCTCACATTCATCGCGCTCACACCGCACGATGCCGAGTGCTTTCTTTAGAACCTCCAGCATAACCCGCTTGAGATAGTCCGGGGCACTGTTAACCATCGACCAAAGCAAGTCGATCTGTTCGGTGGTGATGGTGATAGACTCGTTCCAGATTTTCAGCCGCTCGTCGTTCTGCTTCTCCAGCTCCTCGATGCGGTTCCTTTGTTCTTCGTCAATCATCCTTGCCGCCATCAGGTCCGTCCGCAACCGCTTAATCTCGTCATGCTGCTCGGCTATGATCTCTCCAAGTTTGGCGTTGTCGTCGTTCAGCCGCTTTTCTTCCCGGCTCGGATAGTCCGCTTGAAACACGCCGTCACTCATCGTCGCCTCCACCTTCCAAGAATTTCTGCCACCATTTCAGACGGACTCGGCTCAGTTGAAACGGGCTGTCCAGCGGCGTTGGGTGTCTGTTCGCTTGGACTGTAGGGCATGACCTCGTTAACAACGGATTCCAGTTCTTCCCGCAGCCGCTCGATCTCGTCGGCTGCCCTCCACTGGTGCGTTTCCTCGTGTGGCATCTCCTCAATTCTGGATCTCTCACGAGCCACGCGGCGCAAGATTTTAACAATGTCACTCATCGGCCCCCCACAGGGGGGGCTAAGGGTGTGGATCTCAGGTTGGAGTATCGCTTGGATTCAATCGCAGTTCGGCATGACTGAAGCTCGTCCAATAGCTGTAGAGTCGCTTCCCAATCGAGCCTGATAGCCGCAACCTTTTTTTCATCTTCTGCCACACAGGCTTGTAGACCGTCTTCCAAAAACCTGAAAGTCAGAAGCGCCCTGTTTTTCTCGTCAACCGCGATAACCGACAAATCAATCATCATCCCTCCTCGGCGCTCGATAAAAATTTGTAGTGGCTCTGGCTTTCTTTGACGTCGAGATGCGGGCACACCCTCCAAGTGACGACTTCATACGTGTCGTAGGTGACGGGAAAAGTCTCAAGCACCCAAGCCGGGAAAAACGTTTTTTTGAAGTGCTGCCACCACGTTCGCGGGCAACGAATTTTCGTTACGCGCTCTTTTCTTCCCGCAACATCCACCATCATCGACACAAGGATCTCGTCTCGCATGAAATCGCGGCTCTCGTGAACTTTGACTTTTCGAAGCATCGTTGGGTCGATCGTGACGTCCACCTGTCGTCTGACCTTCTCGAACGCCTCTTGAAGAATCGTCCCGGTCGCGTATGGGCTCATCGCCATCATCCCGCCCCCTTCAACCACTCCTCGAACGGGGGAGCCTTCCGCGGCGGAAAATCACCCGCAGCGTCGGAATACTCCTCCCATCGACTGTGATTCCCGAATTTGTTCCGATCGCTCTCTCGCACCGTGTCGTACAACCAGCCCCCTTCGGCCGTGGGCCGGGAAACCCCCACCCGCTGCTTCGCCCCGTCTTCGTTCCGTCGCGTGATCCACGTCCCCACCGCCGCCTTCCACGACTTCATCTTGTTCTTCCCCACCATCCAACCCTTCGACTCGTAAAAGTCCACGAACGCCTGCGGGTCGATCCGCGTCTCCCCCCTCTCCTCCAAATACCCCCGAACCTCATCCACCGACGGCGGCTTGAATACACTCCGTTTCTTCTTCTTCTTAGGAGTATTGTCATCTACATCTACATATACACTTACAGGTACAGGGTCCACTTCCTGTCCGACTTTGTCCACCCCATGTCCACCACTGTCCACCAATGTCCCCCTCTGTCTCCTCTTGTCCTCTGCCCACTTCATTCTCTGCGACTCTCGAGCCTGCTTCTTCCGGTAATACTCGTAATTCACCACCCGCCACCTGTTCGGACCCTCCGGAACCAAACGCCTCCCCCCGTGATCCGGACTCGTGCTGTGCTCATCAGGGCCCGTCAAGACCTCCAACGCCGAACGGGTCTCCTCGAGCTCCATATTCGCTAACCGCGCCATGCTCTCGACCGTCCCCCGAAAACACCCCTCGCTGTCACACCGCAACAGACACACCGTAAACAGCTTCCATACTGCCGGCGGGTGCTCGTTGATCGTTGAAAAAAGCATGTCATCCCACAGCATTACGAAATGTGGAGTCACGACGGCTCCTCCATTTCTGATTCCTGCTCGAGAACCATGAACCGCTCCGCTGTGGCTGAATACGGGCGCGTCGATCGACTCTCCCACAACGCAATCGTCACAGGCGTAGTCTCCAACATCTCCGCCAATTGCACTTGCGTCACCAACAATTTCAAACGTAGCGCCTTGACCCGCTGGCCCCACGTCATCTCGTCCATCAAAAACCCCTGAGATTCTGGCATTGAGAATAGCCTCCAACAACTTAAAAAGTCGGGCAAACTCTTTATAACCTCGTAAGCCCTAAAAGTCAATGGTTCCGGAAAATTATTTCCCACAACTAAACTGCCACCCGATCGCCCAAATTTTTGCGTAAATTTCTGGAGGGGGAATAGTTCCCCCCCCGTGGGGCGCTCGTGGGGGTGGACGGGGCCCGGGTGTTGGTGCTTCGTCGTGGTGCCCGGGCTCCCGGTCGCGTCGATATCGAGGTTGACATAATAGCAGTTATCGGACGCTAGCCCGCTAACCCGTGAAGACTCAACGGCTTAACCCCTTGGGCCCGGGCTCCCAGTCTCAACTAAGGCAGGGTGGCGCCGAAACCGACCGCACCCGGGGCTCGACTCCCGCCCGGATGGTTGCTCCCGGGGGACTGGGGACCGCTGATCCTGAGATCCGGACCAGCCGAGCTCGCCGCGCTTGCGGTTCGGGAATCCTCTCCCCCTCACAAAGCCCGGGTTCGAGCGATGGCAGGGCGGGGAACGGATGAGAGATCCAATGACGTAGGGCGTCAGCATTTCACGTCACTCAATGACGCCCACCGTCACATTATTTGTAAACCTACACCGTAAACAAAGGACTTAGCTGTTGGCATGGATTCTGCATATTCAATCAATGCGTTGTCAGAGACGCAAAAAACCAAAGGGGGTTCAATCATGGGTTCGAAATTCTACAGTGAGAAAGCGGAACAGGCAGCGAACAAGATACTGGAGGCATTTGAGGAGCCCGGGAGGCTTCCCGCGGCATTGAAGGACATCGCCTTGCCAGCCACGGAGCGCCACGCGGGGAGTTACAGCATCAGGAATCAAATGTTGGTTTGGATAAACGGATACACGGACGCCGCGGGGTTCAAGCAATGGAAGAAGTACGGACGCGCCGTCCGCAAAGGCGAGCGCGGGTTCCCCATTCTCGCACCCGTGACCGCGACGTTTACCGCGAAGGATACCGACCCAGAGACGGGCAGAGAGATCGAGCACCCCGTGACCTACATCCGCGGATGGCGCCACGTTACCGTCTTCGGGATCGAGCAGACCGACATCGTGAATGAGGAGCTCTGGCAGAAATACAGCGAAGCAGCGGCGAAGAATGCCGAGTTTCTCGAGAATCTCCCATGGGTCGAGGTGGCGCGGTCATGGAATCTCGCCTGCGGCGCCGACGGTCGCTTGCTCGAATACGGCGCCCGGGGTTGCTACACACACGGAAAAGCGATCGAAATCGGAGTAGAGAATCTCTCGACGTGGGCACACGAGCTCGTTCACGCGGCAGACGACCGCCTTGGAACGTTGACAAAGAAGTCCGGACAGCAGCCCGACAATGAGTTAGTTGCGGAGCTCGGAGGGGCTGTGCTGTGCCTCTGTGCCGGACACGAGACCGAGGCGGACATCGGCGGAGCATGGGAGTACATCAAAGGCTATTCGAAAGACCCCGTCAAGGACGCCGGAAACCTCTTGTCTCGCATCGTAACGGCCGTTGCTCTCATCATGGAACAAGCGAAGAACCCCGACGAGACCATTCCGGCCGTTAACCCCGAGCTCAAGACCAAAGCAGCGTAGCGGGCCCGTAGCAGCGCCCGCGGGGGCGTTGCCGCGGTCTCACTAACACCAGGGACCGAGAAGAGGAGCAGAGAAAATGAAGCGAACAGGCACACCAGCCCGAACCGGAGCGCTTGACGGACTGAGACACCTACACAGGGACTTGACGAGATACGCGGGCGCCTGCAAACGGGTTGCCGACGAATACGAACAAATGGCGAGGAACAGCGATGGATGGGACGACGCAGCAATGCGGCGCGCTCTTTTAGACGCGGGGCTTCAAAGAATCGAACAGCGGCGCGTGCTGTCATGGGCGACCGACCTACAAACGCTCATCGACGAGCAGACCCACGCGCCACGAGGCCAGGACGAGCTCGAAGCAGGGCATCTCGGGCGCCTAACCTCCGTGTTGACCGAGCTCCAGACAATTCAATTTGAGACATCAGACGACGAGCTCGCCGCGGCGTTGAGCGCGCCGATTCGCGCCACCAGGGAGGCATGCGACCACATCAAACGAGCCCGGGAGCGCTCGACGTGTGACCGATAGCGTGACGGTAACGCGGGGACGAGCGCCCCGCGTCGCGGTCACACTACGACCGAGAACAGGAGTGAAGAATGCGAGGAATAGAGAAATACGGCGAGCAGGGATTGTACGACGTCAGCAATCAAGCGACCGACGAGTGTGACAGCTGTCACCGCATGGCGCCCGGGCGTTGGACAACGGACGACGAGGAAGGCGGTTCCGAATGGTTCCTTTGCGACCGCTGCGCCCGCACCATCCGACAGCTGCGGCACGACGTACCGGAGCCCACCCAATGAAACCCGGGGACATTCGCGCCATTTACGTACTGTCAAGCATTCGGCCGAATCAAGCACCGAACCGATACGCAGTTAACGAGAGCCCGAACGAGCGCCGCGGGCACGTTATCAAAATTGATTTTGAAAGGGGCTCGGACCTTGACGCATACCGCGTCCATTTCGACGACGGATTAAGTGTACAGGTCCGATCGGAGCGCGTGCCGCGGGTGGAGTATTTCGAATGAACGACGAATTCAAACTCACGAGCGAACACGCTAACCCCGGGCAAGGCTCAATGTTCGACGACCAAGAGCCCGCGCCCGAGGGAAAACACAGGGCCGAGCTCCTCGTTTATCTTGCCACGCGAGGCGGGTTCGCGATGGTTTCGGACTTCCTCGAAAGCCTGAATTTTGAGGTTATCACAACGGGCGCCTGTATCAAATGCTGGGCACCGCGGCGAATGGTTGACCACGGGCCCGGCACCCGTGCTTATTGCCAGGACTGCTATACGCACACAGTCTGCCGAGCTCTGGACATCGAAGCGAACAACATTCCCGGGTTCGTTAGCCCGAAACCAGAGTGAAACCGAGAGAGGGTCCGCCCGCGGGGCCCTGTTTCGGTCGCATTCAGACCGAGAAACGGAGCAGGCATGGAACAACTAAAAAAGGACTTGCAGGGCGCCCGGGAAATGGCAGACGAGGCATCAGCTTATCTCGACTTTGCCCGGGGATTTTTGGTCGCATATTTGGACAGCGCAGAAGGGCAGAGCGGCACGCCGGCCTTGGAAAGCGTCCTGCGGCACATCATCGCCGCGGGCATCAGCGCCGAGCTCGCCCGGGACCGCGCGGGGCTCGCACAGGAGGAACTCGGGAGCAATCCGCCGCCGGCCGTTCTACGGTTTGCCGCGGACATTGCAACCCGGCCCGAAGAGGAGCCCGAAGAGGAGCCCCGCTGGTACGTCACGGCGCGGGAAGCGTGCTGCTGAAAGGGGGGAGTAATGGAAATCAATATGTGGATATGTGAAACGTCATGGGCCCGTAACGGGAAATGGAAACCAGAACTCGCAACGCTGCGGCGGACACGATCGAAGTCAATTCGGGCTTTTCTTTTAGGTTACTCAATTTTGATGGCGGATTGGCGCGTGGAAAGAGATCGGGGTTATGCTCGTTGCTCAAAATGCGTGCTCAAGATCAAGACCGCGGAAAAAGGGGAGGAGTAATGGAACCAGAAGACGCCTTCATTGAATACCAAGACAAGAAAACCCGCCAATGGGACGAGATTGTCGAAAACGTGGTTGTGGTCGCACACCAGGACCGCGTGAGAGAACACACCTACGACGACTTTGACCTCGGGCCCGGATGGGTCTTCGCCGGCGGAACGTACATCAAAGACGCCCTAGGTCAACGCCGCTGGTGGATGGTTTTCGTTCTCCCGCGGGCCGAATATCGGGAAGCTGTCGGGCCCTGGCTGTCAGAGGGGCTCGGTTCATTTGAGTTTATTCAATGGGCCGATGATTCATGGCACGCGATCGCCCGGAGTGAAATCAACATCGGTTCTCGAATGACGACCCTCGAGGGTGAACCGCCCGCGAAACTCCAACAGTTTTTCAAAAGGTCGGTAAATCATGGCACGGCGTAAGAAAACCCGCGCCATCGTGATATTCGGCCGAGTTTGGGCGGGGAGAAACGGTTGCGAGTGTACCGCCACGGTTTATGTGAACGGGGAACACGTCGCCAGCCTCCCGATTGAGCGCGGCGCCAACAGCTATGCCGAACAGCGCGGGATTGAATGGCTTTACGAACACGGCTACCTACCGGGGATGATCCGCCACAGTTACGGCGGCCTCGAGCCCCTATATCAGTGGTGCGAACGAAACAACTGCACGAAGATCATTGAAACCGCCAACGTGGAGAGGATGAAAGACCTATGAGGAAATACACCGCCATTCCGATAGGCAGGATTTTAGACTGCCTCCCGAAAACCGGAACGTGGCACGGGCCCGCCTATCAGGGCATCGGCGGCCTGTTCGCCATCCGTGGGTGGGGCGCCGGAGACCGCCCGCCCATGTTCCAAGTGATGAGAGTCTACGGCCGGCGGCACGGCGACCCCGCCCATGACCGCCCGCCCGAAGAAATTTCCGGTCCTTGGCTGACAATGGAAGGCGCGGAACAATTCGCCCGCCGCATGGCCGAGGGTGGGAGCCCACGAGAAAGGTTTGCATGATGTGGTACAGAGTGCAAAACGCTGAAACCGGAGAAGAGCTCCGAACGCGCTTCGAAACGCTTTTAGGCGCCCTTTCCTATGCCGAAGACGTCGAGTTTTGCGACGTTGAAATATGCGACGACAATGACGGGCTCGTCTTGGCTGTTTTATCGGGAGGGGAGCTCGTCGGAGGGACGCCGGAAACCATCGCCCTTTGTGAAGAATGGGGCTACGCTATCGCAGACGAGAGGGGGTGATGGCATGAAGTAGCGCAAAGCTGACGGTCTCACGTCCAAGAGCCCCCCGCTACGGCGGGGGGTTTCTTTGTGGTACGATTGCGCCCGAATCGGAGCTCGCCCGCCCCCCCGGCCAGCTCCACCGCAGCCCCCCGCCGGCCACCACCACTGGCGGGGGGTTTTGATTTGGCACGCCGGCCAGATTTGGCACGCCGGCCTCGAGTATCGGGCACAGGGGCTTGACAAATTTCCACATAGGTTTACCATTATTAGCGCAGACGAACGCCAATCCGGGCGAAATTGACAATTGGAGGAAGAAATGCCAACGTGCCCTACATGCGGGACAAGATTCAAGTTGGACGGCCGCAAGAAGATGACGATACGGGAGGCTGCCGACGAGCTTGGGGTCGCTCGAGCCACCATCCGAAAGCTCATGGACGATGGGGAGCTCTACTATATCTTTCGTGGGGGAAGGCGATGGTTAACCCGCGAAACGTGGGAAAACTTCATACGAGAAAGGACAACCACGGGGCCGCTCGTGGACGACGATGATTAAAGCGGTCGTGCTCGTGCTTTTGGGGGCCGTCATCATCGCGGTTCCGGTGGCGTGGATGATTGAAGAATTTTTGTGGAATTACGAACCAAAGGAGAGAGACGATGGCAGATGAACTGATGAAAGTTGACCAGCAGACGGGGGAGATTGTTGCTTCGGCAGGGATCTCGATTGAAGAGACTCGAGCGCAGGCGGAAAGCCAAGCGGGTTTCGTCGTGGCGAAGCGATTCCCAAGGAATCAAGAGCTCGCCGTCTCGAACATCATGCGAGCGTGCGAGAGCGTGCGGCTGGCGGAAGAAGCAGAGTACAGCTACCCCAAGGGGAACACGACCGTTCAAGGGCCGACAATCAGACTTCTCGAGGTCATCGCACAGAATTGGGGAAACATCATTTCCGGCGTCCGCGAGGTCGAGGTGCGCGAAGATGACACGCTGATGATGGCGTATGCCTACGATCTCGAGACCAACCGCAGGGCCGAGCGGGCGTTCACTGTGCCGAACTTCATCATGCTCAAGGGCGGGGGCCGAAAGTATCTCGATGACCCCCGCGAGCTGTACGAGCTCCGGGCAAACATGGGCTCACGGCGCGAGCGTGCCTGTCTCGAGCGCGTCATTCCCCGCCACATCATCGACGAGGCCGTTGACGCTTGCCGCCTCACCGTGGCGACCAAGGGGACGCCGGCCACGCCCGAGAATATCCAGAAGATGATCGACGCCTTCGGCGCGATCGGCGTGGACGAGACCATGCTCGAGATGCGACAGGGGAAGAAGCTAAAGGCGCTCACCGGGCCCGAGCTCGCCGCCCTTCGCCGCATCTACAAGGGCATCGACGAGGGAATCACCACCGTTGATAAGGTCTTTGGCGACAAAACCCTGAAGCAGCCACAGGAAAAACAGGCCGAAAAAGAGGAAAAAGAGGAAAAGCCGAAGAAGAAAGCCACCAAGAAGAAGAAAAAGCCCGCTCCCAAGGCCGAGACGCCGGCCGAGGAGCCGGCGAAGGCCGAATCCCGGCCCGAGGACGGGGAGCAGGCCGACGCAGGCACAGGCGATTCTGAGGGCTCTAACGGCGATTTGCCGCTGCAAGGCGAGCTCGAGACGCAGGGCGACGATTTGCCCACCATTACCGACCGAATCGCAAAGGTTGAATTTTCCAAGGAGGGTCAAACCAAAACAGGCAGCCCGTACAGTTTGTATTACATTCACACCGATGGCGGCGAGAAAATGGCTTGCTTCAACAAAGAGCTTATCGAGCAGGCGGAAGAGGCAGCAGCAGAACGCTACTTGTGCGAGCTCGAGATCCACAAGAGCAAGTTCGGCATCAAGCTGATGAGCTTGGAGGTTCTTGGGTGAACTCGCCGGTCATCGAATTCCATGAACCCACACACACCTATTCGGTGAATGGGCGCCCGGTTCCAAGCGTAACCCAGGTTCTTAAAGAGGCGGGACTCATTGACACGACTTGGTACAACGAATGGGGGAAGCACCGCGGGAGCACGGTTCACAGGTGCATGCAGCTTCTTGCGGAGGATCGGCTCGACTTGGCAAGCGTGGACCCCAGGATTCAGGGCTATGTTGACGCCGGCGCCCGCTTCATGGATGAGATCAACTTCGAGGTCGAACGCACCGAAATGCACGTCTGCAACGAAAAGCTCAGATTCGCGGGGACGCTCGACCTCTTCGGCCGGCGGAAAAATAACCCGGCAATCATTGACTACAAGACGGGGCCGCTACAGCGCCCGACACAGATTCAGCTCACGGGATACTCTAATACCGACCAAATGCCGGGAGGGCCCATTGAGCTGTGGGGTGTTCAGTTGCGAATCGACGGCACGTACAAAATGGAAAGGTTTATCCCCAACTTCCCCGTGTGGCATGCCGCTCTTAGAGTGGTAGGATGGAAGCGGGAAAAATGATTTGGCCCAATTGCCCCGGCCACGCTTCGGCGTTGGCAATTCCGAGGCCGAACCCCCACCCACCAGGGCGTCAGCCCGACTTCTCTGACAAGGCACGCGATACCCCCGGGGCCGGCGGGGGGTCTTTCAGCAAAAAAGGAGCAGATTATGAAAAAGTTGTTGATCGTTGTTTACCTCATGCTCGTTGCGCTGCCCGTAGCGGCGAACGTCCCACCACCAACCGAATACACCAGCGGCGCCGACTGCGTCCGTCGCCTGATTGCCGGCCAGAACATCGACGTTGGGCGCGTCGAGCTCGAGTGGCTCGAGAATGACCTACTCGTTTCCTACATCATCGAAGACCCCGACTGGCGAATCAAAGAGGTGCATTTTGGATGGTGGCACGAGCAGGGGAATCTTCCCGCTCACGCCGTTCCCGGGGATCTTCAATATGGTCGGGAGGATCTCGACACTACATTGCACTCATTCACCATTTCAAAGGACAACCTTTGCACGTTCTCGAAGGACGCGCCGGCGAAGTGCGAGGACCGCTGCCCTTGTTGGTTTGCGGCTCACGCTGTTGTAGAGCGGCCGTGCCCTGAAGAAAAGACGATCTATAAGCCCGGGCGATATGCCACGTCCGCAAAGATCAAGGTCACGCGAGAGGGTCGAAGCTCATTCTTTAACGTTCAAATCCAAGGGAGCGGGATCAATGCAGCAGTCAACAACGGATGGTGCCTCGACAAAAGACTCACACTCCCCGAGGGAATCTGGCTCGACGCCGAAGTCATCTACGACTGGCAGGAGCTCGATGGAATTGTTGATTTTCCACAAAATATGGCCCTCATCGAATGGATTGCAAGGCAAAATTACGTTGGTCGAAAGGTCTTCTGTGGGCAAATCGTCCAGCGCATACACGTACAAAATGCAATCTGGAATCTGGCTCACGGTAAGCAAATTGGCTGTGTGGCTTCTGCGATTGTCAGCGAGGCACGGCGCCACGCAAATTCAAAAAACATTCAGCGATCCTGTTGGGAAATGGCGGCAGACTTTGTCCTAACCCCAAGGCTTTGCTCGATGGTTTCTCCCCCGGATGGTTTCGCTTGTGCGATGTATCAACCGATCTACTCCTACAAATATGTGAGGGAAACATGCCCAACAGATACACCTACCCCGTCAGAAACCCCAACCAGGACGGCGACTCCCACGCGCACCATTACGCCTACGTTTTCGGCTACCTCCACGGCAACGAGTACGCCCACCGGCACCCCGCCGCCCACTTTGACGCCCTCTTTTACACCTACTGCAACGCCTACCGAAACGGCGCCGCCGACTTCTACGCCGACCGCGACTTCAACGCCAAGCCCCTGCCCGCCGCAGCGCGAAACCGCATGGGCTTTTGGCTCAGTCGAATTCGGTATCGGTTGGGGTTGGTTTTTCGAGTGCTGCGAGGGTGAGTGATGTACGTCAGCCAAGCCAAGCGGAAGACGTGCCCGCTTCTCGGAGTCAGAGCAGCGGAAGCGACCGAGCAACATGGCCGGGGCCACCAATGGGTTGCGACATTCTCCCCGTCATATTGCACCGCCGATTCCTGCATGTGGTGGGTCGCCACAAGAGCACAGAAGGGGGACTCTGATAGCGACGGCGAAGGGTACTGCGTCATGCGTCTTCTCGAAGATGTCGTGGAGGCGTTAGCCGCGCTACCCAGGAAGGAATATGATGTTTGAGCATCTCAAAAGATGGCCCCGGGTTCTTGTCACCGGGCCCCAACGATCCGGCACGCGCATCGGCACAACGATGATCGCTCACGACCTGAACTATTGGCCCGTGTATGAGGAACAGGTCGGCACGGATTCACTCAATCGCCTGTGGAAGCACCTTCAGACGACGAGGAACACAGTCACTCAATGCCCCGCGCTCTCGAGCCACGTTCATCTGCTCGCCCTTGACGATCCAGAGCTCGCCGTCGTTCTCATGCGGAGATCAATCAAAGAGATCCGTGCGTCTGAACAGCGGATACGTTGGGCGTGGGAAAAGCCCGAGCTCATCCGAGAGGGCATCCTCGTCAACAGCTCATCGGCTGAAGCGAAATACAAGCGATGGGACGAGCTCCAAGCCGACGTAATTGGGGAGCGGGGTTTCGTGGTCGAATACTCGAGCCTCCACACTCATCCCCTGTGGAAGCCGGCGCCGGCAAGAGTAAACTTCGAACCGAGGCAAACACGATGAGCGGGCGACTACCAGACGAGGGCACAACGCGGCGAATTATCTCCGACTTTTTCATCAAGCACCGCTCCCTCATCATGCCGCACGTTCTCGAGGTCGGATCGGCGCGGCCGGCCGACGCTTGGTGGGCGGATCTTCGGTCGCAACTCGGCGGCATCTCGAAAAAGGAATGGACCGGCGTTGACATGAAGGCGTCCGACGGTACGGATGTCGTCCGCAACTTGGCTCGGCTCGACTTCACACTACACCCATTGCCGCAAGACAGCTTTGGGTCGTGCGTTTGCGCCGAAACCCTCGAGCATGTGGACTACCCGGCGATCTTCTTGATGAACGTCTTCAACCTGCTTCGCCCCGGTGCATGGATCGTCATTACGACCCCATTTGCCTTTCCCGTTCACGAATCGACGGGGAAGGACTACTGGCGATTCACGCCGAGCGGCCTGCACCTCCTTCTTACTGATGCGGGATTCGAACAAGCACACACTTACGAGCTCGAGCCATCGACGTTCTACTGGCACGACCACGAGCATAAACTTTCTGATTACCACGGCCCCCGTGACCTACCATTTTGGATCGGGGCGATTGCGAGGAAGCCTGAATGAGTAAACGCAGCGAGGAAAATTGGGCGTCGTTCGGGAAGTTTTGCGCGGTTATGATTTACATGATTCTTCTTAATCATTTTTGCGGGGGCCGATAATGAAAACCTACGTCATCACTTGCACCGGCGACCGTCCCGAAGCACTCAAGCTCTGCAACCACTACATGCAGCGGCAGGGCCATCAAGACTTCACATGGATCGTGGCAGACGACAGCGCCAACTCGATCCCCGAGAAGCCAAAGCGGTGCGACACATTCCTGCTCCGGAAATTCGAGAAACCAGGGGGGCACTCGTTACTTGGGAATCTTCGATTTGCGCTGATGCACATTCTTCAGGCCCCGGGCCCGGACCCTGACGACCTTGTCCTCATCGTAGAAGACGATGACTGGTATCACGCGGGTTACATTGGAATGATGCAGCACTACGCTCGCGTCCTCCCGCCCGAGATTGTCCTCTTTGGCGAATCCCACACGCGCTATTACAACGTCCGGTGGCGCACTTACCGCCACAACGACAACGCAGAGTGGGCAAGTCTTTGCGCCACCTGTTTCAAGGCTTCATTCATTCCTGACATGCTCAAAATTGCCCAAAACGCCGACCCTGACCGGCCGTTCATTGACGTAATCGCCTTCACCGAGAATGCCGAACGGGCGCACCTGTTCCTTACGGACTTCGTTTGTGGCATCAAGGGCATGCCGGGAAGGACCGGCATCGGCCACGGCCACACAGAGGCTTGCAAGCGCCTGAAGCGAGACCCGTGGCTCGAGACTCTCCGCGACTGGACGGGCCCGGACTGCGAACGCTACCGAGATTTTTACCATTCCGAGGAGCTCAAGGACATTCCGATTCCCCAAGACCAGCGCCATGAGCCTTGGGCAATTCAGGAAATGAAGCAGCGGGCCGAAGGCGAGTCCGGAATTTGTTGCATCTTCCGTCAACCCGGCGTTCTTCCTGATCTCACGGCTTTCGCGGCCGGCGCGTTCGCGCATGGATACCTCAACGAGTTCCGAGACATCGCGGACGCGAGACTCTCGCATTTCCCGCCGGCAAACCTCGCGGTCATCTCGGGGGGCTTTCTCAGGCATGGCGGCTTGAACGGCAAAGTGTTTGAACACTACCGAGCGATCGGCGTTCCTGTCGTCATTTGTGATCCCGGGCGCGTCGTCAAGAACGCTCAACGAATCTACGTGAACCGAGAACATTGGCTACCGCCTACCCTTCCACCGCGGAACCGCATTGAGCACCTTGGGCTCATGCCGAATTTTCAGGAGCGGGGGACAAAAATTCTGATCGCCGGCCAACGTCCGGATCTCGACAACCAGCTTCGGCCGGCGCTCGAGGCGATCAAAGCCTACAGTGATCGACAAATCGTTTTCCGGCCGCACCCGAACACCTACCACGGCCACGAAAGGCCGCTCTACGACCTTCCCTATGACCGCGTGAGCGTTGGGGGCGATGGGATCAATGAAGAGAGCAGGCAAACGCTCAACGAGGCCCTGTGCGATGCTTGGTGCGTCGTGACGCATTCCTCAATTGTCGGGGCCGAGGCGCTATTGAAGGGCATCCCTGTCATCTGCTCCGACGACGCCGTCTTTTCCGACGCGGGCGTCCCCCTTGAGGCGGCGTGCGACGTTGAAAAATTGGGCCGGCCAAATTGGGAGGAGCTCTACAATTTCCTCCGTCGATGGAGCTACACAATTTGGTATGAGAGCGAACTGAGGTCCGGACAGGCATTCTCGTATCTGAAGGAGTTTATAAAATAATGCGATGTTCAAAATGCGGAGAAGAGACGCCCGCGAATCTTTTCACCCACAGCGGAACAATTTGCGACGACTGTTGGGCCGTGCATGACATGGACAGATTCAGGGAGGTTCGACCCAAGACGGACTCGGTGCCAGTGGCGAAGTGTGCGAAATTGACGACCGGCATCGGAGTCCTCTGCCCCCATTGTGACCACAAGGTAATGCGAAAAAACGGATACTTCCACAAGCAAACGCAGATTGAGCGTTGCCCGAAGTGCATGAACCATTACAAAGTAAAAAAGGGGGAGGCGATATGACAGAGCGCAAGGAGCAGGCAATCGCGCTGAGAAAAAACTTGTCCGAAGTGTCAAACCTCGTAGCTGATCTCGAAATTCAAAACGAGCACGACTTGAAAGAGGCGGCAAACATCGGCAAGGCAATCAAGGCGTATCAAAAGTCCGTCTCCGAATTTTGGGGGCCCTTGGTAGAAAATGCACACAGCACATGGAAGTCCTTGACGGCCAAGCGAAACGAGTTTCTCAACCCCGCAAAAGACCTTGAGGCCAGTGTCAAGAAAAAGATTGCGGAGTTCGATCGGAAGATGAGGCTTCAGGCCGAGGAGGAGCGCCGCAAGGCTCTCGAACAGGAAACGAAAGCGGCCGAGGCCCGCCGGCTTGCGGATCTCGCAGAGCTCGAGGAATCCGGCCTTGTCGATGAGGCTGCGAGTCTTGCGGAACAGCCCCTCGATGTCGCGCCGATTCAAAAAATCGAAGCGCCGAAGGCCGAGGGCGTTCACACGAGAGAGAATTGGACCGCCGAGGTCATCGACTTTCAAAAGCTCATCGAATTTTGTGCCGAGAATCCGAGGTGGAATTACCTTCTTGCTCCCAAGGGCCCGGAGCTCAACAAGCTCGCCAAAGCACAGAAGAAGGCTTTCGATATTCCCGGCGTAGAAGCAAAGTGCGAGCTGACTACGGTAATCCGATGAGGGAAAAGATTACTTTTTTCGTCCCCGGCCGGCCAAGGCCACAGGGCAGCATGAAGTTTATAAACAAAGGGAAGCGCTCAATCCCCATTCAAAACCAGAAGCTCGAACACTGGCGTTCTGCGATAACAATGTACGCTCAAGAGGCAATGGGGGGCCTAGCTATCGTGGGCGGCGTTGGCCTTTCTCTCTCGTTTGTTTTCAAGCGCCCGAAAAGCCACTACCGCACCGGGAAGTACGCTCACCTTTTGAAAGACAGCTCGCCTGATCGAATGCTCAAGGCCCCCGACGTTGACAAGCTCATCCGGGCCGTGCTGGACTCATTGACAGGCATCGTGTTCACCGACGACTGCGAAGTGGATCGAGTCGGAGTCGTCAAAAAATGGGGGCCCCGAGAGGGGGTCGAAATAACAGTGAGAGGAGTCTGCTATGCCGTGCAAGGGCGGGAAGAAGAAGAAGGGCAAGAAGAAAAAGGGCGGGAAGAAGGGTAGGTGACGCATGTTCGGGCTCGAAACAACAACCCTCAAGCTGATTGGCGCCGGCCTTCTGATTCTGGCGTTGATCGGGGCAATCATGGGCCTTATCAACTACGGGCAGAAGCTCGGGAAGCTCGAGGCCGAAAACAAGGTGCTCGAGGAGCAAGTCGTCAAGGCTAACCAGTGGAGAGACGGCGTCATCGAAAAGCTCGAGCGGTTCACGGAATCAATGGACGCGAACACATCGGCCGTCAACGAGGCATGGGCGAGCTATGACGAGCTCGTGATGCGCCCACCTCAGATTGTCACGAGCTGGAGAGAGGTCGCAGCGGAGGCCCCCGAGACAATTGTGCTTGGGGACTGTGACAGCGCCGCTACAAATGCTTGGGACGTCCTCAAGGGCGCCGGCCTGATCGGAGAGAAGACATGGGAAGATACGTCGTATGGATCGCCATTGCCGCCGCATTTCTCACAGGAGCTTGCAAAAGTTCGACGCCTGAATTCACAGGACCAAACGTTGAATTTATACCTTTCGCCATACCCGAACCGCCCCCTCTACGACAGTGTCGGGACGTACCAGTTATCTCCGAATCCTCTGTACCACGCGAGAAGGTAGAGCAGGACGGCTCTGTTCTCATTCAGGCGCTTGCGGCTCACATCGCGCTCTTGTCAGCGATGCTCGAGGAAGACAACCACGAGTGCAAGGCATCGAATGAGGCCCGCGCCAAGATCGTAGCCGCGAAAGAGAAGGCCCTCGCGGAGCTCGAACGATTGAAGGCAATCAACGACGAGTAAAAACCAACCCGGGGCCTTGATGGTTGGGCGGAACCGGCCCCGGGCGGCTGACGCAGATTTAGTTTACTCTTTTTTTAGCCGCCGCTTCAAGGTTTGCAGCTCGATCGTCCGGTAACGACGGTTGAATTTCTTGAATTCATTCTGCATCCTCGAGTCCTTGACAGTCACCCCGGCTTTCCGAAGCTCGCGGACCCTCTTCTCTGTTGCCTTCACAATTTCCTCAATCGCCAAAACATTTTTGTGCCGCTTGTAGAAGTCAGCCGCGGCCTTCGGATCGGTTTTCGTGAGCTCGTCGTAGGTCTCTTTCTTGATCCAGTAATCGCCCATGTTGGCGCGGTACATATTGGGAGCGAAAAACTGCGACTCTTCGGCAAAGAAAGATTTAAGGACAGGAACATCCCGGGCCGAAAGCGTTTCCCCCGCAGCGCCCTTTGAAAGCAGACTCAGCCCGCGAATCACAGTATCGCCAAGACCTCCAAGCGCGGCGCCGATCGCATAGTCGATGTCTTCCGGGGAAATGTCGATCCCAAGGTGTTTATACATGAACCGCGTCATCTCTTTCGAAGGCTTTGAGACGCTTGAAAAATAACGGTTGTAGTTTGGAGTCGGCACGCCGTACTGTTCAGATCGTGCGAACTTTGAAGGCTCTGGTCGAATCGGTCCTCCCCAAAAATTGCGGTTCGCGGAGATGTCATAGACGGGGTCAAGCCACGCCGGCATTCCCATTTGGACGAGGCCAACGAGCGTCGTCGGGTCATTGTCGCCAATCGGGTTGAAGGCTGAGAGGCCGGCTGAGAGGATATGCGCTGTGCCCTCCCAGGCTGCGTCTTTTGTTTCGCTTGGCCGATCCAGTGCGCGATTGACGGCGTCGGCGGCAAACACTCCAGCTGCGGGGAACAGATTAAATCCCCAAGGCAGCGGAATCTTAAACCGTTTCCCCTCTCCCCCGGGGACCATGAAAATGAGGTTCCGCTTTTTCTCCCATGCGGGGATTTTGTCCCAATAGGGGATTTTGTCTTTCTCGTCCTCGCCGCCAACCCAACGCATCATCGAAGCGTGCATGAATCCGTAGCCCATCGCTCCGAGCATCATCTTTTGAACCTGTCGGTTCTTGGCTACCGAGTCAATGACCATTTTTGAGCCCTGCAAGGAGGCATTGGCGAACACATACCACGGGCTTAGATATTGCGCGACTGTGCCCTGTTGCGTGAAATCGACAGTGATGTCTCGCGCCAGCTTGCCGGCCCTGTCTTTAGAAAGGCCAATTTCGAGCCCGCGCTCAAAAACGGAGAAGCGCAACATTCCTTCGACTGCGGCGTTGTAATCTTCAATCCAATTGATTACAGATTTGACGGTGCTGAAAACCTTATTCTGCTCACCCTTGGTTTGCTCGATTTGAGCCTGAATCTTCCGCATCTGATCCGCTAAATCGGGAATCATCCAGAACGCGGTTTCCCCGCCGGCGAGCTTGAACTGCTCGATTCTCTGGCGCTTCGTGGCGTCCATTTGGTCGAGCGTCCCTTTCGACTGGCGACGAGCGTATTCTCCGAGAAGCGCCGCTGCCTCTGGAACGCGCTTCATTGTCTTCAAGCCAAAGCCCTCAAACTTCTTTTCGCCGCCGAGCTTGATCCCGGCGGTGAGAGCATCGCGGACAGCGTTCGGAATCACAAATGCGGGGTTTCTCGAGGTTGCCATCTTCGAGATGTAGCGGTTGATATTTACGCCAGCCTTCAAGATCGGGTTCAAGTCTTTTGACGAGCCAACGTTATTCAACGCAGAGACGAATTCAGCCATCCCGGGGCTGACGTGGCGAATGTAGTGCAGCTCGCCGTCGATCCAAACGTTGTAAACGTTGTCCTTGACCACCGAGAGCCCGTCGATTTTGGTTTTTACGGTCTGCGTCTTTTCATCCCACACGAGCCGCGAATCCGGGCGGTCAATCTCAAAGAGCTTCTCGCCGTTTACGTCCTTGACGTTCTTCATCTTCTGGACGAAATTCCAGACCGTCTTTGCAACGCGATTCTTTTCGGCCCGCACGGCCGTCTCCATCGCGTCCGTCATCAGCTCTACAGTGGCCGAGTGTGTTGGGAAAGACCGCCGGCCGAGGGCACGATGAGCGGCAGGGCGCCGACCCGGGTTATACCCGCGGCCGGTGTTCGGGAGATGGATCTTGTCGGCTATGCCAAGGCCACGAGCAGCTCGAGCCAGGGCCCGGTGCCACATCTTACCGCCGTACATCTCAATCTCGGGGATCGGGGGGCGCCTGCCGTTGGCGATGATGTCCAAGATGTCCGGGTCTTTGCCCCGCATCGGAGCGTAATGCTTGTAGTCCCGCCATTTTTTGAGCTCGTCTTTCGAGAGCAAGCCGGCACGGAATAGCGTTTCTTCTTTCCAGCGGACGATGTCCGAAAACCGGCGCGAAAGCCGACCGAGCTTGCCTCTATAGACCGTATCTGGTCCGAGCTCCCCATCCCATTCCACAAGCCCAAGCTCGCGCATCTCCTCGAGAGCGGCCTTTGCGTGCTCGTCTGTGATTCCAGAGTGAGGCGCCTCTCCAGCCTCGTCCATTCGCCTGATTTCAGCGATTTTCTCTTTTTCGCGAGCCACGGATTCGCGCTCGAGGGTTCTCATTTCGACGCGCTTCGGCTTGGCTGAGAACCCGCGCTCGTTGAAGAACCGAACCTCTGCAATTCCCGACTCGCGGTTGACCGCTACCACCTCGCCCTTGGCGTTGTTCTCGAGCGACCGGACCTTAGTGCCAATGGACAGGTGCTTCGTTTCCAGCTTCGCAATTTTGGCCTCTGCCTGTTTAATTGGAAGCGTCACATTCGCCATGCGAATTTTCGGGTTTCGCTCAAGCGCATGAGCGGCCATGCGGAACAAATCGAAGTCCTCGAGATGAATCCCCGACTTTGCTATGTCGGTAATCAACGGTTTGAAGAGCTTCTCTTCGACCCAATCAACAAGGGCGCCCGCACGCGCCTGGAAATTCTGCGCCTTGAGGTAGGCGTCGAAAATTTCGTCGAGCTCTTGACCAACCTCCGTGAGTTTTTCCTGAATTGTGCGAATCGGAGCTATGCGATCGAAGAGTGTTTTCTCCGCACGGTTTCGGTAATACTCCGTGAGCGTGTGGTCTTCAATCTGCACCCCGGGGTGCTGATCCCCTGAAAGCTCGTGAGCTCCAGACAACGAGTAAACAGTCTGCGCGTCACCGCGGTCGATGAGCTTTTCTGTGCCGGCGCCCTCGATCGCATTCCGCCACGCTTCGGGGAACTCTTCAGGAGCGAGCTTCCGATAATCGAACGCTTCTTCTGCGGCCCGCCTCGCACTAAGAATATCGTTCCGAATCGTCCTTAAAATCTTTTGCCCCGTTGGGTCGGTGATAATCGCCGCCTCTCCCTTTTGAGTCTCAAAAATCTCGCCGCTTGCGATTTGCTCCATGATGCCGGCGGCGCCTTCGATGTCGGCAATTTTTAGACCCGCAACGTTTTCGAGAAGAGACTGCGCGAACCGCTGGAGGAATTTGAAAATTTGGGTCGCTCTCGGCTCGGCCTCTGCTCGCGTCTCGGCCCACGCCTGATACGCTTGGGCCGCGCCCTCTTCGGTCTCGTACACCTTCAGCAAGGTCATGCGTTGATCGTTCGTGAGAACGTTATGAAACGCGAAGTGAAAGGATTCGTGAAACACCTCTTGGGAAATGCGCTTTGGATTGTAGAGAGAAATCAAATGAGCCCCGCTCATGTCTCCCTGCTGCCCAATTCGATACCGCCCCTGCACCTTGACGGTGCCGGCGTCCAGTGCGGCCACCAAATCTTCGGGTTTTATGTTTCGATTCTCCGCTGCCGTTTTGATGAACTCGTCGTCGATCGTCGGGCCGGGACCGCCAACGGCAACATGCAGAACTGGTTGGCCCTCCCTCGTCAAGCGGAACAGGCCCCCCTGTGTGTGCCGCACATTCCAGCCGCGGAACGCCTTTTGAATTTTTGGAACGAGCTTCGCCGCTCGAGCTCGAACGCCCTTGTCTTCTTTGTCCTGCTCTGCTTTTCTTTTTCGTGCCTCGCCCTCTTTTTTCGTGGCGATTTGAATGCGCCGAAGCCTGAGAATCTCTTCGCTGATTTTTTTCTTTTCTGCCGGGTTGGCGTTGTTGAGCTGCGCCGTTAGGTCTTTGATCCGGCTTTGAATCGTAACCCCGCTCTCGACGTCCTCGGCCCGTGCCGGGGCCTCTGTCGTAGCGGCCGGCTCGAATTCGGTTCGCCTTGCAATCTCGTCCTCGAGAACGATTGCGAGATCGTGGATCTCGGGATCGAGGCTTTGCACGAGCTCCTCGTCTTTTCTTGTGAGTATTTCGATCGCTGATTCGCCGGCCTCGATGCGCTTGATGAATTCCGCGACCGCTTTCGGGCTGTTGTCCTGCTCGCGGGCAACGCGGTACATCTGGTCAACGACGTCGTCCGCAGTTCGACGCCTGCCGAACATTCTGCGCTCAACGTCTTCGATGGTTTCCTCTGGCGCTTCTTCCCTTGTAAAGCGTTCGAGGATGTTACGCTCCGAGACCGCAGCCTCGAGCTCGAGCGCCAGGTCTCGCGCCTCGCCGCCGAGCTGTTCTTCAATTTGAACGTCCGACTCGTAAATCTGGTTGACCGTTTGGCCTTCCTCGAGGCCCCTCACGAGTTTCTGCACGATAGCGGGTTCAATGTTGTTCTTGCGCTGGAACTCGAAAATGTCGTTTTTGACTTTGTCGATTTCGCGCCGGCGCCCTGGCTCTTCCCGCCGCTCATCTGGCATCTCGATAAATTGGTCCGCGGCTTCTTGTTGCGCGAGGTATTCTTCCGGCGAGATGTCCGGTTTTTGCAAGGCGGCAATCAGGTCGCCCACCGTAGCACTCGGCGGCAAATATCCTTCTTCCTTAACAACCTCAAGCATTTGATCCGGCTTCATTCCGTCTTTTCTGCGATAACGAACCGGAACGCCTTCGCGGCCTTTGTCTCCGTAAATTTCCTCTGAGAGATAGCCTCCTGTGTGTTTGCCGATGCCACCATTTTCGAGAACAATTTGATGAATGGTTCGACCGAGCCGACGCTGCCCCTTCAGCCTGCGAAGGTGTGGATGTAAGGCTATGACTTCCTCATCAAGCACGACGCCCTTGCGGATCGCTTTTTTGAGCACCGCCTCGTGGTCTTCTTCGGCCCCGGTTTGCTCGTATTCTTGCGTTGTCATCTCCCACGGATTCTTCGGCTTCTCGATCGGCGGGAGCGGCGTAACTGGTTCCGGGGTAGCACCCTCTTCGACTTGCTTCCCCTCGTCCAGCCTCATAGCACCGCTCTCAACGCCGTGAGGCTGCGTCGGAGCGGCGGGGCCACCCACTACGGGCCCACCTACCGCCGGAGCCGCAGGGCCACGGCCAACGCCCTCAGAGAGATTGCGCTGTCCTCTTTGGCTTGGCGGCGGCGGGAGCTCTGCAAAGGTTTCGGTTTCTGCTTGCATGCGCTGGCCCGCGACAAGCTCATCGGCTTTGTTGATCGTCGTGGCGAGCTGGCGCATCGCCTCCTGTGGGGAGAGGCCCTGCTCGCCGGCAAGATCAACAATCGCGGCTTGAGTGTCTTGGTCAAGGTCGCCAGTAACGAACGCCTGGAACAGCTCCGGTCTCACCTTCAGCCAGTCTGGAGCATAGCCGGCGCGAGCGGCCTCAACACCTTCTGGCGGCGCTAATCTGGCGGACCCGCCCGGGCCATAAAGCGGCGCCACGTCAACGCCGCTCGGAGCAGGCGACCCGGGCGGGACCACAAACTCTTCCGGCCTTACGTCCGGTTGTGTTTCGGGGATCGGCTCTGTTTGAACAAACTCAGGGACCGCGGGCCCCATGTCAGCCCGAACCGCATCGGTTCGCGCTGCAACCTCTTCTCCGGTTGGACCCGGCCCTACCTCGGTCTGCGCTTGAATGTTCCCGGCGCCCCCTCCAAAGGGGCCCATCATCGTTCCCATTAACCCCGCTTCTTCGATCGACCGTATTACATTGCCCCACGTTTCGGATCGACCTTCCGGCGTCGTGAATGCTTCTATGTTTTCGAGCTCGCCACGGTTCATGCGAACAAAATCGGCCGCGGCAGACTCAACGAGCGTTTGTGGAACCTCCGTCAAAACCTCTTCGGCGCCCTGCCGAAGCGCCTCGAGACCCTTCCGCGCAAGCCATGTTTTGAAAGATTTCGCAGTAATCGGATTTCTCGCAAGCAGCCGGCCGACTGGAGCGAACTCAAGAGCCCCGGTCAAAACACCAAGCGTTGAGGCGGCGAGCTGTGCGTCTTCTCCTGTGACGCCCTCGGCCTCGAGGTCGGTGAGAATTGAGCCGGTCTGCATCGCCGCGGCGTCCGCAGCCGCAAGCGCGGGGTTTACCATCGCAGTAGCAACCATCGGCCCCATAACCGGCGCCTGTTCACCGAAAAGGCCGGCGGCATATTTGGCGGGCCCCAATAGTGGTTCCTCTTCCGACGCTTCTGCGAGCGTTTCAAACCGGCGCTTCGGCGCGATCATTTCATTGCCAACGGCGGCATCGACCGCCACCTCTCTCGCCATTTCGGCCACCGGGCCAGTCGCTTCGTGCATTTTCTTCGCAACGTCGGTTTGATAAAGCGGGTTGGTGTAGAGTTGCGAGGTCGTGCCAAGGGGGATAACCGGCGCCTGCTCAAGCGCCATCGTAAACGAGTCGGCAAGGTTTGCAGCCCCGGAAAGTCTACTCGTCAATGCTGTGCTACCGCGCTGGACGCCGCGGACAAGATCCCCTGCTATTTCCGCGAGCTGCTTTGTGATCGGGTTGTAGCCCTTGGTCGAGTAGATATATTTTTCAACGACATCGCCGTAATCGCTTTCAATGTCTTCGGTTCCGCTGATCGGCGCTCGCGCCACGCTATACGTTTCTTCCTCGTTGGCCCCGTCTGTGTCAACCACGATTCCGCGAAGGGCCCGACGCTCATCCGGAGTGAGCATCTGCCAATAGGGGCCCGCCTGAGCGAGCTTATTGAAAGCGGCGTGTCGTTCAATGCGCGGGAGGGAGAGAAAGTCTTGACTTGAGGGCAATTCGTAGAGCTGCCGACGCTGCCAAACGGCGCCAAGGTTATAACCTAGCTCCTCCCACTCATCACGCAGCCTGAAGATTTCTTCTTCTGGCGTGTCGTCGGGGAAATGCGCGTATTCTTCTCCAAACCTTACGCGGACGACCACTTATCACCTCTTATCGAAGCCGTAATCTTCTGTGATGTCCTGAACCTGCCCATAAGAGCCGTAACGCTCCGCGTTGTTTTGTGCGGCCATATAGTTTTCGACCGCCTGAAGCAGAAGGTCAGGAACAGACGCCGGATTTTCCTTGTACATCTCGATTACTTTTTTCAAGCCGCCGGCGGGCTCAATCTCGTTTTGACGCATCGCAAATTTGAGGGCCGCTGCCGCCTCGTCGAGCTCCTTCTGTGCCTGAAGCTGTTGGTTTGCCGTTGGCGGCGTAGGTGCCTTGGGTCCGGTCATGCCAGATCGCGGATAGCCCTTGCCTTGGCTTTCGGCCTGAGTGATCGGGTCTGGAGAATACCCACCGCCGTAGAGAATCATGCGCTCCTCTTCGGTCAATGGTTTTCTTTCGCCGCCACCGCCGCCGCCGACCGGAAGGGATGCCGAAGGGACAGCCCATCTCGTACCGCCCGGGCCGGCAAAGCCGCCGCTCTCCATTGGCGATCCTGAAAAGCTGATCGTCCCACCACCGCCGCTGCGTTCCCGCCGGCGATCGGACATCAGTTGATCCGCCGCTCTACGGCGCTCCTCTTGAGCCTTTCGCTCGCCCTCCGCGAAGTCCATCTGCCGCCCTGCCTCAATTTGATTGAGCACGACTTCTGCCATCGCCGCATCTTCCGGACTGATGCTGGCGTAACGCGAAGGACCGTAATGCGTAATCGCTCCGTGCTGGGACATTTCGCGCTGGTGTCGAGGCGTAGTGAGGTAGTCGTAGAAGTCCTCGAGAGATCCCCCGCTGAATTCGGTTGAGGGGTCTGGAGAGAAGTTCCCGCTGATGCGGTAAGCATCTGCGAACGAGAGATCATAGGGATACGGCATCTTCGCCTCCTACATTCCGTACAACATGAGAAGCTGTTGATACTTCTTTTGTGAATCTTCCTGCTCCTTCAGCGCGTTCTCGTACTCGGCGCCGTACTTTGTCCAGTCGTAATCTTGTTTCGACCCCCACGCGCCGTATCGCTGTTGCTCTTGCCGCTGGAAGTCCTCGAATTCCCGCATAAGATCGGCCTGCCTCGCCTGCTCGCGCATGTTGGCCTCGAACATTTGGGCATCGACGTCGTAGCGGTTCGTCACTTCGGCAAGGTCGCGCCCGAAGCCGCGGGCTGACTCCCCAAGCGTGCCAGAGTAGCCAGCCCCAAGGCCACCGCCAGAGGCAAGAATCCCGAGCTTCCCGAAGTGCTTGCCGGCGCCGGCAAATTCGCCCTCCATCTTTTCACGGAGCAGCGCCTCGTTTGCCGCAATCGCGCCGCGGACATCGACGTCAACATCTTGGTAGGTCGATGAGGGGCTGTACGATTGGCCCTCCCATTCGCTCCACCCGGGAATGTCCGGGCCGTTGAACTCGGCCTGTTCGGTTTTCCTCCGCAATGCCTGAAGCCACCCTGGAGCAGATTGCCGCTGCGGGCCCTGCGTATAGCTCCGATGTCTTGGCGTCGGATCGTGTTTCCCGCGCCAATTCGGGTCGGCACGCCATTCCGGCAATCCGGAACCGTAGGAAACGTTCGACGGATCGGTCCCGCCATACGTGTTTGTGTTGACGCTGCCGTAGTTCGGGTTCGACAGGCCCTCGCCAAAGCGACCGCCGGTGCCCCCGACCCTTCTCGTTGAAGCAGGCTTTCTCAGATATGCCATGTCAGCCTCTCAAAAATCTGCGGAACGCGGCTCTTTTCTCACGCGCCCCCATTCCTCGCGTCCCACGGTTAAACCCGCGGGCTTCTCTTGCCCCTATGCGACGATCCATGCCGGCAAGTTCACGCTGTTTGCGGCCCCATTCTTGACGCTCTGCGGCCCTTTCTGGCCTGAAGTCGGGCATCATACCAGCAGGCATTTGCCCTGACTCTGCTACGGAAATTGCAAACTCGAGGCCGGGATAACGAGCAAGCGCGAATGTTCCTTCAACGTCGTCGGCTTCGGTGCGCTTTCGACTGTAACCGAGCAGCTCGCGCAGCATGGCATCGTTTGCCATAGAATTCGCCATGTGTTGACCGCGTTCGAAATTCCCCGGCATGTCGTACTCGCCACGCCACGGGGCCCGCGTCGGTTCCGGGTTGCCAATGAAGCCGGTGAAGCCCTGGTTCGCGCTTGACCCGTAATCTCCACCCCGCTCGTATTTCCCCTCCAAGGCGCTCATTTGGGATTCGGTCGTGCCGGCCGGAACCTTCCCCCTTGCCTCGAGCTCTCGGAGATTCTCGAGCATCTCGTAGACCTGTTGAACCTCGTATGGGGAAACAACCGGCATGTTAGCCTCCAGCGGTCAGGAACTCGAGCATCGCCGGGTCATAACCCCCGAAGCCGCCGCTCGATCCCGAGCGCACCCGCCCCGCGGGGCGCCGGCGTCCCTGGAAACCGCCGGTGAGATTTGGCGCCCCCTCGTCGAACCCTCTGGCCTTCTCCTGTTGGAGCCGCCAGTAGTTTTGCACTTCCGCCATCCACGGATCGTAGACGTTTTTCCGCCACATCGGATCTTCGAACTGTCGCTGCGGAACCCACGATCCCTTAACCATGTATTCCCAATCCGACGAGCCCGGGCGCTGTCTCGACTGAGGCGTTGTTGCACGACGGAACGCTTCGGACCAGTCTGCGTCAGTCCAGTCTGCGCGACTCCCCGCTCGTCGCTGACGATAATCGTCCATCGCCTCATTTTGTGCCGCCACGTTTGCCCGCAATTGATCTTGCCATCCCGGTACTGGCATCTTATCCTCCCGCGTCCGTTTTCAACTCTTTCCCTGTTGGCGTATAGCCAAGCTCGATTTTTGTGATTTTTGCTCCGGTTGCATCGCAGTCATCATGTGGCAAGATTACCACCCTAAGCTGCATTTGATCGAATCCACGCCCAAGGCCGACGATCACTTTGCCATCTCCCTCGTCGCCGCCCTCGGGGATTTCTTGTGCAGGAACGTAGGTTCCAGAACACTCTGCCGGCGGATACCAGTCGAGCTCAACCTCGTAAGCTGTGTTGACGGCAGAGATCCTGTGCCAACCATACTCAGTAAGAATATAGTCCCCGACGCGCCCGAGCACAAACGGGCGTTTCGCGCCCGGGTTGACATAGAGACTTTCGAAAGTCCCGAGCTCCGAAGAGAGAACGATCTCGTAATCGCTCGCCTTCGTGTAGGTGGCAAGTGTGCGCGTGCCGTCAATTGCCTCACGGTAAATTCGGCATTGATCCACCAGCCACGGGAGCTTGTAATAGCCGCCTCTCGTCACTTGAACATCGACCGCCTCAAGTTGAATTTCCGGAATCGTGAGGCCGATCGGCTTGTCGTGGGTGATCCCCACCGCAATCGGCTCGAGCTCGATCTCTGGAACAGAAACCTTCATCGCCTCTTGGTAGCGTTGAACGATCACGTCTTGGGCCTCGAGCTCGATCTCTGGCACGGTGACGTTAATCTTGTGGTGAACGGTAACGTCGATCGCTTCGAGCTCGATCTCTGGAGTGGTAACGTTGAGGACTCGAGAAGACTCCCCGACATCGAGGTACCGGCTGAATGCTGTCCCCACACCCTCGACGCGGTCTGTGAACACCGTAATGTCGCCGTGGGGCTGATCGTTCGTCATCCAGTCATCCGTTGTTTCTTCCCGAATCAGAACGGCAATGTCGGGGCGCGTCGTGGAATCCGGATCGGCCCATGTCCGAATGAGAACTTCGTCGGCATCGCCGCGGATTCCTATGCTTGTCACCCTGAATGAGCCTGTCTTGAGATCCCCGACAAACCGTTCAACGCTGCTTCCCGCAATGTTGTCCTCTCCGGTTATCGGGCCATCAAGATCGAGCTTCACGTTGACAATTTCGTCTGTGCTTCCGGACGTTGGAACGTAGGACGCATATATGCCGCCGTGCAGCCCATTGACGATGAAAGCCGAACGCGGCTCGTATTCGACGTTGCTGATCGTAATTTCAGGCAGCTCAATTTCTGAAACGCCGCCGGTCTGATCGTTGACCAGCCAAACCGTCCACGGTGATTTCTGCCGAAAAACGAAAAGCACTTGATAAACCGGGTCGAAGCCGAGCCACGCAGATTCCGAACCGGGCTCCCAATCCTCAAAGCGGGTGAGATCGAAAAAGCCCTCAAGCCGAGCCACACCGTTTGTTGTCGCCGTATAGATCAACCCATCGTCTGCGATCATGTACGCGACACCGTTGAACGATGTCAGGTTAGAAATTGGCCTCAACCCCTCGCCGTAATTTTTCGTGTGAGCCCACGGGTAGGTTATCGACCCGCCATCGGTCAACAAAGAAAGCTGCCGTGTATGTGCAAGGACAACGCCACCTCGAATCGGCGCCATGTCGATAAGCGGGCCCGTCCCGGGAAGGTCCGCGAAGAACCACCCAACCGATGTGAAATCATCTACCGTTGCCGGCGCAGCATTCATAATGCGCTCGGGGTAGTAATTCCACTTGCCCTCTTCAAATGCGAGAATTCCGCCATAGAGCATATAGCCGAACTGTTCGCAGAAACATTGTGCTCGATAGATGTCAGAGATGGGCGTGAAGTTGTCAAACGCGGGCCGGCCGGCGCCGGTCACTGAGTAAGCGACAAGAGCATCCTTTCCAACGGTGACAAAGCGATTATCTCCGTAATCTATGCCGTAAAAGTCCGCTTCGGGGATTCCTGAATTTTGCGCCTGCCACGCATCGCCATCAGTTGACGTGGCCGTTGCCCCATCCTCCCCAACCGCAACCAGAAGCCCCTCTGTCCCTGCCGCCGTGATTCCCCAAAACGTAGTGACAACCGGCGAGGTTTGCACCTCCTCCGTTCCGTCGCCGCTGAATTTTATAATCGTGCTGTTTTCGCCAACGATATAAAAATCTGAGCCCCAATAAACGACATCGTAAAGCAACGCCGACGTTGAAGGAATGTAAACGGTCCAAGTAAGCCCAAGGTCTGACGAAATCAAAATTTCGTTTTCCCCAACGGCCGTGACGTAATCCCCGCCGATCGTGACACCGCGAAGCTGTGATCCAGCAAGACTCGAAATCGAAGTCCACGTTAAGCCCTTGTCGGTTGAGCGAAGAATTGTTGCTTGATCTCCAACAGCAACGAAAATTGAGCCCGTAACGTGGGTCACTCCGTACAGATTTTGCTCAACGCCGCTTGTGCGAAGCGTCCATCCTTGCGCGTCTTCTGAAGTGATGATCGTACCGCCGGCGCCCACGGCAATGAACGTGTCGGACCCAAAACAGACATCATTCAATCGGCTCAAGGTGACCGCTGTAGCCTTTTCCAGCGTGTAAACTTGGAAGCCATCGCTGTACTCTCTGCCAGTGGAATAAAGAACGAGCCCAAACTCCCCCACAACAGCAGCAACCGGCGTCGAATCGTCATTCCATGCAGTCGCCAGGAGGTCGGGCGTGCCGAAGCCAATGAAGCTCATTCTATTTCCTCCACCACAGTGTCAAGCTCAAGAGACCCCATGACCACAGAACGCGGAGGGAGTGCTATCACGTTGCTCGATTGAACGATGAAAACGTCAGTTCCGTCTGTGCAAATCGGAGCGAATTCTTTATCGTTGATGCGAAGTGATCTATAAAAGGTATAGGAGAGGGTTTGCGGTAGCGCGTAAATCGTCACATCGTTGAGCTCGTAATTTGTCGTCATGTCCGTAGACCACGTAATCCCATCGGTCGAGGTGAGAATCCCGTCTTTTTGATTGACGATAATCCCCCCCTGACCGTCACCGATTTGCGGGGAATAAAGCCGAGAAACGACAGTTGGGCCCCATGCGCTCGGGTTGGCAACACAGAGAGAATTTAAGGTTGGCCGCGGATATTGCAGGAAATAGGTGCTTACAACGGAGTTGTAATATTCCTGTAGCCCGAGGAGCTGTGAATAGCCTGCTTGATCTTGAAAATCGTCCAACGAGTGAAGAATGGAAAGTTTGGCATAATTTTGGTAGATCACTCTTGAGGGGCTTTGATGAATCAGGCCAACGAGCGACGTTATCGAGGAGGGGTCATCGGTGGCTAGCCTGCGGTTGCCGAAATTTGTGTCATCAGGCGCCGGCGGCGAAGTGCGGTCGAAATAGACTTTCGAAAGTGAAACCTCTTCCCACCCGTCATAACCTCCTGTTATCGGCCGGCGGTTTACAAAAATTCTCGAACGTGTAGCAGCGTACAGATTTTTCTGCGTGGACGTTGGGTTTGTCCGATCGGTGGCAAGGGCATAGAAATTGTCCGTGGTCCCGACCGTCATCGTGGCCCATCCGGTCCCCGCGGTAGAGCGTATGATCGTTCCGCCGTTCCCCGCCGCAATAAAATCAATGCCCGTCGTGTCGATGCTGTGATAGATGACTTGGTTGAGGTCTTCGGTAACTCCCGTTGAAACCGATGTCCACGTCACCGCGTCATCCGTGCTTCGGTAGCAAAGTCCATCATTCCCAACCGCAACCCAAATGCTTCCGCCAATCGTGTCTTTTGCGACGGAGAAGAAAAATTCTGTAACGTTTGGAGTACATCGCAGCGTCCACGTAATTGCGTCGGGCGATGTCCAAATCTTAGAGCCGACGGCCACAAATTGCGAGCCGTCATGCTGTACATCTGTGACGTAATCGCTGGCATCGCCAAACGTGCCGAGCAGAGTTTCCGGGGCGCTGAATCTTATTCGCCGGCGAACCCGGTAAACGTCCCCACCGCCAGAAACAACGTAGAAGGCGCCGTCCACATCGTTGAACGTCACGTCAACAAGGTCGTCTGTCCCGAGGCCGGTTACTTGAGTCCAGGTGATTCCGTCCATCGAAACAAAACATTGAGCAGCCCCGTACTCAGCACGCCCCACGGCACAGAAACACCTCCCCTGAGCGTCCGCGGCAACAGCCGTGAGGTCTTCTGTCGTCCCAACGCTTCTCGACGTCCACGTAGCGCCCTGATCGTCTGAGGTTTGACATTCTCCATTCGTCCCGACCGCACACACCCGGTCAAGATACGGGCTATAGCAAACCGATGTGAAAGACTCTGAAGTTGAGGTCGTAGCCCGACTGATGCTTGCAGGATTTGTAAAGTAAAGAATGACGCCGTCGGTTGAATCGGCATCGCCAACGACTACGAAATACTCCGTGGTTCCGAAACCGATGAAAAACGAAATGCCGCTTTTGAGGTCTGTGGTTACTCCCGTCGTGTATGTCGTTCCATCGACTAGCCCAACAAGGCCCTTGCCCCCAACGTAGTAATCTTGACCGCACTTCCCGAAAAGTTTTCTTGCACCAAACGGCTGCAACTTTTCGACGGCGTCATCTCCAGTGAATCCGTATTGCGTAAATCCGCCCCCAAGGATCTCCGATGCTGGAGTGAGCGAAACGATCTCCCCATCAAGCGTCAGAATTTCACGGTCTTTACAATATGAAATCGTGCCGGCAACGCCAGAGCTAACCGATCGCGTTGCAAGCGAGCTCGCAATTACGAATGGGTAGTTTGGAGCGATTCTAAGATCGTCTCCAATCCAGTTCCGACTGAACAGAGCACCAAGACTGCCCGCAACGATTACCGGATCGAATTCACCCATCCTGTTTTTAAGATTTGTGCCGCCGGCGAGCGGCTCATCAAAGCCAACAGAAATTGACGTGATCTCGAGGAGCTCGTCGTCGAATTCCGGCTCTGTCCCAAACCAAACGCCAAGACTCGGGCGCCCAATGTTCGAGTAGAAGGGGCCGGAAATATATTCTTCGCTGATTGGCTGTGAAATATCGACGGTCCCGTAGACAAGGTAGCCGCCAAGAGAGGCCAGTCGAATCGGCCAGTCTGCGCGGATTGCGGGATGCACTCGGAGAATCTCGTAAGATGCCCCCGCGGCCGAAGGCATGACTTCTTCCGTTACGAGCCTTGTGTTAGTCGTGACGTCGATGATTTTGTAAAGGTTGTTGCTTTCGCCCTTGCGGCGAATCATGCACCCGGGCCAAATCTGCTGAAGCCAAGACGTCCCCTGCCCAATCACTTCGGCCTTTACGCCGTCGGTTGTGATCGTGCCATCCTCGTAGATCGTGTAGAGCGGCCCGAACGTTTCTTCCCATGTGAACGGGAGGTGTCGAGAAATCCAAATCGTGTGGCCGGCGCGATCCACGTAATACGCCGTGTTGAGGTAGTCCTCTGCATCGCTGCCTTGAATCAAGCTGGAATATGAAAACATCCCGGCTTGGGCGGGCTCGAAATCGGAACGCAAGCTGATAGCGTTATCGCTTCTCGAAATGAAAAGATCCTTCAGCTCGAGGAGGCCGGGAGGGTCAATCTGCGTCGAATGTGCCCGAAGAATTTTCGAGGCCCCCGTTAGGGGGATGGCCCTATGCTTTTTTTTCGCCATCGTCCCTTTCCTCTATCAACGTTTGGAGGAGAATCACTTGGCCCTCAAGCCCGTTGAGTCTTGCTTGCGCCCTTTTCACTTCGAGCTCGGCCTGTTTCGCCGCCTGCCGCGTCACCGCAAGACGCTGGTCGAGGGTCATCTTTTCCTTGGGCGGCTTCTTTGCCGGCGGCTTCTTCGGTGCTGGCTTGCGGACCTTTTTCGTTGACATCCTGCTCCTCCTATTTTTGATTCCCGTTTCGACTTCTCAGCAACAGCTCATCGAGCATCCTTTGAAAGTGCCCATTCTGAGTCAACAGCGTTTCGATGTTGGTGGCGTTTTGGGTTTGAATCGTCGTCATCTTGTCGAGGCGCGCATCCAGCGGAATCTCTGTTTCTCGCGTATGCACGGTGATCGCCCTTGTGACGTATTCAGCCATCGCTCGGTCGCGTTCCGGTAGCACGCTCAGATAGAAGGCCCTTGCAGAAGCGTCAAACGTCTCCTGCGCCGTGTGCGCGATCGAGACCTTCGCCCAGGTCACGGCGCCAACAAAGCCGCCGACAATTACGCTGGCGCTTGCGAGAATTGAAAACACGAGCTGAAGTTTCGTCAGGTTGATTGAGAAGCAGGGGATAATTGTTCCATTGTCCTGCATCTCGGTTTTTTGAAATGTCGCTCGACGCTCTTTACACATGGGCTCTCCTACGGATTGAAGTTATCGAGGGAGTCCTGATCGGCGGCATCCCGCGCCGCTTCGACTTCAGCGTCTCGATGCGCTTGGTTCTCAAGCTGCCAGAGGTGAACCTGACATACAAGCTCTGCCTTCTGCTTGTCGGTGAGGGATGAAACGTCCGAAACCCCGTACCAGGGCAAGAGCTTCTGTTGAACAACCGGGTTCATCTCCACGTTGATCGCCCGCTGAACGACCGCCGGCTGCAACCTCGCTATGAAGCTGTCTGGAATGTGGACTGTGAAATCTGCCATTTTAGGCCCCCATGATGTTTCCGATATTCGCACTTAACACGGTTGCTACTTTACCAACATTCGCCGGCGTTACGCTCAGTGGCTTTTCTGAATACCCGGCCGCGGTAGCTGCGATCAACGCCTGAACGATCGACGCTCCAGTCAAAGACGCCGTCAACGTGTAGCTGTCAGACCCCGGCTTGCCGGCGGTCGGCTGGACGTAGCTGTAGTTCTTGAAGTGGATCGCGTAGCTGCCCTGAGCTACGGACTGGTCATCGAATTCTGAGTAGTTCAAAGCGTCGTCGTTTGCCGTGATCGCGCCCGTTCCGAATTTGGACGACATGAAAACGTTAACGCAAAGATGATTCGGCCCGCTCGTGTTTGCTCCAAGATCGGGAATCGTCACCGTTGATCCAGAGGAGCCTGTTGCCGCGTAGCCTTCGACAATAGACCCGCTGACATCGACGCCAGAATAGCGGTAGATGCAGGCCCCCAAATAGGCGCTCCCGCCGCTGTTGGTTACTGCGGAGAAAGAACCACCACCTTCAGTCCCGGCTGCGGCCTTAATGTACGTTCTTCGAAAGTTGCTCCCACCGATGAGCGTCCACCCGCTCGGCGTTGTCCAGGTGTGTGAAGTGCTGGAGCAATACAGTCCGAGAATCAGCGCGTCATCGGCATTGACGGTCGCGCCGTAGTTGACGGTGATGCCCGTCGTCCCGGCGTTGTATGCCGTATCAACCGTTGTGGCATCTTCTTCAACTATCGCCATCAGGTGATCTCCACCCAGGTAGCGCCGGGGTCAAAAAGAATTGACGTAGTGAGCCGCGAATAGCCTACGACGCGGACAATGTCGCCGCTTCCGCTTGGCGCGGTTTCGGTTGTGTCGCCGGCAGTCGTGCTCAGGAATTGAACGGTGTTTGCCGTGAAGCCCGACAGCCCCGTCACGAGGCCCCACTTTGTTGCGTATCCATCGGCCCCGTTCGAGATCGTGCTGTCAGTAATCATTACAAGCTCGCCGGTTGCCGTTGCTGCGGCGTCCGCGTCAGCAAGCGTAACCTCTGGCGTCCCGCTGTCATCCCCCGAGATATAACAAACGTCTCCCTTGTTCAGTGTTGATCCAGTATTGTTGGCAACCTCAATCCTGCCGGGGGTTACGTAGGCGGTTGAATAAACTCCAACGACCCCGTAATAGACTGTGGTGTGGCCTTCGTCTCCAGATACGGCATTGTAAAGCCCGACAAGATCGCTAACCTGACACCGCTTCTTTGCCCAAGAGGCCGAGAAGTCCTCGATCATTATTTCGTCGCCGCTGTCGAGGGTTGCCTTGTCGGTCAGCGCATGAATTTCACCAGCCGTATCGTCATGGATCGCGCTCGTGTCGATGCCGTCCTGTGAGTGAGTGTGAAGGTCGGTGTCGCTCCCGTCGCTCAATTCTTCGAGCTGCGCCGCCGTCACATCGGTTGCAGCGTCGTTGCCCGACACGTAGGAGTAATCAATCGTCGGCCAGTTGGTCAGGCCGGTTACGTCGTGGTCGTGCAGCGTCGTCGTTGATCCGTCCGACAGTTCCTCGAGTTCGGCAGCAGAAACATCCGTGCCCGCGTCGTTGCCGCTGATCGTCGCATACACGATCGCGTTGATCGCGTTCGTAAGGTCCGTGTCCCCGACAACGTCCCCGGTTGAGCCGTGAGCCGTCGTTAGGGCCGCGTGGGTCGCCAAGTCAGCCGACGTGCCGCTCAGTCCGCTTAGGTCGATCTCGTCGCTGCCCCCATTCTCGTGCGAGGCCGCGTGAGCTCCAGGCGTCAAGCCAGAGTGAGTGTGAAGTGACGTGCTACTTCCATCGCTCAATTCTTCCAGCTCTGCCGCGGAGATGTCGGTTCCCGCGTCGTTGCCACTGACATAGGCGTAGTCAATGGTGGGCCAATTCGTCAGGCCAGTGACGTCATGGTCGTGCTTGGTGGTTGTGCTTCCGTCCGTAAGCTCCTCAAGCTCTGCGGCGGTCACGTCGGTAGCGGCATCGTTCCCCGAGACATAGCTGTAGTCTATCGTCGGCCAATTCGTAAGCCCGGTAACATCGTGGCCGTGAAGGGTCGTGTCGCCGGTGTCGGTGAGGTCGGTCCAATTCGTCGCAAACGTCGCCCGGTCAGTCGCGTCTGAGGCGAGCAAGTACAACGGGTGATCGTCGTCGGCCAACCCGCTCAAGGCTCCATGATCGTTAACGCTCGTCGAAGAACCCGAGATTGTGGTGAAGCGCCAATCAACCGCATCGTCGCCGCCTTCGGTTGATTGAATCGCCGCCTCAACCCCGTTTGTCATCGCGGCTCCGTGGTGATAGATCACGGTCCAGAGCGGAATGATTTCTTCTGTAGGCCATTCACCAAAGTCGATTCCCTGAATCTCGGTGGAGGCCGCGTCTTGAGCTTCCGCTTTGGTATTGTACTCAGCGGTCCCGGGCGTGACGACGGGGTAGTAATCGCCGCCGGCATCGTCCTTAATATTCGTAGCGAAGACGTGGTAGAGGCAATACTTGTTCGACGTGACAGCAGTCAACGTCCCGGCGTTGTTGTAGGCGATGACCCCGCCGATGGCGTATACCGGGAAGGTTGCTTCGCAGTCCACCCACCGGACGTATCCGCTCCCGTCAACGTAGTAGCACTCCCAGGTATCCGTCGATGCGTGAGCAAGAGTCTCGTGTTCCAAATCCTCGTCGTAAAACTCGCCAGAGGTGATCGAAAACTGAGCATGAGAATCGCTGTTTCCGTTTTGATCCGTTGTAATATCACCAATCGTCATGCCGTCGAGATACTGCGACCCGAAAAGCTCGTGGAGGTAATGATGCGTTCCGCGCCCCATGATGGAGCCGTGGCGCTCATCCATGAGCCGGCCGTCGTTGTTGGCTGCGTCCCAATAGACGTAAGCGACAATACATTGATTGAGGATCGCGTCCTCAACCTGTTCATAGCTCGGGTTATGAATGGTGCTCAGGGACGCCGCGCCACCGCTGCCGATGTAGAAAACCCACAGGCCCTCGGTGTCGGTGATTGTCGCGGAAAGGTTCCCGGTTTCCGTGTATTTGTAGCCCGCATAGTGGTAATCGAAGCTCGTGACCGCCGGCGAAAGGGTGAGCGTAAGGCTCCCATCGTCCCATGCGAGCGCGGTGTCTGAGGCGTCATCAAATCCGTTTTCGAGCCACTCATCGCGGAGCAGGTAGTCGCCAGTATTGTCAAGCTGAAAACGGCTGTTGCCGGTATCCCAGGAATAGAACTCGCCATCAGATGACGGGGTGCCGAATGTGTCGGCCAGGAGAGTCATCGGCGGCACGGTCACAATCTGGTAGAGGATCTCGCCCTCAGTGGCATGGGATCTCACAACTACGCCAACGTGAGTCACAACCTCTGGCGAAGTCGGATAAACGTTCGTCAATTCTCCCGGCGTGGCATTATCGAGATAGAGGGCATCGCCCTCGCTCCATGCGCTCGTGTCAATTCCGCGAACGAGGCCGTTCGTGGTTACATAGCCGTTCGAGTTGTTGCCAACGTCCTCAGTGGCGAGGCCCACAGCAGAATAACCAGACCAGGGATTCGCTGCATCGGCAAGCTCAATTTTCGGTTTGTTGCCAGTGGCCCCCGTGATCTTCACGAGCTTGCCGTCGTCAATCTGTGAGCCGGTTATATTCCGGCACTGAATCAGAAGCTCCAGTCCAGTCTGAAGTTCTACATTCCCGCCCTTCATGCCGATATTGATGCAGCCGTCGTCATCGTCCCAGTGCATCCGGCCCTCTTGATGAGCCCCGGCATAACTATCGTAGAAGTCAAGGAATGGGATTTCGGTAATCCCATAGGTGTTGCCAAGGCCCCAATCTCCCGTCAATTCCCTGGTGCCGTCCGCCAGGAGGTAAATGTCGTGATCGTCGTCGGACAGCCCCGAAATGGAGCCGTGGTCAATGCTCCCCTCAGTGAAGTGAATCGTTGAATCGGCAATGTGCGTGTCAATTTGAGCATGGGTGTTTGTGCCGATGTTTTGAATTGCGGTGTGGTCGATCGACGCTTCGGTGAAATGAATGGTCGCATCTGCAATGTGGGTGTCAATCTGCGCGTGAGTGTTGGTGCCAACGTTCGTCAGGTCGGTAGTGTGATCGTGAGTGTGTGCCGGAACCGAGCCGGAACTGCTACCGCCCAAAATGTAGAACTCGTCCTGCCAATGGAGCACGACGTAAACAGCATCGGCGGCCTCGTCGATATAAAGGCCGTAGCCCTCCTGCGGGAATGAGGTGACGGTTGGAGCGCCAGAGCCGTAACGAACTTCGAAGTGTTCTAGCCCACGCAAGATGGGCTCTGCGGAGAAAACAACAGAGTCTAAAAGCTGATGAACTCGAGTTTGATTTTGAACGGGCACGGCTTGATTGACGAGCCCACGAAAGGCGCTACGCGCTTCAGTAATTCCAACTCTACCCACGTCGCCGCCGGCCGAGATTCATGCGCTTTTGGAAGGTAACAAGGCGGTTTTTATAGAACGCCGCCGGCGGCAGAGCATGACGCGCTGACCATGTAGTTTTCGCGCTGAGATTTTGCTGCTTGGCAGCTTCGTCCCGCTCGTTCTCGAGCTGGAGGCCAATTTCGGCCGCACGAGTGAGAAGCTGTGCGCTGTGCGAGGCAGGAATCTCGAGCCGTGTCGCCTCGTCAGTGTCGGGCATCGTTGGGATTTTTACGAAAGGAACCCTGACCGTGTAAACGCCATTCGGAACCGGCCGGATGCGAATTTGTTTCCGGTCATTCGCGCCAACCTCGTGCTCGAACCAATAGTACGGCGTGCTTTGCCCTGTAATGAGAGAGCCGATCCTCAAATCCCAATAGTAGTCCATCATTTTCATTGGGAAATTCGACGTGACGTTCACGGCGGGGTAGAGAAATTTGAGCACGTCGGAGGACGCTCCCATTTCGTAGTCAACCGTCCCCGCTACCGTGCTGATGTCCTCGTAGCCCCGGAGCTCTGCAAAGTCATACATCTCCGCAAGGTCACATTCGGCCATCCAGATATATTGTGCGAGCGATGAGTTTGAAATGTCGCCCGTCGCCGGGTTGCCCATCGCCTTGCGAAGCTGCGGGATGAGGTCGAGCGAGGAAAGAAATTCGGCCATGTTAGAACTCCTGATCTTCCGTATCGACTACCTCGATCGCGTCCGCTTCCGGCACGTATTCGTCTACCTGTTTCGGTAGGTGGTCGCGGTGCTTTTCGCAGACGACCATAGCGCCAAAAGTTTTCATCTCAAACGAGTCATCGACTGGCGCTCCCCTTGAAACGGCGGTTGTCAAATCGGGGCCGGTCACATCTTTCTGAAGTCGCATGTCTTCGACCCACCAGATTTGTTGATCGTCGTAGGTCGTCACAGCGAAGTACGGTGAAAGCGCGGAAAGGTGGGCGCCGGCGATGGCGGAAAGATCATCCAAGAAAAGCACGGTTGTCCCATCCATGCCTGTTTTTATTCCAAATGAATATTTTGTTTCGCCGGCGCCCCCGTAATCGTAATAAACTCCAGCGTCGATTGTCAGCCCCGGCTTTTTGGTCATCTGGTGTGTGCCGAACCGACCGCGGAGAACTGCATTCGTAAACGATGAAAGGTCTACGGTGTTTTGAGCTACGAGCTCCCCGTCGCCCCAAAATGAATGAGCACCATCGGCCGCGTTCGCGTTTTTGTACGGGTGAACATCCCACCGAAAGCGCGATCGGCCCATCGACACCTCTCCGAGCGCGTTGGCGCCCGTCAGGGTCCAGTAGTCAGAATCATAGCGGCTTGAGTAGAGGAAATTTTGACGAGGATTCCGCCGTCGAATTTGAAGCTGGCGCACCAGTTGACTCACAGGAAACCAGCCCCCACAAACGTCGCATTGTTCTCTATTTTCCCCGCCAAGCCCAAACAGGGATGCTGTGCCAACGGGAATGGTTTTCGGGCCCCAAGCCTGCCCCGCCGGATTCGCGGGGTTGACGATCGTGATTGTCGCCGCTTCGTTATTGTCCGTGAACCCGGCCGTAGGAACGAGCGCGATAACTTCTCCGGGCTTTGTCTCACTTGTGTTCCAGCGGACAGGGCCATCGTTGTAGGCCGTGGAGTAAACCGTTGTGGAGCCGACTGTGACCGTAACGCTCGTGACGTCCGACAAGTCCGGGGCGTCGATAAGGTTTTCCTTCAGCGCAAACCTATCCAGCCCTCCAATGCGAACATGAACAAACGAGCGTGACATGCCACCTCCCTAATTCGGCGTGCCCTTTTCCTCGAGCCCGCCCCATTGCCAAAGCTCGTTGTAGACCTGTTCCAGCGTTTCGGGGTGCTTCTCCGCGCCCCACGCCAGCTGATGAACCGACCGGACTGCGTCGAGCCCCCGCTGAATGGTTTTCCGGGCGGCTTTCGTTGCCTTCTCGAGCTCTTTCATGCGTTCGCCGCGGTAATACCAAGCGACACCGGCGCCGGCGGCGAAGAAGATCACGGCCGTTAGGAAATACCACATCATTCCCCTCCATCATCCTTCACGTTGTAGTGACTGTAAAGCCCGAGAACAAGAGCCGCGGCCGTGCCCCACGGGCTCATAACGATGGCGACGTCGCCGGCAGTCTCACAAAGCACGAGGCCCCAAGCCATCGCAACCGTAGCAATAGCGAGCGTAGCCACAGCAAGGCGGAACTTACGCGAGCGGTAACGATCGTCGCCATTGCCCATTAGGCATTCTCGGGAATCGACATCTTGAAAATTCTCCGCGTGCCAGAACCAAAGCTCAAGACGATAGCCGCGTCTTGCAGGCTCAGCGGGGTCGTTCCGGCATCCAGAGTGAGCTCGATGAAAGCAACGCAAGGATACGGATTGTCGTCAACGTAGAGGATCGCTTGATAGCAGTCCGTTGGCCCCGAAGCCGCATCTTTGTCGAACGTCACGGCGTCCGCGACTGCGTAGTAGTAATCATCGTTGTCGTCGATGTCTTGGTTGGCGATCGCCTGCGCCGCGTAGGTGCCCCCCGAGCACTCGGTATAGTCCCCGAGCTCCGGGTCAACATCGTCCTTGGTTGCACGCACGGCATTCGTGATAAGCGCAACCTTGTAGTCCTCGCCGCCGCTTTCAAAGCCGTGGTCAACAACGGCGTCACTCAAAAGCTGCTTCTGAAAGTCATCGAAAAGCGTCATCGTTCCTTGAGCTGCCATTTTACCTCCGAAGCCCGGAGACTATCGCCCCGGCCATTCTCATTTTCCATCCAACATCGTTGAGCCAACGTTCTTCGATGACGTTCGAAATGAACGCCGTCTCGATCAAAACCGCCGGCATGATCGTGCCGACGAGAACCGCGAATCCGGATTCTTTGTCGTGGTCCCCGTCGCTCATGTCCACCCGTGGCGTGAGCTTCGGGAAAGCAGCCGTCACGGTCTCGTACAGGCGCTCTGCGACCGCGTCGGCATCGGTTGTGCCCCGAGATGTCCAGAACTCGACTCCGTGCGCCGCGGGGTCAGAGAAAGCGTTACAGTGAATCGAGATGAACAGGTCTGCGCCTTCGTTGTTCGCCATCTCAC